>Ga0209148_1001549_pt1 | contig 11141 bp, 8 predicted proteins | sample AraplaCol_mMF_r2_2_FD_184288 | JGI IMG/M metagenome (GOLD analysis project Ga0209148, IMG submission 184288) | Arabidopsis root microbial communities from North Carolina, USA - plate scrape CL_Col_mMF_r2 (SPAdes) (version 2) | ecosystem: Host-associated > Plants > Roots > Endosphere | place: USA...
CGGGTGGTATCCCCGTCGGTGCCGACACGTGCATCGGTAACCGCAGGCTTCGCCATTGCGGAGACCGGCACCAGTAACAGCAGCAACAGGACGAGGCGCCGCAGCACCAACATTTAGCGTCGACTCCAAAACGGGATCTCAAATCTATCCTCTAAGCCCATGTGAATCAACAGAAATAGCGAGAAGCTGACAGCCTAACGGATGGCACCGCGATAACCGTCCGTTAACCATTCTGGATTTGCCATTGTCTTTGTCCACCTGCCTCTCTATTCTCCGGCTGTGGTCACAAACTTGTCTTTCCATCTCCGCCGGATTGGGTCCGGTGCAGATCCGGACAAGGGCGCGGCCACAGAGTTTTCCCTGGTCTACGTCGTGCGCCGCTGAACATCATCACGGCGCACCGAACCACGGGAAACCGATCGGCAGGAGATTGCACCGACCCACCTGCCGCCTGCGGGGTTCGCCCCCGGCGGTGCGTTAAGGGTTCGAAGATCGACCGCCAACCGTCACAGGTAAGAATGACTTACGTTTGGAATTCATTAACCCGTTTCGCGCCGCCGTCCGCATTTTATGCGGATGATGCTTGGCGCGCTGAGGAGCTTTTTGCGCATGGCAAAAACAATGTTGATCGACGCCACCCACCCGGAAGAAACGCGGGTCGCGGTGGTGGACGGCCGGAAGCTGGAAGAATTTGATGTCGAAGTCGCCAGCCGGCGCCCGTTAAAAGGAAATATCTATCTCGCCAAGGTAACCCGCGTCGAGCCGTCGCTGCAGGCGGCGTTCGTCGAATATGGCGGCAATCGCCATGGTTTCCTGGCTTTCAGCGAAATCCATCCGGATTACTACCGGATCCCGATTGCCGATCGCGAGGCGCTGCTGCGTGCCGTGGCCGAGGATCTGGAAGACGATGACGGCGACGACGCTGATCATCACCATCAGGCGCACGCTCATGATGACCATCACCACGATGACCACCATGACCATGATCACGACCACGCGCATGACCATGATCATCACGACCACGATCATGATCACGGCGCGCATGAGCATGACAGCGACCATGACGCCGGACCGGTAAGCGAAGCCATCGATCTCATCGTCAGCGAGAGCGGCGAATTCGTTCCGGCGCCGGCCGATGCCGCACCGGCCACCACCAGCATCGCCCTCGAAGCGCGGCAGGATGTGCTGCGCAGCGAGATCATGGCGACGGATGGCGCGGACCTGCCGGGCCAAGCGGAAGGTGAAACCGCCGATCGTGACGACCTGCCGGCGCAGCCGCAGGCAGAAATCGTCGAAGTGGCCGCCCCGGAACCCATGGCGGAGAGCCTGGGAACCGAGGAAGCTGCGATCCAGGACGATCCGGAAGCCGATGAAGAGCGTGCCCGCCGTCGCCGCCAGCGCAATCTGCGCCGTTACAAGATCCAGGAAGTCATCAAGCGCCGGCAGATCCTGCTGGTGCAGGTGACCAAGGAAGAGCGCGGCAACAAGGGTGCCGCCCTCACCACCTATCTATCGCTTGCCGGCCGCTATTGTGTGCTGATGCCCAATACCGATCGTGGTGGCGGCATCTCGCGCCGCATCACCAGCGCCACCGACCGCAAGCGCCTGAAGTCGATCATCGATGATCTCGACGCGCCGGAAGGCATGGCCGTCATCGTCCGCACCGCCGGCAGCGAACGCAGCAAGGCGGAAGTGCGGCGTGACTTCGAATATCTGCTGCGGCTGTGGGACGAGATCCGCGACGTCACCCTGCGCTCGACCGCGCCGGCTTTGATTTATGAGGAAGCGAGCCTGATCAAGCGCTCGATCCGCGATCTCTATACCAAAGACATCGGCGACATCGTCGTCGCCGGCGGCGATGCCTATCTCGCCGCCAAGAGCTTCATGCGCACGCTGACGCCGAGTCATGCCAAGCGTGTCCAGCTCTATCGCGACGCCTCGATCCCGCTGTTCCAGCGCTACCAGATCGAGAGCCAGCTGGCGGCCATCCACCAGCCGGTGGTGCAGCTGAAGTCCGGTGGTTATATCGTCATCAACCAGACCGAAGCCTTGGTTGCCGTCGACGTCAATTCCGGCCGCTCCACCAAGGAGCGGAATATCGAAGAGACGGCGCTCCGCACCAATCTGGAGGCCGCCGACGAGGTCGCCCGCCAGTTGCGTCTGCGCGACCTTGCCGGCCTGATCGTCATCGACTTCATCGACATGGAAGAGAACCGCAACAATGCTGCGGTCGAACGCCGGATCAAGGAGAGCCTGAAGAACGATCGCGCCCGCATCCAGATCGGCCGCATCAGCACCTTCGGTCTGCTGGAGATGTCGCGCCAGCGCCTGCATCCCAGCCTGGCCGAAGCCAGCACCGAGATCTGCCCGCATTGCGCCGGCACCGGTCGCATCCGTTCGGTCGATTCGACCGCGTTGCATGTGCTGCGCATGGTCGAGGAAGAGATCACCCGCTCCTATTCGCCGGGCATCACCGTCATGGTGCCGGGTGCCGTGGCGCTTTATATCCTCAACCAGAAGCGCGCCGCTTTGGCGGAGCTGGAGCAGCGTCGCGGCATCCGCATCTATCTCGAAGCCGATGACAGCCTGATCCCGCCGGATTATCGCCTCGAGCGCCTGAAGCAGCTGGCACCGGGCGAGGAAGTCCAGCAGCGTCAGTTGCCGCCAGTTACCGTGGTGGAAGAGGAAATCGACATCGAGGACGAAGTCGACGTCGAGGAAGAAGAAGCCGCCGAAAGCGAGAGCGACGCCGAAGAGGGCGACGAAGCGGCTGCCGCCGAGGGTGCAGGCCAGTCCAGCGAAGGCCGCGGCCGTGGCCGCCGCCGCCGCCGCCGCCGCGGTGGTCGCGGCGAGCGCTTCCGTGCTGATGAATTCACCGAAGCCAATGGCGAGAATGGCGAACAGCCGACAGTTGCCGCAGCGCCCGCCGTCCTCGACGAGGCCGCCGGCGATGACGACGACGACCAGGAAGATGGTGGCGACGAAGACGAAGTCGAAGCCGCCGGCGAGACGGCCGATGGCGACCAGCCGCGCCGCCGTCGCCGCCGTGGCCGCCGAGGTGGCCGCCGCCGCTCGCGTCGACCGCAGGATGGCGCACCGCTGGACGGCGAGGGTCAAGCTGGCGAAGGCCAGGGTGAGGAAGGTCTCGTCGCTGCGACACCGGCCGACGAGACTGAACGTCCGTCCGACTCGGGCTGGATCGCCGGCAGTGGCGAACAGCCGCGCCTGCCGGAAGCCCTACCCGCTTATTGGCAGCAGGAAGCCCCGGCCGGTCACCATGCGGTTGCGGCCCAGGCCGATCGTGCCGCCAGCAGCGACCTGTCATCGGAGAGCGGCAGCACCGATACCGGCGCCGTCGCACTGCACCAGGGCGAACTGAACCAGGGCGAGCAGGCCCAGGGTGAGCAAACACAGGGTGAAGCGGGCAATGGCCGCCGCCGGTCGCGGCGCGAAGACGGCGAGAAGGCCCCGCGCAGCAGAAGGCCGCGCCGCAGCCGTGAAGAGACCACCGACGAAGAGCCGGTGACGGCCGAAGCGGAAGAAACCGCCAACATCGATCGCGCAGAACCAGGCGTATCGACGATGGAAATTCAGCGGCCGGCGACCAGCGCGCCGATCGCAGCGATGCCGGCAGAGACACCGGTGGAGACGATCGCCGCCAAGCCGGTCGATCCGCAGCTCGATGTGACAATCATCGGCGAGAGCGGTGCTGGCGACGACGCCCCGAAGCGTCGCGGCTGGTGGCGCCGCCTGATCGAATAGCGGCACGACCATTATTACGTCAGCAGACACAAGCCCGGCCTTCAGCCGGGCTTGTTTCATTTGCGCTACGCTTTAGCGATCAGAAACGCCGGTGCGGCGCGCGCTACCAGAGCCACCCCGGCATATGGAAAGTCCTTATGCGACCCGGGTCGTGACAAACGGGCGGCGCCCAGCTGTGCCAGCAGCGGCCGGAGAGCCAGGCGCCGCCATAAGAGTTCGGATCTGCCGTCAGGAGCAGCGTCAGGGCAATACCAATGAAGAGGCTGATCAGAAACCGGTCGCGCGGTCGCATTGCTTCCCTATCCCGCCATAGGCAGCGTTCTGCCGTAGAGCGCGATCGTTTTTGATGGAAGCATCGTTGCTTCCGTCAAAAACGTGAATCGCCCTCTATCTTATTGAGGAGAGACGGTTTCACGTTTTAGACAAAATCGCGCAGCGATTCCGTCTAAAACGATCCGGCTCTAGCCACGCACTTGGCGCCAGGCCGCCAACCGCTTCATCGCCGCGATCATGTCCCCGGTCGCGCCGGCGAAGGAGAAGCGCATGAAACGATGGCCGCGCAGCGGGTCGAAATCGACGCCTGGCGTTGCCGCGACACCGGTTTCCACCAGCATGCGCCGGGCAAAGGCCACGCTGTCATCGGTCAGGGCGCCGATATCGGCATAGACATAGAAGGCGCCATCGGTCGCCGTCAGCTTGTCGAAGCCGGCGCGCGGCAATTCGTTCAGCAGGATATCGCGATTGGCGGCATAGCGCCGCAAATTCTGCTGCAGTTCTTCATGGGCCGCGAAAGCGGCGACGGCGGCGTGCTGCGACAAGGTTGGCGGCGAAATGAAGAGGTTCTGCTGCAGCCGTTCCATCACCTGCACCAGTTCCGGCGGCACCACCAGCCAGCCGAGACGCCAGCCCGTCATCGAGAAATATTTCGAGAAGCTGTTGACGATGATGGCGTTGCGCTCGATCGCCGCCATCGTCGCTGCCGGATGCTCATACGTGATGCCGTGATAGATCTCATCGGCCACCAGGCGCCAGCCGCGCCGGGCGCAAAGTGCTGCAAGAGCGCGCTGCTCCGCCTCGGCAATGACCGCGCCAACCGGATTTGACGGGCTGGCGATGATCAGGCCGGCGATATCGCCGGGATCCTGCTCCAGCAGCGCCGCCGTCGGCTGGAACTTCGTATCGGCTTCCATCGGCAGCAGGACCGGCTCGATCCCCAGCACCTGCAGGATATTGCGATAGCAGGGATAGCCGGGGCTGGCGAGCGCAACCCGATCGCCGGGATCGAAAGCAGCGAGAAAGGCGAGCAGGAAACCAGCCGACGAGCCGGTGGTGACGACGATCCGTTCGACTGGAACATCGGCACCGTAAAAGTCGCGGTAATGTTGCGAGATGGCACTGCGCAAGGCCGGCACGCCGAGCGCATCGGTATAGCCGATCCGGTCCTGGTCCAATGCCTGCTTGGCCGCCTCGCGCACCAGACGCGGCGCCGCAGTCGAGGGCTGGCCGATCTCCAGATGCAGGACATCCTGGCCGGCGGCGCTGAGCCGGTTGGCTTCGCGCAACACCTCCATGACGATGAAGGGATCGACGTTGCCGCGCCGCGCCACTTTCAGCGCCATTGCCGCCCCCTAGCGGTCATCTCTCCAGTTCTCCCGCATCCCGGTTCCCCCGCATCAATGGCTTGAGAACAGGCTGGCAAGGCCATTGCCCCGATAGTCATTGCGCATGAAACACTGGGCGATATTCGAGGGCGCCCCCTTCGGACAAACCATCGCATTGACGATGCCGAGCGGCTGCCGCTGCTCCACATCATAGCCGGCCGATTTCAGCACCGCGCCATCTCCGGCCGCCTCGAAGTAAACCTTGTCAGGCGTCCCGTTATGGAACACGCGCGGCGCCTGCAAGGCCTGGTCGAGCGTCGTCTTGCCAGAGAGGGTGTTGTGGAGGATGACCGCTTCCGAGAGCGCGCCCGCCATGCCGCCATCTGCCGTGGCGGCGAAATAGAGATCGCCATTATGCGAATTGGCGACAATAACCGGCGCCAGGGCACTGAAGCCGGCCCCTTGGGCATTTGGCGCCGGCGCCAAAAGAACGCCGGTATCGCCGGCGATACGGCCGGCACCAAACAGCGCGTTCATCGTGAAGCTGCACGCCACTGCCCCACCATCCTGGTCGACGGCCAGGGCGCTTACCGCCCATGGATTCTCCGGCTTCTCCTGGGCCGGCGGTGTCAGGTTGCCGGCATGGCTGGCCTGCCCGCTCTGATAATTCGCCATCAGCTGGTCCGTGTGGTTGCTCGACACCAGATCGGCAGCCGGGGTCATGCTGTCGCCCCCGAGACGCATCCAGTTGCTGCGATCCGCCATCACCCGCAGGCTGGCATCGGCAAGGAATGTCGGGGTGAGCCCGTTGCTGCCGCTCGATTGCAGGATGCCCAGCATCTGCGCCACGCTGATACCGGAAGCGGCCGGCGGCTGGGGCAGGTAGACCGTCTGGTTGCCGAACGGCACTTCCAGCGGTGCCCCCATGATTGCCTTGAAATTGCGCATATCGTCCAGCGTCAGCGGCGCACCCACCGCCTGGGCGCCATCGACCATTCGCTGCGCCAGGGGACCGGCATAGAAGGCGCCGGCGCCGCGTGCGCGAATTTCACTGAGCACCGCCGCGAGATCGCTCTGCCGCAAATTGTCGCCCTGATGCGCCGCCTTGCCGTCGGGGCCGAGGAACATGGCGGCGAGGCGCGGATCGTTCTGCAGCACCTGCCCGCCCGCGGCGACGTCATTGGCCAACGTCCGGCTGACCGGCGTTCCCTGCTGGGCCAGGGTTTCTCCCGGCGATACCAGCTGCGCCCAGGGAAGCTTGCCGAAACCTGCCCAGACGGCCGCCATGCCACGCACGTTGCCGGGAACAGCTACCTGACCGCCGCTCCCGGCACGTGGCAGAAAATCGATGACATTGTTGGTGATCTTTTTCCGCTTCTTGTCGACCTGATGCGCGATGCAGACGCCACCGCCGCCGATCGAGGCCGAAGACGGCATGGTGACCGCCATGGTGAAATACATCGCCACCATCGCATCCGCCGCATTGCCACCAGCGGAAATGATGTCGCGCCCAACCAGGGCAGCGCGCGGTTCGTCGGCAATCACGCCGCCGGCAAAACTTTCGACATCATAGAGATTGCCGGCGTAGCGGGCCGGGCCGCTGGGCGAACAGGCCGCGAGGTTCAGGCTGGCGACAGCCAGAAGCGCGCCAGTGATGCCGGCGCGGCGCCTTGCCGCATGCAATCGGGATTGGACAGCTTTCTTGTGCACATCGCCTTGACGTCGGGGGGAACCGGCGCCCCTGTCGTGAAGAACGGGGTTGTCGCGAAGATCAGGTGCCGTTCCGAGCTGCTCGGCCTTGCCGTCAAGACCAAGCCCTTTATGATAATAGTCCGGCATCTTAAGCTCCGCTTGCGAATCCTGTGAAGGTGAGCGGAGCATAATGAAGGACTGGTAATTTGATCAACCGATGGATCGAAACAGGTCGGGCGGCTCTTTTTCATGGCCTGGTGGGTCGTGGGCCGGTGGGTCATGGGCTGGCGGCCGGGCGGCCGGAACGGCCGGCAGCCCTGTTGGATAAAGGCGGCGCGCCGACCTCCCGGAAAGGCCGCCACCCTGGGAAACGCGGTCCCAGGCGGGGGCCGGCGGCGATCGCCGGTCTGACTGCCCTCCTTTATTGCCTGAGCGTCGGGGCGGCCAGTGCCGAAGGCCTGATCCGCGATGCCGAGATCGAGGCCACGGTCCGCGCCTATGCGGAACCGCTTTGGGAGGCCGCCGGGCTCAATGCCCCCTTCGTCCAGGTTCACCTGATCAATGACGACCGGATCAATGCCTTCGTCGCCGGCGGCCAGCAGCTCTTCCTCTATACCGGCCTTCTGATGCGCTCGAAGAGCGCCAATCAGGTGATCGGTGTCATCGCCCACGAGACCGGCCACATGGCCGGCGGGCATCTGGCACGCATGCAGGACGAGCTGCGCCACCGCACCATCGAATCGATCATTGCCATGGCGGCAGGTGTCGGTGCCGGCGTTGCCAGCGGCAATCCCGGCGTCGGTCTCGGCACGGTCGCCCTCGGCCAGACCCTGACCCTGCGCGGGTTCCTGCAATACAGCCGAACCCAGGAAGCTTCCGCCGACCAGGCAGCGCTGAAATTCCTTGATGCCACGCATCAATCTTCGCGCGGCCTGCTGGAGTTCTTCGAGATTCTGCAGGGCGAAATGGCCCTCTTCGGTGCCCAGCAGGACCCCTATCTCTCGACCCATCCGCTGGTGCCCGAACGCATCGAGGCCGTGCAGGCCCATGTCGACACGTCACCCTATAGCGATGCCAAGGAACCACCGGCCTTCGACGTCATGCATGATCGCATGGTGGCCAAGCTGGTCGGCTTCCTGCGTCCGCTGGATCGTGTGCTGCATGACTACCCGACCACAGATAATTCGATACCGGCGCGCTATGCCCGCGCCATCGCCCTCTTCCGGGTATCGCGTTTCCAGGAATCGCTCGCCATCATGGACAGCATGCTGAAGGAAGCGCCGGATGATCCCTTCTTCCTGGAGCAGAAGGGGCAGATCCTGTTCCAATCGGGGCGCATCAAGGATGCCTTGCCCTTTTATCAGAAGGCGTTGGCGCTGAAACCGAAGGAGCCGCTGCTGCGCCAGGAGACGGCGCAGGTCATGATCGAGACCGAGGATCCGTCCTACCTCAAGGAGGCGATCGCAGATCTCGAAGAAGCCGTTCGTCTTGAACCGAATGAACCGATGAACTGGCATTTCATGGCCGTCGCCCAGGGACGAGCCGGCAACCTGCCCGAGGCGAGCTTGGCACAGGCCGAGGAACAATTATCCCTGGGCAAGAAAAAGCAGGCCAAATTCTTCGCCAACAAGGCAATGGACGGCCTGCCTATCGGCTCACCGAGCTGGCAGCGCGCCCAGGATATTCTCGGCGTCTCGGAGAACGACGACGACTGACGGCCAGCATCAGACCTGGACACGAAATCGTGATCAGCGACAATATTTATGGCGTTATTCGCTGGCGAAAGCTGGCGATACCGCTGATAAGCGGCTACCAATGCTGGAGATGCTGCGACGGGGTGGTCCCGCCTCATTCCTGAATAGAGCCGCCGCTTTCGGCTGTAATTTGAGAGATCTAGCCATGCGCAAGTCATTCGCCGTTGCCCTACTTTGCGCTGCGGTCGCCATCGGGATCGGGGCGGATCGCCTGTATTTCCGCCATGGCGGGACCGATCTGGTGGTACCGGCCAATGCCGCCAGTCAGTCATCAACGGATAAGGGCGTATCGACGCCGGGGATCACGCTCGCCGATGGCCAGCGCCTCGATGCGGAAACCATGGGGCCGATCATCGAGCAATATATGCTGGATCATCCCGAGTTGCTGACCCGCGTGGTCGCCAAGCTGCAGCAGAAAGAGGCCGCGGAAGCCCAGGTCCAGACCAAGACCGTTCTCGCCTCGGTCAAACAGGACCTCCTCAACGATCCGGCAGCCCCCGTGCTCGGCAATCCCCAGGGTGATGTGACCGTCGTCGAGTTCTTCGATTACAAATGCCCCTATTGCAAGCGGGTGGCCGCCGATCTTAACCGGCTGATCGTCGACGATCCCAAGGTACGAGTCGTCTTCAAGGAATTTCCCATTCTGGGGCCGGATTCGCAGATCGCCGCTTTGGGTGGCCTCGCCGCCAATCGCCAGGGCAAATACGGCGCCTATCACCAGGAGGCGATGGAGCATCGTGGCCCGTTCAGCGAAGACGTAGTGATGAATATCGCCAAGGATGTCGGCCTCGATTTGACGCGCTTCAAAGCCGACCTCGCCGATGCCAGCCTGGCTGATGCCCTCAAGAAGAACCAGGATCTGGCTGAGAAGCTGAGCATCGATGGCACCCCGGCCTTCATCATCGGCCAGGAGAAGGTGCCTGGTGCCATCGACTATGACAGCATGAAGAAGTTGGTGGACGATGCCCGCAAATCCGGCAGCTGATCGGTTCTGAACGGTACCTCCAGTAGCCGCCACCCATCCTGCTTTCCTTGCCGCGCCGGTATCCGCTGGCGCGGCATTTCATTTCGGGAATCTTTTTTAACTCCGGGGAATTGTTCGATTTCTTGCGGCATGCGGTCGCGGTCGCTATAACGGCAGACTCAAGCGACCCGGAGTTGTCATTTGCCCAATTCTTCACGCGTCCTCGTTCTGAACGGACCGAACCTCAATATGCTGGGGGTGCGGGAGCCGTCGATCTATGGTCGGGACACGCTCGATGATGTGGCGCGGGACTGCGCGGCGAAAGCCGGCAAACTGGGCCTGGAGCTCGATTTCCGCCAATCCAATCTGGAAGGCGAGCTGGTCACCTGGATTCAGCAGGCCCGCGGTACCGCGGCCGGCATCATCATCAATCCGGGGGCCTATGGCCACACTTCGATCGCCTTGCTGGACGCGCTGCTGATCGCCGAATTGCCGGTGATCGAGGTGCATTTGAGCAATATCTTCCGCCGGGAAGAATTCCGTCACCATACCTATGTCAGCCAGGCCGCCAGCGGCGTGATCTGCGGCTTGGGCGCCCAGGGTTACCTGCTGGCGCTCGATGCCTTGGCGACACTTCTGAACAATAAGAAAGACCGCTGATGAGCAAGTTCGACGTCGATGACGCCCTGGTCCGCAAACTGGCCAAGCTGCTGCAGGAAACCGGACTGACCGAGATCGAGTATGAAAATAGCGGCCAGCGCATCCGCGTGAACAGCAGCGTCACCGCTGTTGCCGCACCGGTCGCCGTTGCCGCCGCCCCGGCCGCTGCCGTTGCCGCCGCTGCGCCGGCCGCCGCGAAAAGCGATGCGCCGGCCGCCGGCACCCTGACCTCGCCGATGGTCGGTACCGCCTATATGGCACCGGAACCGGGTTCCAACCCCTTCGTCAAGGTCGGCGACCGTGTCTCCAAGGGCCAGACCGTGCTCATCATCGAAGCGATGAAGGTGATGAACCCGATCCAGGCGCCCAATGCCGGCACCGTGACCGCCGTTTATATCCAGGATGGCCAGCCGGTCGAGTTCGGCGAGCCGCTCCTGGTCATTGCCTAAGCCCGTCACCAGCAGCGAGTGACCGCGCCCGATGTTTGAAAAAGTCCTGATTGCCAATCGCGGGGAAATCGCGCTGCGCATCCATCGCGCCTGCCGCGAGATGGGCATCCGCACCGTCGCCGTGCATTCCACCGCCGATGCCGATGCCATGCATGTGCGCCTGGCCGATGAGAGCGTCTGTATAGGCCCAGCCCCCTCGCGCGAATCCTACCTCAACATGCCGGCGATCATTTCCGCCGCCACCATCACCGGTGCCGAC
>Ga0209148_1001550_pt1 | contig 11129 bp, 7 predicted proteins | sample AraplaCol_mMF_r2_2_FD_184288 | JGI IMG/M metagenome (GOLD analysis project Ga0209148, IMG submission 184288) | Arabidopsis root microbial communities from North Carolina, USA - plate scrape CL_Col_mMF_r2 (SPAdes) (version 2) | ecosystem: Host-associated > Plants > Roots > Endosphere | place: USA...
CGCGCGCGGTCCATGTCGGCCGTCGGGCGCGCGGCCTGGTTGTTCGCCGCGGCAGGCAGGACGCCAGCGGCCGCGGGCCGGGTCGCAAGAATCACATCCAGCGACCCGTCGAGCAGGCCGCCCACGTCGGCCAGCGACGCCTCCAGCGTGGTCTCGGCGCCGGGATACAGCTTGCCGCTGTCGCTGTCGACGAGGCCTTCCAGCCTGGCCAGCGCGTCGGCCAGCAGTTCCAGGCCGAGGTTGGCGGCAATGCCGCGGATCTTGTGCGCCTGCATGCGCAGCGCGTGGTAATCGGCGGCGGTGGCCTGGGCCGCGAGCGCCGCGGCCAGACCGGCGTGCTGGGCGGCGAAGTGGGCCAGGGCTTCCACGTAGGCGTCTTCCTTGCCGCTCCAGCGGCGCAGGCCGGCATGGCGGTTGTGCGTCTGGCGTTCCTGTGCGGGCAGGTCGTCCGCGTGCTGGCCCGGGCCGAGGCCCAGCACGCGCGCGATTTCGTGCGACAGCGCGAACCAGTCGACGGGCTTGCTGGCAAAGCCGTCCATGCCGGCTTCGGCACTGGCGCGGCGGTGCTCGGGCAGCACGCTGGCGGTCATCGCAATGATCGGCACGCGCGGGCGGCCGGCTTCCTCGGCCTGGCGGCGGATCAGGCGCGTGGCGGAGAGGCCGTCGATGGTCGGCATCTGGAAATCCATCAGGATCACGTCGAAATGCTCGCGGGCGGCAACGTCGACGACGGCGACGCCGTCGCCGACGGCCGTCATCGTGTGGCCGCGGCGCGCCAGCAGCAGTTGCAGCAGTTCCTGGTTCTGCGGCACGTCGTCGGCCACCAGCACACGCAGCGGCGGCAGGGCGGCGGCCGTGCGCACGCGCGGCTGCTGCGGGGCGAAGCGCGCCAGCGCGAGCGGCAGCACCACGTGGAACGTCGTGCCCTGGCCCGGCTCGCTTTCGGCCCAGATGCGCCCGCCCATCAGCTCGACCAGCTGCTTGCTGATCGTGGTGCCGAGGCCGGTGCCGCCGAAGCGGCGCGTCATCGAGGCGTCGGCCTGGGTGAACGGTTCGAAGATGGCGGCGAGGCGCTCCGGCACGATGCCGATGCCGGTGTCGCTCACCATGAAGTACAGTTGTTCGTCCTTGAGCTCGGCGCGCAGCGTGACGCTGCCCTTTTCCGTGAACTTGATCGCGTTGTCGAGCAGGTTGGTGAGCACCTGGCGCACGCGCAATTCATCGCCGCGCAGGCAGGTCGGCAGCATCGGATCGTAGTGGATGTCGACGTGCAGACCCTTGGCGCGCGCGTTCGCCGCCAGCGTCGACGACAGTTCGTCGATCAGCGACAGCAGGTTGTAGTCGTTCTGCTCCAGCTCCACCGCGCCTTTTTCCAGCTTGGCCGTATCGAGGATCTCGTTGAGCAGGCGCAGCAGGGCGCGGCCCGCGCTGCGGATCGTGTCCAGGTGGCGGCGCTGGTCCGCGTTCAGTTCGCCGTCCAGCAGCACGTCGGTAAAGCCGAGGATGGAATTCATCGGCGTGCGGATCTCGTGACTCATGTTGGCGACGAAGCTGGCGCGCGCCGCAGCCGCCTGTTCGGCGTTTTCCTTGGCCTCGCGCAGCGCGTCTTCCATCTGGCGCCGTTCCGTGATGTCGAGGATGACGCCGTCCAGCCAGCACAGCTCGCCGTCGTCGTTGCGCACGCCGGTGCCGTTCTCCCACATCCAGCGGCTGCTGCCGTCCGCGTGCAGCAGGCGGTATTCGACGAGATAGGGGCGGTCCTCGCGCAGCGCGGTGGCGATCGTCTCCGACACGCGCACGCGGTCGGCCGCGTGGATCAGCGGCGCGAAGGTGCGGCGCGGCGCCGTGCCCAGGAAGTCGCGGCCCGGATAGCCGGTGACGCGCTCGACGGCGTCGCTGATGAACAGCATCGGCGGCTCGCCTTCGATCAGGCTGCTGCGGTAGGAAATGCCGGGGATGTTGCCGATCAGCGAACGGAATTGCTGTTCGCTGGCGCGCAGCGCCTGCTCCATCTTGCGCCGCTCGCTGATGTCGGTAATGAAGCAGACGAACAGGTCCTGCTGGTCGAGGCGCGCATGGCCGATGGCGCGGCGGATCGGCACGATGCCGCCGTCCTTGCGGCGGCCGGTCACATCGGCGCCGCGCGCGCTGGCGCTGATCTCGCCCGTCTGCAGCGAATGCAGCAGGCCGACTTCCTCCGACGCGGCCTCGTTGCCGATCAAGAGGCGGATGTTCTGGCCGACGATTTCGTCGTGGCTCCAGCCGAAGATGTGCTCGGCCGAGGCGTTGAATTCGCGGATGGTGCCCTGGCGGTCGACCGTGATCACGCCGTCGACGGTGGTGGTGAGCAGGGCGCGCATCCATGCTTCGCTGCGCGACAGTTCGCGGAACACCTGGCGGTAGCGCAGCAGGGCATTGGCGGCCAGCACGAAGACGGTGAAGGCGACGACGATCAGCGTGATCGCCAGCGCCAGGAAGGTGTCGTTGCTGGCCTTGTGCGGCGTCTGCGTCGACACGTGGCCGATGAAGCGCGCCGCCGCCATGCCGGTGTAGTGCATGCCAGCGATGGCGCAGCCCATCACGACGGCGGCCAGCAGCAGGCGGCGCTGTTCGCTCAGCCGGTGCGACAGGCTGGACAGGCCGAAGCGCACCCACAGCGCCAGCGTGGCCAACACCACCGCGACGACGATCGACATCCCGAACATGAACGGGTCGTAGTGCAGTTCCAGGCCCATGCGCATGCCGGCCATGCCCGAATAGTGCATGACACCGATGCCGGCGCCGACCAGCACGCCGCCGGCCAGCAATCCCCAGCCGCTCAGGCGCTTGCGCGCAATGACCGCCAGCGCCACGAACGAGGCGCCGATGCTCGGCAGGCTGGACAGGATGGTAGCGGCCGGGTCGTAGTCGACGTCCGTGCACAGGTCGAACGCCAGCATGCCGATGAAGTGCATCGCCCACACGCCGGCGCCGAGCGCCAGGCTGCCGGTGCCGAGGACAACCCAGCGCTGCGCGCGGTTGGCGGCGGCCTGGCCCGCGATCTGCAGGCCCATCCACGACGCGAAGATCGCGACGAGCACCGACAGCGCAACCAGCTTGGGCGTGTACAGGCCGTAGCTGAGCAGCGACGGGTCGGAAGGGAGTGTGAACACGGACAGCATGGCGTGTGATTTTCCGAGAGAATGACGAATTTGTGTGTTGCTCACCAGTATGGCATTTTCAGAAGTGAAAGTCTTTCCGGCCAGCATCAAATGCTGCATGAACACGAAAGTTGTCGCATAGACGCCACCAGAAGGCCGACAATGTTGCCGAGTTGTCACGCGTTGCCGCATTTGCGATGTTGCTGCTATGCTCGTTAAACGGGCCTCCGCCGGGGATGCCCGCATGGGGTGCGACACGTATGAAAACGACAGATCTTGCCGCACTGCTGGCCCTGGCCTGCACACTGGCGCAAGCGGAGCCGGCGCCGCGGCTGTACCTGACCACCGAGACTTCGGCACCGTACAGCATGCGCGACGGCGACCGCGTGACCGGGATCGGCACCGACATGGTGCGCGAGATCATGGCCCGGTCCGGCGTCGCCTATTCGATCGACCTGCTGCCGTGGAAGCGCGCCTACACGGCCGCGCTGGAACGCGGCGACGCCTGTGTCTACTCGACCACCCGCACACCCGAGCGCGAACCGCGTTTCAAATGGGTCGGCCCGATCGGCGAGGCCGAGTGGGTCCTGATGGGCCGCGCCGACCGCCATTTCGACCTGCACAGCCTGGACGATGCGCGTCCCTACCGCGTCGGCACCTACAACGGCGACGCGCGCGACCAGTTCCTGCGCGCGCGCGGCTTCAACGTCGACCCCGCGCCCATCGATTCGATCAACCCCCGCAAATTGATGTTGGGCCGCATTGACCTGTGGGCCGCCAGCATCCGGCGCGACAGCCTGACGGTGGACCGCATGGGTTATGCCGGCAAGGTGGTGCCGGTGTTCGTGTTCAACCGCATCCGCGTCTACCTGGCCTGCAACCGCGCCGTGCCCGACGCCCTCGTGGCGCGCATGAACGAGGCGCTGGGGGCCATGGAACGCGACGGGACTTCACGCACTATTGTGCACAAGTACGATGATTGGGGATTGCCGCGGCGGTGACGACGGCGCGACGTGCGCCGCGCGGGATGCGGACGCGAAGACCGGTCGGGGATGGGGTGCTAAAGAAGTGTGGTGCCTCCGGCCGGAATCGAACCGGCACGCCTTTCGGCGCTTGATTTTGAGTCAAGTGCGTCTACCAATTCCGCCACAGAGGCTGCAAGCGCAGGCGCGCATATTAGCACATGCAATGCCGAACTGGCCAGAGCGCGTGCTCGACAGTGGGCGCAGGGGGCGTTCCGGCGTATGATCTCGCCTACTTGAGCAAACGAGCCGTCTTGACGCGGCCTGTACGATGAAGAATAAGAAAATACGCGAGATCATCCTCGGCAAGCCGCTCGATCCCATGAAGAGCGAGACGCGCCACTCGATGGCCCTGGTCGCCTTCCTGGCCTGGGTCGGGCTCGGGGCAGATGGCCTGTCCTCCTCGTCGTACGGTCCGGAAGAAACCTTTCGCGCGCTCGGTCCCCATACGCACCTCGGCCTGTACATGGCCGCTGCCACCGCCGTCACGGTGTTCATCATCGCGCTGGCCTACAACCAGGTGATCGAACTGTTCCCGACCGGGGGTGGCGGCTATCGTGTGGCCACCAAGCTCGTCGGGCCGTACCTGGGCCTCGTGTCCGGCTGCGCCCTGATCCTCGACTACGTGCTCACCATCGCGATCTCGATCGCGTCCGGCGTCGATGCGCTCGCGTCGTTCCTGCCGCTCGGCTTCCAGCCTTATAAACTCTGGGCCGAAGCGTTCTTCATCGGCCTGCTGATCGTCATGAATCTGCGCGGGCTGAAGGAGGCGATCCAGATCCTGCTGCCGATCTTCCTCGGCTTCGTCGCCACCCACCTCGTGCTGATCGTGTACGGCATCGTGGTGCACGCGTCGCACCTGCCGCAACTGCTGCCGAATACGATGGCCGAAACGGGCTCGCTCGCCGGCCAGATCGGCTGGACCGGCGTGGCCGGCATGCTGCTGCTCGCGTATTCGCAGGGCGGCGGTACCTATACGGGCCTGGAGGCCGTGTCGAACAACGTCAATCTGCTGGCCGAGCCGCGCGTCCGCACGGGCAAGATGACGATGTTCTACATGGCGCTGTCGCTGGCGATCACGGCCGGCGGCATCATCCTCTTGTACCTGCTGTGGGATGCGCGGCCGACGGCCGGCGAGACGCTGAACGCGACCACGTTCCGCCGCATCATCGCCAGCATGGGCCTCGGCAGCGCACTGGTGAACCAGGTGCTGCTCGCCGTCGCGCTCGCATTCGAGGCCGGGCTGCTGTTCGTGGCGGCCAACACGGGCTTCCTCGGCGGACCGTCGGTGCTGTCGAACATGGCGTCGGATTCCTGGGTGCCCCACCAGTTCCGCTACCTGTCCACGCGCCTCGTTACGCAGAACGGCATCCTCGTGATGGGCATCGCCGCGCTGGCGATCCTGTTCTGGACGCGCGGCCAGGTCACGCTGCTCGTCGTGTTGTATTCGATCTCGGTGTTCCTGACGTTCGCGATCTCGCTGTTCGGCCTGTGCCTCTACTGGTGGCGCCATCGCAAGGACACGGACAATGTGCGCTGGGTGCGGCGCTTTTTGTTGTCGGCGGTCGGCTTCGTGATCTGCGCCGGCATCCTGGCCGTGCTGCTCGTCGAGCGCTTCACGCAGGGCGGCTGGGCCACGGCGCTCATCATCGCCGCCATCGCCGGCCTGTGCATCTTCATCCGCAACCACTATCGCGAAACCAAGCGCGCCATCCGCTCCGTCGACCGGGTGTTCGCCAACCAGCCGTTCGGTCCGGTGAAGGAAGTCGCCGATCCGGAACCGGAGGCGCAGACGGCCGTGTTCATCGTCGGTAATTCCCGTGGCGGTGGCCTGCATGCGCTGCTGTGGGTGCTGCGCATGTTCCCCGGCCACTTCAAGAACTTCCTGTTCGTGAATGCGCGCACGGTCGACTCGCACGCGTACGGCGGCGAGGGCGCGCTCGAGAAGATGCGCAAGGATGCGGCGCGGACGCTGGAATACTTCGTCGATTTCTGCCAGAGCCACGGCATGGCGTCGGCATCCTACATCGGGTTCGGCACGGATGCCGTGGAAGAAGTGACCCGCATGTGCGAGCAGATCAACCGCGAGTATCCGAACACCATTTTCTTCACCAGTAAATTGATCTTCGCATCCGATAACTGGTTCACGCGGCTGCTGCACAACCAGGCGTCGCTGGCGGTGCAGCGCCGGCTGCACCTGGAAGGCCTGCAGATGGTGATTCTGCCGATGAAGGTGTGAACCGACTCAGCAACTGAGCTGGCCGCGCAGGGCGCGCAGGGTGTGCGTCGGGCCCGTGACTTCGAGCATGTGGTCGCACACGGTGACCGTGATGTCGCCCCCCTGCCATTTCGGCCAGTGCGCCGCGCGCATGCGGTAGCGCACGGTGCCGGGACTGCGTTCGTCCGGCGCATAACCGAGCCGTTCCATGGCGTCGTCCAGCGTGCCGACCAGGTGGCAGGCCGAGAAGCGCGTCGTGACCTCGAAACGGCCGGGGAGCGTGCGCGCGACCGTCGGCAGCAGCCCGCCCAGCACCACCGGCACGACGATGTAGCCGAGCGGCGCCGTCGGGTCGATCAGGTGGAAGGCGAGGACCAGGGCGGACAGGCCCAGCACCATGCTCAGCAACAGGAGCGCCGCGCGTTGGGCAGGGGCGGTAGGGGATGTGCGATGCGGTCCCTTCCGGACGCGCTCGATCTCGGAAAACGTTACGCTTTTCATGGAGACTCCTTTCGGCACGTCGAAAAACCTGCTGTGCTTCTCCCACGGCATTGCGGCCGCTCGCGCCGCCTTGGACCGGCCGCATAGTCCATTTTGATCAAGCGAGTCCGCGGCGGATTGACTTCCCTCAAACTTGCGTTTTTCCGAAATGAATTGTTTCGGAATGAAAAAGTTCCTAGGCGGAAAATTCTTTTCTGGGCGGAAATGAGCGAAATTTGTGCGAGATCTAACGGTTAGTCAGGCTTGAGAAATTTATGCTGTGGCGACGGATCGGTGTAAAGACACGCGCTCCTGGATAGCGAGTCCGATTAATCTCTCAACGGAACTACCATGACACTCAAATCTCTCGTTCTGGCCGTGGTCGCGGGTGCGGCCCTCATGGCGCAAGGCGTGGGGGCGGCAACGGTCGATCGCACGGCGCCGCTCGTAACGGCGGACGACGGCCTCGGCGGCTTCAATGCGCATTTCGGCGATACATTCGCGCAATCGACCACCGGCAGCACCTTCACCGACATCTTCACCTTCAACGTCGGCACGCCGTTCGACGCGGCCGCCTCGCTGACCTCGTCCTACCTCAATACGCCGCAAGCCAAGGACTTGCTGATCACGGGTTTGAGCCTGTACCGCTACGATCCGGTCACGAAGGCCATGCTGGGTACGGCCATCGCCGGCATCAACGGGACCGGAACCGGTGCCGATGCGCCCGATTCGTGGTCGCTCGCCGGCTATGGGCTGACGAGCGGCGCCTATGCGGTCCAGGTGGACGGCCAGGTGCGCGGCGTCGGCGGCGGGGCCTTCGGGGCCGACCTGACGATCTCGCCGGTGCCGGAGCCGCAGACCTGGGGCATGCTGCTGGCCGGGCTGGGCGTGTGCTCGACGCTGGCCTGGCGCCGGCGCCAGCTCGTGCGCGCGGAGGACAGGCGCATCCGGCGCCCGGCCTGAACGGATAGCGCGCCGGCGCGCCTGCCGATCAGCGCGCGCGCCGGTACAGGCGGAAGCGCTCGTCGCGGTCGGAAGGGCGGCGGCCTTCCCACAGCAGCGTCCAGTCGCGTCCGTGGAAAGGAAGCGCGGCACCGCCGCGCACGGGGACGCCGTTCTGTATCGCGCTGTCGGGGACGGGTGCGGTCTGGGCAACGCTGTCCTGCAGCAGCAGGAAGTGGCACTTGCCGCCGTCGACGGGGGCGAACGGCAGGTGGCCGAAGTAGGCGAACGAAGCGCGCTGCGGTGCGCCGACGTTCGTGTCGATGCAGTCGGCATCGGCCGGCAGGCGCGCGGCGATCTGCTGGGCCACGCTGGCGTAGCTCTTGCCGTAGTTCAGGTCGGGCAGGAACAGCGTCATCAGGAGGACCCACAACAGGATCAGGCCGCCGGAGGACAGCACCACGGCGCGCCACAGCACCGACGGCTGGCGCGACAGGCGCCAGTGCACGAGGAAGATCCAGCCGACCGTCGTCGCGGCCGCGACGAGGAAGGCGACGATGCCGAATTCCGGCTTGAAGCCAGGTACGAGTTTGAGGGCATTCTTGGCCAGTTGGGCAGGCCAGCCCGTCAGCTTGGCGATCCAGAACATCCAGACCAGGCCACCCAGCAGGGTCAACACCATCACGGAGAACCAGTCGATCGCATTGATCGCGCCGCGCTTCATCGTCGGCAGGCCGAACGCGGCCATCAACGCCATCGGCGGCAGCAGCTTGAGCAGGTCGCCACGCTCCGGCACGGGATCGCACAGGATCACGAGCGTGAGAACGCCGACGAAGCAGGTCGGCAGGATGATGTGCAGCAGGCCGTGCTGGCGGCGCCAGGCCCAGGCGGCCCAGGCGGCGAACGGCCAGGCCGGCCAGAAATACCAGATGCCGACGCGGAAGAAGGCCTTGATCGTATGCCAGCCTGGCACGCTCAGCTGCTCGGCGTTCCACTCCAGCCAGCCGCCAACCGGCGACAGGCCGTACGGATGGGCCAGCGTGGCCGGCACGGCCCACGCCAGCGTGATGAGCAGGGCGGTGCCGGCGGCCTGGCCGAGGTGGCGGAGCAGGGGCGCCGTCGGCAGCTTGAGGAAGCGGGTGCACAGGTAGAGCGCGGCCAGCAGGACCAGCGGCGGCGCGAAGCCGCGCGTCAGGGTCAGCAGCCCCAGCGCGGCGCCGACGAGCACGGCGTTGCGGGGCGTGCTGTCCTCGACGTAGCGCACGGAACGGAACAGGAACCAGGACAGCAGCGCGCCCTGCAGCGTCACGGCCAGCGTCTCGTGGCTGTGCAGCAGCAGGCCCAGGCAGCCGAGATAGATCAGGACGGCAGTGTCGGCCAGCGTGCGGCCGTAGTCGTCCGGTTCCGGCTGGCCGCCGAAGGCCAGGCGCAGCGGCTGGGCTTCCGAGCGCCGGCCCAGGTGGAAGGCGGTATGCCACAGCGATACCGTGCCCAGCACGAAGATGGCGATGGTCGAGATGCGCGCCCCGAGCACGTCGCCCACGAGCCAGCCGAACAGCTTGATGCACAGCGCCCCCAGCCAGAACGTCAGCGGTCCCTCGTCGGGCGACGGCAGGCCGGCGATGTTCGGCAACAGCCAGTCGTGGATGCCGCCGTGCGCCATCGTCCACATGATGCCGAAGCTGGCGGCATCATCCTTCCAGGGATCGCGCCCGATCAGGCCCGGCAGGATGTACAACAGGCCGAGTGCATACAAAGCCCAGCGTGGCAGCGCGAGGGTGGCGGCGGCGGGAAGGCGGACGGGTTTCATCGATAGCGCGAAATAATGCAGTAAATTAATGTCGCGTAGTATAAGGGGGCTGCGGAAAAGCGTCGCGGATAGCATTGCTACCAGGCGTAACGCGAAAAAAAAAGGAAGCCTGCGGGCTTCCTTCTTGGAAGGCCGCAGGCCTTCCGGGTGTTCGCTCGTCGGGGACTTAGCCGTTGGCGACGCTGGTCTTCGAACCGACCGAGCCGAACTTCTGGCGGAATTTTTCAACGCGGCCAGCGGTGTCGACGATCTTGTGCTTGCCGGTAAAGAACGGGTGCGATTCAGCGGACACCTCGATCTTGATCAGCGGGTAATCTTTACCTTCGAAATTGATGGTTTCGCGGGTGGCGATCGTCGAACGGGTGATGAATTTGAAATCGCAGGACAGGTCGTGGAACACGACTTCGCGGTAATCCGGATGGATATTGGTCTTCATGGTATTGCCTCGGTTAGGTTGGTAGCCAAACGGCACTTCGTCGGTCGACTTGCTTCTTGACCCGATTGCCGATCACTTGCCAGGGGTGGATACGGAACCGGCGATTATAAGCCAGCCGTGCCGCCAAGGCAACCGGCGGCGCTCAGGCGCCGTGCACGCGCCCCATCAAGGTCAGGATCATGCCGGCGAAGCCCAGGACCATCGTGACGGCGGTTGCCGCCATCCACTTGCTCAGGCGGGCGGCTTGACCGTGGATGTCGGTCTTGAGTTCGGCTTTCAGTTCAGAGAGGTCGGCTTTGTTGGGCAGCATGGTCATTGTCGTATCGAAGCGCGTTTCGAGGACCGTCAACCGGCGGTCGAGCAGCAACTCCTTGTTGCGCTGCCCCGGGGCGTCATGCAAATCATTGGGCGTCATGTGAGTCTCCTTGGTGGTCTCGGTGCGGATTTTCCGCGCCTGACCATCTGGAGACTTGACCTAAACGAATCGTAGCGCAAAAAGCAGAAAAGGCGAGTACGACTCGCCTTTTCGTGGGATGCCAACGGCCGGAATCAGCCGCCGCGACGCATCAGGTCGAAGAACTCGATGTTGTTCTTGGTCGCGCGCATCTTGTCGAGGATGAACTCCATCGCCTCGATCTCGTCCATCGAGTACAGCAGCTTGCGCAGGATCCAGATCTTCTGCAACTGGTCCGGCTTGATCAGCAGTTCCTCGCGGCGCGTGCCCGACTTGTTCAGGTTGATCGACGGGTAGACGCGCTTCTCGGCCAGGCGGCGCTCGAGGTGGACTTCCATGTTGCCGGTGCCCTTGAATTCCTCGTAGATCACGTCGTCCATGCGCGAGCCGGTCTCGATCAGCGCGGTCGCGACGATGGTCAGCGAGCCGCCTTCCTCGACGTTACGGGCGGCGCCGAAGAAACGCTTCGGACGCTGCAGCGCGTTGGCGTCGACACCGCCGGTCAGCACCTTGCCCGAAGCCGGGATCACGGTGTTGTAGGCGCGTGCCAGACGGGTGATCGAGTCGAGCAGGATCACGACGTCCTTCTTCATCTCGACGAGGCGCTTGGCCTTCTCCAGCACCATT
>Ga0209148_1001553_pt1 | contig 11098 bp, 10 predicted proteins | sample AraplaCol_mMF_r2_2_FD_184288 | JGI IMG/M metagenome (GOLD analysis project Ga0209148, IMG submission 184288) | Arabidopsis root microbial communities from North Carolina, USA - plate scrape CL_Col_mMF_r2 (SPAdes) (version 2) | ecosystem: Host-associated > Plants > Roots > Endosphere | place...
AGGCAGGCTTCCATGGCCGGCGATTGCTCGGGGCGGAAGTGATATTGCGGCACGACGAGCCACGTCAGCGGGATGTCCGCCACGGCGCGCACGGCCTCCACGAGGCGCAGGCAATCCGCCCACGTGGCGGGCGCCACGTCGTGGATCGAGACGCACAGCATCTGCTCGTCGATGGGGCTTTCAATCCGCGACATGGATGCGCTCCGGCTTGTGGTTCACGGCAACGATAACGTCGTGACCCGCATAAGGATGACCGCCCACCAGTGCCTCGTAGCGGCCCACCACCTGCGGCAGGATTTCGTTCCAGTCGTAGCGTTCTGCGGCCTTGCGCCGTGCGGCCTGGCCCATGCGTTGCAGGTCGCGCTGGTAGATTGCTTCGATCGCGCCGGCCAGGCTGTCGACATGGTTCGGCTCGGCCAGGATGCCCGTCTCGGTGTCGACCAGCTCGGCCACGCCGCCCCGGTTCGTGGCGACGACGGGCAGGCCGCACGCCATCGCTTCGAGCACGATCAGGCCGAAGGTCTCGCAATCGCCCGGATGCACGAGCACGTCGCAACTGGCCAGCAGGCGGGCCAGCTGGCGCTGGTCGCGCCGGAACGGGATGTGCGTCACGCGGTCGCAGAACGGCAGGACGCCGCCACCGCCGACGAGGACCAGGTGGTACGGATCGCCCAGCTTGCGCACGGCTTCGATGAGCACATGCAGTTTCTTTTCGGGCGTGAAGCGGCCGGCATAGACGAGCAGGCGCGTCTCCGGATCGAGGCCGAGACGTTCGCGCAGCGTCGCGTCGCGGCGCTGCGGGCGGAACACGCTGCTGTCGATGCCGAGCGGCTGGTGCACGGCGCCGTGCACGCCGATCGCGTCCAGCTGCTGCACCATGATGCGGCTGGGCGCCAGCACGAGGTCGAACTGGCGGTACAGGTTGGCGAGATAACGGCAGGTGCCGCGCGCGATCCAGCGTCCGAGGCGCGGCTGCACGAGGCGCGGCAGGTCGGAGTGATAAAAGGCGACGGCCGGGATGTCGCAACGCTTGCGCATGCGCAGCGCGGCCCAGGCGCAATGGCCGGCGTCGCCCGCTTCGACGACGTCGGGCCGGACCGATGCCAACAGGCGCGCCGGCCCCGCCACGGACAGCGGCATGCGAAAGCCGTGGAAGCCGGGAACGCCCGCGGACGGTATCTTGACGAGCGCGGGCACCGCGTGGTCGCACGTTTCCACGTTGGAGCTCATGATCGTGTGCCGGACGCGGCTGCGCCTTGCCAGCCAGTGCGCCTTGGCATTCAGGTAGGTGCTGACGCCGCCTCCTTCGGCCGCGTAAAACATCGTGATGTCGACGAGGTGCATGCTTGGGATCCGGTCAAAGTATCCCCACGATAGCAGCGGAACCGGTGCGCCGTGTGCGCACTGTCAAGCGGATATCGCCTGCCGCCGGGAACCGCGCCTGTCGCGCATGAGCAGACAGGACGCCGGCCGATGCATCACGGCCGCGCGCGCGGACCGGGCGCGGCACCGGTACGTGTCAGTCACACATTGCGCGACGATGGTCGGGCTCCCATTCGGGGAGGCCCATTATGCACTTCGCCTGTCGAGCATGGCGCGCGCGATGGTGCCGGCGTCCACATACTCGAGCTCGCCCCCGACCGGGACGCCGCGCGCAAGGCGGCTGACCTTGATGCCGCGCGCCTTCAGCATTTCGCTGATGTAATGGGCGGTCGCTTCGCCCTCGTTGGTGAAATTGGTAGCGAGCACCACTTCCTTGACCTCGCCATCGGTGGCGCGACCGATCAGTTTTTCCAGGTGCAGGTCCTTGGGGCCGATGCCGTCCAGCGGCGACAAGCGCCCCATCAGCACGAAGTACAGGCCCTTGAAGGTCAGGGTCTGCTCGATCATCATCTGGTCGGCCGGGGTCTCGACGACGCACAGCAGCGTGCGGTCGCGCTGCTCGTCGGCGCACAGGTCGCACACCTCGGTTTCCGAGAAGGTATTGCACATCGCGCAGTGATGCACCGCGTCGACCGCCTGGTACAGCGCACGCGACAGCATGGCGGCCCCTTCGCGGTCGTGCTGCAGCAGGTGGAAGGCCATGCGCTGCGCCGACTTCGGCCCGACGCCCGGCAGGCGGCGCAGGGCCTCGGTGAGGAAGTCGAGCGATTTGGACATAATCAGTCTCCGAGTCTCCGCGTCCGCGCCGGGGCTACGCCGCGCGCAAGGCGGCCAGCGCCTCGGCGGTCATGGTGGGCACGAACTCGGTGACCGCATAGGTCGCGAGGCCGGCCTGCCCGAACGGATCGTCGCGCAGCGCGGCGTCGAGCTCGGCGCGGTCGGCGGCGTGGGCGATGAGGATGCCGCCGTCGCGCGGCTCCTTGCGGCCCGACATCAGCATCAGCCCGCGCGCATACTGCTTTTCCAGCCAGGCGCGATGCGCCGGCAGGTAGGCGTCGATGCGCTCGAGCGGCGCCGTATAGGTGAGCGTAACGATATACATTACAGGACCATCAGAACGGCATCTTGAAGCCCGGCGGCAGCGGCAGGCCGGCGGTCAGGCCGCTCATCTTTTCCTGCGCGGTCGCTTCGGCCTTGCGCACGGCGTCGTTGAACGCGGCGGCGACCAGGTCTTCCAGCATGTCGCGGTCGTCGCCCAGCAGCGACGGGTCGATCGACACGCGCTTGACGTCGTTCTTGCAGGTCATGATGACCTTCACCAGGCCGGCGCCGGACTGCCCTTCGACTTCGATCTGGGCCAGCTGGTCCTGCGCCTTCTTCATGTTGTCCTGCATGGCCTGCGCCTGCTTCATCAGGCCTGCGAGCTGGTTTTTCATCATGATGCGTTCTCCAAAAAAGTCGGATGGATAAATCGTTTATACAGTTATGGCACGAATGCGGATCAGGTCGCGATCGGACGCACCGAACCGGGCACGACGAACGCGTCGAACGTGCGCGCCATGTCTTGCACGAACGGATCGGCGTCGACGGCGGCCTCCGCCTCGCGCTGCAGCCGCTCGCGCCTTGCCTTGGCCTCGGCGCTGGCCGTGTACCAGGTCGGCGCGATCTCGGTCTCGACGTTCACGCGCACGGACGGGAAGCGTTCCTGCAGGGCCGCGCACAGCTTTTCGCTGTTGCCGCTGGCGCGCAGCGTATCGACCGGCACGCGCAGGCGGAACGTGGCGGCGGCGCCATCCGCCACGCACTCGACCAGTTCGGTCTGGAAGGCGAGCTGCTGGGCCACGCCGCGCAGCGGCAGCGATGCCGCCAGCGCCGGCCAGTTGCCGTCCCATTCGATGGCCGGCACGGGCGTGATGACGTAGGCGTACGGCGGCGCGGAAGACGCCGCGACGCGCGCGGGCGCGGCTACGGGCGGCGCGGCGACGGCCGGTCCATCCATCGCGACGGCGCTGTCGTCGGAAAACTCGGTGACCCAGGACGGCGGCTCGTCGTCGGCCACGGCCTGCTCATTCACGTGCTCCTGAGCGTGACCCTGCCCCTGGGCCGGCTGCTGGTGCATCGACGGCTGCGGCTGGGCCACGGACTGGGGCTGCGTCCGCGCCGCGGCCGCGGTGGCGTTCCGCGGCGCGGCGTCCCACGGCGCCGTGGCCGCGGCACGGGCCGGTGCGGCCGCTGCACCGGCGACCGCGCCAGCGCCGGGGCCGGAAACCGCCGGCGCGGCCGGGGGCGCAGCCGGAGCGGGCGTCGCGGCCGGCTCGCTCGCCGGCGCCGGCCGCCGGGGCACGCCGCCCATGCGGGAGCCGGCGCGCGCCGCTTCCAGCGCGGCGTCGAGGGCCGCGCGCGCCGACGTCATGGCGCGTCCGGCACCGCCCTGCGCGGCCGGCGTCGTGGACGCATGCGGCGCGGCCGGCGCGGGCGCATGCGAGGCCGCGGGTGCCGCGCCCGGTCCGGCCGGACGTGCGGCCGCCTGCGCTGCCGGCGCCGCGGCAGTGGCCGCCGGACGTGCCGGTGCCGCCTGCGGCATCGCCCGCGCGAGCGCGGCGGGCGCGGGCTTTGCCGTCTGCTCGGCCCCGCCCTGTCCCGGACGGAACGCCAGCATGCGCAGCAAGGTCATGGTGAAACCCGCGTACTCGTCCGGCGCGAGGCCGATCTCGTTGCGGCCATGCACGGTGATCTGGTAATACAGCTGCACTTCCTGCGGATCGAATGCCGTCGCCAGGCGCAGGATGTCGGCCAGTTCCGGCAGGTCGTCCGGCAGCGCGGTCGGCACCGTCTGCGCCAGCGCGATCCGGTGCAGCAGGGTGCCCAGGTCCTGCAGGGCGCCGTTGTACGACAGGCTGCGGCTGGCCATCTCGTCGGCGACGGCCATCAGGTCGGCGCCGTCCTCGTTGGCCAGCGCGTCGAGCAGGCGCACCAGGTACGACTGGTCGAGCGCGCCCAGCATGCCCTGCACCGCGTCGAGCGTGACGGAGCCCGCCGCGTAGGCGATGGCCTGGTCGGTCAGCGACAGCGCGTCGCGCATCGAACCGTGCGCTCCCTGGGCGAGCAGGCGCAGCGCGGGGTGCTCGAACGTCACGCCTTCCTGGCCGAGGATGTTTTCCAGATGGCCCACGATGTGGCCGGGCGGCATCTGCTTCAGATTGAATTGGAGGCAGCGCGACAGCACCGTCACGGGAATCTTTTGCGGGTCCGTCGTCGCGAGGATGAATTTCACGTGCTCGGGCGGTTCTTCGAGCGTCTTCAGCATGGCGTTGAAGGCGTGGTTCGTGAGCATGTGCACCTCGTCGATCATATAGACCTTGAAGCGCGCATTGCTCGGCGCATAGACCGCCTGTTCCAGCAGCTGGGCCATCTCGTCGACGCCACGGTTCGACGCCGCGTCCATCTCGACGTAGTCGACGAAGCGGCCGGCATCGATCGCGCGGCACGGTTCGCACTGGCCGCACGGTTCGGCCGTGATCGCCCCGTTTCCGTCCGGCCCGACGCAGTTGAGCGACTTGGCCAGGATGCGCGACAGCGTGGTCTTGCCCACCCCGCGCGTGCCGGTGAACAGGTAGGCGTGATGCAGCCGTCCGGTACGCAAGGCATGGGTCAGCGCACGGACGACGTGCTCCTGGCCAACCAGCGTTTCAAAGTTCCGGGGACGGTATTTGCGGGCGAGGACTTGATAGGACATACCGCGATTTTACCGTACACCGCGGCCATCGCGGCAACATTAGACGCTCGTCGGGAATTCCCCTGCACCGATAATTTTCTTTCAATTAGGAAAAATGAAAAAGTCACTGCGCCTACCGCTGGTCTTCGCTTCCCTGCTGCTCGCCTTGCCGGCCCATGCCGCCGAACGCGAATGGATTCCGCACCGCAAACTGGTCGACAGCATCAAGCTGGACAAGATGCTCAACCCGCAATGGCTGGCGCACGATGCGCAGATCTGGACGAGCCTGCCCAAGGGCGAAAAGATGCGCATGGGTTTCGACCTGGGCGCCGTCCTGCCCGAGACCACGCAATGGCGCTACGCCAGCGATGCCCAGAACCATGTCAGGCTCAAGTTCGACGCGGACATGCTGAAGGAAAACCTGCTGGTGGAATGGTCGACGCGCTCGTTCGAAGCGGAAATCGACGACTGAGATGTGGTGCGACAAACAAAAACAGCTGCCGCGGCAGCTGTTTTTGAAAAATGAGTAGGCGAGCCTGATCTGCGGCACTTGCGGTGAACGGCTTTGGCTGCTTCGTTCCCGACCTGACCAGGTAAACCATGCCACAATGCGCAGGGGCCCGCCAGCTCGCATTATAACCGAGTGTGGGGCTGGCGGCAAACCGCCGCCAGCCAGTGCATCGGCGCTGCGTTGGTCGCCTGTCGGGCACGCCGGCAAGGCGTCCCGCACCGGCCCTTGAAGATTGCCCGACCAAGGCCGGACGCAGGACCAGCCCAAGCCCTCGCGCGCATTCACAGTCCCAATTGCTGCCAGATGCCATCCACGCGCGCCTTCACGTCCGGCGTCATGACGATGGGCGTGCCCCATTCTCGGTTCGTCTCGCCCGGCCATTTATTGGTGGCGTCGATACCCATCTTGCTGCCCAGGCCGCTGATCGGCGATGCGAAGTCGAGGTAGTCGATGGGCGTGTTGTCGACCAGGACCGTGTCGCGCGTCGGGTCCACGCGCGTCGTGATGGCCCAGATCACTTCCTTCCAGTCGCGCACGTCGACGTCCTCGTCCACGACGACGATGAACTTCGTATACATGAACTGACGCAGGAAGCTCCAGACGCCGAACATCACGCGCTTGGCGTGGCCGGCGTACTGTTTCTTCATCTGCACGACGGCCATGCGGTAGCTGCAGCCTTCGGGGGGCAGATAAAAGTCCGTGATCTCCGTAAACTGTTTCTGCAACAGCGGCACGAACACTTCATTCAGCGCCACACCGAGCACGGCCGGCTCGTCGGGCGGCTTGCCGGTGTAGGTCGAGTGGTAGATCGGATCGCGCCGCATCGTGATGCGGTCGATCGTGAAGACGGGGAACCAGTCCTGCTCATTGTAATAGCCGGTGTGGTCGCCATACGGACCTTCGAGCGCATGTTCGAAGCCGGACGGGTGCGTTTCATCTGGATAGATATGGCCCTCCAACACGATCTCGGCAGCCGCCGGTACCCGCAGCTCGCTGCCGATGGCCTTCGTGAGCACGGTACGCTGGCCCCGCAGCAGGCCGGCGAACTGGTATTCGGACAATGTATCCGGCACGGGCGTCACCGCGCCGAGGATCGTGGCCGGGTCGGCGCCCAGCGCCACCGCCACCGGGTACGGCTTGCCGGGGTTGGCGATGCAGTGTTCGCGGAAGTCGAGCGCGCCGCCGCGGTGCGCGAGCCAGCGCATGATGACCTTGTTCGGCCCCAATACCTGCTGGCGGTAGATGCCCAGGTTCTGGCGCTTCTTGTTCGGCCCTTTCGTGATCACGAGGCCCCACGTGATGAGGGGCGCGATATCGCCCGGCCAGCAGTGCTGGATCGGCAGGCGCGCGAGGTCGACGTCCTGGCCTTCCCAGACGATCTCCTGGCACGGGGCCCCCTTCACTTCCTTGGGCGCCATGTCCCACACAGCCTTGACGAGCGAACCGAGGTCCATGATGTCCCTGAACCCCTTGGGCGGCTCCGGTTCCTTGAGGCGCGCCAGCACGTGGCCGATCTTGCGCAGTTCGCCCACGTCGTCCGCGCCCATGCCCAGCGCCACGCGGCGCGGCGTGCCGAACAGGTTGGCCAGCACGGGCATGGAATACGGCGCGCCGCCCGGGCCCACCGGCCGTTCGAACAGCAGCGCGGGCCCGCCGGCGCGCAAAACGCGGTCGCACACCTCGGTCATTTCAAGATTCGGTGAAATAGGCGCCGATACGCGCTTGAAGTCATCGATTTCTTGCAACTTAGCAATAAAATCCCGTAGATCAGAGTAGTTCATCGAATTTTTAATTCATTTTTACATCTTTTGAGGTGTGCTAACAATCAGCGGCAAGTGGTTGATTTGCCAAAGAATTGATGAGCTCCGGGGCGATCTTTAGATCTAAAAGTAATAGAATGCTTGAGTGCTAGTATTGACTTGATATAAACGAGCTTCTACAATCCGCCGTACAAATTGAGACGGGCCCGTCCAGCACGTGATTCTAGCCGGTCTCATTCTTTCACGGGGTCGGGGCCCCAGCGACATTTTAGGAGTGTTTTCACTGGGCGTCTGCCCAACCAACCCCGAGACAGTTGTTAGCCACTGGGCGCCTCCACTGCAGCGCGACCCAGCTGAAGCAAGCAATGACGGCGTTCCTCGACCGCTACGGGCGGCGACGGACGGTTTTCTGATGCACGGCATGAGTAAGCTCAAACGCTGCGCCTACGCGCTGCGCCGGGACTGCTTTTTCCGCGACAAAGGAGAGACGATGATCCATCGCTTCATCGGCACGAGCGCAAGGCTCGTCCAACATATGGCCAGCCAGCCAGTCACGTGGTCTTCCGTGATCAAAGCGGCACGCGGTGTACTGACTACCGCGCAACATACCCTGACCGTTTTCGGTCTATCCGCAGTAGCAATGATTGCCCTGCTGTACAGCCGCCCCGAGTTTGCAAAACGGGTGTCGGATTTCTTGAGCCCGCACCAGAGCGCGCCGGCGCCGGTTGCAGCCAATGCGTCGATCCAGCTCGTTGCCGCGCGCGGCGCGGACGCGGTCGAGATCGCCAACAGCGACGACAAGGCGCAGAGCCGTCCAACCCGTCAGCAGAAGTACGTGACGGACTGGCTGTCGCGCCGTTATCGCGTGGCCGGCGACGCCGCCAACATGCTCGTCTCGACCGCCTACAGCACGGCGCACGAGATCAAGCTGGATCCGCTGCTGATCCTGGCCGTGATGGCCATCGAGTCGGGCCTGAATCCGTTCGCGGAAAGCCCGATGGGCGCCCAGGGCCTGATGCAGGTGATGTCCAAGGTCCACAGCGACAAGTTCGAGGAAGTCGGCGGCTCGCAGGCAGCCCTGAATCCGGTCGCCAACATCCGTGTCGGCGCCCTGATCCTGAAGGACTACGTGAACCGCACCGGCTCCGTCGAAGGTGCACTGAAGAGCTATGTCGGCGCCGGCGCGGCCGTTGACGACTCGGGCTATGGCTCCAAGGTCCTGACCGAGTACAAGCGCCTGAAGCAGGTCGCCAGCGGCAAGAACGTACCGATCTATTTCCCGCCGGCCTCGGCACCGGCGCCCACCACGACGCTGGCCCAGAAGTCGCTCGGTACATCGGCCAAGCCGGACAGCGCCGCGGTCGACGCGGCACATGGCGGCAACCAGAGCGGCGAGACGGTCGCCGGCCTCTAAGTCCTACCCTTTCCTGGTCGAAAGCCACTGTCGGCGAGAGCTGGCGGTGGCTTTCTTTTTGGACTGTCTTGCGTTACCGTCGCCCCCGCGCAGGCGGGATAGCGCCACCGGCGCCTATTCCTTGGGTTCCCGCCAAGGCGCCCGGCGAGGGCGGGAACGACGTTGAGGGCGGGAACGACGTCTTAAGGCAGTCACATAAAAAAAGCCGTCCCGGTTCCCCGGGACGGCCTTCTAATATATAGCTAGCAGGAAACGACTCAGCGCCGCCCGTCCGCTGCCACCTCATCCGGGCGCAGCTTGCCGGCCAGACGGTCGAGCACGCCGTTCACGTACTTGTGGCCGTCGATGCCGCCGAAGGACTTGGTCAGTTCCACGGCCTCGTTGATCACGACCCGGTACGGGATCTCGATCTGGTTCTTCAGCTCGTACGCACCGAGCAACAGCACGGCGTGTTCGATCGGCGACAGTTCCGCGATCGGACGGTCGACGGTCGGCGCGATCACGTCGCGCAGTTCGACCGACTGGGCGATCGCACCGTGCAGCAGTTCCGTGAAGTACTCCCCGTCGGCCTTGTCGAAGCCGTGCGCGCTGCGGATGTTGGTGACGACCGTAGCGGCCGGCTCATTGTTCAGCAGCCATTGATACAGCCCCTGAAGCGCGAACTCGCGCGCGCGGTGGCGCGGGGTGCGGTTCTTGTTGGGGTTGGCGTGCGCGTTCTTGTCAGTCATGGTTGTACCTGGTAAGTCTTACTCGTCTTCGGCCTGCAGCTCTTCGAGGCCCAGCAGCAGGTTGGCCATCTCGACCGCGACGCGGGCCGCGTCCGTGCCCTTCTCGGCCATGCGGGCCTCGGCCTGCTCGTCATTCTCGGTAGTCAGCACGGCGTTGGCGATCGGCATGCCGTAGTCCAGGCCGATGCGGGTGATGCCGGCGCCCGACTCGTTCGACACGAGTTCGAAGTGGTAGGTTTCGCCGCGGATGACGGCGCCCAGCGCGATCAGCGAATCGAACTGCTGCGTCTCGGCCATCTTCTGCAGGGCCAGCGGGATTTCCAGCGCGCCCGGGACGGTCACGTGCAGGATGTCTTCGTCGGCCACGCCGAGATGTTTCAGTTCCGCCAGGCAGGCCGACAGCAGGCCATGGCCGACATCGGCATTGAAACGTGCCTGCACGATACCGATGCGCAGGCCCTCACCTGCCATATTGCTTTCAAAAGTTCCTACCGTCATGGCTATGCCTCTTGTTCTCTTTGTTTCGTTAATTAATGGGTCAATGTTACCGCGTTAGCTATGCTGTGCGTAACGCGTTACGCCTTCATTTCGCAGCCAGGCTTGGGGAGGTAGCCGGTCACTTCGAGGTCGAAGCCGGTCATGGATGGCATCTTGCGCGGGTTGGCCAGCAGCTTCATCTTGCGCACGCCCAGCTGGCGCAGGATCTGCGCGCCGATGCCGTAGGTGCGCAGGTCGAGGTTGGCCGCGCGTCCGACCGGGCGCGCCGGCTTGTCGTCGAACTGGGCGAACAGTTCGTCGGCCGTCTCGGCGCAGTCGAGCAGCACGATCACGCCCGATTCCGACGCCTTCACGGCCTGCATCGCGGCCGCCATGTTCCACGAGTGCGACGTCGAATTACTGTCGAGCACGTCGAGAATCGATACGGGCTGGTGCACGCGCACGAGGGCTTCGCGGTCTTCCTGCGGGGTGCCGTGGACGAGCGCCAGGTGCGCGGAACCGCTCGGCTTGTCGCGGAAGGCGACCAGCGTGAACTCGCCGTGCACGGTCGACAGCGCGCGTTCCGCCACGCGCTCGACGAGCGTCTCGTTCTGGCTGCGGTAGTGGATCAGGTCGGCGATGGTGCCGATCTTGAGGCCGTGTTCCTGCGCGAATTCCAGCAGGTCCGGCAGGCGCGCCATCGTGCCGTCTTCCTTGATGATCTCGCAGATGACGGATGCCGGCGTCAGGCCCGCCATCTCGGTCAGGTCGCAGCCGGCCTCCGTGTGGCCGGCGCGCATCAGCACGCCGCCCTTGACGGCGCGCAGCGGGAAGATGTGGCCCGGCTGGACGAGGTCTTCCGGCTTCGCGTCCTTCGCGACCGCCACCTGGATGGTGCGGGCGCGGTCGGCCGCCGAGATGCCGGTCGTGACGCCTTCGGCCGCCTCGATCGAGACGGTGAAGTTGGTGCCGAACGACGTGCCGTTACGGCTCGTCATCATTGGCAGTTCCAGACGGTCGCAGATCTCCTGGGACAGCGTCAGGCAGACGAGGCCGCGCGCGTGGCGGATCATGAAGTTGATCGCCTCGGGCGTGACGTGTTCGGCGGCA
>Ga0209148_1001554_pt1 | contig 11088 bp, 8 predicted proteins | sample AraplaCol_mMF_r2_2_FD_184288 | JGI IMG/M metagenome (GOLD analysis project Ga0209148, IMG submission 184288) | Arabidopsis root microbial communities from North Carolina, USA - plate scrape CL_Col_mMF_r2 (SPAdes) (version 2) | ecosystem: Host-associated > Plants > Roots > Endosphere | place: USA...
GCACAATCGCCTCGCGCTGGCGCGGGGCTAACGAGGCAAGCGCGCGGCCCACCGCGTCGCTCTGCTGTTCGGCGGTGATCTCCGCATCCGCAAGCGGTGCTGGATCGGGTGCGTCCCACGTCTCCGGCAAGGCCACTTCGCGGCGCTTGCGCAAGCGGTCGGTGCAGAGGTTGAACGCCACCCGGTGCATCCAGGTGTCGAACTTGGCCGCGCCCGGCTTCCACGCGGCCGCGCTCTTCCACACGCGCAGGAACACCTCCTGCGCCACGTCCTCGGCCTCGGTCCGGTCGCCCAGCAGGCGGTGCGCCAATGCGGTCATGCGCGGCAGCTTGCGGGCCACCAGCGCCTCCGCGGCATGCACGTCCCCCTCGCCGACCCGTCGGACCAGTTCTCCGTCGGGATCGTCCGGAATCAATAAGGAGGCCTCCGCCGCTCATAGCCAGTCACGCCGGTCTACTGCTCCGACGCATTCCCTCCCCGCATAGCGTGTCGTTCGTCTTCCGTCAGCACGCCATCGTGATTGGCGTCCATCCGCGCGAAGCGCTGAGCGAGGACCGCGTTGATCTCGGTGGCGTCGAGGAAGCCGTCATGGTTGGTGTCGAAGCGGTCGAACATGCGCGAGCCGTCGCGCTTGGGCGCATCGCCGCCCTGCGCGGGTGCCGGCATCGCACCGCCCTGGCCGCCGTGACGGCCACCCCAGCGGCCGCCGCCCATGGCGGCGCGCGCGGCGAACTCTTCCCTGCTGATCTTGCCGTCATGGTCGGTGTCGAGCGCCATCAGCCGCTCGCGCGCCTTGGCGGACCAGGTGTCGAACGAGATACCGCCGGCAGGGGCGGCGGGGGCAGGCGGCGTCTGGGCCGCAGCGGCAGTGGCGAGGCCGAGCAGGGCGGCCGCGATCAAGGGCTTGCGCATGGTAACTCCGTAGAACGAACTCTCCTGTCCGCTCTAACGGAGTTCCATGCGCTATCCGTCGGTCGCCCGGTCAGGCGATCTTGAGGCCTTCCTTGTTCATCGCCGTGGTCAGCGCCTTGTTCTGTTCGGGCGTGAGCTTGGCCTTGAGCTGCGGGAAGAGCGTGTCCTCCTCCTCGCGCATATGCTTCTCCACGTCGGTGCGGAACTTGCGGACCTTGGCGATCCAGTTCGGCGAGTCTTTCGGCATCATCGTCAGGTCGTAGAGATACTGCTTCACATAGCCGTGATCGTTGTTGAGGTGATCGGCGGCCTCCGCCTCGCCCGCATCGCGCAGCGCCGGATAGACCGCGTTCTCCTCCTCCATCGCATGCTTGGCGAGCATGTGCTTGAGGTTCATGAGCAGGGTCGCGCGCTTGGTGGTGTTCCTCTCGGTCGTCGCCTCGATCGCGTCGAACACCTTGAGCGTGAGCTGGTGCTCGGCCTTGAGCGCCTCATCCCATTCGCCGGCCAGCATGGTCGGCGCCTGGACCGCGAACTTGCGCGCGACGTTGGCGGCGAGGCCGACGGCGAGGCCGGCGGCACCCGCGGCGATCAGCTTGCCGGTGCCGTTCAGTTCGGTGCGGGTCGGCTTCTTGCGGGCCCGCGCGCTTGAGGTCGAGGTCGAGCCGGAGCCGGAGGCTTCGAACCGGCCATTGTCGTCGCGCGCCTCGGCCTTGGCATTGGCCGAGCGCTTGGCGCTGGTGGAGGCACGGGTACGGGTTGCTGTGGTGGCCATCTGTCTACTCCTCTACATGGGCCTTCCGCAGAAGGGCCGGGTCGGAGCGTTCAACGCCTCAGGGCCGGAAAGGGCTCAATTTCCTCGCAATTCGTCGAGCCACAGGCGCGCCGTGCCGTCCGACGGGGCGCGCCAGTCGCCGCGTGGCGACAGACTGGCAGCAGCCGAGACTTTGGGGCCGTTGGGCATGGCCGAGCGCTTGAACTGGCTGATCTCGAAGAAGCGGTAGAGGAAGACCTCAAGCCACTTTGTAACCGTTTCCATATCGTAGGAATTGCGGCCCTCGATCGGGAAATCGATCGGCCATTCTCCGGCGGCTGCATCCTTCCAGGCGTGCCACGCCAGAAAAGCGATTTTCGACGGGGCGAGGCCGTGGCGCACGGTGTAATGCAGGAAGAAATCGTGTAGCTCGTAGGGGCCGATCTTGGCTTCAGTGCTCTGGATCGCGCCGGAGGCGTCGGCGGGGACCAGCTCGGGCGAGATCTCCGTGCCGAGGATCGCGGTCAAAATGCGGTTGGTCTCGCCCGCGAACTGGCCGGTCTTGACCGCCCAGCGGATGAGATACTGGATCAACGTCTTGGGCACGCCGGCATTGACCGCATAATGGCTCATCTGATCGCCGACGCCATAGGTGCACCAGCCGAGCGCGAGTTCGGACAGGTCGCCGGTGCCGACGACGAAGCCATTGTGCTGGTTGGCGAGGCGGAAGAGGTAATCGGTGCGCAGGCCCGCCTGCACATTTTCGAAGGTGACGTCATAGACCTTTTCGCCCCGCGCAAAGGGGTGGTCCATGTCCTTCAACATCTGGGTGGCGGCGGGGCGGATGTCGATCTCCGCGCCCTGGATGCCGAGCGCGTTCATCAGCGCCCAGGCATTGCCTTTGGTCGTCTCGCCGGTGGCGAAGCCGGGCATGGTGTAGCCCAGGATCGCCGAATGCGGCATTCCGATCCGTTCGCACGCCTTGGCCGCGACGATCAGCGCATGGGTGGAATCGAGCCCGCCCGAAATGCCGATCACCAGATGTTCGGCCTTGGTCGCCTGGATGCGCTTGGCGAGCCCCTCGACCTGGATGTTGAAGGCCTCGTAGCAATCCTCGTCCAGCATGGCCGGATCGGCGGGCACGAACGGGAAGCGGGCCACGGCACGCTTGAGGCCGATGTCGGCGAAGCTGGGCTGATGATCGAAGGTGATGCGGCGGAAGCGCGTTTCGGGGTGGCCGAAGGCGCGGGCGGCATCGTTGAAGGTGCCGAAGCGCATGCGGTGCTGGCGGATGCGGGCGACGTCGATATCGGCGTAGACCAGTTCGGGCTCATGATCGAACCGGCCCGAGCGCGCGAGCTGATAGCCGAGCTCGTGGATCATGGCCTGGCCATCCCACGCGACATCGGTCGTGCTCTCGCCCGGCCCGGTCGCTGAATAGACATAGGCCGCGGTGGCGCGCGCGGATTGCGAGGCGCCGTAGAGATCGCGCTCGCGCTCCTTGCCGACGACGATGTTGGAGGCGGACAGGTTGGTGAGGATCAGCGCGCCCGCGAGCGCGCCCAGGGAGGAGGGCGGGATCGGCGCCCAATAATCCTCGCAAATCTCGACATGGAAGACGAAGTCGGGAAGGTCGTTCGCGGCGAAGATCAGGTCCGGCCCGAACGGCACCGCCTCGCCGCCCAATGTGATGCTCAGCCCCTTGAGGCCGATGCCGGGCGCGAACCAGCGCTTCTCATAATATTCGCGGTAATTGGGGAGGTAGGATTTGGGCACCACGCCCAGCACCCGGCCGCGCGCGATCACCACCGCGCAGTTATAGAGCCGCCCGTTGCGCCGCAGCGCCGCGCCGACCAGCAGGACGGGCTTCAGCTTCGCGCTGGCCGCGACCAGCCCGGCCAGCTCCGTCTCGACCCGATCGAGCAGAGCCTCCTGCAGGTGCAGATCGTCGATCGCGTAGGAGGTGAGGCAGAGTTCGGGATAGACGACCAGATCGGCGCCCGCCGCATCGGCCTGGCGCGCCAGATCCAGGATCGACGCCGCATTGGCCGCGACATCCCCCGCGCTCGCCGCCGGCGTGGCCGCCGCGACGCGGACCAGCCCATGCGCGTGGATAGACAGGAAACGGTCGGTCATGCGGTTCGGTACCCCAGCCCGTGACGTGGCAGCGATGCAACAACGCAGCTAGAAAGGAGAGGGGGCCGGGTCAATGCAGGGCCGGAGGCCTTTCGAAGGGGCGAAAAACGAAAAAACACCGGATTCGAACTTGATGATTTGCCCTGCGGCGGTAGGTGGCACGGCAGTTTTCATGTGGAACATAGCAGGAACAATCATGCGTTGTCAAGGGCGCTGGCGCGCGCCCCGTCGTTCAATCGTAGCTCCATCGTCAGATGGCCTTATCTTCGGGTATTCGAAGGAGAACACGAGTATGACCGCGAGGGATTGGGTCGACGAATATCTGGACTCAATTAAGGGCAGCGCACCAGACATGGTACTTGTGGGCTCGAACCTTTGGGCGGACTTCGTTGCTGAGGCCGGTCTGACGCTTCAGAAGATCGGCAACGATGAGGAGGTCGTCTATCGCGGCATTCCTTGCCGGCGGGCCGTGGCGCCGGATGTCGTCAAGGGAGTCTTCGGCTCTTGAGCGCGGCACCGGTGATTTGACGCTAGATAAGCATCTCGGCGAGCCCGGGATCACGATCGCCAGTACGCTGCCCGGCGGCGTGCAACTCTCGCTGCCTCTTTGAACGGCCGTCTCGATCAAGAGGCGCGGCGGTCGAGCCTCCGAGGACCTGCCACCGCCTCAGCCATAATAGACACTTTGCGGAAGGATGACGAAGCGGGGAGCGCCGCTTTCTCAACCAATCCAGCGAGCTCTTCCGATCGGGGAGCCCAAAGGTTTCCGTGGAGCTTCATGGGAAGATGTGGGACCGGTGTCGGATCCCAGTTCGCCCGCTCGTGAATAATTATGCCGTCGACCGACCATGCGATGCGGTCGGGCCACCAATCGATAGTATATGTATGAAAATCCAACGACGCATCAAAACCTAAATCAATGCGGCAAGGCGAGCCGCGATACCCAAAACTCATTGCTGATCCCTCATCTCCCGGATTAAAGAAGACATTGACTAGCATCCGGCAAGGATCGTCACCCGTGAACTCGATGTCGATCTCCTGCCTCGGGGAGTCACGATGGAGAAAAAAGCCCGTCACCAGGCCTGCGCCACGGGCCACCCTGATTTCCGCTTGAAATCGTCCGTAGCTAAAAGAAAGCGCTGAGGCGAAGGCGCCCGAGCGATAAGGTCTGATGTCATCAGAAGCGCTCGAGAGGACCAGGCGAATATCTCCACCCTCTTCGACAAGGCCCCGCTTGTCGAACGTGGAAAGATTGCCGGGGAATGTCTCCACTAGTGTGACGAGGTCGGGCGAGCAGATCATCGGCTCGTTGGCGGCGGTCATACATGGAACAGCGGAGGCCGAACCCGATAAGGGCTTAGGAAACCAACCGGCTTCGGCCGGAAGCACCCAAGGCGAATCGTCCATCGCCATCACCTGCGTCCGCGGGCATTTTACTTGGGGTTCGACTGCATTTTTGCGGCCATCGCGGAAGAGCGCCACACTTTCGGCACGGCCTATCGGGAAGGCTTCTGCCGGTTCGACGAGATTTAGAAGCTGACAAATGGGCTCCCATCTCGTGTTTTCCGCGTCGAGATATGCGGTCCGCGAGGGAGGGAGCTGCTCTTCAGCCGGGCCTTTCCTCGCGCTTATCTCCGTCCCCACAATAAATTTCACGTCCGGCCGTGCAATGGCCGTCCTACCTGCCTGCTCACACAGCGGAGGATTCACGATAGCGTCAAAAATGCCCTCGATTGCTGCGAGATCGTCGATTGTCATTTCCCGTTCGGTGCCATCGAACTTCCTGACGCGCAGTCCAAGTAGCGAAAGCGCCATAGCGAGAGCGTCGCTTTGGTCGCCGGCAGACCAGGCAATGGTTAGGCCGTTCTGTCGGTGTTCCGGTCGACTGGGAGGAGCGCCGGCATCCACAATTCCAGCTCGAGCGAGAAATGGGAGAACGGAATAGGCGTTATCGGATCCGCCGTCCTCCCGCTGCAGGATCGCAGGATGCTTGAGCGCGAGTGCGCTAAGTTCCGCCAATCGGTAATTCATCCAGAGGTCGACAGGGCCTACCACAGGCATTGCTTTAAGTAGAAGCGCTGCACCTTCACGCGACAGCACATAACCGGAAAGATACCATAGCCCACGAATTGGGCGGAAGACTGCGTCGCACTCCTCGGCCCTGACCGCCATCCCGCCTGCGTCCTTAAAGGATAGATACAACAGGTGCGGCTCGGTATTATTTTTACGCCGCCCTAAAGCAGCCCTCCATCCACGCTCAATTGCTTTGGCTGCGCCTGGCCTAAACCAGACGTCATCCTCCAGAACTAGCACATGACTGTGGGGTCCTGCGGCGATTACCTTCCATGCCTCAACGTGGGATCTAGCGACCGCCACCTCCTGCCGTGTCATTCGGATGAGCTGCTGGGTACCGAAACACTTTTCGAGCTGGGGGTCGGGCTGGACGAATAGCTGGTCGCCCATAGTGTAAATCGTATCGACATCGGCTGTGGCTGCCACTGCCCGCCCATCTCGCGCATCTATTGCCGGGAGCCGACGAACGATCGTTGTCAACGGCTCGCCGGCCGCCGTTCTGAAACGCCTAAGTTCTTTCAGCAGTTTCTTCCATCGCTTCGGCTGCCGGTCGAGGTTGATAATTAAGATTGAGCCAATTCTGTCGTCACCACGCCCAAATATCGATATGCGCCCCCCTGGTACGAGCCAAGCGGCCCGTCGCGCAGCTCGGAAGGCGAGCCGCCGCAGCGGGTTCGAAGCGTCCTTAAGATTCACCTCGCCTCAATCCGTGCCATCAAGCGCAGCGCGCGTCATGTTGCGCCAATTCCGGGCATCGTTGCGGTAAGAGAGATCCCAGCGGGTTTCCGCTATCGTTTCCCAATCTTTGATAAATAGAAAGTCGAACGGGCGGGCGCTAAGCTGAAGCTCCCGTGCATGAGCGGCGAGAGCAGCACTCAAGTTGCCCGGCCCAGTAGTTGACTGAATCTCCGGATAGAGATCGCTCCCAAGCAGCCTTGCGGTGGCCCGGGAAAGAGCCCGTTTCAGGATAGGATGACCGGGTGGAGCTGCCAGGGGATTATTGTTAACGTAGAATATTCGTTCGCCCGCCGGCAGGTCCAACATCCAAATTTCTTCCGACGGTGCCATGGCGCTCGTTCCGAGGTCGTAACAGAGCGGTTGAAGCTTGAGTGAACCGTCCATGAGGAGGCGTTCGATGCCACAACCGACTAGTACATCGTCCGCATCGACGTAGACCCCGCCATCGGCCAAGATGAAGCACATCCGGAGGAAATCGCTTCGCATCGCGGGGTGTCGGCAGCGCCGAAATGCAGCGGACTCTCGATCTGTGTACCTTCGAGCAATATATTCGGCCGCTGACTGATCGTCGAAGGTGTATACGTTGAATCCGCAGTCCTTCATTCGGTCCCAACTGCGGAGACAGGCATCCACGTCCTCCGGCAGATTTGTGGGGTCATGCCAGTAGCGAACCAAAGTTCGCGGAACCTTAGGCGTGTAGGAAAAGCCGACAGCGTGGCGGGGGTCGGCGGAACCCGCTTGTCGCAAAAGAAGCTGTCGGATGAAGGCCGATCTTAAGGCGTCATCATCCTCGAAGCCCGCAGCGAAAAACTGCCCCTCATTCATAACTCAATTGCACCAATTTGAGGTGGGCGTTTTGTGGCTCTTGCGAAAGGTGGCCAGCGGGTCGAGACGGCTCTATTCCTGGGCACGAGATATTCCGCCTGGAGTGCTGGTGACCGGTCTATCGAGGTACGCTTGGTAGTGTTCGGACGATTTCAGAAGGTACGCACGGCCGTCGGCAACAAACCCATCTAGGCCATGCTCAACGGTATAGGCATCAAGATCTGTGATATTGTTTATGAATCCCTTTCCGCTGAAGTTCAGAGAAGTGTTACACAAAACACCATAGCCAGTGCGCTTTTTGAACGCGACCAAGACATCATATAGCGGGGGGTTGGTTGTAGCGCTGACGGTTTGTAGCCGGGCGGTGCCGTTGACATGTGTAACAGCTGCCAAGGCGTCCGTAGTCACGCGATAGGTGAACAGCATGTATGGGCTTTCGGCTGAGCAATCAAACCATCGCGCTGCCTCCTCACGTAAACAAACAGGCGCAATAGGACGAAACTGTTCGCGCTGTTTAATATTATTCAGCCGGATTCTCGTCGCCTCTTTAAAGGGTGCCGCCAATATAGACCTGTTGCCGAGCGCTCTCGGTCCGATCTCCCATCTTCCGCTTGCCCATCCAAGAATTAGATCATTATCTAATAGATCAGCGATATTTTCGGCCACAGCCTCCACCATGTCATAACGCTGCGCATCAAATTTTGTGTCAGTTTTAAAATTTAGCCCCGAATAAACGTTCCATTTTATCTTGGGATTTCCTGTGAACTGAAGCTGCGCGTCAATAGCAGTTCCGATGGCTGATCCGGAATCATTGGCAACGGGCGGCACAAATATTTCGGAAAACAACCCAGTATTGGCCCACTTTGTATTCCAGTCGCAATTCAGACCACACCCGCCAGCCACGATTAGAGGCAGACCCTTGCGCATATTAACGCGGGCAAAATCGTAGAATGCCGAAAAAATCCTATCACTGTAGATCCCCGCGAAGTCACGAAAGTCAGGATTTTCAACTCCGACATTGTAATATGGAGATTCGGTCAGCTTATCATACATGTCGAGCCGGACATCTGGTGATCCGAGTAGAAAGGAAATCAGTTCCTCCTCCTCAGCTGTGGCTACATCTCTCTTAGAGAAAGATGCGAGCGCCATCAGCTTGCCAGCATCTGAAAGTCGAGAAAATGGTGCGTTCTTGGGAAATGTTGGATCAGCCAGTCCGTATATGGAGGAGTAGCGATTTCCCGGCTGATTCATGACGTTGGACAGTAACTTTATGTTTGCTTCTGCATCGATTTCATAGAAGGCGCCGATTGCACCCTCCCACACCAGAGCGTAACACGGTGTTCCTTTAGGAAGGGCTGACATCCCATAAGCACAGAGTATGTGTGAACGCTCGTGTGAAGAGGAAAAGTGGTGAATTGTGTGGCCCAACAGTCGCCGTTTTTCGATAGTGATTTCGGAAACATCTACTCCGCGATAGCCGACATAGGAGGATGGGCCTCTCCGCCGGGCTTCGCGCGGCCACCAACCGCCGACACAAACGACGTCGGGAATCTCATCGACTAGGCCGAGCGCGTCAAGCAAGTCGTGGGCAGACATGGGCATATACCGATACTCGGAGTCCTTCTCCGCCTCGATGGAGAAAACTAGATGGCCGTCCTGAAGAAATGCGACTGACCCGTCGTGGCCAGGATTGTACGACAAAATCTTCATAGTCGCTGACAGACCTCTGCCGTCGCGACCATTCGTGCGTGTAACTGCATGCCGACCCCCGCCGGTTTGACGATGAAGCCCAGCCTATCGTCTCCGCTTCCGAGGGAAAGATGAGATTTGTTCAATTTCGGTATTAATTATACCAGCGCTGATGATCCCGACGTCGAGCCGATCGCCGATCTCGTTGCCGTTGACCAACATCGATTGCACCAGGGCGATTAATGCACGCGTCGCCCGCTTCGTCCGTAGCGATATCTCCATCTGCAGAATGTCGCAAAGCGCGCGCGGGTCTCTTCGCCAAGGACGATCGGGCAGCTAGGATCCCGCGGGACGGGCCGCATCGGAACAGGGCGGGCGCGCCAGGCATTTCTGCAGGCCCGAACATTCGAAAGCTGGCCCATAATCCGATGCCGATACGTCCCGTGACTAGCGCGCAGCCCGTTCCGGCGGGCAGGAGGTGACGCAGCGTCCCGCTTTGCCGTGGCGGCTGCCGAAGGGCACATGGCCTACCATCCTGCGCCGCGCGTGGCGGGAGCAGGGGGAAGACAATATCGGCATGCTGGCGGCGGGCATATCCTTCTTCGGGTTCCTGGCGCTGGTGCCGATGCTGGGCGCGCTGGTGCTGAGCTACGGGCTGATCGCCAGCCCGGAGACGGTGGTCCGCAACATGCGGCATCTGGCCGACGCGATGCCGGTGGGCGCGGCCAAGCTGGTCGGCGAGCAGCTGACCAGCGCGGTGAGCGTTTCGACCGGCAAGAAAGGGGCGGGGCTGCTGATCGCGCTGGCGATCGCTTTGTTCGGCGCGCGCAGCGCGGCGGGCGGCGTGATCGACGCGCTCAACATCGCCTATGAACAGCGGGACACGCGCGGGTTCGTGCGCCGCACGATCCTGGCGACAGCCATCACCGCGGCATCGATCCTGTTTGCGATATCGGCGGCGATCGCGGCGGCGGCGATCGGCCATGTGCGCGACATCGCCTTCCTGCCGTTAGGGATCGCGACCTTCGCGGCGCAGTGCCTGACCCAGATATTCCTGGCCGCAATCGGGGCGGCGGTGGCGGCGACGCTTTACCGGTTCGGGCCGGAGCACCGGCACGGGTGGCAATGGCTGACGCCGGGATCTTTGTTCAGCGCGCTCGGCTGGGTGCTGCTGACGCTGGGGTTCAAGGCCTATGCGGCCAATTTCGGCCGGTTCGACGTGACCTATGGGTCGCTCAGCACGGTGGTCGTGCTGCTGACGTGGCTCTATCTTTCGAGCTACGCCTTCCTGTTCGGCGCGGAGCTGAATTCGGAGCTGGACAAGATATAGGTCGGGGAGGCTATCGCTTCTTCGGACGTTCCCACGGTCTTGAGGGTGGGCGCTCGCCTGCGGCCACGGCTCGCTTCCGCGAGCCGACTTCGCGGCTGCGACATGCCCCCGGCATTCCGCAGCCCCATGCCGGGGGCATGGGCGACCTCGTTGTTCCTCTCCCCGGCGGGGAGAGGAAGTCTTGGGCTTGCCTAGCCCTCCTTGTGGCCGAAGCCCTCCAGCGCGCCGGCATGGTCCACCTGGGGCCGGTCGAGCGCGGTGCGGATGCGGTCGGCCAGCTCCTCGCGGCGATAGGGCTTGCCGATGACGTCGAGGCGCGATCCGCGCGGAATGTCCGCGACCAGATCGTCATTGTAGCCGGTGGTCATCAGGATCGGCACGTCGGGGCGGCGCTGGCGGAAGATCTCGCTCAGTTCGAGGCCGCTCATCCCGCCGGGCATGACGATATCGGTGAAGAGCAGGTCGACATGGTTGTCGCCGAGCAGATCGAGCGCCTGCTCGCCACTGGACGCGACGATCAGCGTGTAGCCGAGCGCGGACAATTGCTCGACCGCGAGCGCGCGGACGTCGTCGCTATCCTCGACGACGAGCAAGGTCTCGTTCCCGCCCTTGCCGGAACTGACCGGGCGGG
>Ga0209148_1001556_pt1 | contig 11082 bp, 9 predicted proteins | sample AraplaCol_mMF_r2_2_FD_184288 | JGI IMG/M metagenome (GOLD analysis project Ga0209148, IMG submission 184288) | Arabidopsis root microbial communities from North Carolina, USA - plate scrape CL_Col_mMF_r2 (SPAdes) (version 2) | ecosystem: Host-associated > Plants > Roots > Endosphere | place: USA...
AACCAGCGCCAGCGGCGGCGGCGCTTCAACCGGCTTTGGCGGCGGCGGCGCGCGAGCCTCGTCGGCCGGCGCGGCTGCGACCGCGCGCGGCGGCGGCCGCCGCGTGGCCGAGAAGATCGGTCGCTCCTGGGTGACTGTCAGCACCGACAGCGGCACCGACCACAGCGGATTGCCGCGGGGGGCGGGCTTGCTTGCATTCGGCTCGGTCCGGACGATCGGCCTGACCGCGCCGACCTCTACGCTCTCGGCGGGGCTGCCGGCGGCCTCGTCGGGGAGGATGTCCAAGCGCGAGGAGGTCGCAGCGATGGCACCGGCAACGCCGAGCACCGCGCACAGCGCGGCAACCCCTGTCGCTCTCAGCCATCCCGACATCGAAAGTCCCTTGTAGCCAAGCTAGCCCGCGGCAACCCTGCCGCAGCAACCTAGTTCTGATGGGCCTCGCCATCAACCCGCTCCGCGGCGGTTCATCGCACGTCATGCTGCGATGCACCCAAAATGTTGCCCAATGGCCACGATGGCTGAAATTGCAAAGGAAACAGGCGGGAACTTCATGCAAATGCACGCCCGTTCATTGCGGCTCGCCGCGACGCTGTGGGATCATTGCGCCGGGGCGGACTCGCTCCCGATTTGCTTTAGCGATTTGCGAAGGGCCGATGGCTAACTCGATCATTGCGCCTGGAAGGATTGGTGGCCGGCTGCGGGCCGTCATCAAGCATTCACTGGCGACCCTGCTCGCGACCACGGCGCTCGGCGTCGTCGCCGCGCATGCGGTCGACGGCACCTGGGTTGGCGCCACCAGCGACTGGACCGATCCGGCGAACTGGTCGAGCCCCACGGTGCCCGACGGGACCGCAACCTTCGGCAACACCGGAAGCGCCGCCGTCGACAACAACAACGGCATCATCACGATCGGCACGGTCCTGTTCAACGGCGCCGCTCAGGCCTACACGGTCACGGTCGGTAACCCGTTCATCGTCAACGGGACAGGCATCATCAACAATTCCGGCAATACGCAGAGTTTCGGAGTCACCTCCGGCAACAATCTGGTGTTTCAGCAAAACAGCAGCGCGAGCGGCGGCACTGGCCTGGTGACGATCAGCACCGACGTCGGCGGCACCGTCAACTTCATCCAGAACAGCACCGCCGGAACGGTCAGTCTCACCAACAACGGTTTCGTCACGTTCGAGGATTTCGCCTCGGCTGGCACCTCACAAATCACCAACAATGCGAACGGCCAGATCGACTTCTTCATCAACGCGACGGCCGCCGGCTCCACGATCAACAACGCGGCATCCGCGACGCTGAACTTCCACAACAACACCACCGCCGGCACGTCGAGCATCACCAACAGCGGCTCGCTGAACTTCGACGGCTCCGCCACCGCGGGCAGCTCCACCATCACGACCAACAATCTCGCCACCACGACCTTCAGCGGCACGGCGAGCGGCGGCAACGCACGCTTCATCACCAATGCCGGCGGCACGGTCGATTTTTCCGGACTGACCAGCGGCGGCACGACCGCAGGCTCGATCGAAGGCGCAGGCAATTACGTGCTCGGCGCCAACACGCTGACCACCGGCAGCCTCAACACCTCGACCCAGGTCGACGGCGTGATCTCCGGCATCGGCGGCGGCCTGACCAAGGTCGGCACCGGCACGCTGACGCTGACCGGCGGCAATACCTACACCGGCGCGACGACGGTCTCGGCGGGAACGCTGGCGCTGTCGGGCTTCGCCGACATCTCGTCGTCGAGCGTCGTGACTGTGAACGCGACATTCGACATCTCCGCGTCCTCGTTCGCCTTCAACGCCATCACGACGCTCGCGGGCAGCTCGAGCGGCGTCGTCAACATGGGCGGCAACGGGCTGTTCATCAGCAACGGCTCGACCGAATTCGCCGGCGTCATTCAAGGCACCGGCGGACTTGAAGTCGGCAGCGGCACGCAGACCCTCTCGGGCGTGAACACCTACACCAACGTCACGCAGATCGACGCGGGTGCAACGCTGGCGCTGAAGGGCAGCGGCTCGATCGCGAATTCGCTCTACGTCGCGTTTGCGGGCGCGGGCGCAACGCTCGATATTTCCCAGACCACGTCAGGGGCATCGGTGAGACAGCTGTTCTCGTTCGGTGCCAACGGCGTCGTCGCGCTGGGATCGAAGACCCTGACGATCACGTCTGGCAACTCCTTCGGCGGCGTGATCCAGGATGGCGGCATCGGCGGCGGCACCGCCGGCAACCTTTCGATCGCAAACGGCGCCACCCAGCAGCTCTACGGTACCAACACCTATACCGGCACCACCACCGTCGCCAGCGGCGGCGAGCTCGATCTCATCAACTCAGGCGGCAGCGACGGCAGCATCGCGACCTCGCGCAACGTCATCGCCAACGGCATCTTCGACATCTCGGCCCTGGCCGCCGGCACCTCGATCAAATCGCTGTCAGGCTCGGGCAACGTCAATCTCGGCGCCAACACGCTGACGATCAGCAATGGCAGCGGCACGTTTGCCGGAATCATCGGCAGCACGGGCGGCGGCCTGACCTTAGCAGGCGGCACGGAGATCCTCACCGGCGCCAACACCTACACCGGCCCGACCACGGTGAACGGCGGCAGGCTGCAGGTCGACGGCTCGATCGTCAGCGCCAGCATCGTCAATGCCGACGGCACGCTCGCAGGCGGCAGCACGGTCCCGGGCGCCGGCGCGGTCGGCAATGTCACCGTCAATGGCGGCACGCTCGCGCCGGGCAGCACGGCCAATCCGTTTGCGCCGCTGACGGTCAATGGCAGCCTCAGCTTCACCGCCGCCTCGACCTATCTGGTGCAGGTCTCCTCCACCAACGCCAGCCTCGCCAACGTCACCGGCGCGGGCACGCTCGGCGGCGCGACGGTGAGCGCGATCTTCGGCTCCGGCAGCGTCATGAAGCAGTACCGGATCCTGACCGCAGCCGGCGGCCTCGGCGGCACCACCTTCAATCCGGCCGTCGTCTCCAACATGTCGGCGATCAGCGCGACGCTGAGCTACGACGCCAACAACGTCTTCCTCAACATCGGCGTCAATTTCACGCCTGTGGGCGGTGGCCTCAGCACCAACCAGCAGAACGTCGCCAACACGCTGACGAATTTCTTCAACACGACCGGCAGCATCCCCGCGGCCTTCGCCGCGCTGACGCCGTCCGGGCTGACCACCGCCTCGGGCGAGCTCGGCACCGGCATCATCCAGTCTTCGATCAATGCCGACGGCCAGTTCCTGAACCTGATGCTCGATCCGACCGTCGCGGGCCGCTCGAGCGGCTTCACCAAGGCCGGCAGCGTCGCGCAATTCGCCGACAGCGATGACGTCGATGCCTATGCCTCGATGCGCCCGGCCACCACGCGCGAGCGCGAGGCCTTTGCGATGGCGACCAAGGCACCGCTGCTGTCGCCGCAACCGCTCAATCGCTGGAGCGTCTGGGCGGCCGGCTATGGCGGCTCGGCGCAGGTCGGCGGCAATGCCGCGGTCGGCTCGCAGGATCTGACGGCACGGGTCTGGGGCGGCGCGGCCGGCGCGGACTACAGGTTTTCGATGGATACGCTGGTCGGCTTTGCGCTCGGCGGCGGCGGGCTGAACTACTCGCTGGCCAATGCGATGGGCACGGGCTCGGCCGACCTGTTTCAGGCCGGTGTCTATGGCCGGCACAATTTCGGGCCCGCCTATATTTCGGCCGCGCTCGCCTATGGCTGGCACGACGTCACCACCAACCGCACCGTGATCGGCGCCGACCAGCTCCAGGGCCGCTTCAAGGCCGACACCTTCTCCGCGCGCTTCGAGGGCGGCTACCGCTTCGCCACGCCCTGGGTCGGCATCACGCCCTACGCGGCCGCCCAGGTCACGAACTTCAACCTGCCGAATTATTCCGAAGTCAGCCTCATCGGCGGCGGCCTGTTCGCGCTGAACTACGCCTCGCAATCGCTGACCGACACCCGCTCCGAGCTTGGCCTGCGCACCGACAAATCCTATGCGATGCAGAACGGCGTGCTGACCTTGCGCGGCCGCGCCGCCTGGGCGCATGACTACAATCCGAGCCGCGCCGTCACTGCGCTGTTCCAGACGCTGCCGGGCACCAGCTTCGTCGTCAACGGCGCCAGGGTCGACGCCGATTCCGCGCTGGTCAGCGCCAGCGCCGAGATGAAATGGCTGAACGGCTTCTCGATCGCCGGCACCTTCGACGGCGAGTTCTCCGGCAACGTCACCAGCTATTCCGGCAAGGGCGTGTTCAAGTACAGTTGGTGAGCTACTTCACCGCCTGCCACTGGCCGGAAACACCCAAAATCACCCTGACGCGGCCGCTCGGGGCATCGCTCAGTGCCGTGGTCTGCGGCACCTGGACGTCGAGCTGATCGACGAACAGGAACGGCATCCCGGCCTCGAGATCGTAGAGCACCTTCTGGAGCGCGGGTTGCTCCAGCTCGCAGCTGACGACGAGACCGACGAAACCGTCCTTGGTCTGCGCACCCGACACATCGACCTGCGAGGACTGCACCGAGCCGCCCTGATCGCCGACGGCGGCTGCGACCCGCTGCAACAGGTTGGCGCCGGCGACCGTCACGGTCGGCCCCTCCAGGAACGGCGTGCCGGGATGCTCCGCCAGGGCGGCCGCGGCATTCTTGGCGGCGCCCTTGCGACCGCGCAGCTGGTCGAGCAGGTCGGAGGTCTGCGCCAGCGCCTGGCGATGGGCGATCACATCGGCGATCGACAGACCCGCCATCAAGAGCAGCCCACCCGTCACCGCGAGATAGAGCGTGACCGCGATCAGCGGCGAGCTCAGCCACCGCGCCAGCGCGTTTCCGCTTGCGATCCCGCTGCTGCTCACGCCGCTGTTCACAGGTCTGTTCATGGAGCTGTTCATGGCGCATTCCTCGCCTCGACCTGCGCTTCGATGTGGAAGCGCTCGCCGGGATCGGAGGGGCTGCGCGTCGTCGGAGCGTAGAAGGTCGCGCGGGTGAAATGCTGGGACTGCTCGATCAGCGGGATCAGCGAAGGTGCATCGCGCGTGATGCCTGCGATCTGGAGCTTGTTGCCGGCCAGATGCATCTCGGTGACGTAGGTGTGGTCAGGCAGCAACCGGCTCAGCGATTCCAGCACGACCACGCTCGCCGGCGTCTCGTATTTGCGCCGCTCCAGCAACGCCAGCGGCGAGCGCTCGCCGCCGTCGGCGCCACGGATCGCAGCGCGGCGCTGGGTGATCTGCCGCTCGAGCTCGCTCTCCTGTGCACTCAGACTGTCCGCGAGATAGCCCGCGACGATCGAGCCGAACACGGCGCCAACCGCAGCGACGGCCAGCACCGCTTGCAGCGTCCGGCTGAGCCGCACCGGATCGATCGCGCCGCGCGATTTCTGCTCGAACACCTTGATGCGACCGCCTTCCGCCGCCTCGGTCAGAACTGCGATCGCGGACGGGTGGAAGCCGGACAAGGCATCGACATAGCCCATCGCCATCAGGCGCGGCGCCGCCGCAATCGTCGTGGTGATGCTTTCGCTGCCTATCGCCACCGGCGCGCCGCAACCGAACACCGCATCCGCCGCGCTCCACGGCGTCAGCCGGTCGATCTGCGCCCGCACGATGCCGTCGAGGAAACCGGCCGCGCGCGCCGGCAGCTCCAGCGGGCGGAACAGGAAGCGCGCCGGCCGCAGCACGATCTCGACGCGGCTGCCGCGGACGATTGGCGCGAGATTGGCGCCGGTGAACCTGCCGTCCTCGAACGCGACCTCCTTGGGCGCATTCTCCGGCTTTGAGGCCTCCAGTGCGAACGCGCCGCTCTCGCCCTCGACCAGCCGCACCAGGCGCGGCGACACCATCCGCTCCAGTCCGGAGACCGCGGCGCCCGCCACCGTGCCGGTCCAGGTGTCGAAAATGGTACTGATGGAACTGAGCGAACTCATCTCACAGAGGCTTTCCGGCGGAGCCATCGAAGGCGTTGTGCCACGACAATACACGATAGGGCTCATCGCCGCTTTCGAGAAGCATGATGACGATCTCGGCCGAGCTCTGCCGGTGCGACGGCGCTTCAGCCGTAACAGTCACACGGTAGGCCTTCGCGCCCTCGATCGTGGCGCTGGCGCTGCCGGCGAGCCCGACCAGGGATTGCGGATCGACGCGGGGGTCGGCGCGGTCGCGCAGCAGCCGTTGCAGGGTCTCCGGCGTCATGCCGGGCAGCGCCGCTACCACCTGCGGCGCGGCATCCAGCACGTTCACCGTGCGCATGTTGCTGAACACCGTGACGAAGGGCAGCATGCGCTCGATCACCACAGGGGGAATGCCACGCACCAGCCACAGCTCGTCACTGTGCTGAAACGGTGCATGGCGCGGCAGATAGGACGCACCGAGCGTACGGTAGAAGGAATCCTCCGGATTGTCCTGGCCGGGCTCCGTCGAGGCCCGCCACGCCAGAATCCGGTCGGCATAGTCAGGCGCATCCGCCGCCGACACGCCGAGCCCGGTCATCAGGCCAACGAGGATCGATTTCGGCGCCGCGTTGAGATCGATGCGCGCAGCCTCCGAGCGGAACGTCACGGCTATCAGCCCTGCCCCGACGCGGGCGTTGAAGGTGCCGCTGGTCGGGCGCGTCGCCTCGCTCTGCGCGGTGAGCCGGTAGGCCGTCAGCTCGAGGCCCGCGTTCATCAGCGCATCGGCCTGCAACCGGTCGGTGTTCACGGCAACCGTCACCGCGGTGTTGGTGACATAGGTCAGATAGATCAGCGCGAGCGTGGCGAGCGCCGCCAGCATCCAGAGCACGACGATGACGATGAAGCCGCGCTCATCGCCAAGCGTGCCACGTTCATGGCAGTGCAATCGCAGCATCGGCAGTGAGCTCCCTCTCCCGCTTGCGGGGGAGGGTTGGGGTGTCTCCGCATTGGGATTGTCAAGGGTTGTCGAGGATATCCCTGCGTGGCGAGAGCCCTCACCCGCCATGCTCTGCGAGCGTCGTGGCCGAAGCCTCGCTTCGGCGTCCCCAGAAGACGGCCGCCGAAGGCGGTCTATGCTCTCCCGCAAGCGGGAGAGGCGAAGAAACTCCACAGCCCTGCCGCTCACAGCTGCGGCTCCTCTTTCTGCGCCTGCTGCGGCTTTGTGCCGGTCACGCAGGTCGTCGGATTCTTGGCCCGCGCGCATTCGGCGGGCGCATTGATGTGCGGCACCGTCGCCGCCGACACCGCCAGCACCTGGCCGGAGGATCCGTCACGCACCGTGATGCGGATACGTTGCGGCAATTGCGACTGGCCATGCCAGGTCGGCTGCCACGTCCGATCAGGGCCGGCATAGGTGAAGCTCACCCGGAACGGCGCGCGGATCAGCACCACCTGGTCGATGAAGCGGATCTGGCCGTCGCTCGGCATCGGCTGGAACGGTGCGCGCTCGCGGACCAGCGCCAGACCCTGCGCATCGGCCTTCTCGATGAAGCGGATGAATTCCAGGCCCGGGCGCGCGCTCGGGCCGAGCGAGGTACGCAGGAACGTCACCGACAATTCGGCGCCATCGAACAGCGGCACCTTGGCGTCGCCATTGATGGTCATCTGCTCGGCAACCGAGAGGTCGGCAACGATGCGGTCGAGCCCTGTGGCCAGCCGCTCCGCGCGCTGCACCCGCGCGATGCCGCGATTCCAGTTCGGCAGCCACTGCGCCGTGACGGTCGCGAGCGCGGCCAGGATCACGGTCATCAGCAGCGTCGCCAGCAGCACTTCGAGCAGCGTGAAACCCGCTTCGGACGCGACCGCGCGGCGCAGGCGTTGCGTCGTCCGTTGCATTGCGCGGGTCATTGCGTGGACCTTGGCACCAGCTTCACCGTCGTCACCTGGATCGCGCTGCCGCCGGCGCCCTGGAGGCGCAGATTGACCGCAAGCGGCACGAAGCGGTCGGTGGCCGGATTGCCGCCGGCGACGTTCATCGGCGTGATATCGACCCGCCAGCGGCTGCCGGCCAGCTGGCCGTTCCGCCGGCCAGGCTTCAAAAGCCCGCGCGCGGGCAAGTCTGCAAGCAATGTCTCCGCCGTGCCTGCCAGTGCCAGACGCTGGTCGATCGAGCGCGTGCCCCTCGTCGTCACCGAGATCACCGAGCCGATGGTTCCAAGCACGATGGCGATGATCGCGAGCGCGACCAGCGTCTCGATCAAGGTGAAGCCGGCGGCGGCGTTAGAGCAGCTTCTGCGGGACAATCTCGACGCCTCCGGTCAGCCAGTTGACCCGCACCTCATAGCCCATGCCGGGTCGCGCCAGCGCGATCGTGCCGCCGCACGACATGCCAGACGGAAAGAAGTCGATCGACCGTCCCGTGGCGCGATCGGCGCAGCGCGCGGCCAGCGTCGCCTGCACCACGACATCGCGCGGCAGGCGGATGGTCTGCCCGGTGACGCCGGAGCGGATCGCGCGTGTCTCCGCATCCACCTGGGTTGCGACCCTGACCTGGCGGCGCAGCGCGGCGTTGCGATCGGATTTCAGCAGCGCCGCGGTCTCGACCGCGTAGCTCTCGAGCCTTGCACGTGTCGTCGCGCGCGGGATCGCCGGCAGGATGATCGCTGCGAGCAGGCCGATGATCGCGAGCACGCACAGGATCTCGATCAGCGCGAAGCCCCGCTGATCGACGGACTTCACACCAAGCGCTTGCTCATCGACATCAGGTTCAGCGCGCGCCGCTGACGATGTCGGCTGCTGTTCCACTGCCGCCTTCCTGCCCGTCTGATCCGAGCGAGATGATCTCGTAGGGGGCATTCGCGCCCGGTGACCGATAGACATAGCCGTGGCCCCAGGGGTCGTTGGGCACGACGCCACCGCGCAAGTAAGGCCCGTTCCAGCCTGACTGGTTGTTGCTCCGCGTGAGCCCGGCGAGGCCTTCATTCGAGGTCGGATAGCGGCCGAGATCGAGGTAGTAGAGATCGAGCGCACTGGAGAAGCTTTCGATCTGGATTTTCGCCGCCTTGGCCTTGGACTCGCTGAGATAGTTCAGCACCCGTGGGCCGACCAGCGCCATGATCATGCCGATGATGGTGATGACGACGAGCATCTCGACCAGGGTGAAGCCGGCCTCGCCGCGGGCCTCGCGCCGTGGACGACGCCTCGACGGTGAATGTCTGGTCACTTCAAGCCTCCCATTCCCATGGTCTAACCGACAATCTGGCTCACCGACATCAATGCGGTCATCACCGATGTGATCAGACCGCCGACGACGAGCGAGATCGCAATGATCGCCGCGGGCCCGGCAATGCCGACCGCGCGGTCGAGCGTGCGTTGCAGCTTCGATTCGTAGAATTCGGCGACCCGGCCTGACAGCATCGGCAACTGCCCGGTTTCGTCACCCAATCGCAACATTCGGACGGCCATCGGCGGCAACGCCTCCGTCTCCGCAAGTGCGTCGGAGAGTTTTGAGCCGTGGCGGACGCGGTCGGCGGCATCGCTCCAGACCGTGGACGCCCCTGTCGTCGCCATCATGTCGATGAGGATGCGCAGCGTGGTGGTGAGATTGACGCCGCTGCCGAGCAGCAGGCCGAGATTGCGGCAGAACAGCGCCGTACGATACGCGCCCATCACGTTGCGGATGGCCGGCAGCCGCACAAACGCATTGGTCAAACCGCGGCGGACACGCGCCTGCCGCAGCACCAGCCACAGCGTTGCGACAGTCACGGCAAGGCCGGCCAGCACCATGTCGGAGTTGCCGCGCAGGAAGGTCGAGATGTTGAGGAACACGCCGACGACAGGATCGACCTTGGCGCCGAAATCCTGCAACACGCTGGCAAACTGCGGCAGCACGAATGTCAGGAAGAACAGCAGCACGCAGCTGGCCGCGCCGAGCACGAAGACCGGATAGCGGATCGCATCGGTCAGGCGCCGCCGCAGCGCCTCGGCGCGCGCGCGTTCGCCTGCTAACACCTCCAGCACCTGGTCCAGCGACCCCGACGCCTCGCCGACCCGCACCAGCGCAATATACATCGGCGGAAACAGTCCCTCATGCCGTGCCAGCGCCTCGGCAAAGCTCTCGCCGGAGACGACGCGCGCGCGGATGTCGGCGACAACAGGCAGCAACCGCCCGAAATCCGGATCGGCCGCGAGCAGCTCGAGCGCGTCGTTGATGCGGGCGCCGGCGCGCAGCAGCAGCGCGAGGTCGCGCGTGAGAATGGTGACGTCTTCCGGCTTCGGCCTGTTGAACAGCCTGAGCACGCTGCCTGCCGCACCGCCCTCCTCAGGAGTGACGTTGTCGACCAGCACCAGGCCGAGCCGCTCGATGCGCGAGGCCACGTCGCCCGGTGCCGGCGCGGCGATGGCTCCGGAGACCAGCTCGCCGTTGGCATTGAGGGCGCGGTAGCGATAGTTCGGCATGGGTTATCGCAAGATCAGCTTGGGTTGAATCGATCGGCCGCGAAGGCGGTGGAGCGCCTCTCCCGCTTGCGGGAGAGGTCGGCGCGTCCCGGGCGATGCGAAGCATCGTCCCGCGCGCCGGGTGAGGGTCTCTCCTCTTGGGGGTCCTCGATTGAGGAGACACCCTTTCCCCAACCCTCCCCCGCAGGCGGGGGAGGGAGCGCACCTCCCTCGTTGCAACATATGAAACTCATCATACTCACCGCACCGTCGTGACGCGGAAGACTTCGGGCACAGTCGTCAGTCCGGCCCGGCATTTGGCGACCGCATCCTCCAGCATCGTCGTCATGCCGCCGCGCATCGCAGCGGCGTCGATGGAGTGCGAGTCGGTCTGCGGCCCGATCAGCGCACGCACATCGTCGGACATTTCGAGGAGCTCGAACACGCCGTTGCGGCCGCGATAACCGGTGCCGCCGCAGCGTTCGCAGCCGCCGGCCTCGTGCACGACCTCGCCGCACTTGAAGCCGATCACCGCAAAGCGCGGGTCCCTGGCGAGATCGGCCTCGGTCAGCGTGTGCGGGACCTTGCAACGGTCGCACAACATGCGCACCAGCCGCTGCGCCACGACGGCGCGCAGCGTCGATTTGAGCAGGAACCCTTCGATGCCGAGATCGATCAGGCGCGGCACGGCCGCAGCCGCCGTCTCGGTATGAAGCGTCGTCAGCACAAGATGGCCGGTGAGCGCGGCATGGATCGCGATATG
>Ga0209148_1001558_pt1 | contig 11072 bp, 9 predicted proteins | sample AraplaCol_mMF_r2_2_FD_184288 | JGI IMG/M metagenome (GOLD analysis project Ga0209148, IMG submission 184288) | Arabidopsis root microbial communities from North Carolina, USA - plate scrape CL_Col_mMF_r2 (SPAdes) (version 2) | ecosystem: Host-associated > Plants > Roots > Endosphere | place: USA...
AAAAGCACGACCAGCCACGGCAAAATGTTTCCGTAGCGCGCGAACAAGGTGGGAGCGTGCGCGGGTGGCAGCGGGCGTTCGATCGCGCCCGGGGTGCGCCAGGGAAGGCTGGCGAGCAGCCGCCCGTCCGCGTCGATCACCGCCGAAATACCGGTCGGGGTCGACCGCACGATCGGCAGCCCTTCCTCGGTCGCGCGCAGCCGCGCCTGCGCTAGATGCTGGGGCGGACCCCAGCGCCCGAACCAGGCGTCGTTGCTGGGGTTGAAGATGAAGAGCGGCCGGTTGGCGCGATCGACCACATGACCGGAAAAGATCATCTCGTAGCAGATTTGCAGACCGACCTTGCCCAGTCCGGGGACATTGATGTCGCGCGGGCCGGGACCGGCATCGAAATCCATGTCGCCTGGCGCCAGCCGGGACAGGCCCAGGTAAGACAGGAAAGGCCGCATCGGCAGATATTCGCCATAGGGCACGAGGTGCGCCTTGTCGTAGCGGCCGAACAGATGTGCATAGGGATCGAGCCCAAACGCGCTGTTGCTGGCCGACAGCGGAATGCCCTGCGCGTCGAATTTGACCGACTGCGCGCCTAGGATCATCTCGTCATGCGGGCCCAGCAGGCTGGCGATCGCGAGCCGCGCCATCGGATCCTGTTCGAGCAGAGCCGGCACCGCCACCTCGGGCCACAGCAGCAGACGCGGGCGCGGGCCGGGCTTGCCCGAAAGCGCAGTCAGTCGATGATAATTATCGGCGCTCTGCGCCTCGTCCCATTTGCGGTCCTGGCCGATATTGGGCTGGACGACATGGAGCAGGATTGTCTTCGGATCATCCGGCTCGGCGGGGTGCGGCGCCAGCGCGGCGGCGACGCCGCACGCGACCAAAGCGGCGACCGCCAGTTGCGCCTTGCGATGCGTCAGCGCGAGCCAGATCAGCCCGGAAAACAATATTGTGAGGCCCGAGAGGCCATAGGTGCCGATCCAGGCGGTCAGTTCGCGGATCGGCCAGACCGGTGCCCAGATCGCGGCGAGCGGGTTCCAGGCGAAACCGGTAAAGACGCTGGCGCGCAAAAGCTCGTTCACGATCCAAGTGGCGCCGAAGAAGAAGGGCAACGAGACCGGCTTGTCACGTGAGAAGAGCCAGGCCGCGCCGGTCGCGATTGCGGGAAAGACCGCGAGGTAGAGCGAGAGCAGAAACACCGCGACCCAGCCCAGCCAGGGGGGCATTGCCGCCTGGTAGGTGAAGGCGGTCGCGATCCAGTTCAGCCCAAGGCAGAAATGGCCGAGCCCGAACCACCAGCCGAGGCAGATGGCGCGACGCAGATCGGCCACCTCATCAAGCAGGAGCGTCAGGCCCGCGAAGCAAAGCAGGGTCAGCGGCCACAATTCGAGCGGTGCGAAGCCGCAGGCGGCGACGAGCCCCAGGGCGAAAGCGATCGGTGCGGCACGGTTCGCGGGAATAGCTGGCATCGGCGCGCGATGTACCGTCGTTACGGCGCTACGTCACGCCGCATCATCGGGGTGACGCACGGTTCGACGCAGGATAGAGGAAGGCAATGTCGCTACAGCCTTTCCATCTCGCCTTCCCGGTCCACGATCTCGCCGCCGCCCGCGCTTTCTATGGCGGGCTGCTGGGATGCCCCGAGGGGCGCAGTTCGGATCATTGGATCGATTTCGATCTGCGTGGCCATCAGATCGTGGCCCATCTCGATCCCGCCGCGAAGCCGGTCGCGGTGGAGAATGCGGTCGACGGGCATGACGTACCCGTGCCCCATTTCGGCGTCGTGCTGGAATGGGATGATTGGCATCGATTGGCAGATCGACTGAAGGACGCCGGCACCAGGTTCGGTATCGAACCTTATGTCCGATTCAAGGGGCAGGTGGGCGAGCAGGCGACGATGTTCTTCCGCGATCCTTCCGGCAACGCGCTCGAGTTCAAGGCCTTTCGCGATCCCGGCCAATTGTTCGCGATCGCCTGATGCGCACGCCCCCGCCGACGATTGATCCGGATACCTACCGGGCAAGCGATCCCGCGCTCGGCAAGCTCGATGACGCGGCTGCGATCGCGCATTACCGCGCGCATGGCCGCGACAAGGGCGTGGTCGCTTCCCCGCTCGCGCTGCGCGAAAACCTGCTGTTGTTCATCGAGGACGATATCTCGCTGCTCGAGATCGGGCCCTTCTGCCGTCCGCTCAAGCGCGGGCCGAAAGTCGAATATCTCGACGTGCTCGATGCCGATCAGTTGCGCATACGTGCCGGCCAGACCGGTGGTGCTGCTGCGGGCGTGCCTGACGTGATCCATCATGTCGGCGATCTCGATATCGTCGATCGCGCCTACGACGCGGTGCTCAGCAGCCATGCGATCGAGCATCAGCCCGATCTGGTGCGCCACTTTCAACAGGTCGAGCGCATTCTCAACCCGGGCGGCGGCTATTTCCTGATCATCCCCGACAAGCGCTTCTGCTTCGATCATTTTATTGCCGAGAGCACGATCGCGGATGTGCTTCAGGCCTATGAAGAACAACGCCGCGTACACACGCTGAAGAGCGTGATCGAGCATCGTGCGCTGACCGTGCACAACGATCATCGGCGGCATTGGGCGGGCGATCATGGCAATCCGGAGCGCAACCGCGCCGCGCGCGTTCAGGCCGCGCTCGACGAACATGCCGCCGCCGCGGGGGGCTATGTCGACGTGCACGCCTGGTATTTCGTGCCGCCCAGCTTCCGGCTGATCGTCAACACGCTTCGCGAACTGGGGCTGATCGGGCTGGAGATTGCCGGCCTCTATCACACGGCCCGCGACCGGAACGAATTCTGCGCGATCCTGAAGAAGCCGGACTAGGGCGTCATCAAGTCAGCAATTTGGTGCCCTGCTCGCGCACCGCGGCGCCGATCATGCCCGAGAAGTAAGCGAGCATCGGCGGCAGCGAGACGTGGACGCGGACGCAATCGCTCATCACCTCCAGCTTGGCCGGGATCGTCTGGCCCATGGCGACGATCTCGAGCGCCATCTCATAGTCGCTCGGCCAGGAGGCGCGGACGTCGCCGACCCCGCCCGGCATCTTCCCGGCCAGTTCGACGAAGCGCGTCTTCAACCGTTCGCGCGCGCCGTCGCGGCCTAATTTATGCGGCACGTCGATCACCACAGGTACGGCCATCATTTTGCTCCCGATACGCGCCAGATCGTGTTGCCGACATCGTCGGCGACCAGCAAGGCGCCGTCCTTGGCGATCGCCACGCCGACCGGGCGGCCATGGGCCTCGCCCTTGGGGCTGAGGAAGCCGGTCAGCACGTCGATCGGCTTGCCGACCGGTTGGCCCTTCTGGAACTTGACGAACACGACCTTGTAACCCGACGGCGGATCGCGATTCCACGAGCCGTGCTGGCCGACGAACGCGCCATCGGCATAGTTCGCGCCCAGCGTTTCGCCGGTGGCGAAGGTCAGGCCGAGCGAGGCAGTGTGCGGTCCCAGCGCATAATCGGGCCGGATCGAGGTTTCGTTGATCAGCTCGGGCGGCGGATCCTTGGGGCGGCTGTCGGGGTAATGGCCCCAATAATACCAGGGCCAACCGTAAAAGCCGCCGAACTGCACGCTGGTCAGATAATCGGGCACGAGGTCGGACCCAAGCCCGTCACGCTCGTTGACGACGACCCAGAGCTGGTTGGTGCTCGGCTCCCAGCCCAGGCCGACCGGATTGCGGAGACCATAAGCATAGATGCGGTGGCTGCGCGTCTTGGCGTCGATCTCCCAGATCGCGGCGCGGCCATCCTCCACTCCCATGCCGCGTTCGCCGACATTGGAATTGGAGCCGATCGTCACATAGAGCTTCGACCCGTCGGGCGTGGCAATGACGTTCTTGGTCCAGTGATGGTTGATCCGGCCTGCAGGCAGATCGACCACTTTGTCGGGCTTGGCGCTGATCTTGGTATCGCCAACCTTGAACGGGAAACGCAGCAGCGCATCGGTGTCGGCGACGTAGAGACTGTCGCCGACCAGAGCCATGCCGAACGGCGCGTTGAGGCCGGAGACAAGGACGAAACGCTGGTCGGCAACACCGTCGCCATTGGTGTCGCGCAGCAGCGTGATGCGGTTCGCGCTCTTGGTCTCCGCACCGGCATCCTGCTGCAGTTGATGTTCCACCCAACCGCTGAAACCGTTGCTGTCGTCGGGCTTGGGCGGAGCGTTGGTCTCCGCGACCAGCACGTCGCCATTGGGCAGCACCAGCATCCAGCGCGGATGATCGAGCTTGGCCGCGAAAGCCTGGACCTTCAGCCCGGCGGCAGGGGTCGGCGCTTCGTTCGCCTTCCAGCCGATCCGGTCGGCGATCTTGAACAAGGGAAACAGGCCGGTGCGCGGATTGACGATCTGCGGATTGCTGCCCTCGACCGCGGCGACGTCGAGCGTGGCGCGCTGATGGTTACGCGTCACGAGGAACACCGCGCCACCCGCGACGGCAACCAGGATCAGCATGGCGATCATGCTGAGGAAGGCACGCTGGATCATGGCCCGAATACGCTCCCCTATATTCTTGTTCTGGTCTTACTCGACAGGCGCGACTTCCGCCGGCGGATGCAATCTCAGCCGCGCGACACGACGCGGATCGGCTTCGGTGACTTCAAGACGCCAACCACTGGGGTGCGAAACGGTTTCGCCCGCCTGCGGGACATGGCCTGCCAGCACGGTTGCGAGCCCGCCCAGCGTATCGACATCCTCCTCGACCTCGCCGAGGCGCCGGTCGATCAGTTCGGCGACTTCGTCCAGTTCGGCGCGCGCATCGGCCTGCCAAATGCCGTCATGCATCGGCACCAGCAAAGCGGGCGTCGCCTCGTCATGCTCGTCCTCGATCTCGCCGACGATCTCCTCGACGATGTCCTCGATCGTGACCAGGCCCTCGGTGCCCGAATATTCGTCGAGCACAATCGCGAGGTGAGTGCGTTTTGCGCGCATCTCGGCGAGCAGATCGAGCACGCCCATCGATTCCGGCACGTACAGCGGCTGGCGGATCAGGGTTGCGAGGTCGAGCGGCGGGTCCTGCCCCAGCGCCAGGATCGCGAACACATCCTTGATGTGGATCATGCCGATCACCTCGTCCAGGCTGTCGCGATAGACGGGCAGGCGGCTGTGACCTGCCTCGGCGAAGGCGGCCACCAGATCGGCGAAGCTTATATCCTCGGGCACCGCGATGATGTCCGCGCGCGGCACGCCGACATCGCCGGCGGTGCTGTCGCCAAAGTCGAGCAGGTTGCGCAGCATCTGGCGCTCGGCACCGGACAGGTCGCCCTTTGCGGGCGCCTCGTCCTCATGCTCCTCGATCGCTTCTTCGATCTGGTCGCGCAGCGTGGGTTCGGGTTCGCTGCCGAAAATCAGGCCGCGGATGCCGGCCCACAATCGACCGCTATTACTGTCGTCAGGCATGATAAGAGTTAGTCCTCACGCACGGCATAAGGATCGTCAATGCCGAGCGTTGCGAGCGCGACCCGCTCGATTTCTTCCATGGCCTCGGCTTCGGCCTCTCCCTGTTCATGGTCATAGCCTAGCAAATGCAGGGTGCCGTGGACAATCAGGTGGGTGGCGTGATCTTCCACCGAAACAGTCTTTTCTTTGGCTTCGCGTTCGCAGACGCCGTGCGCGAGCACGATATCGCCGAGCAATGCCTCGCCATTCTCTTCGCCCAGATCCAGCGTGTCGAGCAGGTCGGGCTGGATCATCGGGAAAGACAGCACGTTGGTCGGCTTGTCCTTCTGCCGATAGGAACGGTTGAGCGTCTGCACCTCCTGGTCGGAGGTGTATCGGACCGAAACCTCTGCGGTGGTCGCGAGGATCGCGATTTCCCCGTGCGCGCTAGCCTCGATCGCCGCGCGCACCGCGCGATCGGCTAGCGCATCCCAGTCGCCGCCCGGCCAGGGGCGTTCGATCGCGGTCTCAACGTGAATCATTTGGCCCGCTTACGCGTTGGGTCCCTCATAGGCATCAACAATCCGTCCCACGATCGGGTGGCGGACGACGTCGGCGGCGCTGAAGCGCACGGTGGCGATGCCCTCTACCCCTTCGAGACGCCCTACCGCATCGGCGAGACCGGACTTGCCGATATCGGGCAAGTCGATCTGGCGCGGGTCGCCGCACACCACCATCCGGCTGTTCTGGCCGAAGCGGGTGAGGAACATCTTCATCTGCGCGGGTGTGGTGTTCTGTGCCTCGTCGAGGATGATGAAGGCGTCGGATAGGGTGCGGCCGCGCATGAAGGCGATCGGCGCGATCTCGATCTCGCCCGATGCGATCCGGCGCTCGACCTGTTCGGCCGGCAGCATGTCGTAGAGCGCGTCGTAGAGCGGACGGAGATAGGGATCGACCTTCTCCTTCATGTCGCCGGGCAGGAAGCCCAGCCGCTCGCCCGCCTCGACCGCGGGGCGTGAGAGGATCAGGCGCGTGACCTGGCCTTGAATCAGCATCTGCACCGCCTGTGCGACCGCGACATAGGTCTTGCCGGTGCCCGCCGGACCCAATGCGAAAATCACGTCAGAAGATGCGAGCGCATGCATGTACCGCGTCTGCGTTTGCGAGCGTGGTACGATCGTCTTCTTGCGCGTGCGGATCATGATCGACGGTCCTTCGGACACATCGGTCCGGATGATGCCGTCGAGCGTCGGTTCGGCCGACATCTGGATCACGGCATCGACCATGCCCGCATCGACATCCTCGCCCTTCACGATCCGATTGTAGAGCCCGGTCAGCACCTCGCGGGCGCGGGCGGCCGCCGCCGCTTCGCCCTCGATCTGCACCTTGTTGCCGCGCGCGCTGACATACACGCCGAGGCGATTCTCGATCGCGACGAGGTTCTGGTCATATTCGCCAAACAATCGGCCGAGCAGTTGCGGCCTGTCGAAGAGGATATCGAGGCGGGCGCGGTCGCCGGCCTGGGCGGGAACGGGCTTGCGGCTCATTCGGTCCTTTCGGGTCTGGGAGCCCGACCGGACTCCAGGCACCCACGATGCGGCGGCCCCGCGCGGAAGGAAAGCCGGAATCTGTGACGGTTTGACGCTTTTTCAGCCGACGCGGATTCGCGCCCACACCGGCAGGTGATCCGATGCGTTGCGCGCGAGCAGCGAGCCGTGAACGCCGGACTCGATCACCCGTATGCCGCGCGTCACGAACATCCGGTCGAGTCGACCGATCGCGCGGCGCGCGGGGAAGCTCGCCTCCAGCGGGACGCAATCATGGCGGACGCTGAAGTCGCGCAGGCAGCCGCCGCTTCGCCATTCGTTGAGGTCGCCCGCCAGCAAGGTCGGGATCCGGTCGGGCTGATGGTCGAGCTCGGTCAGGATCGTGCGCGCCTGCTTGCGCCGCCACAGGCCGGACAGATCGAGATGCATCCCAACCAGCCGCAGCGCGCCCTCGCGCGTGCGCACGTCGGCGAGCACCGCACCGCGCGGTTCGAGCGAGGGGAGGTGCAGTGGCATGTGGCGTACGATCTCGACATGGGGCCCGACCAGCACCGCATTGCCGTGCCAGCCCATGCTGCCGGGACGCATGTCATAGGGAACCGCACGATAAGGGCTGTGTTCGGCCAGCATGTGCAGCGGGATGGCGCTGTGGCGATCGCCGAATCGTCGGTCGGCTTCCTGCAGCAGCACGATATCGGCGCCGATCTCGGCCAGGATTTCGAGGATGCGTTCGGGGCGGCGGCGACGGTCGGGCGCGATTGCCTTCCGAATATTATAGCTCGCGACTAGCACCATGACGAAACGAACCGCGATCCTCCACAACCGTTCCCGCAACGATATTTCAGCCTTGCTGCAACTGCGACAAAGCTGCAACAGGTAACCGCTTTCTACCTGTGGAAAACTCCCATGTTGCAGCGCCACAAGGGCGCGTGTAACTTTTCTGTCATATTGGCGCGCAAGAGGGCGCCTGTACCGACATCAAGTTGTCATAAAAGCCGGTCAGGGCCGGCGGGTAACCAAGAAACAGGGGTCCAGGAATGAAGAAGCTTCTCGTCGGCTGTGCGCTCTCTGCGCTCGCAGCCAGCAGCGCCTATGCACAGTCGACCGGCTCGATCGAATTCGGCGACAAGGAAATCGTCGTCACCGGCACCCGCACCAAGTCGGTCGACGGTGTGCAGGTTCCCAACACGGCGAAGGCGAAGGGCGTGCTCGATAGCACCTTCATTCAGCGCCAGACGCCGGGCCAGTCGGTCGACGAAGTGATCAACATGCTTCCGGGCGTGAGCTTCCAGAATAACGATCCCTATGGCGCTTCGGGCGGTACGCTGACGATCCGCGGCTTCGACGCGAGCCGTATCTCGCAGACGTTCGACGGTATCCCGCTCAACGATACCGGCAACTACGCGCTCTATTCGAACCAGCAACTCGATCCGGAACTGATCGATCAGGTCAACGTCAACCTCGGCACGACTGACGTCGACAGCCCGACCGCGTCGGCGACCGGCTCCACCGTCAACTATCGCACCCGCGACCCCTATAACGATTTCCATGTCCGCCTGCAGGGCTCGGCCGGCAGCTACGACTTCTTCCGCGTCTTTGGTGTGGTCGACACTGGCGTTTTCACGCCGTTCGGCACCAAGGCGTTCCTCTCGTTCAGCCATGAATCGAACGAGAATCCCTACGAGCGCCTCGCGAAAACGGACAAGTGGCAGTATAACGGCAAGGTCTATCAGCCGATCGGTACCAATGGCGACTTCGTGTCGGCCGCGTTCAACTGGAACCACAACGTCAACCTGAACTTTTCGTCGGTGCCGCTACGCGTCGACACGCTCGTGCGCAGTTCGACCGGCGTCGTCACCGGTCCCCGCATTGTTGGTTCGGGGTCGGGCAACCGTTTCCCCACCAGCCGTGGCGAGGCAGATTACACCGCGCTGGTCGCTGCAAGTTGCGCGTCGACTGCGGCGAACCCGGCGGGTGGCACTGCTCCGGCACGCGCCGGCCTGGTGGACACGCCCAACACCTGCGGCACACTCTTCGACCAGAGCTACAATCCGTCGAACACGGGCAATATTCGCGTCAATTCGCGGTTCACGCTGGCTGACGGTCTCGTCCTGACCGTCGATCCGAGCTATCAGTATGTGAAGGCCAACGGCGGTACGGGTGCGGTCAAGGCCAACGAAGGCAACTTCAAGCTCACCAATGGTGGCACTACCACCAACTTGACGGGCTATATCGGCGGCCAGTCCTATTTCGGTGGGGTCGATCTGAACGGCGACGGCGATGCGCTCGACGCGGTCGAAATGTATGCTTCCAGCCAGACCGGCACGCATCGTATCGGCGTAATCGCCAACCTCGCCTATGAGTTCAGTCCGACCCAGTCGGTTCGTGTCGGCTACAGCTACGATCATGGCCGTCATCGTCAGACCGGTGCTGTCGCACCGCTCAATCACGACGGCTCGACCAGCCAGATTTTTCCGATCGACAATCCGACGCTGGATGCCGGCGGCAACATCATGGAAAAGCGCAACCGTCTGTCGTTCGCGATCCTCAACCAGTTCGATGGCGAATATCGCGGCGTGTTCTTCGACAAGCTGACGATCACCGCGGGTGCGCGCTTGCCGTTCTTTGAGCGCGATCTGAACAATTATTGCGTAACCGAAGCCGGGGGCACCTTCGTCGATTGCTTCAACGGCCAGCCGGCCAGCCAGGCGGCTTTCCTGGCGGCGCACACCAACTACGTCGCGCCGGTGAGCAAGACCTTCAAGTATCACAAGCTCCTGCCGCAGGCTGGCGCGACCTACGACTTCACGTCGGCGATCAGCGCTTATGCCAGCTACTCGAAGGGCATGCAGGTTCCGGGCACGGACAATCTCTACCAGTCGCTCGGCTTCCCGAACGGTTCGGCTGATCCGTCGCCGGAAACGACCAACAATTTCGACACCGGCCTGCGCTATCGCAGCAGCAAGGTCCAGGCGCAGCTTGGCGTGTGGTATACCGCGTTCCAGAACCGCCTGGCTTCGGCCTACGATCCCGTTCAGGACGTGACGATCTACCGCAACCTTGGCACCGTCCATAAGTACGGCATCGACGGCAACATTGCCTATCGCGTGATCCCTGAAGTGACCGTGATGGCCTTCGGCTCCTACCTGAAGTCGAAGATCCTGAACGATGTTCAGATCGGAACGGTTGGCGGCGTGGGAGTTTTCGCTCCGACTGCGGGCAAGCGTGAATCGGGCGCTCCGGTTTACACCTTGGGCGCGCGCGTCGAGGGTGATTTCGGTCCGCTGGAGATCGGTGCGCAGGCCAAGCGTACCGGCCGTCGCTACGTGAACGATCAGAACGTTCCGATCGTTCAGTGTCTTGGCGGTTCGTCCAATGCCGCGGGCTGCTCGGGCGCGTTCACCCAGGTCTATGGCGCGTTCGCGCCGGGCTACACGGTCGTCGATCTCGATGCCCGCCTTACGATTGGCCACTGGGTGCATAACGACCGCACCTACGTTCAGATGAATGTGACCAACCTGTTCAACAAGTTGTACGTCGCCGGTTTCACGGGCAGCTCGTCGGTTCTGACGATCCCGTTCGCTTATATCGGTGCTCCGCGTGCCGTCAGCGGTACCTTGGTGGTCGGCTTCTAAGCTCGATCCTCAGACGGCAAAAAAATGCCCCGTCGCTCTTCGGAGCGGCGGGGTTTTTCTTTGCCTCGGGAATTCGATCTGCGCGGTTTTGCTGCACTGTCGCAGACTAAGGAACGTGTTCGCCCGGATCGGTGCCCCAGAGGGCGTTCTGCTCTATATAGCCAACCTTCTCGCCGATCTGGATGCGGCAATATTGGCCATCGCATTTGGAGATGCGGCCGATCACGCCCGGCTCGGCCTGCCACAACAAGTCGGCATCGTTGCTCGGCCCCGAACGGATCGGGCGCAGCCCCCCCGCCACGACCACGGCCGTGCGTCGCGCGGCAAGCAATTGCGCGAGCATCCAGCCCGCGCTGCCGTCCTGCTCCTGCACGCGCCGCCACGGACCGACCACCTGCAGCACCTTCACCGGCAAATCCTTGCGCTTGTAGAGCCAAAGCGCGGGGTAGGTACGGTCGGGGCCGGTGCGCATCAGCGCCTGTCCGGCCGCGATCGATGCCCA
>Ga0209148_1001559_pt1 | contig 11030 bp, 7 predicted proteins | sample AraplaCol_mMF_r2_2_FD_184288 | JGI IMG/M metagenome (GOLD analysis project Ga0209148, IMG submission 184288) | Arabidopsis root microbial communities from North Carolina, USA - plate scrape CL_Col_mMF_r2 (SPAdes) (version 2) | ecosystem: Host-associated > Plants > Roots > Endosphere | place: USA...
GCGGCAGCGCGCAGGTCGGACAGTCGGCCGTTCGTGCAACTACCGATGAAGACGACGTCCACCGGTTCGCCCGCGATGGACTTGCCGGCGGTGACCTGCATGTAATCCAGTGCGCGCTGTTCCAACGCATCGGTGGGAGCAGGCACGGGTGCATGAATCGAAACGACCATGCCCGGGTGCGTGCCATAGGTGACCGAGGGCTGGATGGTCGACGCGTCGATGCGTACCTCGCGGTCGTAGCGCGCGCCTTCGTCGGTTGGCAAGGTGCGCCAGTAGGCGACGGCGCGGTCCCATGCTTCACCCTTCGGCACGCGCTCGCGGCCTTCGAGCCAGGCGAAGGTGGTGTCGTCCGGTGCGATGAGCCCGGCGCGAGCGCCGGCTTCGATCGACATGTTGCACACCGTCATGCGCTCTTCCATCGACAGCGCACGGATCGCCTCGCCGGTGTATTCGATGACGTGCCCGGTGCCGCCGCCGATACCGATGGTGCCGATGATGTGCAGGATGAGGTCCTTGGCGGTGACACCGTCCTGCAGTGAGCCATCCACGTGGATGGCGAACGACTTCGGCTTGCGCTGGAGCAGGCATTGCGTGGCGAGCACGTGACCGACCTCGGTCGTGCCGATGCCGAACGCCAGTGCGCCGAAGGCGCCATGCGTGGCGGTATGGCTGTCGCCGCAAACAATGGTCATGCCCGGTTGCGTCGCACCCACCTCCGGGCCGGCCACGTGGACGATGCCGCGCTGCGGGCTGTCCCAGCCCATCAGGTCGATGCCGAACTCGCGCACGTTGGATTCGAGTTTTGCGACCTGGGCTTCGGCTTCCGGCGTGTAATACGGTCGCTTGCCGTTGGCGCCGGGCGGCAGTGTGGGTGTGGAATGATCCAGCGTCGCCAGTGTGCGATCCGGACGGCGAACCTTCAGTCCACGGGTGCGCAATTCGTCGAAGGCCTGCGGCGAAGTGACCTCGTGGACCATGTGCAGGTCGATGTAGAGCACGCCCGGGGTGGCCTCGGTCTCGGCCACCACCTGGTGTGTGTCCCACAGCTTGTCGAACAGGGTGCGTGCGCTCATGCCGCGGCCCTCCCGGCGGTCGCATCCTCGACGGGTGTGAGCCAACCCCAGCGATCTTCGGTTCGGCCGTCGAACAGCCCGAAGAAATCTGCCTGCAGTTGCCGCGTGATCGGACCCGGTCGACCCGTGCCCACCGGCTTGCGATCGACCGAGCGCACTGCCGTCACTTCCGCCGCGGTGCCGGTCATGAACACCTCGTCGGCGAAATAGAGCATTTCGCGTGGCAGTGCCTGTTCGACGACGGCGTAGCCGCGTTCGCGCGCGAGAGTCAGTACCGAGTCGCGGGTGATGCCGCAGAGAATCGACGATGCGGCGGGCGGCGTGTAGATGACACCCTTGCGCACGATGAACAGATTTTCGCCCGCGCCCTCGCTCAGCAGTCCATCGGTGCCGAGTGCGATGCCTTCGGCATAACCGCCGTTGACCGCCTCGCGCGCGATGAGCTGACTGTTGAGGTAATTGCCGCCGGCTTTCGCGCCGCTCGGATAGGTGTTCGGCGCCGCGCGATTCCACGAAGAAACGCAGACGTCCACCCCTTGCTCGATGGCGTCGGCGCCGTGATACGCCCCCCAAGGCAGCGCGATGATGGCGACGTCCACCGCCGTATCGAGTGCCGGCGCGAGGCTGAAGGTGAATCCGCTGCGGAACACGATGGGGCGGACATAAGCCGAGGTCAGACCGTTGGCGACGATGACCTCGCAGCAGGCGCGATTGAGCGTCGCCGCGTCGTAGGGCATGGTCAGGTCATACACGCGCGCGGAGTGAAACAGGCGCTCGGTGTGTTCTTCCAGCCGGAAATAGCGCGGACCGTCCGGCGTTGCGTAGACGCGAATGCCTTCGAACACGGACGATCCGTAATGCAGCGCATGCGCGCCGACGTGGACAGTGGCATCGGCCCAGGTCTTGATGCGACCGTTGTGCCAGAGGTGGGTCGGGGCTTCCATGGTTACTCCTTCAGGACTCGACCGCGACGGCGGCGGTGTGGTGGTTGTTTCGGTGCTTGTCCATCAGCGCGACGAGGTCATCGTTGGTGATGGAACGCTGTTTGTCTGTAAGGTTTTTGAACCGCTCGAAGACGGCGTCGAGCGTTGCTTCGTCCAGGTCGTATTCCAGTTCTTCCAGGCGCTGGCGCAGCGCGTGGCGTCCGGAGTGCTTGCCAAGGACCAGCGAGGTCTTCGCTCCAACGTCCTGCGGCCGCATGATTTCGTAGGTGCCGCGGTGCTTCAGCATCCCGTGCTGATGGATGCCCGACTCGTGCGCGAACGCGTTGTCGCCCACGATGGCCTTGTTGCGTGGCACCGGCTGTCCGGTGACCTCCGCCAGCAGGCGCGAGGTCGGATACAGGTGCTGGGTGACGATGCCGGTATCGACCCGGAAGAGGGGGCGCCGGGTGTGCAGCGCCATCACTACTTCTTCCAGCGCGGCATTGCCTGCGCGCTCGCCGATGCCGTTGATCGTGCACTCCACCTGGCGCGCGCCGGCGGCAATCGCGGCGAGGCTGTTGGCGACGGCCATGCCCAGGTCGTCGTGGCAGTGCGCGGAGAACACGACCTTGTCCGCACCGCGGACGTGCTCGCGCAGGTAGGTGAACATGCGGGTGATTTCGGTAGGGGTGACGTAGCCGACGGTGTCGGGAGCGTTGAGTACGCTGGCGCCGGCTTCGACGGCGACCGAGAAGATCTCGGCGAGGAATTCCGGCTCGGTGCGCAGTGCGTCTTCGGCGGAGAATTCGACTTCGTGGGAGAGGGCCTTGGCCCTTTGGATCGCGCTGGCGGCGATGTCGATGACTTGTTGCTTGCTCTTCCCCAGCTTGTGTTCTCGATGCAGGGGAGAGGTGGACAGGAACAGGTGGATCCGGGAATGTCTGGCGCCTTCCAGAGCTCTGCCAGCGCTGTCGATATCGGCTTCCTGACATCGGGCCAGCGCGGCGATCGTGGGCGTTTTCAGCGTCCTCGCGATCTCGGCCACGGCGGCGAAATCATCGGGTGAGGCCTGCGGAAAGCCCGCTTCGATGATGTCGACCCCCAACGCCTCCAGGGCATGTGCCATGCGCAGCTTCGCTCGCCGGTCCATCGAGAAACCCGGCGCTTGCTCGCCATCGCGCAGCGTGGTGTCGAAGATGCGCACGCGGCCGTCTACGTCGCTTTCGACGGTGTCGGTGCTGTCCTGGTGTGTCGGTTTCATGTGTGGCTCCGCTCGTGAATGAGGCGGGCCGGGCATTAAAAAACCCCGCATCCGTTACCGGGTGCGGGGTTCTTTGGGAGTCTTCAGGTCGTTTTCTTATTTCACCTGGACACTTGCCCTCAGCCCGCACCTCCGCAGGTAATAAGTACAAGGCTAATAAGAAGGAGGCCGCTGCCGAGACGCAGCTTGCCGGTTACCGACGTAAGTCGGTTCGGGGCAATGCGGCCATGGGTGTTGCGCTGCGTCATGTGATCGACCGTATGCCAGTTCACCGACGCGTGTCAACACTTTCGAACGAAACTGTTTTCCTAGGACGTTTGGACGGCTAGACGCCCGATCCCGTGGTTTGCCGCGTCAGAGCCCGTGGCAAGCGGGCTTCACACAAGTGGTATGGCGCCATGGCAAAGCGAATTGTGGGAGCCGTGACATCGGTGAGAGGCCCGCGAGACGAGAGGTCGAGGAGCCGAATTGTGGGAGGCGCCACAGGGCACCTCGAGTAAACATCTTCTCGGGGCCCCACAGCGAGCCGATGGACGTCCACGGCGCCCTCACCTGCGATGCAGCGACACCTCTTGGAATGGTTCTCCTACCGCCATCGAGCCAGGAGAGGGAAGCCTCGGCCGAGAAGTCCAGTCCAAGTCCACATGAAACGATTGGCTGAATTCTCGGCCGATTTCTTACTGCATGACGTTCATGTAAATGCCGGCCACGAACAGCAAGATCGCGGCAGTCGTGACGAGTTTCGACGTCGTTGACGTGCGATAGCTCCCCTCGCGGGCCCCGGCGTAAATGCCGCGCAAGGTGCTACGCACAGGTGGCCCGGGCGTAAACGCCATATTCCACGCTAGTAGCAGCATTGACGCCATAAGCAGGAAGTTGGCAGGTGCTGGACGCCACAACGCATAACCGACACCTCCCACAGCAAACACAAGGGCCCAAACAACCGTGCTTCGTGATCCGGACATTGTCATGCCGCCTCTTCCGTCACCAACCGCAACCACCGCCGGCATCGTAGTAATCCTGCATCGGCTCCGCGACGTTCCAGTCCGCATCAAACTGCACCGTTGCGCCTCCCGTGTTCGTGACAGGGTAGCCGAACAAGGCGTCGTAGGCGGATTGGTAATGGCCACGTTCGACTTCTGTGACCGCCGCCTGCGCGGCCTCGATGCTGCCGGCGATTGTGCCGCCGATCGCGTCACCCAGGCTCGGGTCGTAGTTTTCAATCAGGTAATTGATGCCCGTCCCGATCGCGGTGCCTGCAGCGGCCGCGGGCAACACGCGTTGGGAGGCAAAAAGCGTCGTCTCCGACAATGCGCTTGCGGGGCTCAGACTGCCCACGGGCGCGGTGCGGAAATCGAGGTAGATTTCCTCCAGGGTCATGTCGGTGGTCGGCGCGGCAGCCGCGCCACCGCCCGCGCTTCCGCCACCTGACCCGCCACCGCCGCCGCCCTCGCCGGGGCCTCCAGGGAGCAGGGCAGGCCGCACCGTGGATACCTGCGCTGCGAACGACGCACGCACTTCACTGCCCGAGTACCTGGTGACGGCTGCACTCACGGCCGTCTTGTCGAACGCGCCAGCGACACGCAACAGAGCCTTGTCACTCAACCGCTTCGCGAAGATCGCCAGCAGTGGCGTGTCCTGGTTGCCGCGTGTGCGCTGATAGTGCTTCGCGATCGCCGCAAGTTCTTTGTCGGAGAGTCGGCTGATCAGCTGTTCGGTGGAGGCTGCGGCGAAATTCGCCTCAATGACGTCGCCAAAGTTGGCATCCACGGCCCTCTCGTCCGCTCCAATCACCCTCACCGACGCGCCTGTCGGCGCATGCGTTTTTATGACTTGCCGAGCGTTCGCCGCGAGATTCAACGGCTTCGAGTTCCGGGTCGTGCGAAGGTCCTGCCACGGGTCGCCGCCGCCGTCGTCACCACCGCACGTCGGCATTAAGTCGGGTCTTACGGTGGCTGGCGCGGTTGATTCGGCGAGTGCTGGGATGCTCACCGCGCTCGTGGCGAGAGCGATAGCGATGGTGAGAGCAATATGACTCTTCATGAATTCACTTCCTTGAAATTCCCCTGCAGCGACAACCGTAGGCCGAGCCTACTTGCGAGCCAAGCTGGCACGAAAATGCGAATTCGCGAGAACGTGTGGTGCTCTGGATTTGTTTGCCAGGCAAGTGCCTGGAAATCGCCGACGTCCAGCGCGTCCCGTAGGAATGCGCCTACAAGAAACCTTGCGAAAGGCGCCTTTCCGGCCAGCGCTTTCTGAGATGGCGGTCACATCGAGATTGTAGGAGCCGCGACAGCGGCGAGAGGCCCACGAAACGAAGGGAAGCCCAGGAGCTGAATTGTGGGAGTCGCTATAGCGGCGAGAAGCCCACGGAGCATGGAAGCGGCGAGCTGGCTACCCGTTGCTGCGATAGCATGTTCACGGGAGCACAACCATGCACCCAACTCACCAAGCGCGCAGCCACGATGAGAAAAGACGTGCATCCGCCGCCATCGGCTCTGCTGAAGCGTTCCGCGAAAGCATGGCCTCCAGCGCCTCGGGCACCGGTACCGTGCCGCCAATCAACGGCTCCACGACGGTATCGAATTTCGCGGGGTGCGCGGTCGCGGCGAGGGTCCAGGGGCGCGGGTCGTCCACGAGGCGCCTGCGCTCGAAGACGCGTACGGCAGTGGCCGTGTGCGGGCAGAGGATCGTGCCATCGCTGGCGGCGTGGCGGCGAATGGTGTCGCGGATCTCCGCATCGTCCACGCTCTCGGCCTGGCCGTTTCTGCGTGTTTCCTCGTCACCGCCGAAGAGGTGACGCAGACGTTCGAAGTTGCTCGGCGCGCCCACGTCCATGGCGTTGGCGATGGTCGGTACGGCATCGCGCGCGTGATACGGCCGACCGGCGAAGAATTCCGGAAGCGTCGCATTGGCGTTGCAGGCGAAGACCACCTCGCCGATCGGCATGCCCACCGCGCGAGCCCAGAGGCACGCCACGGCGTTGCCCAGGTTGCCGGTGGGTACGATGGTGTGCATCGGCTCGTCTGCCTGAAGCGAGGCGTGAGCGAAATAGGCCATCTGCGGCAGCAGGCGTCCAAGGCTGATGCTGTTCGCCGACGACATCGGCACATCGGCCTGAAGGGCGGCGTCGGCGAGCGCGCCTTTGACCAGCCGTTGGCAGTCGTCGAAGCTGCCCTCGATACGCAGCGCGCGCACGTTGTCGCCAAAACTTCCGAGCTGATGCGCCTGGCGCGGGGACACGCGACGATCCGGATAGAGGATCGCCACGCGGACGCCGGGCAGGCCATGAAAGGCCGCGCCCACGGCGGCGCCGGTGTCGCCGGAGGTGGCAACCAGGATCGTCAGCGGACGGTCGTCGCGTCGAGCGAGCCGGCTCAGGCAGGCTGCAAGAAATCGCGCACCGAAGTCCTTGAAGGCAGCCGTGGGCCCGTGGAACAGCTCCAGCAGGTGCGCGCCTTCGATCGGCAGCGCAACGCGCGGGGCGGGAAAGGCGAAGGCGTCGGCACAGATGGCGGGCAGATCGTCCGCGAGCGCATCGCCCTCGAAGAACGGCGCGAGCAGGTGCGTTGCTGTGTTGGCGAGGGTGCCTGTAGCCGACGGGCTGTCCACGTGGGGCATGCGTTCGGGAACGTACAGCCCCCCGTCGGGGGCCAGGCCCGCGGCGATGGCATCCGACAGGCCGACCGGCGGCGCGATGCCGCGCGTACTCACATAGCGCATGTCAGAGCACCCGTGCCGCGGGGCCGTCGATCGGCGCGACCAGTACGTCGCTGTCGTGGCCTGCCGCGGCAAAGGCGGCACGCATGTCGCGCGAGGCGGCCTCGGCCGAGGCACGATCCTCGAACCAGCCGAACACACTGGGGCCGGCACCGGAAATGCTGGCGCCCATGGCGCCGTGATCGAGCGCGGCCTGCTTGACCTGCGCAAAGCCGGGAATCAGCGGCGCACGGCGTGGCTCCACCAGTACGTCGGCCAGTCCTTCCCGTACCAGAGCGGCTTCGCCGCGGTAGCAGCCTGCCATCACCAGGGCGAGGTTGGCGCTTTGCGCGACGAATTCGCCGAGGGCATAGGCGCCGGCCAGCGCGGCGCGCGCGCGGCGGGTCTCGAGCACCACGTGCGGATGCACCAGTGCGCAATGCCATTCACCGGGGACGGGGATGCGCACGAGGCGCGTATCCGTCGCGAGCACCAGGCCGCCGATGAGCATCGGACCCAGGTTGTCCCCGTGTCGGCTGCCGCTGGCGACCAACTCGCCGTCGAGCGCGAAATCGTAGAGTGCCTCGCGCGGCAGCGGCTCGTCGAGCAGCGCATTGGCGGCGACGATGGCTGCCACACAGGATGCCGCCGAACCGCCCATGCCCGAGCCGAGCGCGATGCCCTTGTGCAGGACGAGTTCGAATCCATAGGGCAGGTCCAGCCCGCGCTGCATCGACAGCAATGCCGCGCCGGCCGTGTTGGACGGCGCATCCAGCGGCAGGTCGGTCACCACGCCGTCGATGGACGCGATGCGTACTTCGCGCTCCGGAATACGGCGTACCTGCGCGCGGTCTCCCGCGCCCACCACGGTGTGGCCGAGGATGTCGAAGCCGATGCCGACATTGCCGACACTGGCGTAGGCCTCGGCCTCGGCGATATCCGCGCGGGCCTGTGGCGAGGAGGGGTCTTTCAGCATGCGCATCGTTTTACTCCCATCGCGCCCGCCACGCGCAGCAGATCGGCGAACACCGCTGCTGCCGTGACCTCGGGGCCGGCACCCGGCCCTTGGACGACCAGCGCATTGTCGCAGTAACGGCGCGTCGCGAAGCGGACCACGTTGTCGGTAAGGCGCGCGTGCGCAAACGCGTGGCCGGATTCGACGACCTGGACACCCACGGAGGCGCGCGTGCCGTCGAGCCGCGCCACGTGGCGGAGCACGCCGCCCGCCTGCTGCGCTTCCGCAAGTCGGCTCGCCATCGGGGCGTCCATTTCCCCCAGACGTTCCATGAAGTCGTCGCGCGAGCAGTCGGCAAGCTCGGGCGGAATCAGGCTGGCGACGGAGACGTCGTCCAGCGACAGCGCCAGGCCGGCCTCGCGGGCGAGGATCACCAGCTTGCGGGCCACGTCCATGCCGGACAGATCGTCGCGCGGGTCCGGCTCCGTATAGCCCATCGCGTGCGCCTCGCGCACCAGCGCCGAGAACGGCACCGACCCGTCGAAGCGGTTGAACAGCCACGCCAGCGTGCCGGACAGCATGCCCTCCACGGAGGCGAGTTCGTCGCCCGTGTCCACGAGATCGCGTAGCGTCTGCACCACGGGCAGCCCGGCGCCGACCGTGCCCTCATAGCCAAGATGGGCCCCGCTGGACTGGGCGGCGGCCCCGATGCGCCGCCAACGCTCGAGCGGGCCGCTGGCCGCGCGCTTGTTGGGCGTGACGACGTGGATGCCGGCGGACAGCCATGCGTCGTAGCAGTCGGCGACCACGTCACTGGCGCTGCAATCGGCGAGTACCGCCATTTCACCGTGATGTCCCGCCACGTGGGCAGCGAACGCGTCCAGAGCCGCCGGCCGCCAGGTCTGCGCGCCGTGGGTGCGCCCGTTCAGCGCTTCGTCGTCGCAGTCGAGCCACATGTGCCGGCTGTCGCTCACCCCGCGGACGCGAAGTTCGAGCCGGCAATCGCGTAGCAGGCGCGGTGCGGCGAGACGAAGCTGGTTGAGCAGGGCGCTGCCGACCTTGCCGGGCCCGACCACGCCGACGTTGACGACCAGAGGCCCCGACACCGCGCGTACGGGTGCCGCCGGCCGCGGTGAGAGAGGGGGAACGATGGCGATGGACACGAGGAAAGCCTCCAATGAGAGGCCCTTCAAGTCACGTCAGGTGGGAGTGGGGCTGTCGTTCGGCACCGTCCCGTTCTGCGGGAGGTCGGGGCCGGTAGCGACAAGGAACTAGGCGCGCACGGACTCCGATCCTCCGACCGGGGTAGTGGTCGTGGTGGTAGTCGTGGCGACAGTGAGGAACGCAAGCGCGCCGACCGCAGGGGTCGGGGTGGAACGCAGCGCTGGCGAATGAGGATGCATGGGGCGACGTTATGCCGGCCGAAACGGGCTTGTCAATGGGTGCGTGCCTCGGCCGTTCGGCCGAGGCACGCATGACCCCCGTTATGACGCTGGTTCAGCGCGCCGAAAGATCGATGGCATACACGGCCGTGCCGTCGCCGTTGTCGCGCACCTGGCGGATGGGCAGGTTGAGGTCTTTCGCCACGTCTTCCTTGCCGCTGGCCGAGGTGAAGGTGATCGCGCCGCGGGTCTTCAGGGGTGCGAACGACCACGAGCGCTTTTCCACGTCGTTCCGCGTCAGCGTCTTTTTCGCCTCCAACCAGTGGATCACGACTTCGCGGTTGCCGTCCGGCGCGCTCAGCACGATGTTGTCGCCGGTCAGGCCGGGGAACTCGCCGCCGCCGCTGGCACGGTAATTGTTGGTGACCACGATGAACGGCTGCGAGGGCTTGATCGGCTTGCCCTTGTAGCGGAGGTTGGTGATCCGCTCGCCCTCGGGCTTCGACAGGTCGATGACGTAGCTGATGCCGCCCTGCATCTGGTCGAAGTTGTAGCCCGTGAGCTTGCCGATCAGTGGCTGCTCGCCGTCCTTCGAAGGATCGATGCGATTGAAGCGAGTGGCCGTCTTTTCCAGCCAGGCCTTGACGCCCGCACCATCGATCTTCACGGCCGCGAGCGTGTTCGGATAGAAGTACAAGTCCGCAGCGTTGCGGATGGTCATCGGGCCTTTGGGCACATCGGTGAAGTCTTCCGGTCCGCCGAAGCCGGTGCGGAATGCCGACGCGGCCGAGAGCACCGGCACGTCGCGCCATTCCGGATGCGTGCGCGCCAGCTCCTCGCGTGCGTAGTCACGCTGCGCGGCGTTGACGACCGCGATCGCCGACATGTTGCCTTCGTCGGCGAAGTAGCTGGTGAGCGCATGATCGGTGGCACCGATCGGCGTGTTTACATAAGCCATGGCGGCCTCGTGCGCCTCGCGAACGATCGGCGCGATGCTCGGGTCCGGCGCCACGCATTCGTTCTTCTTCGGGCAGATGGGGCGCACTTCGCTGCGGCTCTCGTCCTTCTGCACGACCCAGCGGCCACCGTCGCGCTTGAGCGCCATGCGGATGACGCCGAGATCCTTGCCGAAGAAGCCGCCCATGACCGCCGGGACGCCACGCACGATGCCGCGCTTCGCATCGACGTCCTTCATGCCGGCGTAGCGAGGGCCGGGGAACTCGGTGTGCGAATGACCAAGGAGCAGGGCGTCGATGCCCGGCACCCCAGCGAGATACCAGCCGCCGTTTTCCATCTGCGGCGTATAGGGCGCGGTGTTGAGGCCGCCATGCAGAATCGCGACAACGAGATCCGGCTTCTGCGCCAGCACCTCGGGCATGTAGCGGTTGGCAGCTTCGACCACGCCGTCCACCGTGACCTTGCCAGCGAGATTGCGCTTGTCCCAATCGAGAATCGGCGGCGGCGTGAAACCGATGATGCCGATGCGCAGCGTGGTGGTGACCGGCTTACCGTCGGTGCCGGTGGCCTGCACGGTCTTGGTGACGATGGTCCACGGCTTGAAGATCGGCTTGCCGTCGCGCGCGCTGTAGACGTTGGAGAGTACGAGCGGGAAGGCTGGGCCAGCGCACTGGCGCGCCTCGACGCCATCGACGTTCATCGCCGTGTTGGTCACCTGGGCGAGGAAAGGCAGGCCATAGTTGAATTCATGGTTGCCCGCGGTGCCGCCGTCGTAGCCGA
>Ga0209148_1001562_pt1 | contig 10995 bp, 14 predicted proteins | sample AraplaCol_mMF_r2_2_FD_184288 | JGI IMG/M metagenome (GOLD analysis project Ga0209148, IMG submission 184288) | Arabidopsis root microbial communities from North Carolina, USA - plate scrape CL_Col_mMF_r2 (SPAdes) (version 2) | ecosystem: Host-associated > Plants > Roots > Endosphere | place...
CGGCCCGGCGCGCCACCTGCTCTCGCCCGGCGAACGGGAAGAAGGCGGTCTGCTCGCCAATTACTGGTCGTCGGGCGGACACAATTACGCCGTGGTCGCGATGGCCGATCGCGCCGGCCGCAGTGCGGCCGAGCGCGTAGTCGGCAAGGCCATCTGACACGCGGCTGGCAGCCGCGAGGCGGCTGCGGCGGCTCAGCGCTCGCGCAACTCGCCTGCGTGCAGTTCCAACGTGCGATCCATGCGTCCTGCGAGCCGCGAGTCATGCGTCACGAGCACGAAGCTGGTGCCGATCTCGCGATTCAACTCGAGCATCAACTCGTAGACATGCGCCGCGTTGGCTTCGTCGAGGTTGCCCGTGGGCTCGTCACCGAGCACGCACGCGGGGCGCGTGACCAGTGCGCGTGCCACGGCACACCGCTGGCGTTCGCCGCCGGACATCTCCGCAGGCCGATGCCGCAGGCGAGCGCCGAGGCCGACGCGTTCGAGCAACGCCTTCGCGTCCTTCTGCGCCTGCGCGATGGACACGCCGCGAATGAGCAGCGGCATGCAGACGTTCTCCAGCGCGGTGAACTCGGGCAGCAAGTGGTGGAACTGGTAGATGAAACCGAGCGAACGGTTGCGCTCGCGGCCACGCTCGGCATCCGAAAGCTCGGACAGCACGCGGCCGTTCACTTCGACCTTGCCACCGCTGAGCGTGTCGAGGCCGCCGATGATGTGCAGCAGCGTGGACTTGCCGGAGCCGGAGGCGCCGACGATGGCGAGTGTCTCGCCACGACGCAGCGCAAAGTTCACGTTGGAGAGAACCCCGGTACGCAGGTCGCCCTCTTCGTAGACCTTGGCGACGCCAGTGGCGCGCAGGACGATGTCGTCGTTGGGCTTATTCATAGCGGAGCGCCTGAGCAGGCTGCGTGCGCGAGGCGCGCCAGGCCGGATAGAGCGTGGCCAGCAGGGAGAAGGCAAAGGTCACCAGCACCACCCAGCCCACGTCGGACCAGAGCAACTGGCTCGGCAATTCGCTGATGTAGTAGACGTCCGGCGACAGGAACGTCTGGCCGGTGACGTGCTCGATCCACTTCACGATCGCCGGCAGGTTGAGCGACAGCAGCGCGCCGAGAAGCACGCCGAAACCGATACCGACGATACCCACGAGCACGCCCTGCACCATGAACATGCCCATGATGCTGCGCGGCGTGGAGCCCAGGGTGCGCAAGATCGCGATGTCGGCCTGCTTGTCGGTCACCAGCATCATCAGCATGGAAATAAGGTTGATGACTGCCACGAGGATGATCAGCGAAAGGATGATGAACATCACCTTCTTCTCCATGTCGATCGCACGGAAGAAGTTGGCGTGGGTATCCATCCAGGTTTCGATGCGATAGGTCTGACCGAGCTTGTTCGCCAGATCCTGCGCAACCGGCCACGCTTCACGCATGTCGTCCAGCTTCAGGCGAATGCCGGTAGGCCCGTCGAAGCCGTTCAGGCGTTCGGCGTCCTGCATGGAAATGAGCGCGAGGTTGGCGTCGTATTCCTGCATGCCAAGCTCGAAGATGCCGCTGACGGTGAAGCTGCGCAGCTTGGGCACGGCGCCCATCGGCGTGGCGGTGAACTGCGGCACGACCACGGTCACCTTGTCGCCGACCTGCACGCCCAGCGTCACGGCAAGCTCGCGACCGAGCACGATCTTCCAGCTACGGTCGGTCAGATCGCTCATCTTGCCCTCGACCATGTGCTGATCGATGTCCGACACGTTCGGCTCCATCGAAGGCACGATGCCGCGGATCAGTGCACCGCTGGGTCGCCGGGCCTGGAGAAACGCCTGGATCTCCACGTACGGCGCGGCGCCGCGCACGTGCTTGGTAGCCTCCGCCGTCTTCACCGCCGCCTGCCAGTTCTGCACGGTTTCGTCGATGCCGGACACCGTGACGTGCGACACCGCCCCGAGGATGCGATTGCGCAGCTCGCTGTCGAAGCCGTTCATCACCGACATCACCGTGATGAGTGCGGTGACGCTGATCCCGATGCAGATGATCGAGACGGTGGAAATGAAGGAAATGAACTGATTGCGGCGCTTCGCGCGCGTGTAGCGCAGTCCGATGAAGAGCTCTAGGGGTCTGAACATACCTGTCGACAACAGCCTTTGATGAGGGGGCCCGCCACGAAAGGCATGCGCCGCGCGGCAGAGTGCCCGATGCGGACAGCGGGGGCAAGCCGATCGGGCCGCCGCCAGTCACGAGGCTCAGCCACCGGACAGACTACGCGCCTTCGCGCCTCGCCCGCGAGTCGGCCACTTTCGTGGCCGGCGTGCCTACGCTGCGGGCCGTATGCAGGCGCGCCCGGAGGCGCCTAAGCTCGTCTGCGGGCGCGTTGTCCGCCAATAGCGCCACGTGAACTGCACCGCCCGACCAACGTAGGTGAAGGAACACGGCACCCGCAACGATCCGCGAATCGCGCAACTCCGCCGTCGTGCCGGAGCCATCGGCGAGCGTCACATGCCATACGTCGGCGGCGGACCAGCCCAACGCCGCCACGGCCGGACGATGAAACGCCCGAAGCCGCCACGCACCGACGCCCGCTATGACGAGCGCGAGGCTGAGCCGACAGGACCAGGGTAAGCCGGCAAACAGAGGTGCGGCCGTCGCGAGGACCACCACGACCACCGCCAGCAGGATCAGTGTTGGCGAGGGACGAACGTCAAAGCTGATGGCGTGCGCGGATGTCATCGATGATGGCCTGCCAGTCGTCGCGCGGGGCGCGGGCATGGCCCATTACCCAATCCCAAAGATCGGGATCCTGCACGTCGAGCAGTTCATCGAAAGCCAGTCGCGTCGCTTCATCGGCGTCGGCGAAGCGCTCATCCAGCCAGCCGCCGAACAGGCGATCGAGCTCACGCGTTCCCCGGCGGGTACGCCAGCGCAGGCGCTTGAGGCGGGCTTCATCCATCGTGCGAAGGCTCAAATGTCATTGTAGGAGCCGCCATGGCGGCGAGGGATTCGTGCGAAACCGTCGCAAGAATGCTCTCGCCGCCATAGCGGCTCCTACAGCGTTGCGGTGGACCGTCAGGTCCAGGTGTCTTGGACCGTCAGGCCGAACGGCGCTGCACGATCAGCTTCTTGATCTCCGCGATCGCCTTCGCCGGGTTGAGACCCTTCGGGCAGGTGCGCGCGCAGTTCATGATCGTGTGGCAGCGATACAGCTTGAACGGGTCTTCGAGGTCGTCGAGGCGATTGCCCGTGTCCTCGTCGCGGCTGTCCACGATCCAGCGATAGGCCTGCAGGAGGATGGCCGGACCGAGGTAGCGGTCGCCGTTCCACCAGTAGCTCGGGCAGGACGTGGAACAGCACGCGCAGAGGATGCACTCGTAGAGACCGTCGAGCTTCTTGCGGTCTTCCGGCGACTGCAGGCGCTCCTTGTCGGCCGGCGCCGGGCTCTGCGTGCGCATCCACGGCTTGATCGACGCGAACTGCGCGTAGAAGTGCGTGAGGTCGGGCACGAGATCCTTGACCACCGGCATGTGCGGCAACGGATAGATGTTGACCGTGCCACTGCCGCAGTCCTCGATGGCCTTCGTGCATGCCAGCGTGTTCGTGCCGTCGATGTTCATCGCGCACGAACCGCAGATGCCTTCGCGACAGGAACGACGCAGCGAAAGCGTCGAGTCGATTTCGTTCTTGATCTTCAGCAGGGCGTCGAGAACCATCGGCCCGCACGTATCGAGGTCGACCTCGTAGGTGTCGGTACGCGGGTTCTGGCCGTCGTCCGGCGTCCAGCGGTAGACCTTGAAGGTGCGCACATTCTTCGCGCCCTTCGCCGGGAAATGCTTGCCGGCCTGGATCTTGGAATTCTTGGGTAGCGTGAACTCTGCCACGATTGCCTCTCCGGTCCGGTATCAGTAAACGCGCTTCTTCGGCGGCACCACTTCGACGTCGTTCGTCAAGGTGTACATGTGCACCGGGCGGAAGTCGAAACGGGATTGTCCTGCCTCGTCGACCCAGACCAGCGTGTGCTTCTGCCAGTCGTGGTCGTCGCGGTCCGGGAAGTCCTCGCGAGCGTGGGCACCGCGGCTCTCCGGGCGCTGCTCGGCCGAATGCATGGTCGCCACGGCCTGCGCGAGCAGGTTCGACAGCTCAAGGGTCTCGATGAGGTCGGAGTTCCAGACCAGCGAGCGATCGCTCACCTTCACGTCCTGGAACTTGGTGAAGACCTCGGAGATCTTCTGCGAGCCTTCCTTCAGCGTCTCGCCCGTGCGGAACACGGCGGCGTCCGACTGCATGGTCTTCTGCATGTCGGCGCGGATCTGCGCGGTCGGCGTGCCGCCATCCGCGTAACGCAGCGCGTCGAACCGGCCGAGGGCCTTGTCCAGCGCATTGGCGGGCAGATCGCGGTGCGGCGTGCCCGGCTTGATCAGCTCGGCACAGCGGTGCGCGACGGCACGGCCGAACACCACCAGGTCGAGCAGCGAGTTGGAGCCGAGGCGGTTCGCGCCGTGGACCGACACGCAGGCTGCCTCACCGATGGCGAACAGGCCCGGGACGACCGAGTCCGGGTTGTCGTCGCGCTTGGTGACGACTTCGCCGTGGTAGTTGGTCGGGATGCCGCCCATGTTGTAGTGGACCGTCGGCAGGACCGGGATCGGCTCCTTGGTGACGTCGACACCCGCGAAGATGCGCGCGGACTCGGCGATACCCGGCAGGCGCTCGTGGATGACCTCGGGACCGAGGTGCATCAGGTTCAGGTGGATGTGATCCTTGTTGGGACCCACGCCACGACCTTCGCGGATCTCGATGGTCATGGCGCGGCTGACCACGTCACGCGACGCGAGATCCTTCGCATTCGGCGCGTAGCGCTCCATGAAGCGCTCGCCCTCGGAGTTGGTGAGGTAACCACCCTCGCCGCGGACGCCCTCGGTGATGAGGCAGCCGGCGCCGTAGATGCCGGTCGGATGGAACTGCACGAATTCCATATCCTGCAGCGGCAGGCCGGCGCGCAGGACCATGCCGCCGCCGTCGCCCGTGCAGGTGTGCGCGGAAGTGGCGCTGAAGTAGGCGCGGCCGTAGCCGCCGGTCGCCATCACCACGGCGTGGCCGCGGAACAGATGCAAGGTGCCTTCGTTCATGTCCAGCGCGAGCACGCCCACGCAGACGCCGTCCTCGAACACGAGGTCGATGGCAAAGTATTCGATGAAGAAGGTGGCGTCGTGCGCGAGCGCCTGCTGGTAGAGCGTGTGCAGGATCGCGTGGCCCGTACGGTCGGCCGCAGCGCAGGTACGCTGCGCGGTGCCCTGGCCGTAGTGCGTGGTCATGCCACCGAACGGACGCTGATAGATCTTGCCTTCCTCGGTACGCGAGAACGGCACGCCGTAGTGTTCCAGCTCGATGATCGCGGGAATGGCCTCGCGGCACATGTACTCGATCGCGTCCTGGTCACCGAGCCAGTCGGAGCCCTTGATCGTGTCGTAGAAGTGGAAACGCCAATCGTCTTCGCCCATGTTGCCGAGCGCGGCGGAAATGCCGCCCTGCGCCGCCACCGTGTGCGAGCGGGTCGGGAAGACCTTGGTGATGCACGCCGCCTTGAGGCCCTTCTCGGCAAGGCCGAAGGTGGCGCGAAGACCCGCACCGCCTGCACCGACCACGATCACGTCGTACTTGTGTTGTTGAACCTTGTAGGCTTCCATCGATCAGCTTCCGAGCGCGATGCGCAGCACGGCCAGTACGCCCGCAAGCGCGGCGAGTACGGCGATGAACTTGATGAGCACCAGCGAGGCCACTTCGAGCCAGCGGGTGTGGACGTAGTCTTCGATCACCACCTGCATGCCGAGCACGGCATGGCGGAACATAGTGGCGATGAGCGCGATGAGCAGCACGGCGTTCCAGGGCTGCGCGAGCGTGGCGCGCGCCGTGGCGTAGTCCGTATGGGTCAGCCGCAGCATCGTGGCGACAAACCAGACGGTGAGGAACACGAGGGCGAGCGCCGTGATGCGCTGAAGCATCCAGTGGCTGACGCCTTCCTTCGCCGAACCCAGGCCGCGTGCGCGGGCCAGCGGATTGCGCAGATCCTTGCTCATGCATGACCTCCAGCGAGCACGTAGGCCCAGACGGCGACGGTGAGCACGATCGCGACGATGATCGATGCCCAGCTCGAACGCACGAAGGATTGGATCGCGTAGCCCTTGCCCGTGTCCTGCACCAGGTGGCGAATGCCGTTGGCGAGGTGATAGAAGAAGGCGAGGGTCCAGCCCACCAGGACGATCATGCCCAAGGGACTGCCGGCACAATCGGTGAAGGTCGCGAAGGCCTCCGGACCGGCGGCGAGGGCGGCGAGACCCCAGACGAGGAGAAGGCTACCGACGGCGAGAATGATGCCGGTGGCACGGTGCAGGATGGAGGTCACCATCTGCACTTGCCACTTGTAGACCTGGATATGCGGAGAGAGCGGTCGTCCCGTTTGTGCCATGGCGGCTATCCTGGATTGGAATCGCTGGTGCCCGACAGTCTCCCCTCGCCTTCCGGTGTTCAGAAGTCGATGCAGCGTCCGTTCTTTTCCCAATCGCCGTAACGCGTGGGGTCCAATGGCGCTTTCTCGACCCCTGGTTCGCCATTCGTGGGGACGATTGGCGGGACGAGCGGTTTCGCCGGAGCGGAATCGTTCGTGTCCTGGGGTTCGGAGGGATTGTCGGACATGGTTATAAAGCCCTAAAAGCGTAATACCTGTGCCACGGCAGCACAACCTTGACGAAAGCCGCCAGCCTTGGTTTGGCCTTGGCCCGGCCGCATATCTTACGCTTCCGCCACGCCCTGCGCTCCCCACATGTCGAGCAAAACCACTCGCACGATCACCCTTTCCGGCGCCGACGCCATCGCCTTTACCCACGCCCAGCTCAGCAGCGACGTGCTCGCCCTCGCGACCGGGCACTGGCAGTGGAGCGCCTGGCTCGATCCCAAGGGTCGGGTACGCGTGTTCCTGCAGATCGCCCGCCTGGCTGATGACAGGCTCGTGCTCGTGCCACGCGGCGGCGATGCCGACGCGATCGCCGCCGACCTCAAGCGCTTCGTGTTCCGCTCGAAAGTCGAAGTGAGCGTGTCCGACACGCTTCATGTTGCCGACGGCGATGGTGTCACCGATGGCGAAGCCAGCGAAGCGAACGGTGTGCTGACGTTGGGCGAAGGTGATGCGTCGCTTCGCATCGGCGCGCATGCGGACGACGATGCATGGATCGCGCGACACATCGCGAAAGGCTTTCCGTGGTTGCCCGACGCTGCGCTGAATGTGTTGCTTCCGCCCGCACTGTCGATGGAACGACTCGGCGCTGTTGCCTTTGCGAAAGGATGTTTCCCCGGACAAGAGATTGCCGCGCGCTTGCATTTTCTCGGTGGACACAAGCGTCACCTTCGTATCGCGCGCAGTGACGACGCGTGGAGAGAAGGTGAAACCCTACGCATCGACGGCAGAGATATCGGCATCGTATTGATGCACGAGCCATCGCCTGATACGCCTACAACGCTTGTCGTACTCGACGATGCTTTCGTTCAGGCGGAGACTCTTGATTCACACGGAAAGCGGCTTCATGTTCTTTCGACATTCGCCGAGTGATTGTGCGTTCGCAGCGAAACGATTGTGCATTTGCCGCAAGAAAATGTTCTCGCATGTGTGTGAGTCAAAGCTGAACCAAGAGGCCCGCGCACTTGCGAATTTCGTGACGCGCCACTAGGCTCCGCCGATCGAATTTGGTGGCCGTGCTGTATCTGCATGGTTACACCCGCGACGATCCGTCGACGATGACGGTTCTGGCGCGACCCGGCCCCCGCCGGAGATCAACGTAACGCGCATCCCCGAATCTGCGCGTCGCAAACCGATGGAGCCGCAACGATGCCGCTCCCCTTCGGTGTACCCGATACCGAGCGACTCCGGACAGTCGCTCAGTAAGTCACAGTGTGTGACGCCCGCTTCATCCGTGTCCTTTTGTTTATCGGATGTCGTCGGTTGGTCCAGGTAGTAACGGCCTGCCCGCCCGTCTACCGCTCATACGTCCCCCATGGCTCTTCCAAGGCCGCAAGTGACGGAAAAGCTCGTTGGAGGCAGATACACATGAAACTTTCCGCTTTGCTCTGGATGGCGTCCGTCCTCCCGAGCCACCTCGCCGACCAGACGTGCCTGGCGACGACGGTTTATCTCGAAGCACGTAGCGAACCCACCATAGGCCAGTACGCCGTGGCGGAAGTCGCCCTCCGACGCCGCGATCGCGGCATGGGCGGCAACAACGTCTGCGAAGTCGTCAAGGCGCCGCGACAGTTTGCGATCACCACTACCCCGAAGGATTTTGAGGTCAACGATCTGGTGGCATGGACGAAGGCGTGGAAGATCGCCGGCGACTCCATCAACAACTGGAGCCTACCGAAGAGCGAACGCCTGGTTTACGTGCCGCAGGCAGATCATTTCGCCACTGTTGCCGTCGCGCCGAGCTGGTCCAGCAGCCGCGTCGTTCGCAAGATTGGCGACCACGCGTTCTACGCCGTCAACTGACGCGCGCTACAACTTGCGGGGAAAAGAGATCCGAGCGGGCAGCTTGGGATCTCCGGGAAAAAGGGGCCCTCAGACGAGGGTCTTTTTTTTGCCCGAAATTCCTGCATGAACCGGGCACCAAAAACAAAACCCGCCTCACGGCGGGTTTTGTTTTGGACGTCCATACGTCTAAACGATCAACGACGGTAGACGTGATCTCCGCGCACCTCGACATAGTCGCCGCGACGAAGCTGCGGGTCTTCGCGCTGGGTAACGGTCGCCCAGCGCCCGTCATCGAGACGGATGCGGACGCGGAACGCTACGTCTTCGGAACCGTTGCGCTTGCCCACCTGGTTGCCGACGAGACCACCCACCACGGCACCGCCAACGGTGGCGGCCGAGCGACCGTCGCCCTTGCCGATCGTATTGCCGAGCACGCCGCCGGCGACCGCGCCGATCACGGCGCCGAGGGGCGAGGAATCCCTTTCCGTGTAGATCTGCTCGACGTCGTCGACGACGCCGCACTGCTCACACCCACGTGGTGCGCCGGAATAGACGACGCGATCCTCGCGATAGACGCGGCGCGGCTGTTCGTAGCACGCGGTCAACGACAGCGTAGCGACGGCGGCGGCGACGAGCCCCGATTTACGGACGATGCTATGCATGGCTTGCGCCCTCTCCAATGGTGGGGATCAACGAGCGTCGGATACGACCGACACGCCTTCCTGCACCTCGACGCGGTCACCCGGGTCGTGGTCCATGCGGATCGAACGGGTCACGCCCTTGTATTCGTAGCGCACGTCGTAGGCGACGATCTTGTCGCCACCGCCGCCTTGCACGGTGGTGCACTTGCGCACGGTGCTGCTCACGGTGTTCGTTTCCTGGCGCCGCTCCTGGATCTCGTGGCCGGCGTAACCGCCACCGACCGCACCCGCCACCGTGGCGAGCGTACGACCCTTGCCACCGCCGATCTGGTTACCGAGCAGACCGCCGGCCACCGCGCCGATGGCGGTACCCGCGATCTGGTGCTCGTCCTTGACCGGCGCCCGGCGCGTGACGACTTCGTCATGGCATTCCTGGCGCGGCGCGCTGGCGGCCTCACGGACCGGCTCCACGCTCACGACGCGCGCATAGATCGGACCCGCGGGTTCCGAGGCCTGGGCGGACGCCCCGGGGCCATTGGCGCTCGCGTCGGCGTTCGCGTCACGGTTGCAGGCGGAAAGGCCCAGCACCAGCGCCATGCCCAAACCAGCGTTCAGGACAGTGATCTTCAACCTGCTCATACCCTAATCTCCAGATGTAATTCAGCGACTCGATGGCGCCAGGGCCCCATCACCCGGTAGTCGCCGCGAGCACATTTGACAGTCGTTAAACTGAACCACGCCTTAGACTGTCGCTTACATTCATCCGGGCATCACACCGACATGTTGGACCTTGTAGACAGCCACGCGCACTTGGACGATCGCGCCTTCGACGGCGACCGGGAGGCGATGTTTTCCCGCGCGACCGAGGCGGGGATCAGGCGCTGGATCGTGCCGGCCATCGCGCGGGACAACTGGTCCAAGGTCGAACGCCTGAGCAAGACCCGTGCTGGGGTCCATCCCGCGTACGGCCTGCATCCGCTCTTCCTGGCACAGCATGCGGATACGCATCTCGACGAGCTACCGGACTGGCTACAGGATCATGGTGCGGTCGCCGTGGGTGAGATCGGTCTGGACTTCTACGTTCCCGATCTCGACCCCGAGCGCCAGCGAGAACTCTTCGTGCGCCAGTTGCACATCGCTCGCGATCACCAGCTCCCCGTGATCGTGCACGCGCGGCGCGCCTTTGAGGAAACCATCCATACGCTGCGCCGCGTCGGTGGCCTGCGCGGCGTAGTCCACAGTTTCTCCGGCAGCGAGGAACAGGCACGGCAATTGTTCGACCTGGGCTTTCATATCGGTATTGGCGGCCCGGTGACCTACGACCGCGCACATCGTATCCATCGCCTGGTATCGACCATGCCATTGGAGTGGCTGCTGCTGGAAACGGACGCCCCGGACCAACCCTGCGCACAGCACCGGGGCCAACGCAACGAACCCGCGTTCATGCGCGACGTGCTCGACACTGTGGCCTCGCTGCGCGACATGTCCATCGGCGACGTGGCGGCCGCAACGACAGCGAATGCCGTCGCCCTCTTCGGTCTCGGCCACCCCACCGCCTAGGTAACCCGGGTTGCACGCGTCAGGGAACCCTTGCTAGCCTAATAGTTCACCAGCGAACTATTAGCCAGCGAAATGTCCTCTCTCAAACCGTGCGTCGATGCCCTCTACGAAGGCGTCGGGCGGGTAACCAAGCGCATCCCTGCCATGCCGAAGTCGGAAGTGTGCCTCGTGCGCCTGCTGATGCTGACGGCCGGGGCGCTGCTGCGTGCCTTCGAGAGCAAGCTCAAGCCGCATGGCCTGAACGACAGCGACTTCCGCACGTTGATGATGCTCTACAGCAGCGAGGACGGCAGCG
>Ga0209148_1001564_pt1 | contig 10985 bp, 9 predicted proteins | sample AraplaCol_mMF_r2_2_FD_184288 | JGI IMG/M metagenome (GOLD analysis project Ga0209148, IMG submission 184288) | Arabidopsis root microbial communities from North Carolina, USA - plate scrape CL_Col_mMF_r2 (SPAdes) (version 2) | ecosystem: Host-associated > Plants > Roots > Endosphere | place: USA...
GTGCTTTCGCCAAGCGGAGACAGGGACCTGGTGGAAGGCCCCCTGGATCCGCGACTGCCGCTGATCGTGAACGGCGCCTACCAGGTCGCGCCCGGAAGCCCCGTCAGGACGCGCTGATGGCCGTCCTCAGCCTTCTCGAGCGTCAGGCTCGGGCAATCGTCACGATCGCTCTCGCGCTGGCACTTGCGGGGATCGTCGCTGCGCTTTCCCTGCCGATCGGCCTCTTCCCGCAGGTCTCCTTTCCGCGCGTCGTCGTCGATCTGGATGCCGGCAGCCGGCCCGCCGATCAGACCGCCTTGGCTGTGACGCGTCCAATCGAGGAGGCTCTTCGCACGATCCCCGGCGTGCGCGACGTGCGCTCTGAGACGACGCGCGGATCGGCGCAGATCTCGATCGACTTCGGTTGGGGTCGCGACATGACCGCCAGCACGCTGCTGGTGGACGCAGCCATCGCCCGCGCGGTCGCAGCCATGCCTGCGGGCGTCACCTACGACGTCCGCCGAATGGACCCCACCGTCTTCCCCATCATCTCCTATGCCCTCCGGTCAGACAGCGTGTCGCCGACGAGACTTCAGGACATCGCGCGCTACCAGATCACCCCCCCCCTGTCGGGCATCCCGGGACTCTCGCGGGTGAACGTCCAGGGCGGGGATACTTCGGAAGTCGAGGTGCTGGCCGACCCTGCACGGCTGGCCGCCTACGGCCTCGCCTTCAGCGACGTGGCCGGCGCGATCCGCGAAGGCAACGTGCTCAGCGCAGTGGGCCAGGTTCAGGACCGCGGGCGCCTGTCGCTCGTAATAGCCGACCGTGGCGGCGTATCGAGGCAGGACGTCGCGCAGATCGTGGTCAAGGCCGCCCCTACAGGCGTGGTGCGGGTTGGCGACGTGGCGACCGTGCAAGACGGCATCGTTCCCAAATGGTTGCGGATCTCGGAAGACGGCAGGCCCGCGGTCCTGTTCAACATTTACGAGCAGCCCGACGGCAACGCAGTTCAGATCGCTAAGGCGGTGCGCGCCAAGCTGGCCGGCTATCGCCTTCCGCCGGACGTTCGACTGGTGAACTGGTATGACCAAAGCGAACTCGTCACAGCCTCTTTCGCGAGCGTTCGCGATGCCATCCTGATCGGCCTCGTGCTGGCGGCGGGCGTGCTCCTGCTATTCCTGCGCAACATTCGTGTGACGCTCATTGCGGTCGTCGTCGTGCCGACGACGCTTGCCGCGACCGTGCTCGTGCTGAGCGTCATGGGCATGAGCTTCAACATCATGACACTTGGCGGAATCGCGGCCGCCGTCGGTCTCCTCATCGACGACGTCATCGTCATGGTGGAGCACATCGCACGACGCGTCGGCGACAAGGGCGAGGCCGCGCGCGATGAGGTGTTGCCGGCCGCCCGCGAGTTCCTGATCCCTCTCACCGGCTCCAGCCTGGCGACGCTCATTGTCTTCATCCCGCTGGGATTCCTGTCCGGGGTGACGGGAGCGTTCTCAAAGGCGCTTTCGATTACGATGGCGGCAGCGTTGGCGATCTCCTGGGCGATGACCGCCTTCGTCGTTCCGCTGCTGACGCGCTGGATCGTCGACTTCAGCCGCTGGCACGACCCAGGCCAGGAAAAAACCAGCTGGCTGGATAGACAGCACGATCGCGGCCTCGACGCATTGTCTCGCCGGCCATGGCTGCTGCTCGTCCTGCTGCTCCCGCTGTTGGGCATCGGCTATCTTGCATACTCAAAGGTGCCCACCGGCTTCATGCCGAGGGTCGACGAGGGCGGCTTCGTGATGGACTACTACACGCCTCCCGGAACGTCGCTCGACGAAACCAACCGACTGATGGGTCAGGTCGATGCGATCCTGCGCGCCAATCCGGAAGTCGACACTTTCTCCCGGCGGCTGGGGACCGGGCTCGGCGGGGACTTGGGCCAAAGCTACCACGGCGACTATTTCGTCAAACTCAAGCCTACGCATTCGCGCTCGACTGAAGAGGTGATGAGCGAGGTGCGCCAAAAGGCGGAGACGGAGGTTCCGGGCGTCGAACTGGAACTCGCCCAGCTCATGGAGGACCTGATCGGCGATCTCACCGCGGTGCCGCAGCCAATCGAGATCAAGCTCTACTCCTCCGACGAAAGCGTGCTCGGCCCGCAGGCAGAGAAAGTCGCGGCACTGATCGGCAAGATTAACGGTGTCGTCGAGGTGAAGAGCGGATTGCAGCTCGCGGGCGACGCACTCGACGTCAGGATCGATGCGGTGCGCTCATCGATGCAGGGTATCACTCCTGCGGCGGCGGCGAGCCAGCTCAACGACGCTCTGACGGGCGCGGTCGCCACATCGATCCCGCAAGGCGGCAAGCTCGTGGACGTGCGCGTCCGGCTACCCGGCGTAGAGAACCTCACCGAGACGGAACTGGCGGGCTTGCCTCTCCGTGCGACGGACGGACATGTCGTCCAGCTTTCCAGCATCGCCTCCATCGCGCGCAAGACCGGACAGCCGCAGATCAGCCGCGAGAACCTTGAGCCCATGGTCGCGGTCACCGGGCGCATTGAAGGACGCGGCATCGGTGCGGCCGTCTCGGACGTGCAGGCGGCGCTGGCGCGGCCGGGCGTGCTCTCGCCGGGCGTGCGGTACGAGCTCGGTGGCCTCTACCAGCAGCAGCAGATCGCCTTCGCAGGCCTCCTCCGGGTGTTCTTCGCAGCTCTCATTGCCGAGTTCGCGCTTCTGCTCGTTCTCTACAGACGCTTTTCGCTGCCGTTGATCATCATTGGCTGCTCGTTGCTCTCCACGACTGCGGTCTTTGTCGGCCTTTGGCTGACAGGCGTGGAGCTTAACATCACCGCGCTGATGGGAATGACCATGATCATCGGCATCGGGACTGAAATGGCGATCTTCTACGTCTCCGAATATCAGGAACTGGCAAATACAATGGGACCCGAAGAGGCAGCTCGCGAGGCCAGCCGCAATCGGCTGCGCCCCATAACCATGACGACCCTAGCAGCGATCCTCACGCTGCTGCCTCTGGCCCTAGCGATCGGGCAAGGATCGGGCATCCAGCAACCGCTCGCGATCGCGATCATCGCTGGTCTGATCCTACAATATCCGCTGGTGCTGTTCGCGATGCCGATCCTAGTGCGTTGGGCCGAGCGTAAGTCGGAAGATGGAGGCGAGCAAGCAGAGGAAGCATAACGTGCTAGTTCACAGCGGCTCTGCTGTCCGTACCGACACTCTTTCGGTCGCTTTTCCGTTTGGGGCCCCATAAGCTGCGGCGACAGCTCTTCCCCATTTTCATTAACTCGGAGAGAACATGCCGGGGGTTGAAGGAACAGCGGAACGGCCGCTTCGGAGACCGCGTAAGCAAGCAACGGACGACCGGAAAGAGGGCGCCTAGCTGACACGCCGCGAGTCGCTGGCACTGACGGCCGCTCTTGGGTCGAAAGCCACATGAAAGCGCCGCCGGATCCTGGGACCCGACGACGCTTCCTGCTTCCGTGGGGAAAACTTAGCCGAAGCGGATGGCCGTCGTGGCACTCCGCGGCTTGCCTCCGAACGGCTACCGCGTAGTCCTCCTTTGCCGCCCTATTTTGTGATTTATGGTCTGGCGGGCGTTGGCAATACCGGCCACCGCCGTTGCGGCGTCATGTTGCGATACCAGACGATCACATTAAACCCCATGCCGAACGGCGCGGCATCGTCCTCTGGCTTGCTGGTCTGGAAGGTCGCGGGATCAACGGCCCAGCCCACGTCTCCCAGGAACATTGGACGCTGTAGCCAAGTGGGCGCGCCGGGAGCGTCGCGGTCCGAAAGGTCGAACCACCAAGCGTCTCCTGGCAGCGCGGCCAGCACGCGACCGGCCCCATTAGGACCGGAATTTTCAAGCTGCGTCGGCTCGTCGTTGGGTGGTGCGGCCATGTCCGCTGAGCTCTTTATTACCCGCCGGGTCAGTAAGACTTCCGCGTGGGTGTACGTGGCACCGATTGTGCGATAGCCCGACCCCAGCTGCTTTTTCAGCTCCAACCCTACTGTCCAATAACCCTCCTTCTGCCACTCCTCTGGACAAGCGCTCAGAATATGAAGATCGTGCGCCCACAACGCTGCACGATGGCGGGTGCCTAGCCGCTGCAGGAGGTTCGCCGCCATGTATCGATCTCGACGACTGGTATAGCCGGCTGGCATATTGGTGGTACCGGCGCCCTTGAATTGGAGGGAAAACTCATCGAGATTTTGCCACGTAACCGTCGCAGCATAGGATGCTTCGGCATAGTCGGGATCGCTTGCCCATTCGGGATGGGCGGAGAAGACATCGCGCAGAGCCTTAGCGGCGGATAGAGCAGGCGCGATGTCGTTCGCGGAGCGGGCAGCAATCCAGTCTGAGGGTCGCAACCTGGGTGCGCCGGGCGGTGGCAGCATCGTGCCAAAAAGGCGACGCAGATCTGTCGCGAGGCTCCGGTCATGGCGTTCAAGAACGCCTTGCGCGAATGCGGCGTCGACCGCTCCGTCTTGGTTGTCGATACCGACCACGCCGACCATTTTGTCGCCATGCGCAAGGTTCCAGGCGCGCAGCCAAATCAGGAGGCCGGCGAATTCATCCCCTTTCCAGATCCGAAAGAAGCTGGGCGCCTCGATCAGCGCCACTGGTTCGCCGACGCCGAGCCGCACATAGCGATCGAAGCCCGTTCCAGCGAATCGGTTTGCCTCGATTGCAAGCGTATCGATCGCGCCCGCACGCACCAGTTCTTTAATCAGAGCGACTTTGAATGCCTGATCTTCGTGGGTGCCGTGGGTCACCTCGCCGACGCCAATGACCCGCGCTCCATTAAACTTGGCAACAAGAGGCGCAAGATCAGCTGCGGTAGGATCGCCAGTCGAGAGTGGATGCCCGCGTTGTTTTAGCCACGCGACAGCGGCCCTCTCGGCAGGATCAGGTACTGGCGCCGCAGCTATGAGTGCTGCACCCGCCAGCGCAGTCAGAAGAACTCGCATCTACGCCCTCCGATAGATTGCCGTTAGCCTCTTACTAACGCGACGGAGGTGATGGTAGGCACTGGCTGTTCAACGGCAACTAGCCGAATTCGCTAATCGAGTTTTGGTGCGCTTCCTGATCACAGTATCACGGCTTCCACCAGCTGCCGATGTTGACAGCCACCTTGTTGATGGCCGCTTTCGGGCTCGCGGCCGATTGCGGCGAATGTCAGCTCATAGAGCGCGAAGCTGCCCAACGGCTTCCGGCTCCGTTATGACAAGGTCAAAGCTTGATGGCGAACGACGCCGGGAGGTCGGGATTGCGGCAGCAAATCAATGGCGGTGGGCGCGCTGGCGATCGCGATGGGCAGCTACCTTTGCGCGGTTGCCGCATACTCCCATGCTGCACCAGCGGCGCGCCCGGCTGCGGGTATGGTCCGCAAAGATGAGGGTGCAGGCATGGCCTTCACACGGCTTCACGTGAGTGAAATCCTCCTCGACGACAACACGCGCGAGCGCTTCGCCAATGGGGATCAAGAGCGATTCAGGCGAGCGCCAGCGACGCGCCGTCTCGAGCGCGAGGCGGCCATCGTCCCGGACGGTCAGGCGCTGATAGGTCTCGTCGCGTTCAAGCAGCAGGGTTAGCGGCGCGAGCTCACCCAGCGCGCCGGCACCGAGCGGCGCCCCCCTGTGCGCCTGCACGAAGTCGCGGAACCATTCCCGCAGGTCGCGCGCCTGATCTGCGACGCGGTCCAGTTCGCCCGGCATGGCGTTCTCGGACAGTTCAACAAGCTGTTGCTCAGGCACCATGCCGGCTTGCCGCAGCCAGCCGACGAGACCCGCACCGTCCGCGATCCAATCGACCGGCACGTCTTGGGGCGTCGCGATCGAATTGAGAAAATCGAGGCCGGGAGCGTCGGCGATGAAGAGGGCACGCAGGTCGACAGCCATGGGCGGATCCAATCTGTTTCAGGCACAGCATGTAACCTCACAAAAACCATTTGACAAGTTACATAGCAGATGAGTAACCGTCCTATTGCCGGATAGGTGGTTACATGTTTTCGGGATGGAGGCGGACATGGATGGCAGCGGCGCGACGGTGGTTCTGGCTCATGCGGCCTGGGCGGATGGTTCGAGCTGGTCGCGGGTCATCGATCGGTTGCACGCCGCTGGGCAGCATGCGGTTGCAGCACCATTGCCGCTGACGTCGCTCGCGGACGACGTCGCGGCGATCGAGCGGGTGATCGACCGTGCCGGCGGCCCGGTGGTGCTGGTCGGTCACGCTTATTCGGGTGCCGTGATCGGTGCGGCGCGTAAGGAGAGCGTCAAGGCGCTGGTCTACCTGAACGCGCTGGTGCCGGACGAAGGCGAAACCGTGCTGGACGTCTTCACGCGCACCGCGCCGCATCCACTGGCGCCGCAGGTCGCTCCCGATCCCGACGGCCTGATCTGGCTGCCCGAGGCGGCCTTCGCGCAAGCCTTCGCCCACCAAGCTTCGGAGCGCGATCAGGCGGTTCTGGCCGCGGTACAACGGCCGATCTCGATCGTCTGCATCACCGCACCGGTCGAACGCCCGGCCTGGCGTGACCTGCCGAGCTGGTATCTCATCGCGGAGGAAGATCGCATGATTTCCGCCGAGAACCAGCGCTTCATGGCCGATCGCATTGGCGCGACCGTGTCCTCCCAGCCGCTGGATCACTGCCCCATGCTCGGCGCGCCCGAGCTTGTTTCGGATCTGATCCTCAGCGCCGTCCGGGCCTGAGCTTCGGCGAAGCGAAAGGGAGCAGATCGATGCGATCGGAAGGTGCAGATCCCGGACGAATGAACGCCTTCTCGGACGGCGTGCTCGCGGTCGTGATCACGATCATGGTGCTGGAACTGAAGCCGCCGATGAATGGCGCGCTCACGGCGCTCGTGCCGCTCTGGCCGACCGCGATCAGCTACGCGGTGAGCTACCTCTTCATCGCCATCATCTGGATGAACCATCATCATCTGATGCGCTTCGTGCGCTATGCCAGCCCGAGGCTGCTCTGGCTGAACTTCGCGCATCTATTCGGGGTATCGCTACTGCCCTTCGCCACCAACTGGATGGCCGACTCCTATCTCGCGGCGGCGCCGGTCGCAGTTTACGCGGGGCTGTTCGTGGCGGTGAACCTGGTCTTTCTCGCCTTAGAACGCGAGGTGTTTCGGCAGGCCGATCGGGCCCGGTTTCCGGCGGAAACCCAGCGTCTCGCACGGCGCCGCTCCATGATCACGGTCTCGATCTTCGCGGTGGCGGCGGTGTGTGCGCTGACCGTCCCGAGGTTGGCCTTCGGTCTGATCTGTGTGGCTCTGCTCCTCTATCTGCGCCCCGAGGCGCCGGCGGGCCTTGCAACCCCAAAACACTGAAATTGCCGGTTACTGTCCCAGGAGAAACGTCATGAACGCGATTGCCTATCGAACCGTCGAAGTCGACGGTGTAAGCGTTTTCTTTCGCGAAGCGGGTAAGCGGGGGCAGCCCAGCCTGCTGCTGCTTCACGGCTTCCCGACGTCGAGCCACATGTTCCGGGATCTCATCCCGCAGCTTGCCGACCGCTTCCACATTCTCGCGCCCGATCTGCCGGGTTTCGGCCAGTCGGGCGATCCCAAGGTCAACAGCTTCGATTCCATCGCCGACACGATCGAACGCTTCACGGAAATCGTCGGCTTCGACTATTTCATCGTCTACGTCTTCGACTATGGCGCGCCGACCGGCTTTCGCTTGGCGATCCGCCATCCCGAGCGCATTGCCGGAATCATCTCCCAGAACGGCAATGCCTATGTCGAGGGCCTGAGCGACGGCTGGAATCCGATCCGCGCTTATTGGGAAGACGCATCGCCTGCGAACCGTGATGCGCTCCGCACCATGCTGACGCTTGAGACGACCCGCTGGCAATATACCCATGGGGTGAGCGACGCCTCGGTCGTCTCGCCCGATGGCTACACGCTTGACGCTCACTATCTGAGCCGTCCCAAGGCCGACGAGGTGCAGCTCGACCTGTTCGGCGACTATAAGAGCAACGTCGCGCTTTATCCGGCTTTCCAGGACTATTTCCGGACCCACCAGCCGCGCTTCCTGGCCGTATGGGGACGGAACGACCCATTCTTCCTTCCGGCTGGTGCCGAGGCCTTTCAGCGGGACATGCGGCAAGCTCGGGTGAGGTTCCTCGACACCGGACACTTTGCGCTTGAGACCCACGCGACCGAAGTCGCCGAGGAAATCCGCACCGTCTTCGCCTGAGCGGGCGTGATCAGCAAATGGGAGCCGTTTTTATGATCGAGTCCGTCGCCATCGTAACCGGAGCTAGCCAAGGTATCGGCCGCTCCACCGCCCTACGCCTCGCCAGAGATTTCGCGGCCGTGGTTCTTGTCGCCCGCAGCCGCGACAAACTCGCGGCGGTGGCGGCGCAGGTCGAAGCGGCGGGAAGCGAAGCGCTCGTGATCGAGGCCGACCTCGCGGACCGGGCGGCGCCTGCGAAGATCGTCGCGGAGACGCTTGCCCGATTTGGCCGCCTCGATGCCTTGCTCAACATCGCTGGCGCGGTGCCCCAGATCGACCTGTTCGACATGACGGACGAGCAGTGGGACGCGGGCTTTGCGCTCAAGCTCCATGGGGCGCGGCGGCTGACGATCGCCGCTTGGCCGGCGCTCAAGGAGAGCAAAGGGTCAGTTGTGCTGATCTCGGGCAACTCGGCCCAGTTCCCCAAGGCGCCCTACGCGGCGGTCGGAACGATCAACGCCGCGATCGTTGCGCTCGCCAAGGCCTTCTCCGATCGGGGCATTGGGGACGGGGTGCAGGTCAACAGCGTGCTTCCCGGGCCGGTCATGACGGATCGCCGCCGTTCCTATCTCGAGCACTGGGCGCCGCTTCACGACATGTCGGTTGAGGAGGCGACGAAGAGGTTCCCACAGGAGGCCGGTATCGCCCGTTATGGCGAGCCGGAAGAGATTGCCGAACTGATGGCGTTCCTCGTGTCGCCGGGCGCTAGGTGGATGACCGGATCTGTCCTGCGCATGGATGGCGGCGAGGTCAAAGCGCTCTAGTAGGTCAATTGTCCAAAAGCGACTACCTCTCTTGCTTGCCGACGGCCGCTTTTAGGATCACCTGCCGAGGATTTGGATGTCCGGAATTAGGGCGCAAAGCAGCCTTGGTCTCACCAGCTGTCTAGGCCGTGTAGAGCGCCGTGAAAATGGCTGCGCACGAGGGGATTGCGGGTGCATCGCTCGACGCGAAGGTCGTGGAGGCTGTGTCCAATCGGCGCTCCACGACTTCTCCGCACGCCTACGGGAACGCGCGTCGCGAGATTGCTCGGCGTGATGTGCGCGCCATGCCGCCGACTAGCCCGAACCCTCCGACCATCAACGCCCAGCTTGCGGGTTCTGGCACCGGAGCCGGCGTCTCTGCGACATCGCCGGTGACGGCCACATTGTCGAGCCGGACGCCGGCATATTGCAGGCCGTAATCGCTGTGGAAGTAGAAGGTTAGCGTGGTCGGTCCTGCGAGCGAGCCGAGCACAAAGTGGCCGTGGCCCGCATCTTCCCCGTCGACACCGAACAGGAGCGTGCTGCCTGCAAAGACCTGAAAATAATCGTAGCCCTTCTCAGTGCTGACCGCATAGTCAAAGTCGAGGAAGGCGTTGGTGACGTTGGTGAGGTCGAGGGACACCTTGTAGGTCGAATTTTCGTACGGATTATACTGGCCGTGATGGCCAAGATAGCCGTCGGCCAGCGAGAAGTTGCCGTCGATGCGCTCGTTGGAGCCGAGCGCCTCGCTGTTGAAGTCGTTGCTGAAAATGGTGGTGGCATTGGCGGTGCTCGCCGAAATCAGGAGGGCGGCCGCGGCAAGCAAGCTGGCGTGCAGGGTTTTGGGCATGTGGATCCTCTTGAGTGAAAAGATGGGTTTTGTTGACCTCGATGCGTCACATCGGGGAGGTGGCACTTCCGGCCTGAGCCAGTAGGATCATCACGGACGTGAGGCCGAAGCCGATGGCGGCGGCAAGCAACTCGCAGCGGTGTTTGAGTAGAGTGATGATGACCCGGCGCAGTCTGCCGGCAGCGCGGTAGGCCGGGGCGCTGCCGGCTGGTCGTTGAGCGCGGCACTGGCTGCCTGGCCCGCAAGGCGGGTGGCCAGACTGGCACCCGCACCGCGTCCGCCGAGCATCGGCAGATTGCCGGCGAGGCCGCGCGCAAATCCCATGAGAGCTCGGTGACCCGCCGCGGCTTTGCCGGTCGACGGGCTGGGAAGGTCGGCGAGCAAGGCACAACGGTTCGGGTCCGCCGTCGGTACGGCGGCAAAAAGGGAGACGGGCGCGATCGCGGCGCCGACGGCGATGAGCGGAAGCAGGGAACAAGACTTCATGGGACAAGCCTTTCTGGCTCGCGGAGCGCGCTCCGCCAGTGGATGTGGAATGGAACGGGAGGTTGGGCTGCGGCCGGCGTTCGCTGGCCAGGCGGTAATGCGGCGTTAGGCGAGCAGAGCGGAAGGCCGAGCCGACGGTGGATCGCCGAACATCTTGCGCCAATTCTCGAGCGTCATGCTCTGCTGATATTCGGCCTGCATCTCGGGAGTGAGGATTTCCATCATCTGACGGCCCTCGATCCAAAGCTCGATCACGCCGAACATTCCGCCGCGCTTGCGATATTTCGCGGGCCAGCTTTCGCGCGAGGCAATCGCCAGGACGGCGTCCTGATCGAGCGGCGTCGCGATCGCGCCGTGGCTGGCGGTGAAGCCCGCCTGACCAGTGGCCTCGCCGTAGGCATCGGCGTCGCCCTCGGCTTCGCGTAATACAACATCGACCGGATAAATTTCGAGCGCGGTGCGGCGATCGTCGCCGGCAAGCACGATCCAGCCGTCGTCGGAGACGGGCGGGAACATGAACGGCTCGCCGCCCCAGAGTTCGGCGATGACGCCCGCAACGTGGCGCGGCGAATGCGCCGCAATGGACATATGGAAAAGCATCGAAACCCCTTTTGTGTTGCGGGCCAAATGCATTGTGGCACAGATTGTGTCAACACATATTT
>Ga0209148_1001566_pt1 | contig 10979 bp, 13 predicted proteins | sample AraplaCol_mMF_r2_2_FD_184288 | JGI IMG/M metagenome (GOLD analysis project Ga0209148, IMG submission 184288) | Arabidopsis root microbial communities from North Carolina, USA - plate scrape CL_Col_mMF_r2 (SPAdes) (version 2) | ecosystem: Host-associated > Plants > Roots > Endosphere | place...
GCTCTATCCGATCGACACCCTGCTGCCGCATGCCCGGCCGATGGTCCTGCTGGATCGGGTCGCGGCGCGGCAGGCGGATGGCCTGGTGACCGAGCTCGCGATCCGCCCTGGCTTGCCCTTCTATCGGGAGGGGCAGGGCATTGCCGCACACGTCGCCCTGGAATGGATGGCGCAGAGCTGCGGCGCGCATGTCGGCGCTGTTGCTGCGGATCGGGGCGAGGCTGTGCGGATCGGCTTTCTGCTCGGCACGCGGGATTTCCGCAGCGACATCGATTGGTATACGGCTGGACAGATGGTCCGGGTCGCGGTGCAACTGGTCTATCATGAAGGCGAGACAGCGGTGTTCGATTGCCAGGTCGACTGCGCCGGGGCGATCGTCGCGCAGGCGCAGCTGACGGTCTATCAGCCCGCGGATATGGCGGCTATGCTGGCCAGCCAGGGAATCGTCCAGGACAAGGGATCGTGAGCAAGGGATCGTGAGCGGAACGGCGATGACGACGGATAAGCGTATCCTGGTGACAGGGGCCAGCAAGGGGATCGGCGCGGCCATTGCCCGGCGCCTGGGACTGGCCGGCTATCGCCTGGCGGTGCATTACGGCCGAGATCTTGCCGGTGCCACGACCGTCGCGGAGGCAATCCGGCAGTCCGGCGGCCAGGCTGACCTGTTGCAATTCGATGTCGCCGACCGCGCCCAGGTGAGCCATGTGCTGGAGGCTGATATCGCGCGGCACGGCGCTTATTGGGGCGTGGTGTTGAATGCCGGCATCGCCCGGGATGGCGCTTTTCCCGCCCTCAGTGACGATGATTGGGATGCCGTCCTGACGACCAATCTCGACGGTTTCTACAACGTGCTGAAGCCGGTCACCATGCCGATGGTGTCGGCACGGCGTGGCGGGCGGATCGTGACCCTGTCATCGGTCGCCGGCATCACCGGCAATCGCGGTCAGGTCAACTATAGCGCGGCAAAAGCCGGCATCATTGGCGCCACCAAGGCCCTGGCCGTCGAACTGGCCAAGCGGCAGATCACTGTCAATTGTGTGGCGCCGGGCATCATCGATACCCAGATGACGGCCGAGCTGCCGATGGAAGAGGTGCTGAAAATGATTCCCATGCGGCGCCTCGGCACGGCCGAAGAAGTGGCGGCGCTGGTGGCGTTCCTGTGTTCAGACGAAGCCGGCTATATCACCCGCCAGGTTTTCTCGGTTAATGGTGGATTGGTCTGATGCGCCGCGTTGTCGTCACCGGAATTGGCGGTGTCACCGCCTTGGGCAATGATTGGCCCAGCATTCGCGCACATCTGGAAAGGGGCGAGACGGCAATCCGCTATATGGCGGATTGGGAGCGTTTCGATGGCATCAATACCCGCCTCGCCGCACCAGTCATCGACTTTGCCGCCAGCGCGCATTACCCCCGCAAGAAGACCCGGACCATGGGGCGCGTCGCCGGCATGTCGGTCTATGCCAGCGAGCAGGCCCTGGTGGCGGCTGGCTTGCGCGATGATCCAGTGATCCAGAGCGGCCGGACCGGCATTGCCTATGGCTCTTCCTTCGGCAGTCCGCCGCCGGTTGTCAGTTTTGCCGAGCTGATGATGCAGGGCCGTTCCAAGACTCTGAATGCGACCAGCTACATCCAGATGATGAGCCACACGGCGGCGGTCAATATCGGCCTCTTCTTCGGTGTCCAGGGCCGCGTCATCCCGACCTCCAGTGCCTGTACCAGCAGCAGCCATGCCGTCGGTTACGCCGCGGAGGCGATCCGCTGGGGCAAGGCGGATGTAATGCTGGCGGGCGGCGGCGATGAACTGGACGTCACGCAATCGGCCGTCTTCGATACGCTCTTCGCCACCAGCACCCGCAACGCCGAGCCACAGGCGACACCGCGGCCTTACGACCGGGACCGCGATGGTCTGGTCATCGGCGAAGGTGCTGTCACCTTCGTTCTCGAGGAGCATGACCGGGCCGTTGCCCGTGGCGCCCCGATCATTGCCGAGCTGGTGGGTTTCGGCAGCAATGCCGATGGTAGCCATGCCACCCAGCCGCAGGCCGAGACGATGGCGCTCGCCATGCGCGAGGCCTTGGCTGAAGCCGGCTTAGCGCCGGAAGCAATCGGTTATGTGAACGGCCATGGCACGGCAACGGAATGGGGCGATATCGCCGAGACGCAAGCGACCCATGCTGTCTTCGGCAGCCGCATCCCCATTCACTCGCTGAAATCCTATTTCGGCCATTCGCTTGGCGCCTGCGGTACGCTGGAAGCCTGGCTCGGCATTGAGATGATGCGGGAAAATCGCTTCTTCCCGACTGCCAATCTGGTCAATGTCGATGAACGCTGTGCGGCACTTGATTATCTGATGGGTAGCGCGCGCCAGATGGAGATAGAGTATTTCATGTCGAATAACTTCGCCTTCGGCGGCTTGAATACGTCGCTGATTTTCAAGCGCTGGCGCTAGCCTATTCCACTTGATCGGCTGCACCGGCGAGGAGTTGGAGACGGAAGCCGCTGCCGGTGAAACGCGTTGGCTTGCGATAATACTTGGGAGGATTCATGAAATATGCTGCTTTGGCGGTCGGCTTTGCCGCTACCATTCTCGGTTCTCTTGCCGCAACCGAGGCTGTTGCGCGTGATACGGCCTATCATCTGAAGATAGAGGATGTGCGCAATGATCCGCGCTACAGCGGCGCCGTGCCGTCCGATATCAAGTTCTTCTTCGCCGATCAGGCCAGCGGGGCGACGGCCAAGGATTTGGGTGAATTCGTCACCAACCGAAAGACGAATTCCGTCGGACGGCCCGATGAAGACGTCTGCCGCTGGGCGATGATCTCCGCGCTCAAGGAATTGGCCGAGCGTGCGAAAGCCGAAGGCGGCGATGCCGTCGTCGGCATCGTCAGCTATTACAAAAAGAACGTCTTCTCCAGCACAACCGAGTATGAATGCCATGCCGGCAACATCGTGGCCGGTGTTGCCTTGAAGGGGCGGGTCGTCAAACTGGCAAAATGAGTCAGCTGTCGCCGTGACGGTGCCGTTTCCCTTCGGCGTTATTCATGCCAACCAGGTCGTATGAAAAATCCTGCATTGCTCGTCGGAAGCGGGACGTCACCGCTTCTTGCGGGCGAGCACGCAGGTGAATTGCATCTGCACCTTCTGCGGGAAGTCGGCGATCGACCATTGCGGCTCGAGGCCGTATTTCGGCAGGTCGCGGATGCGGGCCGAGAAGTAGTTGCGGGTGAAGACATAATGCCGGCGCATGCCGCCTTCATTGACGTCGCGGAACGGCTCGATCATCAGCACATGGCTGCCTGAGACACGGGCGATCTCCGACAGGGCGCGGCGGCGGATGCGTTCCATCTGCTCCAGCGCCAGCACGGTGATGACGAGGTCGAAGCTGTTATCGGCAAAGGGCAGTTCGGCGGCTGAGCCCTTCTGGAAATCGATGCGGCGGAAGGCCGTGCGGTCGAGCTGCGGCAGGGGCGAGAAGGCCAGCAGCTCCTCCGGGAACTCGGCCCACTGCTCCTGGCAGCGCTTGGCGGTGCGGTTGCCGGCCTCGGTCAGTTCGATGCCGGTGAACTTGATCTGTGGGAAGCGGCCGGCGAGATAGAACAGGTTGACGCCGTTGCCGCAGCCGACCTCCAGCACGCTGGCCGGCTTCAGCTGTTCGATCGCCCGCATCAGCACGGCGATGCGGACCCGCGCACCACCGAAGCGGTGGGCAACGTAGTGCTTGTCACCCCATTCCCAGGGCTGCTGGCTGCCCTCGGTATTTGGCAATTTGTAGCTGTCCAGCGCCGTACGGTCCCAGACCTCGTTATATTCCTCCTCGATCTTCGGCGTGGTGCGGCCGAGCGAGGGGAGAAAATCGAGGAAGCGCCGGCGCCAGTATTTCTTCCGGTATTTCTCCGCGCGCCGGTCCTTTTCCGCTTGCCAGGCCTCGGCCGCGGCGCCCTGAGGCTGCGAGATCACGTAAGGCGAGAACAGTGTCTCCACTTCTTCAGTGGAAAGCTGCAGCTGGTTGAGCTTGAGCTGGGGCGGGGTGTTTTGACGCATGGGCCGGTCTATCTCTGAAAGCGAAGAACAGTCGAGCGCAGCCGGATCGGGCCGGACCTGCTCTGTCGGCTGATAGTTAGCAGACTGCACCCGCCAAGGGTAGAGCCGGCGCTGGCCCGCCCGGCGGCGGGCTGGGCCGGTTCTATGGCCCCCGAACCCAAGATTTTGTGAACCGCGTCACGATTTTGTCGCGTTTTCGTCAAACCTTTGTCCCTCGGAGCGACTATCTACACCTTAACGAGTGTCACACGATCAGAGGTGATTCTGTCATGCTTGGACGAGTTCGTTCCTGGTGGGGCCGTGCGTCGGAACGTCGGCGTTTCCGCCATGATTTTAAGCAGTTCAACCGCATCTGGGACGAGCGGGCGGCACGCCTGCACCCGTAACCTGCGGCAAGGCCGATCCGGGCCGGCTTCGTGCCTGGCCGCCGCCGGTTGCGTGTGGGCGTGGATCACCCGTCTTGGCCCTTTTTCTTCCGGCCCGGAATTTCTGGCGGGTGGCATGGGCTTTTGGGCCCGCATTGATCTTTCCCGACATGACTGCTAGCTGAACCCCTGCATTTCGTGGGAGCTGCTGGCATGGGCGAAGAGAAGAGAGCGCAGGGGGACGATCACGCGGCGGCTGATACGACCAAGCCGGCCCCACGGTCATCCGACGCCAAGAGCCGAGCTGAGCGCCAGGCCGAGGAGCTGCGCCGCAATCTCCAGCGCCGTAAGGCCCAGCAACGCCAGCGGCGGAGCCAGGACGACGCTTAGGCGATACCGGGACGCCAGGAGACGATCGCCGTCCATTGTCCTGAAAAGCGCAAAATCAATACATTAGCCGCCTTCTTTTCGACGCTTTCCCGGGTTAGACCAATCCTTGCGCGATGCTTGAGCCACAGGCATCCATACAGTACAAACAGGCGGCTCCGGGCGGTTTTTGACAGATCGGAGTCGTTTTCACCCCGCGCGCAAGGATGCCCGGCAGTATGTCCATCATGTCCGATATCTGGATTCGGGAAATGTCGTTGAAACACGGCATGATCGAACCCTTCGTTGAGTCCCAGAAGCGGGAAGGGGTGATCTCCTACGGCGTGTCGTCCTATGGCTACGACGCGCGGGTGGCACCGGAATTCAAGATCTTCACCAACGTCAACAGTGCCGTCGTCGATCCGAAGCAATTCTCCTCCGAGAGCTTCGTCGATCGCGAGACCGAGGTCTGTGTGATCCCACCCAATTCCTTCGCGCTCGCCCGCACGGTGGAGTACTTCCGCATCCCGCGCGACGTGCTGGTGATCTGCCTCGGCAAGTCGACCTATGCGCGCTGCGGCATCATCGTCAATGTGACGCCGCTGGAGCCGGAATGGGAAGGTCATGTGACGCTGGAATTCTCCAACACCACGCCGCTCCCGGCCAAGATTTACGCCAATGAGGGCGCCTGCCAGTTCCTGTTCCTCAAGGGCGACCAGCCCTGCGAGACGAGCTATGCCGACCGGGCGGGCAAATATATGAAGCAGCGTGGCGTCACGCTGCCGCGGCTGTAATAGCCTTTTGTTAAGCATGGGCGCGCGATGCTGCGCCCAAGATTTGAATTAAGCGTTTTCGGGGATCAGACGGGGGTCTGATTAAAGGTCAATCATCGATGGATCGAATTCGTATTCGTGGCGGTCGCCCCCTGCAGGGCGAAATCAGAATCAGCGGCGCCAAGAACGCCAGCCTGCCGCTGATGGCCACTTGCCTGCTGACGGATGAGCAGGTGCGTCTGGATAACGTGCCGGATCTCGCCGACATCAACACCATGACGCATCTCCTGGTGCAGCACGGCGTCGAGGCGATGACGCGGCTTGCCGGCAAGGACCGCTCGATCATCCTCAACGGCGCCAACATCACCGATACCACGGCGCCCTATGATCTCGTCCGCAAGATGCGCGCCTCGGTCCTGGTGCTGGGGCCGCTGGTGGCGCGCCATGGCGATGCCAAGGTCTCGCTGCCGGGCGGCTGCGCCATCGGCACGCGACCGGTCGATCTGCATATCAAGGGCCTGCAGCAGCTCGGCGCCGAGATCGAGCTCGCCGAAGGCTATATTCGCGCCCGTGCGCCCCAGGGCCTGACCGGCGCCGAGATCAATTTCGCCAAGGTCTCGGTGGGCGCCACCGAGAATCTGCTGATGGCGGCGACCCTCGCCAAGGGCGAGACCCAGCTGATCAATGCGGCGCGCGAGCCGGAGATCACCGATCTCGCCAATTGCCTGGTCTCCATGGGGGCCAAGATCGAGGGCATCGGCACCAACCATCTCAGGATCCAGGGCGTTGAGCGCCTGCATGGCACCACCCACCGCGTGGTGGCCGACCGTATCGAGGCCGGCACCTATGCCATGGCGGCGGCGATCACTGGCGGCGATGTCGAACTGATCGGCATCAACCATGACCTGATCGGCTCGGCCCTGGCCAGCCTGGCCCAGGCCGGCGTGGTCTGCACCGAGACGGAGCGCGGGCTGCGCATCAACCGCAGCAACGGCGCGCTGCATGGCGTCGACGTCATGACCGAACCCTATCCGGGTTTCCCGACCGATCTGCAGGCGCAGATGATGGCCTTGATGACGACGGCGGAAGGCGCCTCGATGATCACCGAAACGATCTTCGAGAACCGCTTCATGCATGTCCCGGAATTGACCCGGATGGGTGCCAATATCAACGTCCATGGCGCCTCGGCCATGGTACGCGGTGTCAAGCGCCTGACCGGTGCGCCGGTGATGGCGACGGATCTGCGCGCCAGCGTGTCGCTGGTGCTGGCGGGGCTGGTGGCGGAAGGGGATACCGTTCTCAACCGTATCTACCACCTTGACCGTGGTTATGAGAAGTTGACGCAGAAGCTGTCGGCTTGCGGCGCCGAGATCGAGCGTCTGACCGAGGCAGCGGCGGAATAGGAACGAAGACAGGGCGGCCGCCGGGACGGGATACCGGCGGTCGCGAGTAATAGGACGGGATGATGACGACCAATACGGGCTTGAAGTTGATCGCGCGCGACGCCGAAGATTTGGCGGTGGTTGCTTCCTGCCTGCAGGACGCCTTGGTGCCGTTGAACGAGATGCGCTATCTCGGGGCCGAGCGGCGCTTCATCATGGTGGTCAATCGTTTCCAGTGGGAACGTAACAATGGCGCCGGCAAGCAGGCAAAAGCCGCCACGCAGTCACAATCGGGCGATGCCTCTTTCGAGGACGCGTCCTATGCCGGCGCTCATCAGCGCACCCATAGCGGGCTCTGCATCGACCGGGTCCTCGCGGTGCGCAGCCGCGACATCAATCGCGACCGGCCCGACCAGTTCCTCGATCTGCTGACTCTCAATTATGCCGAGGGCAAGCTCGATTTCGTTTTCGCCGGTGGCGGCGTCATCCAGCTCGAGGTCGAGGCGCTCAATCTCTTCCTGCAGGATCTCGGCGAATCCTGGCCGACCCAATGGCAGCCGCAGCATGACGGCGGCCAGGCGGCGAAATCGGCGGCATTCGGGCGCAAGTGATGAGCGTTCTGCCGGCCATTCCCGAAACGGAGACATTCGTTCTCGCGCTGCCGAAGGGCCGCATCCTCAAGGAGGCGATGCCGCTGCTGCGCCAGGCCGGCATCGTGCCGGAGGCGGAGTTCGACAATGAGGATTCCCGCGCGCTGCGCTTCCGCACCAATGATCCCCGGCTGGAGATCATCCGGGTGCGCAGCTTCGACGTCGCGACCTTTGTCGCTTTCGGTGCCGCCCAGCTTGGCATCGCCGGCAATGACGTGCTGCTGGAATTCGACTATCCGGAGATCTATGCCCCGGTCGATCTGAAGATCGGCAAATGCCGGCTTTCCGTGGCCGAACCGGTCGCTATGTCGGCCGGCGATGATCCCGACCGCTGGTCGCATATCCGCGTCGCCACCAAATATCCCAATATCACCCAGGCGCATTTCGCTGCACGGGGCGTGCAGGCGGAATGCATCAAGCTCTCCGGCGCCATGGAACTAGCCCCGACCCTGAGCCTGGCCGGGCGGATCGTCGATCTCGTCTCCAGCGGCGCCACCCTGAAGGCCAACAACCTGGTCGAGGTCGAACATATTGCCGATGTCAGCTCCCGCCTGGTCGTCAATCGGACAGCGCTGAAAACCTATCCGGAGGAGATTGGCGGCTGGGTCGAGAGGTTGCGCCAGGTCGTGGATGCAGCTTAGAGCCGGATCGTTTTTGGTCGCGGCATATCATGCCGTAACCAAAAACGTGAATCCGTCTCTATCAATATCTTAGAGTGCGATTCACGTTTTAAGCGGAAGCAAAACTGCTTCCACTTAAAACGATCGCACTCTAGGCTAGAGTTGGACCGCCGGGCGAGAGCAGGGCGGTCGCGATTTCGGGGCTGGCAACGAGGATAGGGCATATGGTGGCCGCAAACGATGCGGGCGAAGCCAAGCCGGCATCGGCGACACATCGGATCGTCAAGATCGAGCTCGATGAGGAGACCACGGCGCGGCGCAGCCCTGAGGTGGAGAATGAGCGGGCGATCGCCATTTTCGACCTGATCGAGGAGAATTCCTTCGTTCCTGCGGTCGATCACCCCGGTCCCTTCCACCTGCATCTCTCGATCGAGGAAAACCGGCTGAACTTCGACATCCGGGACACCGGTGACCAGCCGGTCTATCGTTTCATCCTGTCGCTGGCGCCGTTTCGCCGCATCGTGAAGGAATATTTCGATATCTGCGCCAGCTATTACGCGGCGATCCGGCATTCCACCCCGTCGCAGATCGAGGCCATCGATATGGGCCGCCGTGCCTTGCACAACGAGGGCTCGGTGGTGCTGCGCGATCGTCTCACCGGCAAGGTGGAGCTCGATAACAACACGGCGCGGCGCCTTTTCACGCTCATCTGCAGCCTCTATTTCCGGACCTGACCTATGGCCGGTTTGCCGGGTAGCGTGCTCTTCTGCTGCACCTATAACGCGATCCGCTCGCCGATGGCGGAAGGCTTGCTGAAGCAGATGCACGGCACCCGGATTTTCGTGGATTCGGTCGGTGTGCGCTCGCAGGAGATCGACGGCTTTGTCATTGCCGTGATGGACGAGGTCGGCATCGACCTGGCGAAGCATCGCTCCAAGACCTTCGATGATCTCGAGGATACCTCCTTCGACCTGATCATCTCGCTGTCGCCGGAGGCCCAGCACAGGGCGGTCGACATGACCCGCACCATGGCCTGCGATGTCGAGTTCTGGAATACCCTCGATCCCAGCATCATCGAGGGTAATCGCGAGGAGCGGCTGGAGGCCTATCGCCAGGTGCGGGATGGGCTGATGCAGCGCATCCGCCGCCGCTTCCCTACCTTTGGTGCGCCGCAAATATAGGAAATAAAAGGTTTTTTCCGATTATTGCGGAATTCCCCGAAATGAGTATGATCCGCGCCCAAATCACGGAGTCCTGCAGGCTGAGACTGACTCGCCCGGCTTCGTCGAAGGAGAAGGAATGGCGAAGGAAGATTCGATCGAGTTCTCGGGTACGGTAACCGAGTTGCTGCCTAATGCGATGTTCCGCGTGAAGCTCGATAACGAACATGAAGTGCTGGCCCATACCTCGGGCAAGATGCGCAAGAACCGCATCCGCGTGCTCGCTGGCGACCGCGTGAATGTTGAAATGACGCCCTATGATCTCACCAAGGGCCGCATCACTTTCCGCTTCAAATAATCAATCCGGCCGGACTGGCCCGGCCGGACAGTGCCCGTCAGGCAGCGCCCTGTCAGGTACCGGCTGAGCCAGCATGGCCCTGCGTCACCCCTCGACAACGATGTCCTCGTCCGCTGAAGCGACGCTTGCCGGATCGACCAGCGGTACAATTGAGGCCGCGGTGCGACCGGCTGTCGTGTTGGCTTCTGCATCGCCCCGCCGCCTCGACCTCCTGCGCCAGATCGGCCTGGAGCCCGACCGGGTCGATCCCCCGGAAATCGATGAGAGCCATGCCCGCACCGAGCTGCCCCGCGCTTATGCACGGCGCATGGCGGAAGAGAAGCTCGCCGTCGCTGCCGCCCGTCATCCCGGCGCCGTCGTCATTGCCGCCGATACCGTCGTCGCCTGTGGCCGTCGCATCCTGCCGAAGGCGGAAACCGAGCAACAGGCGCGTGCCTGTCTGAAGCTGCTGAACGGCCGGCGTCATCAGGTCTGGGGCGGCATCGCGGTTGCCCTGGCCGATGGCCGGCAGATCTCCCGCCTGGTCGAGACCGATGTGATCTTGAAGCGCCTGGAGCCGGCCGAGATCGATCGCTATATCGCCAGCGGCGAATGGCATGGCAAGGCGGGCGGCTATGCCATCCAGGGCCGCGCCGCCGCCTTCATCCGCAGCATTGCCGGTTCCTACAGCAATGTCGTCGGTCTCTCGCTCTCCGATCTCGCCGCCATGCTGCATGGCAGTGGTGTGGTCTGGTGAGATCGACTCTGGTGAGATCGATAGGGGAGCCGCGATGACCGGCAAGGGTCACAAGCATCCGCAGGGGCGCCGTATACCGCAGCAGGATGCGGCCGAAAGCGCAGCGCCCGTGCCGGCGCCGATCACCCCCAGCACGATCTATATCGGCGGCCCGGAAAACGGCCGCGAGCTGTTCCGCTGGGCCGATGATCGTTTGGTGCAGGCATGGCGCGAGGCGCCGGGTGCCGTGTCGCGCCAGGGGGCGATCTATCTCGGTCGCGTCGTCAAGATCGAGCCCAGCCTCAATGCCGCTTTCGTCGAGCTCGGCCTGGAGCGGCCGGGTCTCCTGCCGCTGAAGAAGCAGAATGCGGTGCAGGAAGGTGCAACCGTCATCGTCCAGGTCCGCCGCGACACCCGCGAGGACAAAGGCGTGCGCCTGTCGACCAGCCTCGCCAGCACGGTTGATGCCGCCGCCCTCGCCAAGGGCAAGACGGCGCCCTGCTGCCTGGTGCCGCCGCCGGAAGCCTGGCAGAGCCTGTTGCTGTCTCT
>Ga0209148_1001567_pt1 | contig 10975 bp, 10 predicted proteins | sample AraplaCol_mMF_r2_2_FD_184288 | JGI IMG/M metagenome (GOLD analysis project Ga0209148, IMG submission 184288) | Arabidopsis root microbial communities from North Carolina, USA - plate scrape CL_Col_mMF_r2 (SPAdes) (version 2) | ecosystem: Host-associated > Plants > Roots > Endosphere | place...
TGACAGCGCCGATTGCAGGTCGGCACGATGCACCACCCAATAGGGGGCCCCGGCGCGCGCTGACGCCGCCTCGCCAAGCGGCATCCGCAACAGCTCGCCCCCGGCGCGCGCGCTCATGATCGAGACCGCTTCCGGGACCACGGCGCGCAGCTTCAGCCGCTCGGCGAGGCCGAGCTCGACCAGCACGCGGCTTGCATTGGGAGAGAGTTGCAGGCCGGCGCCGACTTCCTCGAGCCGCTCGGCCTTTTCCAGCACGACGATGCGAAACCCGCGTTTCGCCAGCGCAAGCGCGGCCGTCAGTCCTCCGATTCCGGCACCGGCAATGACGATCGTTCGCGGGAGGGCCACCCCTGACCGAAGGGAACGGTCAGGCCACCTTGTCCTTCAGCACGCATTCCGGCGGACGGGCTTCGCCCGCCTTCAGGTCGGTTGCGAAGCGGTACAGCGTCGAGCAGTACGGGCAGATGATCTCGTTGTCGTTGCCGAGATCCAGGAACACGTGCGGATGGTCGAACGGAGGGTTGGCGCCGACGCACATGAACTCTTGCGAGCCGATCTCGATGACGGGGACACCGGCATCGTTATGGAAGTGCGGGACGACATGGTCGGACATCGTAGTTCATCCTGGAGTGGCAATGGCGGCAGACACAATCAGCAGTGACGCGGCATATTATTGACGCCGCGGACCATACTGATGGGTGCTAGTGATTGCTAGCCTGACGGAACCGAAAGGTTCGCAATTGCCCCATGCTCATTTGCTCATGCAAATTCGACACAATCTTGTCGCCTCAGAGAAGCCCTTCTTTCGTCGGGGACGTTGTGTCGCAATTTTGGCATACTATGTCTGTGACACGCGAAAATTGCGACGAAAGACGAACCATCAGGCGCAAAATGATTCTGCGAATGTCCAGGCCTTCAGCATGAAGTGGCTGCGAATCAGCTCAGCATTGGCAGGAATTGCTGCATGCAGCCTTGTGCTCGCGCAGGTAGCGCCGCATGCCCGGCAGGCCGGCGCCGTCCTCGCCGCCCAGGACGATCCCGCGGCGCTGTCCGAGCTCAAGCTCGACGGGGCTCTCGCGGAGAACGAGCACCTGGTTCAGGACAATATCGAGGCCGCGCTCAGGGCTGACGATGCCGATCTCGCCGACAGCTTTGTCGCACTCGCGCGGGACCGCAACATCGCGCTGCCCGACGACCTGCTGAGCAGGGTCGCCGATGCCGTCAAGTCGGAAAACTCCTCTTCGCATTTCGCCAAGCGCTTCGCCACGGGGCTCGTCACCGGCAATGCCGACGATGTCGCGAGCCTCTCCGGAACGGTGGCCGGCGACCTCTTTGTGATCGGCGACATCAGGGACGTGGTCCGCGAGGGCAAACATCTTGCGATGGGCGAGGATACCGATCGCCTGGTGCTCGGCCTTGCCACCGCGGGCCTTGCGGTGACGGCGGTGACCTACGTGTCCGCCGGCGGCGCTGCGCCTGTTCGTGCCGGGCTGACGCTGGTGAAGGACGCCCGCAAGGTCGGGCGGCTCGGCGAAGGCCTTGCCGAATGGGCCGGCCGGTCGGCGCGCGATGTGGTCGACACACCGATGCTCCAGAACGCGGTCGCCAAGGGTTCGGTGTTCCGCCCGGGCGAGACGGTGAATGCGATCAAGGCCGCGTTCCGCGTCGAGAAGGCCGGTGCGCTGGTCCGGCTCGGCAAGGACGTCACGCGCGTCGCCGAGAAGACCGGGACACGTGGCGCCATGGACAGCTTACGCCTCGCCGAGGGCCCGAAGGACGTCGCGCGCGCGGCGCGGCTGGCAGAAGCGCAAGGCAGCAAGACGCGCGCGATCATGAAGGTGCTGGGGCGTGGTGCATTGCTGCTCGTCGGCGGCGCGTTCGATCTCACGCTGTGGCTGTTCGGCGCGGCGCTGACGCTGTTCGGCCTGCTGTCCTCGATCAAGGCGACCACGGAGCGCCTGACGCAGGCCTGGTGCGATCGCAGACGGGCCCGGCGGCTTCGCCGGGCGCAGTTGGCTGCCGAGGCCGCTCTGGCAAAAACGGCCGCCACGGCCTAAGATCGATACTCCCCCACAACATTGCGGACTTGCTGATGCCGAGCTTTCACAACGGCGCCGTTGAAATTGCCTATCTGGACGAAGGCGAGGGTGATCCGATCATCCTGGTGCACGGCTTTGCCTCCAGCAAGAACGTCAACTGGGTCTATCCGACCTGGGTCTCGGAGCTGCGCAAGAACGGCCGCCGCGTCATTGCGCTGGATAATCGCGGCCATGGCGAGAGCGCAAAACTCTACGATCCCGCGCAATACGCGATCCCCACCATGGCCGGCGACGTGCTGGCGCTGATGGATCATCTCGCCATCCCGCAGGCCGACATCATGGGCTATTCGATGGGTGGGCGGATGACAGCCTGGCTCGGCCTCAATGAGCCGCAGCGCCTGCGCTCGGCGATCCTCGGCGGCATCGGCATGGGCGGCCTGATCGAGGGCACCGGCCCCGGCGAGAACGTCGCCACGGCACTGGAAGCGCCTTCGCTCGACGACGTCACCGATCCCGTCGGCCGCACGTTTCGTGCGTTTGCAGACCAAACCCGCTCCGACCGCGTGGCGCTGGCCGCCTGCCTGCGTGGCTCGCGCGACCTCATGACGAGGGAACAGGCGGCGCGGATCGACGTGCCCGTGCTGATCGCGGTCGGATCGACCGATGACGTTGCGGGCTCGGCCAGCGCGCTCGGTGCGATCATCCCCGGATCCGAAGTGCTTGATATTCCGGGCCGCGATCACATGCGTGCGGTCGGCGACAAGGTCTACAAATCAGGCGTGCTGGATTTCCTGTCACGCCGGGGGTGAGGTCTCCTCGTCCCCAAACGCGCGAAACAGCGCCATCAGCACCACGAAGGTGGCAACCCACACCATGCGCGCGCCGTAGCGGTCGTGCGGGCCCGAGATCACACCGCAGATGAAGGCATTGCCCAGCAAGGCCAGCGTCACGGTCGCCGCGAGCAGCGTCAGGTCGTCGAGCCGGCGATGGGCGAGCGCGTGTCCGAGCAACGCGAGCAGTCCCAGCATCGAGATCAGCGCAACGGGCACGTGCAGCCAGTTGACGTAGTCGAAATCGAGGCCCCAATTCTGCTGACGCGCCGCGCGCATCGGCGCGACCTGCGCCGGAATGTAGCGTTCGATGATGCCGTAGGTGTGCGGAATCCAGACGCTGGCGCCTTCGCCGGTCGCCACATGCAGCAATTGCTGGCCCATCGCCCGCAGCGCGGCGCCTAGCTGCCAGGCCGGATAATCGGCGAGCGATCGCTCGACGATGGTGCCCATTTCCTCGTTCATGCCTTCAAAGCGGCCGAGCGTGTTGAACATGCTCTTGCCCCACAGGAATTCGTCGGCGGTCGCCGGCAATTCGTTGCGATAGGGACAGAGCTTGAAGTGTTCGCGCGGGCAATGGTCGTTGAGGAATTGCGCAACGATGCCGTCCTGCATCATGCGGCCGAAGGCAACGCCGGTGCCACCGGGCGTCCAGGCCCATTTGCCAGATAGTGCGTGGTTGGCCGAGATCAGCATCAGCCCGCCCACGACGATCGTCAGGCTCGCCTGGGCAAGTCCCGCGATCGGCAGACGGCGCCCAAGAAACGGTCCAAGAAACGGCCGCGCCATCCAGCCGACGGCGCAGAGCCCGAACAGCACGCCGAGCGTTGCGCTGTGGGTTGCGGCCGCAAAGGCGGTGAAGACGAACAGCGCGGCCCGCTCCGCCCATGAGATGCGGGTGCCGCCGATGACCAGGAGAAACAGCGACAGGATCGACAGTCCCGCAAAGATGTCGGTGAGCAGCATGCTGGCAAGCCAGGGCAGGGCCGTCGACACGATCAGCAGCAGGCTGATCGCGACGAGGCGGAATGTCTGCATCATCGCGAGCACGCGCAGCGTCAGCTGCAACAGCCACAGCGTTGCCAGCGACTGGACCGCGAGGTTGGGCCAAAAGCCGAAGACCTCGCCATAATGCAGGTAGAGGCCGAACACGGTGGACCGGCTCGGCACCAGATAGCCTTCGTACCAGCGCGCCAGATAGCCGCCGGTATCCCATTGCAACAGCGGATAGCCGTTCCAGAACGCCGGTGCGATCAAGAGGAGGGGCAGAGCCACCGCCGCCAGCCGCAGCCAAACTGAGCCCGTGGCGCGCGCGCGCAATTGGTCGGTGGTGATGCTCAAAACGGCTCCGTGGTCATCAGGACCATGCCCGCAATAAAGGTCGGGACGAAATTCACCAATAGTTTGACGCCGCCCGGCTTGAATTTGGCAAGACTCTGACCATTTCAAGCCGACCTTGCCGCCTGGGGGCGCCAGAAGAACCTGTTGTGTTTCAACGCGTTGGTATGCTTTCGCGGGGCAAGGCGCTGTTCACTCTCAGGCAAGCCCGTCAGGACTTTGTCGCCTAGACTATGCTATAGAACCGGCCAAACGAAATTCGAAAGAGCAGAATCCATGGCAGTGCATCAGGTCAATCCGGGAGGAAAGCTCGCATCGCTCGATCCGATCTGGGACCGGATCCGCGGCGAGGCGGAGGACATCGTCCATCGCGAGCCTGAGCTTGCGACTTTCATTTATTCGACGGTGCTGCATCACAGCCGCCTCGAGGATTCGGTGGTTCATCGCGTCGCCGACCGGCTGGATCACGCCGCGCTGTCGGGCGATCTCGTGCGCCAGACCTTTGACGAGGCGCTGCGCGACGACCCTGACATCGGCAACGCCTTCCGCGCCGACCTCGTCGCCGTCTACGACCGCGACCCCGCGACCTCGCGCTTCATCGATCCCTTGCTCTACTTCAAGGGCTTTCACGCGATCCAGACCCATCGCCTCGCGCACTGGCTCTGGCTGAAGGGCCGCAAGGACTTTGCATATTACCTGCAGAGCCGCGCTTCCGCGGTGTTCCAGACCGATATCAATCCCGCCGCGCGCATCGGCCGCGGCATCTTCCTCGACCACGCCACCGGTTTCGTCTGCGGCGAGACCGCGGTGATCGAGGACGACGTCTCGATCCTGCACGGCGTCACGCTTGGCGGCACCGGCAAGGAGAACGAGGACCGTCATCCGAAGATTCGTCATGGCGTGCTGATCGGCGCCGGCGCCAAGATCCTCGGCAATATCGAGATCGGCCATTGCGCGCGTATCGCGGCCGGCTCGGTCGTGGTGAAGCCCGTGCCGCACAATGTCACGGTTGCCGGCGTGCCGGCCAAGATCGTCGGCGAAGCCGGCTGTGCCGAGCCGTCGCGCACCATGGACCAGATGATCAACGCGATGGGACTTTAAGCCTGCACGTTAAGGGTCGGATTTGCCGGCCCTTTTCGTCCCCAAATTCTTTGGCAATTCATGCTGGCGGTTCGCCGCATCTCGTCCTAAAACCCGCCGACCAATTTTGATCGGAGACTTGCCGTGGACGTCAAAGAAGTCAGAAAGCTGGACGCGTATCTGAAGCGCGTATTCGGCAATCCCAAGATCCGCGTCGTGCCGCGGCCGAAGAAGGACGATTCCGCCGAGGTCTATATCGGCGAGGAGTTCATCGGCGTGCTGTTCGTCGACGACGAGGATGATGATCGCTCGTTCCAGTTCCAGATGGCGATCCTCGAAGACGATCTCGTCGATCAGGAATAGGACGTTGCCCTTCACCTCGCCCCGCATGCGGGGAGAGGTCGGATTGCATCGAAGATGCAATCCGGGTGAGGGGGGACTCGCCGCGAGTCCAGCTATCACCGTTCCCGGGGAGAGTCCCCTCTCCCCGCAAGCGGGGCGAGGGAGCGCAGCGTCTCCGCGGATGATGCCGGCGGCAGTTGCCGCCGTCCCACTTATTTCTTCGCCAGAATGCGCAGCCGCGCCGTGGCATCGGCGACCGTGATGCCACCCGCATCGATGAGCGCGGCCTGCACGACCATATCGTTCTCCGTCTGCTCGATCACGCGCGCCCGTGCCGTAATGGCGCCCACCGCCGCAGGCTTCAGGAAGCGCGTGTCGAGGCTCCTGGTCACCACGGTCAGGTCAGGCGCGAGTTTTGCGAGCGCGCAGACCCCGGTCGCGGAGTCCAGCATCGCCGCAAGAAATCCGCCCTGGATCGTTCCGTGCCTGTTGGTGAACGTGCTCTGAGCCTGAAAGCGGATCAGCGCATGGCCGCTTTCGTCCAAGCCAATCCATTCGCGTCCCAGGAGTTGAGCGCCTGGTGGCAGATTCTCGGCTGCATCGGTCACGCCGGTCACCGTACTTGTCCGTCGGTCGCGAGCCTATCAAGTGATCGATCCAGCGCAAGGCCTCGCGGCCGCGGTGCAATCGGCAACAATCTGTGAGTGGGGAAAGTGGCTGACCGCACCTAGAGTGTCGGTACGCACTTGGGACGTCGTTGCTTCGAGATGGACGCAGGGTCTTGCAAAATTGAGCACCTGACCGAAGAGTCGGGCACGGCGGCCGCGATCGCGGCGCTTCAATTCGCGTTATGGGGGCCGTTGACGGGCTACGACTCCGCTGCGGAATACGAGCAGTTTCTCGGCCGCGCCGCGCGTTCGCGCCAACTGCCCACCGTGTTGATCGCCCGGCGGGGCACGACATTGCTGGGCTCGGTCAATCTGCTTGCCAGCGAGATGACAATACGTCCTGCGCTTTCGCCCTGGTTGGCTCAGTTGTTCGTCATTGGCGCGGAGCGCGGTCGGGGTGTCGGAACGGTGCTTGTCGATGCAGCGATAGCTCGCGCCGCAGAGCTCGGCTATCGACGGCTATATCTCTACACGTCGGGGACCCTGCCGGGCTATTATGCTTCCCGTTGCTGGCAACCGATCGAAGAGCTTGAATATCTCGGCAAGATGCGCACCGTGATGGCATTCGATCTGCGCTAGCCGAAAAGAAGCAAGCGCGTCAGCTCAGCGGAGGCTCACAGACATGGCGAACCCGGTCCTCCGCTTGCTCGGCCCGTCCCTCCTTTACCTGTGCTGCATGACGACGGTTCAGGCGGCGCAGCCCGAGCGCATCGTATTCCCCTACAAAAACGCGGCGGATCTGCGCGGCTTCCTCAATCTGCTGACGGCCTTCCGCGCGGCGTGTCTTGCGCAACCCGTCACGCCTGACTTGCCAGCCCACCTCGTACCTGAAGGCTATCAGGTGGTCACGCGCGCCGTCCATTGGTGGGGCCAGGACGACGCATCGTTTCAAGACACGGCGATCCTGTCGAAGACCGGTCGCGAGGACAGCGATCTTGCCGGCGGTTACCCCATCATCGATTTCACGCTGCCGAGCGCCAAGATTCCCGAGGGCGCTTGCATTGTCAGCTGGAAGCGACATTGGAGTCAGGATTACGCCGACGGAGCGCCTGGAACGCCGCGGTTGAGTCTCGACATGGCCGCGTTGCTCCCTGCGCGCGTGTCCTTTTACCTGAATGCGACGCTGATCTCGAAGCCAAACGATATTTTTGTTGCGACTGATCGCTACGCCGACCTGACGACGTGGCGGGCCGATTGCAACCAGACCAAACGATGCGATTTCGACGTGAATGCCAGCTTCGACCAGGAAGGCATCGACGTCACGATGACGTTGCGGGGTGAGGTGAGTGCGTCACCGCGGTGACGTTCCCGCCCGGATGTCTCGTGCGGATTGCGTCCGCAGGCGCCGACCTTTTGGCGTCGAGATCTGGTTCTTCGCGAGAATACAGCGCGCCGTGGCTTCAGGCAGCGATTGCCTTTCAGCCGTGCCTCAATTGCACACTTCGTATTGTTTCCCTGAGTCCAGTGAATTCCTCCCGCTGACAATGCGACAGCCGGGGGTTACCGGCCGACAGCCTGTCGTATTGCAAAGAATCTGACCGGACGCCTGCGGCTTCGAGGGCGCTGATTCGACCTTCTTCCTGTTGTCGTCTCGCGTCTTGGCATCCTCGCGGGTCGCAATCGGCTTCTTGTCCTGCACCTTTTCGCATTCGTTGTCGTCATTGACGCGGTAGCCGGCGCGGCAAGCGATCTTCACGCAAGCATCGCCATCGGCCTTGAACCCGTGATCGCACACCAGCGGGCAGACACGGCCCGGCTTGGCCTTGATGGCATCGAGCGCCTCGAAGCTTGCGAGCTTGGCGTCGAAGTTCGTCCGGGCATATTTGTTGAACTGCGTCAGCGAGCGTTGCGACGTCGCATTCCAGTCGCCGTCGGCCGCGGCGGCCAAGCAGCCGACACGACGGAGTTCGGACTGAACCAGCTTCGCGGTCTCCTGGGGAGTGAGGCTCGACGGTGAAGAGGTCGGGGCAACGGCGGCAACTTTCTGTTCGCCCTCCTGCGATTTCGCGTCCGCCGCCTGCTTCGCAGCCAGTTCGGCAGCCGCCTTGTCACCTGCCATCTTGTCGGCGAGCGCCTTCTCGGCAGCCTGCTTGTCGGCCAGCGCTTTGGCGACGGCGGCTTCTGCATCCTTTCGGCGCTGCTCGGCGGCGGCCGCCTTGGCCTCCTCGATCTGCTTGGCCTTCTCCGCCACGATGCGGGCGTCTTCGGCGGCTTTGGCGGCGGCCGCCGCCTTGTCCTGCTCGGCCTTCTTGGCCCGTTCGGCCGCAAGTCTGGACTTCTCTTCTTCGGCCTGCCGGGCCTTGTCCGCTGCCGCAGCACGCGCGTCTTCAGCTGCAATTCTGCTTAGCTGTCCCTTGGCGAGACTGGCGTAGAACCCGTCTGGATACTGCGCGAGAAAGGCGGTCCAGACCTCTCTGGTGCCGATTTGGAGCGCCAACTCGTAGTCGCGGCGGACGGCGTCCTGTGGGTTGGCCTGTGGCCCGGCGGCGGCTGGCTTTGCCGGGACCAAGGCCACGTCATCGCCGCCGAGCGAGCCGTACACATACGGCTCCTGCTTGTTGCCGGTGGTCTTGAGCACGTCGTCGCGGACGAAGCCGAAGGCCTTGCGCAGGTCGAGGCCCGGCATCGGCAAGCGTTCGACCAGAGCGGTGGCAAACGGGCTGTTCTTGGCATCGCCGTCCGAGGCCGTCGAGCCCGCCTTGGCTGCAAAGGCGATCATGGTGTTCGGGCTGGTCGGTTCGACCTTGGCAAGGCCGCGGCCGATGGCGCGGGCAGCCACGGTCCGCTTCATGGTCTTGGCGAAGGGATTGTCGCGGCAGGCGTCGAGGATGACAAGGCGCAGCTGCTTGGCAGGTTCGACCGCGAACAGCGCCCGATCGAGCGGCAGTGCTTCGTCGAGGACATCGCTGTCGGTCTCGAGCGTCGCGTCGGTAGGGATCAAATAATTGGTCCCGTCGAGCTCCATGCCGTGTCCGGCATAATAGACTACCGCGACATCGGCTTCGCGCGCCTTGCCGCCAAAATCGCGCAGCGCCTTGCGCATCGCAGCGACGTCGATGTCGAGCTTGATGTCGACCGAGTCAAAGCCCGCTTTCTTGAGCATGTCGCCGACCAGGGCGGCATCATTCGCAGGGTTCGCGAGCCTCGCCACGTTCTTGTAGGCCGAGTTGCCGATCACCAGCGCGACTCGCTTCTCGGCGGCTAGCGCAGAGCCGCAGCCCAAACAGACTGCAAATATCAACAAGGCAATTAGCCGAAGCGTGCCCATGTCAGCCTCAAATGATCCTCACCCCGACACTCGCTGTCAGTTGCAGACTTCGACAGTGAAGCCAGTACCGTTTCCACTCCGCATAACGCCCGCCTGACCGCCTATGCTTTCAAGGTGACAGCCCGACCGAACTGGACGGCAACCTGTACTATTGCAATAAATCTGCCCCGTTGCCTGGGGCTTTGGCGGTGCCGCCTCTCCCTTCTTTCTTTCGTCGTCTCGCGGCTTCACTTCCGGACGGGTCGCGACCGGCTTCTTGTCCTGCACCTTCTCGCATTCATTGTCGTCGTTGATGCGATAGCCGGCCCGGCAGGTGATCTTGACGCAAGCGTCGCCATCGGCCTTGAAGCCGTGGTCGCACACCAGCGGGCAGACCCGGCCCGGCTTGGCCTTGACGGCGTCGAGCGCGTCGAAGCTCGCGAGCTTGGCGTCGAATTTCGTTCCGGCATATTTGTTGAACAGCGTCAGCGAGCGTTGCGATGACGCATTCCAGTCGCCGTCGGCCGCGGCCGCGAGGCAGCCGACACGACGGAGTTCGGACTGCACCAGCTTCGTGGTCTCCTGGGGAGTGAGGCTCGACGGTGAAGAGGTCGGGGCAACGGCGGCAACTTTCTGTTCGCTCTCCCGCGCTTTCGCTTCCGCCGCCTGCTTCGTGGCCATTTCTGCAGCGGCCCTCTCGCTCGCTATCTTGTCGGCCAGCGCCTTGGCAACGGCGGCTTCTGCATCTTTCCTGCGCTGCTCGGCTGCGGCCGCCTTGGCCTCTTCGATCTGCTTGGCCTTCTCTGCCGCTGCCTTGGCGTCCTCCGCCGCCTTGGCGGCCGCAGCGGCTTTCTCCTGTTCGGCTTTCTTGGCGCGCTCGCCGGCGAGCCGGGTTTTCTCCTCTTCGGCCTGTCGTGCCTTGTCGGCAGCCGCGGCGCGGGTTTCTTCGGCGACAATCTTCTTGAGCTGCACCTTCGCCAAGTCCGCATAAAAACCGCTCGGGAAGGCCCGGAGAAAGGCCTCCCACGCGTCGCGATCGCCCGCTTGAAGTGCGAGTTCGTAGCCCCGGCGGGTCGCATCATCAGGGCTCGCCTGCGGTCCTGTGGCCGCCGGTTTCGCTGGTACCAGCGAAACGTCATCGCCTCCTAGCGAGCCGTACACATACGGCTCCTGCTTGTTACCCGTACTCTTGAGCACGTCGTCGCGCACGAATCGAAAGGCTTTGCCCAGGTCGAGCCCCGGCGTCGGCAGGCGTTCGACCAGCGCGGTGGCAAACGGGCTGTTCTTGCTATCGCCGTCCGAGGCGGTCGAGCCGGCCTTCGCTGCGAAGGCGATCATGGTGTTCGGACTGGTCGGCTCGACCTTGGCGAGGCCGCGGCCAATGGCGCGGGCGGCGATCGTCCGCTTCATCGTCTTGGCAAAGGGGTTGTC
>Ga0209148_1001568_pt1 | contig 10917 bp, 10 predicted proteins | sample AraplaCol_mMF_r2_2_FD_184288 | JGI IMG/M metagenome (GOLD analysis project Ga0209148, IMG submission 184288) | Arabidopsis root microbial communities from North Carolina, USA - plate scrape CL_Col_mMF_r2 (SPAdes) (version 2) | ecosystem: Host-associated > Plants > Roots > Endosphere | place...
CTAGGCAGCCAAGCGATAATAGTCGCGGCAACCGCGATATCTCTCTCATCGGAACAGAAACGAAAGGGCGACCCTCCCCTAGTGGGGAGAGCCGCCGTCGTCGTGCTGAGACCGGCCGGTGCCGGTCAGGATGAACTAGGACAGGACGTCCGCGAATTCCTTCTCGAAGTACTGCTTCGGGCGGGCGCCGATGACGCTGCCTTTCACTTCGCCACCCTGGAAGAGGTAGACGGCCGGAATCGAGGTGATGCCGTATTCGGCCGCGATGGCCGGGTTGTCATCGACGTTGACCTTGACCACGTCGACCTTTTCGCTGTACTCGACCGAGATCTCGTCCAGGATGGGGCCCAGCTTGCGGCACGGGCCGCACCATTCGGCCCAGAAGTCGACGATGACCGGCTTGTCGGAAGCGAGCACGTCGGTGCTGAAGCTTGCGTCTGTTACGTCTTTTGCGTTGCTCATAACCTTGTCCTTTTCGTGGAGGGGTAGCGTGCTTTTCTAGGCGACCGGAAGGTCTGCGAGGTAGTGCTCGACGTCGACGGCGGCGACACAGCCGGAACCGGAGGCGGTGATGGCCTGGCGGTAGGTCGGGTCGATGACGTCGCCGGCGGCGAAGACACCCTTGACGCTGGTCTTCGAAGACCGGCCCTCGACGGCGATGGTGCCCTGCGGGGTGAGATCCAGCTTGCCCTTGACCAGGTCAGTGCGGGGATCGTTGCCGATCGCGACGAAGACGCCGGTCACGGCCAGCTCGGACTCGGTGCCGTCCAGCAGGTTCTTCACCCGGAGTCCGGTGACCTTGTCGCCACCGAGGACATCCTCGACGCCGGTGTTCCAGACGAAGTTGATCTTCTCGTGGGCCAGGGCGCGGTCGGCCATGATCTTGGACGCGCGCAGCGTATCGCGGCGGTGAACCACGGTGACGGAGCGGGCAAACTTGGTGAGGAAGAGTGCCTCTTCCATGGCGGAGTCGCCACCGCCGATCACGGCGATGTCCTGATCCTTGAAGAAGAAACCGTCGCAGGTTGCACACCAGCTGACGCCGTGGCCGGAGAGGCGCTTCTCGTTGGCCAGGCCCAGTTCGCGGTAGGCGGACCCGGTAGACAGGATGATGGACCGTGCGCGGAAGGTCTCCCCCGTCGCAATGGTGACGGTCTTGATGTCGCCGTCGAGGTCCAGCTCTGTGACGTCCTCGAACTGGATCTCCGTGCCGAACCGGGCGGCCTGCTTCTCGAAGTTCTCCATCAGGTCAGGGCCCATGATGCCCTCGGGGAACCCGGGGTAGTTCTCGACGTCGGTGGTGTTCATCAGTTCGCCACCGGCGGTGACGGAGCCCGCCAGGAGCAGGGGCTTCAGGTTGGCGCGTGCCGTGTACACCGCGGCGGTATAGCCGGCCGGCCCCGAGCCGACGATGATGACATCACGTACTTCGGACGCGGTGTTTTCTGCGTTGCTCACTGAACGGTGAACCTCTTCCTTTGTCGATGCACCCGCCAGGTTGGCCGGCCACATGGCACAACTAAGCGCACCGGGTGAATATTCCGCGTACGCCTTTGGACGGGGCCTAGCCCCGTCCTTCTAGGGTACCGGTGTGAGGCCGCCGGGACGGCCCGGAACGGCTACTGGACCTTGATCTCCGCGAGCCGCAGGCCGAAGCCGTAGCGGGTCTTGGGGGCGGCCAGCTTCGGCAGGTTCTTGATCTGGATGATGACGTACTGCGCGGTCACCGGTTCCTGCAACGGCAGCGTCAACTCCGGCGAGGTGAAGCTGTTGCTGCCCACCAGCTTGGCGCCGTCGAGCGAGGGCTGGTCGGCGGTGTAGACGCTGATGTTGCCGCCGGAGGCACCGAGCTGGCTGAGCGTGACGGAGGAGACCTTGGCCGGGCCCTTGAGCTTGACCACCAGCGGGACGCCGTCCGGAGCGAAGCCGCCCCAGGCGTCGGTGGCGAATTCCATGTCGGACCAGTAGCTGGCGGCGTTGCCGTCGTACGTCTTGACCAGGTCGCCGTCGTAGGTGGCCGCAAAGTCGAAGTTGCCCTGGCGGGACACGGATTCGATCGCCGGCGGAACCGCGGCCGGCGGGGCACTCTGGCTCGTCGATGGCGTGCCGGACTGCTCGGGGGTACCGGTGGAAGTCGAGGTCGTCTTCGCTGCCTGCGGTGTGCCGCCCTTGAAGAGGCCGCCCAGGTTGGTGACCGCGAAGATCAGGCCGATGACCAGGACGGCGGCCAGCAACGCGCCGACCAGCCACCGCATGGAGCGGGGCTCGCGGCGGGGTGCGTCATCGTCATCGTCGTCGTAGTCCCCCGGGCCGTCCGCGGCGGGTTTGCGGGCAAAGGCGGGCAGGGTTGCGGCGGCGCGGCCGGCTGCGGGGCCGGAGGACTTCTCCCGTGCCATCGTGCGCTGGTCCGGGACGGCGTCGTCGTAATCGTCGTCCTGCCACAGGGAAACCTTGGGGTTCGACGACGTCGGAGCGGCCTTCGCGGACTGTGCCGGCTGGACCGGGTTGGCCACGGTCGGCTGCGGCGCGGCGTCCTGCGGCGCGGTCTTCGGGGCCTTCGACGGTTTCGCTGCCTTCGCGGCGGCCGCGCCTGCGGCTGCTCCGGCAACACCTGCGGCGGCGGCCGCTCCGGCTCCCCGGTGCTCCGTCTTCGGCGCTGCTGCCGGCGGGGCGGGGGCCTGCCGCGGCGGAACCACCGGCTGGTTGGCTGGCCGCTGCTGCTGGTCGCCGTAGTTGATGTAGCCGGCGTCGACTTCCTCGTCGTCGTAGAGGCCGTCATAGGTTTCGGGCTCGTTCGACCGGGCCTGGCCGAAGATCTCACTGCCCAGCGTGTCGGTGAAGAACGGTTCCACGTAGGGCGGGTTGGAGCTGACCACGAGGTCCAGCAGGTCAGCCGCGGACGTGTGGTTGGTGATCAGGTAGGTGGCGTCGTCACTGACTCCGAGGTCCAGGATCTGCACCTGTCCGGGGCGTTCGCCGGTGGCCACCTCGCGGGCGCTTTGGGCCACCTGGTCGGCGTTTCCCGGGCCAGCAACGAGGATGCTCACGGGACGGTTCAGCACCTGGTCCACGCCGTCCAGCACCAGATCCTCGTCATGCGAGGTCAGAACCGTGGCGGTCACCTTGTAGCGGCCGCCGAGTACTGATCCGACATCGATCGGGTGGGACACGTGTTCCTCCTAGGCTGTCCGGAACTGCCGGCCCCGGTGACGTCAACGGTCAACGCCGGCCCCCGGTAAAGCCGGTGGACCCCAGGTCTGCAACTCCCCTTGTTAGTCTTCGATCCTAACTGATGCTGGTGTTGCGCCCGGTGACCACGGCCTCCGTTCGGGGTGCGGCTTACTTTTTGTTGCCCTGCCCGTCCGGGAAGTACGGGTTGCGTCCGGGGTCGCCCTGGTAGGTGCGGCGGCCCGGCAGTGGAATCTCCGTCTGGCCCGACCCGCCCCGCGACGTGGCGGGCCGTTCCTCCTCGGGGAGGTAGCCGCCGTCGGGGCCCCAACCGGTGGTGTCTTCCTCGCGGACGTCGGGACCCACGCGGAAGGACGCCGAATCGAACTCTCCCGAGATCCGCGGGATGAGGCCGGTATCCAGGGAGGTGGTGGCCCGCTGGGGAACCGTCCGGACCGGTGCGGTCCGTCCCGCCGGAACCTCCCCGGCTACTTCCTCGCCCGAGCCGGCACCAGCCTCGCCCGTGGCGTCCGACCCTGTCCCTGCGGCGCCTGCCGCACCCGCGGCGGCCGGGCGGCGGCGCAGCCTGCCCAGCAGCGGCTGCAGGAGGTCCTGGAGCTCGCTCACCCGCAGCACCCGCAGCAGCACGAAGTAGACGGCCAGCATGATGGGGCCGACGACGGCGACGGTCACCAGTGCGGCGATCCGGCCGCTCCAGGCGAAGCCGTCCGGGTTGTAGCTGCCCAGCAGCCAGAGGGCGCCGGTCCCCGCGATAGCCGAACCGAGGGCCGCGTAGCCCATCTTGATGTAGGAACTGGCGACGCGCGGGCCATCCAGGTGGCCCAGGAGCCGCCGAAGGAAGCCGGCGCTGACGATCACGGAGAGGATGTTGCCGCCGGTGTAGAGGAGTGCGATGGCGAAGATGATCCGGTCGAAGGGCAGGAACTGGATGAAGAAGGCCGCCACCACGTTCACCAGGGCCAGGACCAGCTGGATGTAGAAGGGGGTGCGGGCGTCCTCGTTGGCGTAGAACACCCGCGACATCATGAAGTTGGCGCTCATGAACGGGGTGCTGAGGGCCAGGATGGTCAGGGTCTGGGCCAGCATGACCCCGTCCTGCCGGTCACCGCCGGAGAAGAACATGCCCAGCGGGCCGGCCAGTGCGAAGAGGGCCAGTGCACCGAAGACTGTCGCCACCGCCATGGTGCGCAGGCCGTGGCTGAGCGCGCGGCGGAGTCCGGCCCGGTCCCCGTCCTGGGAGGCGCGGGTCATCCGGTTGAAGAGCACCGTGGCGAGCGAGAGGGCGATGATCGAGTGCGGCAGCAGGTACAGCTGGCTGGCCACCTCCAGCACGGCGTTGCCGGGAAGCGTGGCGGCCGCCTCGGTCTGTCCTTCGGCCTGGAGCCGGAGGCGTTCGGCGCCGGGAATGGTCGCGATGCGCATGATGTAGAGGAAGGCCAGCTGCCCCACGGCTGCCGTCGCCAGCGTCCACACGCTGAGCTTGGCGGCCTGGCCCAGCCCCACGCCGCGCCAGCCGAAACGGGGGCGCAGCCCCAGCCGGAGCCGCAGCACGGGAATCATCAGGATGGCCGTCTGCGCCACCACGCCGATTGTGGAGAACCCGGCCACCAGCAACGTCTGGAAGGATCCCCAGTTGTCCAGGGTGTGCGGGTTGGCCTCGTTGGTGCCGAGGATCCAAATGAACATGCCGAGGCCGGCAATGGCGACGACGTTGTTCAGGATCGGTGCCCACATGGCGGGTCCGAACGCGCCGTTGGCGTTCAGGACCTGGGTCAGCAGGGCATAGAGGCCGTAGAAGAAGATCTGCGGCAGGCACCAGAACGCGAACGCCACGGCCAGGGACTTCTGCTGCGGTGAATACCCCTGGGTGGTCAGGTCAATCACGGTGGGCGCCAGCAGCGTCACCACCAGCGTCAGGGACAACAGCACGACGACGGCCAGGGTGAGCAGGCGGCTGATGTAGTCGGCGCCGCGGTCCGGGCCCTTGCTGGCCTTGATGATCTGCGGGACCAGGACGGCGTTAAAGACGCCGCCGGCCACCAACAGGAAGATCAGGTTGGGAAGGTTGTTGGCATTGATGAACGTGTCGGTGACCGTCGAGCCGAGGCCCAGGGCCAGCGCCAGCATCCAGGTCTTGGCGAATCCGAGGAACCGCGAGACCAGGGTCCCGGCGGCCATGACGGCGCTGGACCGGGCCTCTCCGGCGCGGGCGGCCTGGGGGGCGGCGGCTTCGGAGGGTGCGGACTTCTCGGGCTGGGGCTGGGCGGCAGACATCCTTCTCATCGTCTCACCCGGGCGGCCGAATAGGCGCAACCGCGGCCCGTACGGACGAGGTCCTAGCGGTGGTCGGGAAGGACTTCGCGGGCGAGGTCGGCGATGCGGCGCTCATTGGGGAAGGACAATTTCCGGGCCAGTTCCGTCAGCGGCACCCATGCCACGTCCACGGCTTCCTGGTCGGGATCGTTCTCAATGGTCAGTTCGCCGCCGGTGGCCTGCAACAGATAGTGGTGGACCGTCTTGTGGACCCGGTGGCCGCTGACGGTGAACCAGTAGTCGATACTGCCCAGCGGGGCGAGGATCTTGCCCTCGATGCCGGTCTCCTCGGCGATCTCGCGGACGGCCGCTTCCTCGTTGCTTTCCTTGCCTTCCGGGTGGCCCTTCGGCAGGCACCACTCGAGGCGGCCGCCGCGGTTGAGCCGGGCGATGATCGCCACGCGCAGTTCGGCGTCGGATGTATCCACCACGACGCCGCCCGCGGAAACTTCCTCCACGGTAGGCAGGGAGGCCTGGCCCGCGTGCTGCTGCGCCGGCGCGACGTTGCCACCGATTGCCGAGGGCAACGGTGCGTTCGTCCTCCTGCCGGGAGCGCTCGGTACGGGGTGGGCCATAAAGTCCACTCTAACTACTCTTGCCCGGACTTGATGACCTAAACGTGACGGGAAAGTGGACGGCGGGAAAATCGGATTCGGGCCGCCCCCGCGGGCCGCCGCGGACGGGCCGGTGTCCCCGGTCCGCCCCGGTGTGGTGCTGGCGGGGATTTCTGACAAGCTTAAGAGACTATGTCGCACCCACATCACCAGACCGAGTCCCACCCCGTCGATTTTCAGGTTGACCCGGTGGTCCTTGAGCTGGGGCGGCGTTTTGCCGACGCCGGCCACGAACTCTCCCTGGTCGGCGGCCCGGTCCGGGACCTCTTCCTGGGCCGTGAATCGCCGGACCTGGACTTCACCACCGACGCCACCCCGGACCAGACCGTCGCGCTGATCAAGAAATGGGCCGACAACTTCTGGGAGATCGGGCGCGCCTTCGGGACCATCGGGATGCGCAAAGCCGGTTTCCAGATCGAGATCACCACCTACCGCGCCGAGGCCTACGACCCCGAGTCACGGAAACCCGTGGTGGCGTTTGGATCCTCCCTGACCGATGACCTGCTGCGCCGTGACTTCACCATCAACGCCATGGCCCTGCGGCTGCCCTCGATGGAGCTGGTGGACCCGTTCGGCGGGGTCCGGGACCTGCACGCCTCCACGCTGTCCACGCCCGGCTCGCCCGAGGACTCCTTCTCGGACGACCCGCTGCGGATGATGCGGGCCGCCCGCTTCGCCGCGCAGCTGGGTGTGACTGTCCACCCCGACGTCCGCCGCGCCATGACCGCCATGGCGGAGCGGATCAAGATCATTTCCAACGAGCGTGTCCGCGATGAGCTGGTCAAGCTCATCTGTGCCGCCCAGCCGAGGACCGGCGTCGACCTCCTCGTGGACACCGGCCTGGCCGAATACGTGCTGCCCGAGGTGTCCGCGCTCCGGCTCGAATCGGACGAGCACCACCGCCACAAGGACGTCTACCAGCACTCGCTGCAGGTCCTGGAGCAGGCCGCGGGCCTGGAGACCGACGCCGACGGCCCCGTTCCGGGCCCTGACTTCGTGCTGCGGTTCGCGGCCCTGATGCACGACGTCGGCAAGCCGGCCACGCGGCGCTTCGAGGCGGGCGGCGCGGTGAGCTTCCGGCACCACGACATGGTGGGGTCGAAGCTGACCGCGAAGCGGATGAAGGCGCTCCGCTTCGACAACGACACCATCAAGGCCGTTGCGCGCCTGGTGGAACTGCACATGCGGTTCTACGGATACGGCGACGCCGGCTGGAGCGACTCCGCCGTCCGCCGCTACGTTACCGACGCGGGCCCACTCCTGGAGCGGCTGCACCGGCTGACCCGGTCCGACGTAACCACCCGCAACCAGCGCAAGGCCGAACGCCTCGCCTTCGCCTACGACGACCTTGAGACGCGGATCGCCGAGCTGCGCGAGCGGGAATCGCTGGAGGCGGTCCGCCCGGACCTCGACGGCGGCGCCATCATGGCCCTGCTGGGCCTCAAGCCGGGACCCGTCGTCGGCCGCGCCTACAAGTACCTGCTGGAAGTACGGATGGAGAACGGGCCGCTCGAGCCCGCCGCCGCCGAAGCCAAACTGCTGGAATGGTGGGCGGCGCAGCCGGAATCCGCCGCCGTCGCACCCTCTGAGGAGTCCTAATGCCCACACCCGCCAACGGCCCCCGCCCCCAGCTCTGGATCCTCCGCCACGGCGAGACCGAATGGTCCAAGAGCGGCCAGTACACGGGCCTGACGGACCTTCCCCTCACGGTGGAGGGCGAGCAGCAGGCCGTGGAGGCCCGCAAGGTCCTTGACGGGGTCGACTTCGACCTGGTGCTCACCTCGCCGCTGCGCCGCGCCCGCCGCACGGCCGAACTGGCCGGCTTCCCCGACGCACGGCTGGAACCGCTGGCGGTGGAGTGGGACTACGGCGACTACGAGGGCATCAGCTCGGACCTGATCCGGAAGGACAACCCGGACTACCTGATCTGGACCCACGGCGTGCCAAACGGTGAAGCGCTCGACGACGTCGCGGCTCGGGCGGACAAGATCGTGGCCAGGGTGCTGGAGTCCGGCCTCGACAATGTCCTGGTCGTGGCGCACGGGCATTTCTCCCGCATCCTCACCGCCCGGTGGCTGGGACTGGACGCCCACGAGGGACGGCATTTCGTCCTTGGTACAGCCAAGGTCTGCACCCTGGGCTGGGATAAAAAGACCCCTGCAGTGGTGCGCTGGGGCCTCTAAAACGGCTCCCTTAAAATTTTTTCCATAAAACTTTATGGATTAAGTGGTCAACCCCTGCATTCATCATGTAGTTTTATTTCCAACCCCAGAGGCGTCCCGCCGGGGTATCGGCGCTCACCGCCCGGCCTGTCAGCCGGAGCGATGGCACAACAGAAAAGGAGGTTGGGAAAATGATTACTTTGACTCGCGGATGGATGTTCACCCTCACCGCCAACCCGGCCTCCGTTGTTGCCTGGCGCCCGAATTTTGGAATGCACACCTGCTGATTCCGCTGATCGCCGGCCACGTGCCGGGATTGCAGAACCGCCGCTAGCCCGACTCCTCCCGCATCAGGGACGGCGCGGGCTTCGGCGGGACAGTTGCCGGTAAAGCCTCCTTCTTCATCACCTTCGCCCTGCCAGGCCATCAAAACGCGCGGCACCACAATTCGGAACTCTGCTTCCCGGCGGTGCATCTTTCACGCTCAGTGCCGGCATTCTTCGCTTGGCGAATTCACGCACTAAAACGGCTCTTCTTTTGCTGCCCTTTTAGTTACATTATCTGCAATTTATCCGGGGTCTATTTGTCATGCCCAAATATCCCGTAAATTCCTTCCCTCTTCACCCCAGGAGTACACGTGTCTGTCGTTCCGTCCCTGACCCGCCCCACACCGCACCCCGGAGCCCTGCCGCTTCGGCCGGATCCCGCCCAGACTTCCATCCCGACCCTCCGGAGGGAGGTGAAACCAATGAAACGACAGCTCCCCCGCGTGCCGGTCTTCCGTCCGCGGCCCGGCCGCAAGGAACGGACGCAGTTCAACGCCCAGCTGCTGGAACAGCGGCGTGAAGACGTCTACCTGACCCTGCACCAGATGGGCCTGATCCGCTGATTCGCTGCTGCCCCGACCGCCCAGGTCACGCACACCGCAGCAGCCATCAGAGGAGGACCCATGAGATTGACCATTCCGAGCTACCCGCCAGGAGCCCACGCGGCAACGCGTGGGCTCCCCCGTTTAACCGGCCGCCCGTCGTCCCCAGGGCCACGTCCGGCCGCCGCGAACCCCCGGTAAGCTCATGGCATGCAGGAGACAATGCCGCCGGACCAGCACCGGAGGAGCCGACTGGTGGTTCCCACCCGCAGTGACCGGCTGCTACGGAACTTCACCGAACTGATCGGCGGACCCATGGGGCACCGCGCCGCGCCCGGCGTCGTCTCTCCCGGCCACTTCACCGTCCCCCGGGTGCTCGGAATCCTGACGGTCCTGGCCGCGCTGCTGGCACTTCTGGTCAAGGGCTACTGCCGGAGCAACGGCTGGGAATCCCCCGGCCAGTTTTACGCCACCTGCTACTCCGACTTCCCCGAACTCTTTCGAAACCGCGGACTGGGCAATGGCGCCTTCCCGTTCGTCACCGCCGGAAGCTACTTCGAATACCCGGTCCTGATGGGCTTCATCGCCGGAGCCACCGCCCTTCTGGTACCCGGCTCGGGAACCGGCGCCGGCCGGGTCCTCGCGTACTTCGACGTCAATGCCACCCTGGTGGTGGCCGTTTGGATCGTCGTCGTCCTCGTCACCGCCCGCACGGCCGGCCGGCGGCCCTGGGACGCCGCCATGGTGGCGCTGGCCCCCGGCATCATCCTGGCCGGATTCATCAACTGGGACATGTGGGCCGTGGGTTTCTTGGCCCTGGCCACGTACTTCTTCTCCCGGAACCACCTGGTCCTGGCCGGCATCTGCATCGGGCTGGGCACCGCCACCAAGCTCTACCCGCTGCTGATCCTCGGCGCCATCCTGGTGCTCGCGCTGCGCACCGGACGGATCCGGGCGTTCCTCACCACCGCCGGGGCGGCCGCGGCGGCGTGGCTTGCCGTGAACCTTCCCGCCCTGCTGGCAGACCCGGCCGGATGGAAGTACTTCTACCAGTTCACCGAGTCCCGGCCCGCCGGCTACAGCTCACCCTGGTTCGCATACAACCTGGTGGCCGGCCGGCTCGGCTGGAAGCCGCTGGAGGCGGCCGTCATCAACTCGCTGGCCATGGACCTGTTCCTTGCCGCCTGCGTGCTGATCGCGCTGCTGGCACTGGCCGCGCCGCGCCGTCCCCGCCTGGCGCAGCTGGTCTTCCTGATCGTGGCCGCCTTCATCCTGACCAACAAGGTCTACTCGCCCCAGTTCGTCATCTGGTTGATTCCGCTGCTGGCCCTGGCCCGGCCGCGGTGGCGCGACTTCCTCATCTGGCAGGCCATCGAGGGACTGCACTGGGCGGCCGTGTGGATGTTCCTGGGCCAGGTCACCAGCGGCGGCCCCTCCCAGCACAACATCGACATGCCCTACTACGTCCTGGCCGTCGTCGCTCACATGCTGGCCACGGCATACCTGATGGCGCGGGTGGCCTGGGACATCGTCGAGCCGGACCGGGACATCATCCGCCGGCAGCGCGTGGACGATCCTCACGGAGGTCCCTTCGACGGCGCCGCTGACCGGCTGCGGATCGACCTCCGGCACCCGGCGGCCTCGGTCGTGCCGTGGCGGACGGCGAAGGTGAGCTCCGATGCCTGACGTCGCGGTGGTGGGAGCGGGCCCCAACGGCCTCGCCGCGGCCGTGACGATGGCCCGCGCCGGCCTCGCCGTGGACGTGTACGAG
>Ga0209148_1001569_pt1 | contig 10901 bp, 10 predicted proteins | sample AraplaCol_mMF_r2_2_FD_184288 | JGI IMG/M metagenome (GOLD analysis project Ga0209148, IMG submission 184288) | Arabidopsis root microbial communities from North Carolina, USA - plate scrape CL_Col_mMF_r2 (SPAdes) (version 2) | ecosystem: Host-associated > Plants > Roots > Endosphere | place...
CCGACTTGATCGAACCTTCCAGGTCGGTGATCGCGGCTTCGATCTTTTCCTTCTCGCCCGCGTCCAGCTTGTCGCCGTACTCGGTCAGGGACTTGCGGGTCGAGTGGACCAGCGCGTCGGCCTGGTTGCGCGACTCCGCCAGTTCCTTGACCTTCTTGTCCTCTTCCGCGTTCAGCTCGGCGTCCTTCACCATCTTCTGGATCTCGTCTTCCGACAGGCCCGAGTTGGCCTTGATGGTGATCTTGTTCTCTTTACCGGTGGCCTTGTCCTTCGCGCCCACGTGCAGGATGCCGTTGGCGTCGATGTCGAAGGTCACTTCGATCTGCGGCGTGCCGCGCGGCGACGGCGGGATGCCTTCCAGGTTGAACTCGCCCAGGCCCTTGTTGCCGGCGGCGATCTCGCGCTCGCCCTGGTAGACCTTGATGGTCACGGCCGGCTGGTTGTCGTCGGCGGTCGAGAACACCTGCGAGAACTTGGTCGGGATCGTGGTGTTCTTCTGGATCATCTTGGTCATCACGCCGCCCAGGGTTTCGATACCCAGCGACAGCGGCGTCACGTCCAGCAGCAGCAGGTCCTTGCGCTCACCGGACAGCACGGAACCCTGGATGGCGGCGCCGACTGCGACGGCCTCGTCCGGGTTGACGTCCTTGCGCGGATCCTTGCCGAAGAACTCCTTGACTTTTTCCTGCACCTTCGGCATGCGGGTCATGCCGCCGACCAGGATGATGTCGTCGATGTCCGAGACCTTCACGCCGGCGTCCTTGATGGCGACGCGGCACGGCTCGATGGTCTTGGCGATCAGTTCCTCGACGAGGGCTTCCAGCTTGGCGCGGGTGATCTTGAGGTTCAGGTGGACCGGCGCGCCGTTCGCCATGGCGATGTACGGCTCGTTGATCTCGGTCTGCTGCGACGACGACAGTTCGATCTTCGCGCGCTCGGCCGACGCCTTGATGCGCTGCAGCGCGATCGGGTCCTTCGACAGGTCGAGGCCGTTGATCTTCTTGAATTCGTCGATGATGTAGTCGATGATGCGCTGGTCGAAGTCTTCGCCGCCCAGGAACGTGTCGCCGTTGGTCGACAGCACTTCGAACTGCTTCTCGCCGTCCACGTCGGCGATCTCGATGATCGACACGTCGAACGTGCCGCCGCCGAGGTCATACACGGCGATCTTGCGGTCGCCCTTGTCGGTCTTGTCCAGGCCGAATGCCAGCGCGGCCGCGGTCGGCTCGTTGATGATGCGCTTGACGTCCAGGCCGGCGATGCGGCCGGCGTCCTTGGTCGCCTGGCGCTGCGAGTCGTTGAAGTAGGCCGGGACGGTGATGACGGCTTCCGTCACTTCCTCGCCGAGGTAGTCTTCGGCGGTCTTCTTCATCTTGCGCAGCACTTCGGCCGAGATCTGCGGCGGTGCCAGCTTCTTGTCGCGCACACCGACCCAGGCGTCGCCGTTGTCGGCCTTGCTGATCGTGTACGGCATCAGGCTGATGTCCTTCTGGACTTCCTTCTCGTCGAATTTACGGCCGATCAGGCGCTTGACCGCGAACAGGGTGTTCTTCGGGTTGGTGACGGCCTGGCGTTTCGCCGGCGCGCCGACCAGGATCTCGCCATCTTCCTGATAAGCGATGATCGAAGGCGTGGTACGCGCGCCTTCCGCATTTTCGATGACCTTGGGCTGACCATTTTCCATGATCGCCACGCAGGAGTTGGTGGTGCCCAGGTCGATACCGATAATTCTGCCCATAATATTTTCCTTTTTAGTACTCAGTTTTCAGATGTGTCGAATATTGGGAAATGTCGTCTAGTTTCAAGAGGTTATTCCCCCCTGCCGCAACATTATTTCGGTGCCGCGGCGGTCACGATGGCAGGGCGCAGCAGGCGGTCGGCGATCATGTAGCCCTTCTGCAGCACGGTGACCACGGTGTTCGCTTCCTGGTCGGCCGGCACCACGGCCACGGCCTGGTGCTTGTTCGGGTCGAGCTTGTCGCCCACCTGCGGCATCACTTCGACCAGGCGGTTCTTCTCGAACGCGGCGGTGAGCTGCTTGAGGGTCATCTCGACGCCTTCCTTGATCGATTCGACCGTCGGCGCTTCGACTTTCAGGGCCATCTCGAGGCTGTCGCGCACAGGCACCATGGCCTCGGCGAAGCTTTCGATGGCGAACTTGTGGGCCTTGCTCACATCTTCCTGGGCACGGCGGCGGATATTGTCCGCCTCGGCCTTGGCACGCATGAAGGCATCGTGCATCTCGGCCAGTTTGGCTTCGGTGGCGCTCAGCTGTTCTTCAAGGCCGGGCTCCGTCGCCGGCGCACCCTGGGCCGCTGCGGCGGCAGCGTCGGCAGCGTCGGCTTCCGGCTGATTGCTCACCTCTTGGTTTTCTTGGTCTTGCATCGAAAAAACTCCTGAAATCAAGGACTTGGCTGATGGATTGGACGGTTGTACCGGTCACACAGGCCCGCATATGGGGCAATCGCCTACATTTTCAAGGGGAATTGCCGAGTTAATATGCAGATGTGCGTAGTCTTTTGTTACAAGATTTACTTGCTCGTAGTCACCATCGACAGTCCACCGTTCTACTATCGTTTCGTTAAACATCCGTCCAACACAACGACCCGATGGGAACGATCATGAAACTGCATCTGATAAGCGGCGCCGTGCTCATCTACACCCTGCTCGCGCTGGCTGCGATCTGCCTGGCGGAACTCGGGTCGGCGTCGCAAAACGTGGCATTCTAGCATCTCGCCGGGCAACGACCGACATTCGCGCCGTGGCAACGGATCGGCCGGCGCGTATCACCGCGTGGGCGGCGTTGCCCGACCGGCCATTCAATCGACAACAGTGGAGCCGCCCACCCTACGCGCATGCTCGCGCGCGATTTCGGCATCGCGGCGCTGCGCCTCGCGTTGCGCGGGCGTGAGCATCGTCGGCCAGCCGACCAGGTGCTGTTCGGCGATCTCGGCCATGCCGACGATCCAGGCCGGATTGTCGTTCAGGCACGGAATGTAGTGATAATCCTGGCCGCCGTTCGATTCGAAATCGTGGCGCACTTCCATGTTGATCTCTTCCAGCGTCTCCAGGCAGTCGCTGGTAAAGCCCGGGCACATGACGTCGATCCGTTTGATGCCGTCCTGCGCCAGCTGCCGCACGGTCGGCGCCGTGTACGGCTGCAGCCATTCGGCACGGCCGAAGCGCGACTGGAAAGAAACCAGGTACTGGTCCGGCGTGAGGCGCAGGCGCGCGGCCAGCAGGCGTGCCGTCCGGTGGCATTCGCAGTGGTACGGGTCGCCCAGCAACAGCGTGCGCCTGGGCACGCCATGGAAGCTCATCACCAGTTTCTCGCCGCGGCCGTGCGCTTCCCAGTACGACTCGACGGACGCCGCCAGCGCCTCGATATAGCCGTCGTGGTCGTGGTAGTGCTTCACGAGACGCAGCTCGGGGATGTTGCGCACCTTCCGGTAATGGTCGAAGACGGCGTCCCAGATCGATGCCGTCGTCGTGCCCGAATACTGCGGATACGCGGGCAGCACGACGATCCGTTCGACGCCGCGCGCCTTGAGGCCGTCCAGCACGTCCGGCAGCGCGGGGCCGCCGTAGCGCATCGCCATCGCCACCTCGACGTCGTGGTGGCCGCGCTGTTCGAGCAAGGCCTGCAGCCGGGCCGCCTGCCGTTCCGTGTACACCTTCAGGGGCGAGCCTTCCCGGCTCCAGATGGCCGCGTATTTTTGCGCCGACTGCCCCGAACGGAACGGCAGGATCGCCAGGTGCAGGATGACGTTCCACACGGCGCGCGGGATCTCCACCACGCGCGGGTCGGACAGGAACTGCTTCAGGTAGCGCCGCACCGCGGGCCGCGTCGGCGCCTCGGGCGTGCCGAGGTTGACGAGGACGATGGCGCTCGTCGCGACGGCGCCGTGCTGGTGCGGCGGTTCTTTGTTGAAGGGCATGGGGTTCCTGGTTGACTCAGGACGCGAGCAGCTCGCGCGCGTGCTTGCGCGTCGTCTCGGTGATCTCGATGCCGCCCAGCATGCGCGCCACTTCCTCCACGCGTGACTTGTTGTCGAGCACGTCGATGCGCGACACGGTCTTGCCGCCGTCCGTCGTGCCCTTGGCCACCTGGAAATGCTGGTTCGCCTGGCTCGCCACCTGCGGCAGGTGCGTGACGCACAGCACCTGCCGGCTCTGCCCCAGGCGTTTCAGCAGGCGGCCGACGACTTCCGCCACGCCGCCGCCGATGCCCGTGTCGACCTCGTCGAAGATCAAGGTCGGCACCGTCGTCGCATTGGCCGTGATGACGGAAATGGCCAGCGAGATCCGCGCCAGTTCGCCGCCCGACGCCACCTTGGCCAGCGGCCGCGGCACGACGCCGGCGTGGCCGGCCACGAGGAACTCGACCTGCTCGCAACCATATACGGCCGGTTCGCACGGGTTCAGCGCGACGACGAAGCGGCCGCCGCTCATCGACAATTCCTGCATCGCTTCCGACACCTGCGACGACAGGCGCTGGGCCGCCTGCGCGCGCGTCGCCGACAGTTTTTGCGCCGCCGCCAGGTAGACGGCTTGCGCTTTTTCTTCCTGGCGGCGCAGGCCATCCACGTCGCTGGCGTCGGCCAGTTGCTGCAGCTTGGCCTTCAGCGTCGCGTGTTCGTCCGGCAGTTCGTCGGGCGTGACGCGGAATTTGCGGGCCGTGCTGTGGATCGCGTCCATACGCGCGTCGACCTGGGCCAGGCGCTCAGGATCGAGCTCGACCTTATCGACATACGTGTTCAGCGCGTACGCGGCTTCCTGCAACTGGATGCGCGCCGGTTCCATGCAATCGAGCACGGCCTGCAGGCCCGCGTCGACGCCGGCTAGCTTGGCCAGCTTCTGGTTCAGCGACGACAGCTGCGACAGGATCGGCTGCTCCGATTCCGACAGTGCGTTGAGCGCTTCCTGCGCGCCTTCGATCAGGCTCGCGGCATGCGACAGGCGGCTGTGTTCGTTGGTGATCTCGGCCCACTCGCCCGGCTTCACCGCGAGCTTGTCGAGTTCACTGACCTGCCATTCGAGGCGCTCGCGTTCCAGCAGCACGTTCTTCGCGTTCGTCTCGAATTCCTCGCGCTGGCGCGCCAGCGCCTTCCACGCCTTGTACGTGGCGGCCACTTCCTGCACCTGGGCCGGCGCGCCCGGATCGCGCACGGCGACCTGGTTGTCGAGCAGTGCGCGCTGGGCATCGAGCTTGAGCAGCGACTGGTGCGCGTGCTGGCCGTGGATGTCGACGAGGAGCTCGCCCAGTTCGCGCAACTGGCTGGCGGTGGCGGCGCTGCCGTTGATATACGACTTGGAGCGGCCGGCGTTGTCGATCACGCGGCGCAGCAGCGCCCCGCCCTCGTCGTTGCCGAACTCGTTCTGATCCAGCCAGCTGCTCGCTGCCGGGGTCAAGGCGAAGTCGGCGCTGATGTCGGCCTTGGCCGCGCCTTCGCGCACCATGCTCGCGTCGCCGCGGCCGCCCAGCGCGAGCTGGAGCGCGTCGATCAGGATCGACTTGCCGGCGCCGGTCTCGCCGGTGAGCACCGTGAAGCCGTTCGAGAACTCGAGCTCGATCGTATCGACGATGACGAAGTCGCGGATGGTCAATGTGCGCAACATGAAGAAACTCATCTCCTGATGGATGCTGGGATTACTTGAGCTTGCCGTCACCGGACGGATATTCGTTCCAGTGCAGCTTCTCGCGCAGGGTGTGGTAGTAGCTCCACCCTTCCGGATGCAGGAAGGTGATGGTGTTGGGCGAGCGCGAGATCATGATCTGGTCGCCGTGCTGCAGGCTCGTGAACGTCTGCATGTCGAAGTTCACGCTGATGTCGCGGCCGTTGATGATCTCGACGACGATGTCGCTCGTGTTCGGCACGACGATCGGGCGGTTGGACAGCGCATGCGGCGCGATCGGCACCAGCACGATGCCGGCCAGCGCCGGATGCAGCAGCGGGCCGCCGGCCGACAACGCGTACGCCGTCGACCCGGTGGGCGTGGACACGATCAGGCCGTCCGAACGCTGGTTGTACATGAAGGTGCCGTCCACCGTGACCTTCAGTTCGGCCATGCCGGCGCCCGTGCCGCGCGCGACCACGACGTCGTTGACGGCCACGGAACAGTGGATCTCGACGCCTTCGCGCACGACGCGCGCCTCCAGCAGCGAGCGCTCCTCGGCCTCGGCCTTGCCGCTGAGGATTTCGCCCAGCGCGGGCAGCATGCGGTCGATCGGGATGTCGGTCATGAAGCCCAGGCGGCCCTGGTTGATGCCGATGAGCGGCACGCGGTAGCGCGCCAGCTGGCGGGCGATGCCGAGCATCGTGCCGTCGCCGCCGACGACGATGGCCGTGCCGCAGTGCGCGCCGATCTCGTCCACCGTCATGGCATCCACGCCGGCGACGCTCACGTGCGCCGCCGTCTGTTCCTCGAACACGACGCGGTAGCCGGCGCCCTGCAGGAAGTCGACGATGGCCTGGACGGGCTCGTCGATCCCGGCCGTGTGATGCCGTACGACGAGCGCGATGGTTTGTTGCGGTTCAGGCGTCACGGACATTACGACTCTCGGCAGCAGGTGATGGGGAGACAGAAGATTAACCGATTCGCCCGGCTTCTGCACTATCGCAACTCAGCAAATACTGTACAAACGCACAGTATAGTTGGGCGGACGGACTTCCGGCAAGCGCGCCGGCCGGGCTCGCTTCAATGGAGGACGCCGAACCCGACCGCGGCACCGATCGCAAGGCCCATGCCGATCACGTGCAGCATCATCAGCACGCACCAGCGCACGCCGGTGGTCAGGCGCGAGCCGCCGTAGACGCGCCGCATCGCGACGGGCGTGTAGAACACGAGCCACAGGCCCAGCCCCCACGACACGATGCCGAGGAAGCCGGGCACGAGCAGCAGCAGGGCCAGGGCGAGGAACGCGAACCCGTTGACGTGCAGGGCGAACAGCAGGTGCTCGCCGTAGCGCCGCCCCGAGCCCAGGTACAGCACCTTCAGGTACAGCGCGAACAACGGCATCATGAAGAAAATTGCATACGGCACATAGCTGTTGAAGGCCGTCCGCAACACCTTGTCCCGCTCGTCGGGCGCCATGTTGCTGAACCGGTCCGCCTGCGCGCCCCAGTGCGCATTGACGTTGCCGATGCCCTGGCGCAGCTCCGCCGTGCCCGCGGCGATTTCTCCCGGCTCGTCTTCGCGCACCAGGGCGTGCTTCTTGTCCGCCTGGCCGTGTGCGGACGCGGCGGCGGCCGCGGCGGCGGGCGCGCGGCCCTGCCCCGCCTGCACCGGGGCCTCGTCGTGGCCGGTATATTTCACGACGGCGAAGAAGATCAGGCTGAACGTCAGGTACAGGCGCAAGGGCTGGATGTAACGCACCCGGCGTCCATTGATGTATTCCAAAGTCAGCTGCCCGGGACGGAACAAAAGGAGCAGCAGCGACTTCCAAAGCTTGCCTTCCAGCGCGACGTAGTGGCCGATGAACTCGTGCAGGAATTCGCGTGTGCTCGGCGGATGCAAAACGGTTTCCTGCCCGCATTCGTGGCAAAAATTGCCGGAAACGACGGCCCGGCAATTCGGGCAGTCGCCGGCGGCGTGGTGCAGGGAGGTGGGCGTGGTCACGACGTTCGCGGCGGTTGTCATATGAACCAACATGTTAACCAGTTAATTGCAAAAAAGCATCTTCCAATTGCGCGACCGCCTTCGGGTCGAAGGATTAGGATTTAATCAATTGAATCGAAGGAGGCTGTCATGGTGCAGGAAGCAAAAGACCGTGTCGTGAATACCGACCGGAAAATCGAAGAACAGGGCTACAAGCGCGAACCGCACGAGCGCGACGAATCGCCGGACGGCCAGGGCGTCAGGCCGCGCGGCATCATCAAGCAGGCCGCGGAGGACCTGCAGCAGGGCCTCGTCGACACCGACGCGCGCGCGACCCCGGGCGCCAGCGAAGCCGTGACGCCGGCGCCGGGCGCGACCGGCCAGGCCAACCCGCAGCCGGACCGCAACCGCGACATGCGCGACCACGATTCGACCATTCCCGACGGAGGGAAGAATCGATGACGGCGCGCGCCAGGCTTGCCGTCCTGTTGTTGCCGCTGCTGGGCACCGGTATCGCCCACGCCCAGCAATATCCCGTCGGCTGGGGGCCGAATCCGGCACTGCCTGAACCCGAGCAATCGCTGATCCCGACCATCAACGTGGCCAAGGCGGACGCCTGGCCGCAGGGCACGCGTCCGACGCCGGCCGCCGGGCTGGCCGCCACCGCCTATGCGAGCGGCCTCGACCATCCGCGCTGGCTGTACGTGCTGCCGAACGGCGATGTGCTCGTGGCCGAGAGCAACAAGCCCGGCAATGCGCCGAAGGAAAAGGGCATCCGCGCCAAGTTCCAGTCGATGGCGCAGAAGGAAGCGGGGGCCGGGGTCGCGTCGCCCGATAAAATCATCCTGCTGCGCGGCTTCAAGCCGGACGGCACGGCCGACACGAAGGTCACGTTCATGCAGGGCCTGACCTCGCCCTTCGGCATGACCCTCGTCGGCACCAACCTGTACGTCGCCAACGCCGACGCGCTGTGGAAGTTCCCGTACAAGACGGGCGAGACGAGCATCACGGCCAAGGGCACGAAGGTGCTCGACCTGCCTTCCGGCATCAACCACCACTGGACGAAGAACGTCGTCGCTTCTCCCGACGGCAAGAAGCTGTACATCACGGTCGGCTCGAACAGCAACGTGGCCGAGAACGGCATGGACGTCGAGAAGGGCCGCGCCGCCATCTGGGAATACGACCTCGCCAGCGGCAAGTCGCGCATCTACGCGAGCGGCCTGCGCAATCCGCAAGGCATGGCCTTCCAGCCGCAGACGAAGGCCTTGTGGACGTCCGTCAACGAGCGCGACGAACTGGGCAACGACCTCGTGCCCGACTACATGACGGCCGTGAAGGACGGCGCGTTCTACGGCTGGCCGTACAGCTATTACGGCCGGCACGTCGATCCCCGCGTCAAGCCGCAGAACCCGGAGATGGTGGCCAAGGCCATCGTCCCCGATTACGCGCTGGGCGCGCACACGGCGTCGCTCGGCATGACGTTCTACGATGGCGACCTGATGCCGCAATTCAAGAACGGCGCGCTGGTCAGCCAGCACGGCTCGTGGAACCGCAAGCCGCACTCCGGCTACCAGCTCGTGTTCGTGCCGTTCACCAACGGCATGCCGAGCGGTCCGCCGCAAACCGTCCTGTCTGGCTTCCTCGGCAAGGACGAACACGCATACGGGCGCCCGGTCGGGGTCGCGGTCGACAAGACCGGCGCCATCCTGCTGGCGGATGACGTCGGCAACATCGTCTGGCGGATCACTCCGGCCGCCACCAACCAGGGAGTCACTAAATGATCAAACGTAAGGGAAGCGCCGTGTGGAGCGGCGGACTGAAAGACGGCAAGGGCACCGTATCCACGCAGAGCGGCGTCCTCAACCAGTCGCAATACGGCTTCAACACCCGCTTCGAAGATGGCGCGGGCACGAATCCGGAAGAACTGCTGGCGGCCGCGCACGCGGGCTGCTTCACGATGGCGCTGTCGGCCCAGCTGGGCGAAGCGGGCATGACGGCGCAAAAGCTGGAAACCACCGCGACCGTATCGCTGGACAAGGCCGACGGCGGCTTCGCCATCCCGGCCGTACACCTGGACCTCGTCGCCACGATCCCCGGCGCGAACGAGCAGGCGTTCCAGGAAGCGGCGCGCAAGGCCAAGGAGGGGTGTCCGGTGTCCAAGCTGTTCAATGCCAACATTACGCTGGATGCCAGGCTGCAGGCATAACCCGTTGTGGCAGCGTGCCGCGCGACCGCCCGGCACGCCTGCACGAATCCGCCCGAGCGCATAAAATCCTCGCTTTCCCCACGAATCAACAAGGACAAGAATGCGCATCCTGCACACCATGTTACGCGTCGGCGACCTGCAGCGCTCCATCGACTTCTACACCAAGGTACTGGGCATGAAGCTGCTGCGCACGAGCGAGAATCCGGACTACAAGTACACGCTGGCCTTCGTCGGCTACGGCAACAATCCGGACCATGCGGAACTCGAACTGACCTATAACTGGGGCGTCGACAAGTACGACATGGGATCGGCCTACGGCCACATCGCGATCTCGGCCGACGACATTTACAAGACCTGCGAACAGGTCCGCGCGGCCGGCGGCAACATCACCCGCGAACCGGGTCCGGTCAAGGGCGGCACGACCGTGATCGCGTTCATTACCGATCCGGACGGCTACAAGGTCGAACTCATCGAGCGTGCCGACCACGCCGGTGGCGGCGGCCTGAGCAGCTAAGACGGCAGGCCGGCGCGCGCTCGCCGCGCGTTAATTTGTCTTCGAACCGAAATAGACCTGCTTGCCCGACGTCGCCGTCGTACGCGTCGACCTGGCCGCGCTGTGCGAACTGATGAACGAGGACGGCACGATGATGCGCGGCGCCGCCATCGAACACTTCGCGCGCGCGGCGTCCCGATCCTCGCCAGCGCCGAGCTGATCGCCCGGCGCACGCGCGGCGCGCGGCAGGCCGCCTGACCGGTTTCACTTCCTCGGCTTGAGCAGCGCCAGCCCGGTATTCGTGCGCACGACGATGTTGCCGTCATCGGCCACCGCGAGCGCGCGCACGAGCACGAGGCCGGCCGGCGGCGCGGCGATCCGGTCGTTCAGGTCGACGATGCCGTCCTTCCTCGTCCAGGAAATCGCGTGTTCCTCGGTCCTGGTGGTGGCCGAGCCGACGACGAGTCCACCCGCATTGATGGCGTCGGCGATCGAGAAATTCCCGCCCGCGAGCGCGCCGATGCTCGTCATGGCCGTGCCGTCGTAGACGAAGCCGCGGCCGCTGCCGTCGGCCAGCGCGGAATTGCCGGCGACAAGGCCCGC
>Ga0209148_1001570_pt1 | contig 10888 bp, 4 predicted proteins | sample AraplaCol_mMF_r2_2_FD_184288 | JGI IMG/M metagenome (GOLD analysis project Ga0209148, IMG submission 184288) | Arabidopsis root microbial communities from North Carolina, USA - plate scrape CL_Col_mMF_r2 (SPAdes) (version 2) | ecosystem: Host-associated > Plants > Roots > Endosphere | place: USA...
CGCGTCGCCCGAGCAGGGGTTCGTGCTGCAGAGGACTTTCACCATATCGTGCAACTGGGCGAAGCCCGCCGGCGGCGCGCCGTCCGTCAGCCCCATGTTCGCCACGACGACCGACGGCGGCATCGTGGTCTTACCGCCGAAGAAGTTATTGAACGACATCGGCGCGACCTTGTCGCCGGCAAAGCGCGGGTCGCTCAGGTAGGCCAGCTTGCTGAACGGCTGCCAGCCGTCGCTGCCGACGGCCCAGGGCGCCGTGATCTCGTGCCACTGGTTGTTGCCGTGCGTCGCGCGCGTGTCCGCCGTGCGGTTGGTGAAGCGCACGCCGAAACGCAGGTCGTTCAGCACCGGGCTGTCGAAGATGAACTTGGCGTCCAGGCGCGCCGCGTTCTGGGCGGCGACGGCGTCGTCGCGGTGCTCCTGGGTGGAGGACCAGTAATAGTTGTTTGGATCGTTCAGGAAGGCGCGGTCGGCCGAGTCGAACGTCAGCGTCGGCGGCGAGGTGCGCAGGTCGATGCCCTCTTTCGGCATGTAGCCGCCCAGGCCGACCAGGTTGTCATAGCCGTAGGTCGTGGCGCGGGTATGCTGCAGGTCGCTGCTGAGCACCCACTGGTCGTTCGCGCGCCACTGCAGGTTCCACGCGACGTCGCGCGTGTCCGACTTGCGGCCGGAACTGCGGGTCTGGGTGCCGAAGCCGACACCCGGATCCTTGGGCGCGCGCATCGTGCCCGCCAGCAGCACGCCCTGGTCGTCGAACACCGCGCCCGGATCGAGCATGATGGTGGCCGGATTCGCGCCGGCGGACAGCGAGTATTCCGACGTGTGCATGTCGTACTTCGAGCGGAAATAGGTCAGGTGCGACGACAGCGAATCCTTCTTCCACTGCAGCGCGCCGTACAAGCCGTCGCGCTCCCGTTCGAAGTTGTTGGTCGTCCAGCTGCCGCCACCCGAGATCCAGCGCGTGGGGCCGGCGGCTTCGCCCACCACCACGGCGTCGGTGCGCGCGATGTACGGCGAGATCTGCATGCCGTCGCTGCGCGTGTCGATTTTCGAACGCGCCAGGTCGACCAGCACGCCGAACTCGCCGAAGCCGGTCTTCCAGCGGTTCGACAGCAGGCCGGAGAACGACGGCGAATTCTTGCCGCGCAGTTGGGAGCGCGACTCTTCCACCGACACCGCGCCCTTGGCGCCCTTGAAGTCGAACGGCAGCGCCGTGCGCAGGTTCACGAGGCCGCCGATGCCGCCTTCGATCTGCTCGGCCGACGGGTTCTTGTACACGTCCACGCCGGCCATCAGCTCGGGCGGCACGTCCTCGAAGCTCAGCGAGCGGCCGCCGTTGGCGGAGAACGAATCGCGGCCGTTCAGTTCCGAGCGCACGTACGACAGGCCGCGCACCGACACGCCCGTGCCTTCGGCGGCGAAGTGGTTGATGCCGTCGCCCACGCTCTGCAGCCGATCCGGGACGTTCATGGTACGGTCGATGGTGACGCCGACCACGCGCTGCAGCACTTCCGTCACCGACTTGTCCGGCAGCTTGCCGATGTCGTCGGCCACGATGGAGTCGACGATCTCGTCCGAATTTTTCTTGCGCATCGCGGCCGATTCCAGCGCGGCGCGCTGGCCCACGACGACGACGGTGGTCGTGGCGTCGTCCTTCTTCGTGGTGGCGTCGTCGGCCAGTGCGCTGTGCGCAAACAGGGCCCCGCTCGCCATCAGCACGAACTGGGCTGCACCTGCGGCGATGGCTGTTCTCTGAAACTGCTTCACTGATATTCTCCTCTGCGTTTTTCTGGACGTCCGTTCTTGCGGGGTGCCGGAAGGCGGCGTTCGCGCCTGTACCGGTGAATGCATTTTCAGTTGCAGCAAGATGTTGGACAATTCTCAAAATCACCAATCCGATACATGAAAAATGCGATGTGTAGGATGGGCACAACGGCGCCGCGCGCGGGCGCGCGGGCGTGGCGGATGGGACACGGGAGGGATGTGCGCGCGGCCGGGCGGACCGGCGGCGGCTATGGCGCCGCGGTTTCCCGGACGGGACCGGCGCCCTGTTCCTGCTGGGTCGCCAGCGTGCGGAACGCCTTGGGCGTGCAGTCGTATTCTTCCTTGAACAGCTTGTTGAAATAGGAGATGTTGGCATACCCGACCGAGTACGCGATCTCCGCGATGGTCGTGTCGCCGTTCTCCGTCAGCAGCCGTGCCGCTTCCGTCAGGCGCAGCTTGTTCAGGTAGCTGGTGAACGTCATGCCGAGTTCCGATTTCAGCACGTCGTTGACCTTCGTGCGGTTCGTCCCCGTCGCGGCGACGACGCCCTCCAGGTCGAGCTCGGGATTGGTGAAGTTCGTCGCGATGAACCGCAGCACCGACGCCTTTTCCTTGTCCTTGTACGGTTCCAGCGTGAGCTGGCGGTAGGCGACGAGCGGCAGGTCTTTCTTGAGCTTCGCCCCCAGGCTCGCGATCGTCGCGCGCGCATGGGCGCGGAAGCACCAGATGCCGAACGCGATCCACCCCGCCGCCACGATGGCGGCCAGCCAGGCGAGATAGCGGTAGTCGCGGCCGCGCAGCGTGATCTTGCCGATCTCGACGTGGGACGGGACGCCGCGGGGGCTCTGCGACGTCGCGCCGAACACGAGCCGCGCGACGCGGTCCAGCTTGAAGTCCTGGCGCGACAAGTCGCGGTGCAGCGTTTCGAACCACCACTCCGGAATCGTCAGCCGCGTCAGGTCGAGGGACACCGGCACCCCTGCCTCGTTGCACGAGAAATAGGTCAGGGCCGGCGGATAGGTCAGGAAGTTCCCGGGCTTCGAGATGTGTTCGTCGAAGATGGAAATGATGAACACCAGCGAATTGGCGGGCGCGCATTGGGCGACGAACGTCATGCTGCTGTACGCCGACATGTCCACCAGGGCCGGCTTGCCGTCCGAGTCCACCGCCAGCAGGTCGGCCGAGACGTTGGGATTCGGTCCGGTCGACGGCAGCTTCAGGTCGAAACGCAGCCGGTCCCGCGTGGCCTCGTCGACACGGACGACCCCCGCGTCCTCGCCCCACGGGGCCGTGGTATAGCCGTAGCGCCAGCGGATCGCGCCCGCGGCGGCACGCTCGTTCGCGGGCAGGATGGACAGCGACAGATAGCTTCGATCGACCAGTACGACCGCCAGCAGCGCATCCGCGAGCACGATGGCGATGAACGCGAGCAGCGCCTTCTTATAAAACTCTTGCATATGGCATGGTGGGTGATTGTCTCCAGTCCGTCACCTCTCGTGGGGACGTCGCTGGAATCATAACAGCCCACCTTCGCCGGACTGCGGTTTCGCGGCTGCGATGCCGGCGCGTTGCAGTTACACAACGCTGGCGCGGCCTCCGGTCACGGCGCCGCCCGGGCGCGCAGCGGCTTGCCGTTGACGTCGTACACGGCCGCGTCCAGGCGCACCGTCGTCGCGACGGCCCTGGCGTCCGCCGCGCTGGCCGCGAGGATCACACGATACTCGCCCGCGGCCACGTTCCACGTCTTCGTCGTGGCGTCGAACACGGCGAGCAGGCGCGGATCGACCGTCACGGACGCCCGGACGCGGGCGCCCGGCTGCACGTCCACCTTGGCGAATCCGGCCAGGCGCTTGGGCGCTTCCCAGCGTGCGCCGACCGGCGCCACGTAGACTTGCGCCACCTCCTTGCCCGCCACCCTGCCCGTGTTCGTCACGGTGAACGCGGCGTGCACGATGCCGTCCTTCACCTCGGCTTCGATGCCGGACAGCGTGAAGTCGGTGTACGACAGGCCGTGCCCGAACGGGAACAGCGGCTTGAGGCCCTTCAGGTCGAACCACTTGTAGCCGACGGCCGCGCCTTCGTGGTAATCGGTCTCGAAGCGGCGCCCGTCCACGTGCGGAAAACCGTCCAGCACGGGGCGCGGCAATTGCGCTTCCGAGGCAGGAAACGTGGCCGGCAGGTGGCCGGACGGATTGACGTCGCCGAACAGGATGCCCGCGATGGCCGCGCCGCCGCTCGTGCCCGGATACCACGCTTCGAGCACCGCGCCCACGTTCGCCAGCCACGGCATGGTGACGGGACCGCCCGTTTCCAGCACCACCACCGTGCGCGGGTTGGCGGCCGCCACGGCCGCGACCAGGTCGTCCTGGCGGTCGGGCAGCGCCAGGTCCGGCACGTCCATGCCTTCGCCCGTCCACTGGGTCGCGAACACGACGACGGCGTCGCTGGCGCGCGCGAGGGCCGCCGCGGCGGCGCGGTCGGCGCCGTCGAGATAGGTGACCGTGGCGCCGGGCGCGCGCTTGCGGATCGCCTCCAGCGGCGCCGACGGGTAGTACATCACGGGGCCGGGCCACGTCGTCGGCGCGATCCCCGGCACGGCGTTGCCGCCCTTCGGATACACGAGCGACGATCCGCCGCCGGCCAGCACGCCCTTGTCCGCGTGGCCGCCGATGACGGCGATCCGCTTGACGGCTCCGTTCAACGGCAGCGCGTGCGCGTCGTTCTTGAGCAGGACCATGCCCTCCTGCGCGTCCTTCAGCGACACGGCGGCATGCGCCTCGAAGGCGATCGTGTCCGGCGCCGGCGCCACCGGATGGTCGACGACGCCGTGTTCGAACATCGCGCGCAGGACGCGGCGCGCCATGTCGTCCAGGCGCGCGCGCGGCACCCAGCCGTTCAACACGGCTTCCTTGAGCGGCGCGCCGAAGTAGTCGGACACGTCGAACGGCATGCCGGACTGCTGGTCGAGGCCCGCGTTGGCCGCGGGGACCGTGCTGTGGACGGCGCCCCAGTCCGACATCACCCAGCCCGCGAATCCCCAGTCGTCCTTGAGCACCTCGTTCAGCAGATGGGCGTTCTCGCACGCGTGCACGCCGTTCACGCGGTTGTACGAACACATGACGGCGCCCGGATTGCCGTCTTCGTTGGCGATCTGCAGCGCGAGCAGGTCGGACATGCGCGCCGCGGCCTCGTCGATCCGCACGTTCACGGTCGTGCGGCCGGATTCCTGGTCGTTCAGCGCGAAATGCTTCAGCGTGGAGACGACGTGGTTCGACTGGATGCCCCTGATCTGCGCGCCGACGATGCGGCCGGCCAGCAGCGGGTCCTCGCCGCCGTATTCGAAATTGCGCCCGTTGCGCGGCTCGCGCAGCAGGTTGACGCCGCCCGCCAGCAGCACGTTGAAACCGTAGGCGCGCGCTTCGGCGCCGATCATGGCGCCGCCCGCATAGGCCGTGCCCACGTCCCACGTGGCGGCCGTGTTCAGGCCGGACGGCAGCGCCGTGGCATAGCGCACGTTCGGGCCGGCCTGGCTCGCCACGCCCAGGCCCGCGTCGGTCTCCCACAAATGCGGAATGCCCAGGCGCGGCACGCCGTAGACGAAGCCGGCCGACTGGTCGTGGGACGGCGCCGGACGCTTCATCTTCTTCGCGTCGCTGTCCGCGCCCAGGTAGCCGTAGACGAGCTTCAGCTTGTCGTCCAGCGTCATCTCGCGCAGCACGAGGGCGGCCCGCTCGTCCGCGCCGAGCGTCGTATTCATCCACGGCTCGGCCGCCGCCGCGCTGCCGCAGCAGACGGTGGCGGCGTACAACAAGGCGATCGTTTTCTTCAATGGCGCGAATCGGTGCACGGGCTTACCTCGGGAGAAAAAGGGAGATATTCTCCGGACGCGGGCACGGCGCCGCAATTGCGAAAATCGCGAATGTGCGACATGAAATCGCGGCGCCGGACGGTTCTGGCGAAAATCATGCGCCCGGTCCGCCAATTTCATAATTGCGCCGCGGGCCGGGCGGTGCCCACAATCCGGGCTCACCGGATTTTTTCGAGGTCAATCCATGCGCAAGCTTTTGTTGTCACTATTCTTTTTCGTCGCCGCCGCTGCACAGGCGCAGAGCACCGTGATCCCGCTCTGGCCGGAAGGCGTGCCGAACGCAAAGGCGAATCCTGGCCCCGAAAAGCTCGACGGGGAACTCATCAGCCATGTCTCCGAGCCGACGCTGACCTATTATCCCGCCGCGAGCGACCGCGCGGCCAGGACCGCGGTGATCATCTGCCCGGGCGGCGGCTACGAATTCCTGGCGTTCGACCATGAAGGCCGGCAGTACGCGCAGTGGCTGTCCCGCCTGGGCGTCGCCGCCTTCGTGCTCAAGTACCGCCTGTCGGACTTCGGTCACCCCGCCCCGCTGCAGGACGTATTGCGGGCGCTGCGCACCGTGCGCGCGCATGCCGCCGATTATGGCGTGGCGCCGGACCGCATCGGCGTGATGGGCAGTTCGGCCGGCGGCCACCTCGCCGCCAGCGCGGCCACGATGTTCGACGATCCGGCCGGACGCACCGGCGCGGCGCTCGACGCCGTGAGCGCACGGCCCGATTTCCTGCTGCTGCTGTACCCGGTGATCACGCTGATGCCGCCCGCCGCGCACGCCGGTTCGCGCCATGCGCTGCTGGGCGCGAACCCCGCGCCGGCGCTGGTGCAGGCGATGTCGGTCGAGACCCGCGTCAGCGCGCAGACGCCGCCGACGTTCCTCGTCCACTCGCAGGACGACGGCGCCGTCCCGGTCGACAACAGCATCATGTTCTTCCAGGCCCTCACGCGCGCCCACGTGCCGGCCGAGATGCACATCTTCGAGCGCGGCGGCCACGGCATGGGCATGAGCGCCGGCCACGGCGACGCGTCGCTGTGGCCGAAGCGCGCCGAGGAATGGCTGCGCGACCGCAAGCTGATCCAGTAGCCACCGGGCCGGTCCACGCCGGCCCGCATCGTATTTCCGCCATCCTGAAAGGAGGTGCACGCCACCACGACGACCACGCCCGCGACATGCTGTCTTGTTCCATCCCGTACGACGACACATTCACGTAATGAGGAGACATGCCATGAAAAGAAACGCGATCCTGGGCACGCTGCTGCTCGCCCTGACCCTGACCGGCTGCAGCGGCGGCCCGGCCGACACCCCCGCCAGTCCCACGCAGACCGCCGCCACGATGTCCTCGGTGGCGGCCGCAAGAGCCGTCAAATTCCCCAGCTATAACACGAATCCGCTCCCCGCCGACCTGACGGGCATGAGCAGCAACGCCGTCACGCTGGCCGGCAAGATCAAGGCCGGCATCAACATCGGCAATACGCTGGAGGCGACCGGCGGCGAGACCGCCTGGGGCAATCCGCAGATCACGCTGCAGCAGATCCAGTTGATCAAGCAGAGCGGCTTCACCGCGGTGCGCCTGCCCACCTCCTGGGACCAGTACGCCGACCAGCGCACGGGCAAGATCAGCGACGCCTGGCTGGCGCGCGTGAAACAGGTCGTCCAGTGGTGCGTCGACAGCGGCCTGTACGTCGTCGTCAACATCCACTGGGATGGCGGCTGGCTGGACAACAACATCACGTCCAGCGGGCAGGCATCCGTCAACATGAAGCAGAAGGCCTACTGGGAGCAGATCGCCACCACGCTGCGCGACTACGACGAACACCTGATGTTCGCCAGCTCGAACGAGCCGCCGGCGAAGGACGCCAACCAGATGGCGATCCTGATGTCGTACTACCAGACCTTCGTCGACGCCGTGCGCTCGACGGGCGGCAGGAACGCCTACCGGGTGCTGGTCGTGCAGGGCCCGAGCACGGACATCGACCTCACCGACAGCCTGATGAACACGATGCCGACGGACACCGTGCCGGGCCGGCAGATGGCGGAGATCCACTACTATTCGCCCTACCAGTTCGCCCTGATGACGGCCGACGCGACCTGGGGCAACCAGTTCTTTTATTGGGGCGCCGGCTATCACTCGACGACGGACACGGCGCACAACCCGACGTGGGGCGAGGAAGCGTACCTGGATGCCGAGTTCGCGAAGATGAAGCAGAAGTTCGTCGACAAGGGCATCCCGGTCGTGATGGGCGAGTTCGGCGCGATCCGCCGCTCGGCGCAGTTGTCGGGCGCCGACCTGCAACTGCACCTGAACGGGCGCGCCTACTTCCTCAACTACGCGTCGCGCCGGGCCATCGCCAACGGCCTGCTGCCGTTCTACTGGGATAACGGCGCCCCGGACTTCGCCATCTTCGACCGCCGGGCCGGCACGGTGTCCGACCAGCAGGCGCTCGATGCCTTGGTCCGCGGGGCCAATGGACTGGGTCTGTGATTCCAGTCGTTTGATCGGTCGGGGTTGATCAGTCGGGGTCAGAGCAACGCCGCTGCGCGGCGCCAGACTCTGACCCCGATGGGTTTAGAACGCCATCCGCAGGCCGACGTTGACGCGGCGGCCGTCGTTTTCCAGCGTGAGGAACTGGCTGTCGTTGTTGGCGTACTCGTGCACCTTGGCGTTCGTCAGGTTGATGGCGTCCACGTACAACGACATTTCCGGGGTCAGGTTGTAGCGCAGGCTCGCATCCGTCTGGCCGTAGGCCGCGCGGTTGCGCGGCAGGGTGCTGCCGCCGCCGCAATCGATGGAGAAGTGATTGCGCCAGTTATAGCTGGCCCGTGCCTGGAACTTGCTGTTCTCGAAGAACAGCGACGCGTTGTACGACTGGCGCGACAGGCCCGGATAACCGCAGGTCACGGGACCCTCGGCCGCATCGCGGTTCGCTTCCGCATCGACGTAGGTATAGTTCGCCGTCACGCCGAAGCCCTGCAGCAGCGGATGGATATTGTCGAACGCATACTGGCCCGCCAGTTCCGCACCCTTGATCGTGCCCGTCTGGCCGTTGCGGATACGGGTGTCGTGCACGATTTCGTTCGGATACTGGGCGATCTTCGTGTCCTGCAGCGACGTCTCCAGGAAATCCGACACCTTCTTCGTGAACAGGGCGGCGCTGACGTAGTTCGTCTTCGACAGATACCATTCGTACGACACGTCGAAGTTAGTCGAACGCATCGGCTTCAGGTAGGGGTTGCCGCCGCCGCTCGTCACATAGCCGACGCGGCCGCCGTAGCCGTTGCTGACGCCCATCTGGTTCAGCGTCGGACGGGTCAGCGTCTTCGACGCGCCGAAGCGCAGCAGCATGTCGGACGTGAGGTCGAACTTCAGGTTACCGGACGGCAGCCAGGCGTTGTAGCTGTTGCCGACCGTATTCGTCTGCATCGGGCCCCAGTTCTGGATGTAGGTCGTATCGTTCGGGCTTTGCACGGCCGACAGCAGGACGCGGCTGGTGCCCGAGGAGTCCGATTTCACGTGCATGTAGCGCAGGCCCAGATCGCCGGACCAGCCGTCGCCTTCCCATTTCGACTGGGCGAAGGCGTTCGCCACCTTTTCACGCACGGCCCACAGCGACGGCTTCGTATAGTCGATCGCCATCGGGCCGTTCGGATAGATCGACTTGTCCGCATAATGGGCCGGGTCGTTCGATTGCGGGATCAAGGACGGCTGGTTCAGGTACGCCATGTAGCTGTACGGATCGAAGCTCAGGAAGTTCGCCGGCACGCCGCCGCCGCTGCCGAACGGATTGCCCAGCGGCGTCACCGTGAACAGCGACGACGGCAGCGACACGTGGTAGCCCGAGAAGGCGTTCCACGAATCGGCGCTCCAGGAAATGTGCTCGACCTTGCGCTGCGAATACGCCCCACCGAAGTCGAGGCCCTTGAACACGCCCATGTCCGCATTCCAGGACGCGTTCAGGCGGCCTTCGTGCAGGTTGTCGTGGTTGGTGTCGATGTTATTGCCGACGGCGTGGGCGCGCACGGCCGACGGGTCGGCGATGCCATCGCCGAAGGTCACGGTCGGCGTCGAGCCGAAGGTCAGCACGTCGCCATTCTTCGGCACCATGCCGGCCACGATCCACAGGTCGGGATAGCCGATCGCGGTGCGCGACGTCGACAGGTCGGCTTCCAGCTTCCAGTCCGGCGACAGCATCCACTTCGAATTCACGCCATAGGCCAGCGTGGTCGACAGGCGGTCGCCGCCCTTGACGATCATGTCGTTCGAATTGGCGTCGGTCAGGATGCCCGCGGCGGCCAGGCCCGGATTGTTGGCGACGAAGTTCGAACCCGGACGATCGAAACCCGTCACCTGGCCGTTCGCGTCGGCTTTCACGTTGAGCTGGGTCGGATTCATCCAGTCGCTGACGGCGATCACGCTGTTGCGCTGGTTCAGGCGCGAATACAGGGCGTCGGCCGTGATCTTCCAGGTGGACGACGGATTGTATTGCACCGTCGTGTTGGCGACGAGGCGCTTGCGGCTTTCGTCCTCGTTCTGGAAGCCGTAGCTTTGCGGCATGAGCAGCTTCTTGGTCGTGACGTCCGCCGCCGTCAGCCCCTTGGAGTTCAGGTCGCCGTTGATCGTCTTCACGTCCAGCAGGTTCCAGGCGTCGTTGAGGGCTTTGTATTGCCGCGACTTGCGGTCCGTGTACGACAGCGAGCCGGCCACGCCGAAATTCTTCGCCGCATTCGCGTAGGTGTACAGGGCGCTGAGGTTCGGCGTGTTCTTCTTCGAATTCGAGTCGTACGAATCGGAGACGTTGACCACGGTCGACTGGCCGGCCTTGCCGGACAGCGGGCGCGCGGTCTGGATGTCGACGGTCGAACCGATGCCGCCCTCCGGCAGGAAGGCCTGGGACGTCTTGTACACGAGGGCCTTCGAGATCAGGTCGGACGACAGCACGTCGAACGAGAACTCACGGCCGCCCGTGTCGCTCGTCATGGTGCGGCCATTGATCAGCACGTTATTGAATTCCGGGCCGAGGCCGCGCACGGAGATGTAGCGCCCTTCGCCGTTGTTGCGCTGGATCTGCACGCCGGTCACGCGCTGCAGCGACTCGGCGATGTTCGTGTCCGGGAACTTGCCGGCATCCTCGGCCGACACGGCGTCGACGATGCCTTCCTGCAGGCGCTTGGTCATCAGCGACGAGCTGAGCGACGCCCGGATGCCGCTGACGACGACCTGCTGCACCGAGTTGTCGGCCGGCGCCGGCTCGGTCGTGGTCTGC
>Ga0209148_1001575_pt1 | contig 10877 bp, 12 predicted proteins | sample AraplaCol_mMF_r2_2_FD_184288 | JGI IMG/M metagenome (GOLD analysis project Ga0209148, IMG submission 184288) | Arabidopsis root microbial communities from North Carolina, USA - plate scrape CL_Col_mMF_r2 (SPAdes) (version 2) | ecosystem: Host-associated > Plants > Roots > Endosphere | place...
GGCCGTTCACGACCTCGGCGCCGCAGTCGCTGTGTCATGACCGGGCCCCAACGACGTAAGCGTTTACTTAGATTTGTCTCACCCCCAACGAGACGCAAAGGTTTGTAAAGACTGACAATTTAGCCCTAAAGAACCGCCCGGCCGGGCCGTTAATTGAACTCCCATATCCCTACGGTCTCTCCGCGTGAATCTTTTCAAGTCGACCCAGGCACGCTACACGGTGGCGGTCGCTGCCTATTTTCTTGTCCTGGTGGCACTGACTCTTGTCGTCATCCGCCTGTTCGTCAGTCCGGACCTCCGCGCGACCGAGGCCAAGCTGGTCGAATGGAATGTGGACGAGATCGGTAGCGTCATTACCAACAAGCTGCACCAGGTGGAAGCGCAGCAGCGCAGCATCACCCAGACGGTGGCCCTGATGGACAGCGCGTCCATCGATCGCCTCCAGCCCGGACTGGTCGATCAGTACGGCGACGCCGACGTGTTTGGCGGCGGCATCTGGCCCCTGCCGTTCAAGCGCGAAGCAACCAAGGAACGCGACAGCACCTTCTTCGCGCGCGACGCCAGCGGCAAGCTGGCCGTCAACACGCACTGGAACCAGCCGGACGCGCTGAAGTACTGGGAACAGAGCTGGTACAAGAACGGCTTGAGCGCACCACGCGGGCACTGCCTGTGGGCCAATGCATACAAGGACGATGCCAGCGCCCAGCCGCGCACGAACTGCGCCATGGCCATCTACAAGGGCGACGAGATCTTCGGCGTCTCGACCATCGACGTCACTCTCGGCTTCTTCAACCGCCTTGTCGCCGACATGGAAAAGAAGGTTCAGGGCCAGATCCTGATCGTCGAGCCGAACGGCACCATCGTCAGCAACAGCACGTACATCAAGGACGATATCGTCCTCAAGAAGCTCGCCGACCTCGCCGGAAGCTCGACGATGATCGCTCAGGTGAAGGACGCCCTGCCCGGCCTGGCAAAAGCCGGACAGATCGAGCATGACTACGATGCCGACGGCGAATCGCACACGCTCTTCCTGAAGCCGATCGCCGGCACGCCGTGGGTACTTGCCACCAGCCTGCCCACTCGCCTGCTCACCGAGAACAGTTCGCGCATTCTCACCAAGCTGGCCTCCGTGCAGGTGCCGCTCGCCTTGTTGCTGCTTGCTGCCCTTGTGCTGGGTATCCGCGCCCTGATGCGCCAGCTCGCCACGCTCAAGGCCAACATCGATGACCTGAATTCGGGCGATGCAGACCTTACCCGTCGTCTCGCCCAAGGCAACGGCAGCGAATACAACGGCGTCGTGGAAAGCTTCAACAGCTTCGTGGCGCGCCTGCAGGGCATGATGCGACAGGTGCGCGACAGCTCCTCGGCCATTTCCTCAGCCGCCACGCAGATCGCCAGCGGCAACCTCGACCTTTCGCAGCGCACGGAAGAACAGGCCAGTTCGCTCGAAGAGACCGCCGCGTCGATGGAAGAACTGACCGCCACGGTTCGCCAGAATGCGGAGAATGCGCGCCAGGCCAACACGCTGGCCCGCGAAGCAGCAGCTGCGGCGCACGGTGGCAGCGGCACGGTCGCGGAGGTGGTCACCACGATGGATGCCATCACGAAGTCGTCGGCGCGCATTGCCGACATCGTGGGTGTCATCGACGGCATCGCCTTCCAGACCAACCTGCTGGCACTCAACGCCGCGGTGGAAGCGGCTCGTGCCGGTGAGCAGGGGCGTGGTTTTGCGGTGGTGGCGGGCGAAGTGCGCAGCCTGGCGCAGAGTTCGGCCAAGGCGGCTCGCGACATCAAGGCGCTGATCGCCGAATCGGTGGACGATGTGGAGCGCGGCTCAGAACTCGTCCGCGTGGCGGGTGAGCGCATCGGCGAGCTGACGGGCAGCGTCGCGCACGTCGCCACCTTCATGGAAGAGATCATGGCCGCCAGCCACGAGCAGAGCCAGGGCATCGAGCAGGTCAACGGAGTGGTCACGCAGCTCGACGACATGACGCAGCAGAACGCCGCACTGGTGGAAGAAGCGGCCGCCGCAGCCAAGGCACTGGAAGACCAGACCCGCACGCTCGAGTCCGTGGTCAGCGGCTTCAAGCTCTGAGCCTATCCGCGGGCGAGGGTGAGGGTGGCCTCTCGCCGCTGTAGCGGCTCCTACAACGAAGCGCGCTCCTGCAACGGAGCGCGTTTCCCGCACGAGGGGCGCGTCTCTTTGTAGGAGCCGCTATAGCGGCGAGCACGGTTCGACGGGGGCGTTGGCGCAACGGGAAGTCGTAGCGTCTACGTTCCGCGCAACCGTTAAGGCAACACGCGCGCGAAGCGCGCTGCACCGCCCTGTCGCGTGGCAGGCAATGCGGGCGATGGGGCCACCATCGGCAGCCCTTCGCCACAGAAAATGGCATGCAATGCGCCCAGCAGCATGCGCACACGCTCATCGGCAATCGAATAATAGATGGACCGCGACTGCCGCCGCGTCGTCACAAGCTTCGCCTGGCGCAGTTCACCGAGTTGCTGGGAAAGGCCCGGCTGACGAATGCCGAGATCTCGCTCGATGTCGCCTACCGCACATTCGCCCTGCGCGATATGGCAAAGCAGCAGCAGACGCGTAGGTGCGCTCAACAGACGCAGCAACTCCGCCACCTCGGGTACGGCGGCCTTCATCGCGTCCAGCGTGGCGTCGTTGCTCAAGGACACGGGCGCCACCGGAAATACCACGACTCGCCATCGCGAGGCTGGATCGCAGACGCCTTCGATGCGTCCGTTTCCACACGTTCGAGAACGGGCGATCCCGGGCGCCAGCCTTCCGGCGTCGCAACGGCATGCCGATCGCTGGTCTGTAGCGCTGCCACCAGTCGGAGCAGTTCAGGCACGGATCGCCCCACTTCCATCGGATACCAGTTCATCGCGCGAATGACGCCTTCCGGATCGATCACATAAGTGATGCGCGCCGTCGCGCTATCGGCGGCATCCGGAGCGAGCATGCCGTAGCCCTGCGCAATGGCCATCGAAGGATCTTCGATGATGGGAAAGTCGATAGCCACGCCCCACCGCTCGTTGATGTCGCGAATCCAGGCAAGGTGCGCGTAAAGACCGTCGATGGACAGCGCCAGCAACGCGCAATCCAGCGCCGCGAACTCGGCGGCCGCCTGCGCGAAGGCCATGAACTCGCTGGTGCACACCGGCGTGAAGTCGGCCGGGTGGGAAAACAGCACCAACCAGCGCCCGCGGTAATCCGAGAGCGATACGTCGCCCTGCGTGGTCCGGGCGCGGAAATCGGGTGCGTGCTCGTTGAGGCGCAACGGGCGCGGAGTTTGAAAAGCGGCGTTCAAAGGGCTCTCCATCAACGAAATCTGACCAGAAGCCATACCGGCTGAAAGCCATAGTTACATATATACATAAATCATGTAAATATATCCCATCCCAACCCGGTGACGTGCCATGACACCCTACCCAGGCGATGCCTCCCTTCAACGCGCCATTCGCACATCGCAAGGCGCCATGGGCACCCCGGCCTTGTCGCCTCTCGTCACCTCGTTCTTCGACCCGGCCACGTTTACGGTCAGCCATCTCGTGCAGGATCCAACGAGCGATGCCTGCGCCATCGTGGACAGCGTGCTCGACTTCGACGCACCCAGCGGCCGCACAGCCACGCGCTCGGCGGAGAACATCGCGGCGATCGTCACGGAACGCCAGCTCAAGGTCGCGTGGATCCTGGAAACTCATGCGCACGCCGACCACCTGACCGCGGCACCCTGGTTACGTCAGCGCCTGGGTGGAACGCTCGCCATCGGCGCACAAATCACCGCCGTCCAACGGACCTTCGGCGACATCTTCAACGAGGACGATCGCTTTGCCCGGGACGGACGGCAATTCGATCACCTGTTCATCGATGGCGAGACGTTTTCCATCGGCGGGCTGCAGGCGGTGGCTCTGCACGTGCCGGGACACACACCGGCGTGCATGGCCTACGTCATCGGTGACGCGGTGTTCGTCGGCGACACGCTGTTCATGCCGGACTACGGGAGCGCGCGCTGCGATTTTCCAGGCGGCGACGCACGCACGCTGTATCGCTCGATTCAACGGTTGATGTCGCTACCGGATGCCACGCGCGTCTTCCTGTGCCACGACTACAAGGCGCCGGGGCGCGACGATTATGCTTGGGAAACCACCATCCTCGCCGAGCGCACCAGCAATGTACACGTACATGAAGGCATCGATGCAGACACCTTCGTACGCATGCGCGAAGCCAGAGACGCCACCCTGCCGATGCCGCGCCTGCTGCTTCCGTCCGTTCAAGTGAACATGCGCGCAGGCAATCTGCCGGAACCGGAAGGCAATGGCGTGCGCTATCTCAAGCTTCCGCTGGACCTGCTGTGATGATCGCAACGCTCGCCCATCTGCCTTGGTATTGGCCCGTGCTCGGCGGCCTCTGCATCGGCACTGCTGCCGGCATGCTTCTGCTTTTCAATGGCCGGATACTCGGGGTGTCCGGCATGGCGGCCGCGTCGCTCGGCTGGGCCGACGGGCACGATCGAACGGCTAACCGTTTGTTTCTTGTCGCATCGATGGCCGGTGCCGGACTGACCTACCTGATGCTGCACCGGCCTGCCATCGGGCCCACCGCGAACATGGCAGTTCTTATCGTCGGTGGCTTGTTGGTGGGCTACGGCACGCGACTCGGCTCCGGCTGCACCAGCGGCCACGGCGTCTGTGGCCTTGCACGGTTGTCGCCACGTTCGATAGCGGCGACAGGTGTCTTCATGTGCACGGCCGCCATCACGGTCTACGTCGTGCGTCACATCCTCGGGTATACGTCATGACGCGATTCGTCAGCGTGTTGGCAGGCCTTTTGTTCGGCGTCGGCCTGGCGCTTTCGGATATGGTCAATCCCCAGCGCGTGCAAGCCTTTCTCGACGTTGCCGGGACATGGGATCCCTCGCTCGCCTTGGTGATGATATCGGCGCTGATCCCATCGGCCTTGGCGTGGCAGATTCGCCGTCGGCGGTCCCGCCCCGTGTTCGACCAACAATTTCACGTGCCGACATCGCGTCGCATCGATACCGCGTTGCTGTCGGGCGCCGCGCTCTTCGGTATGGGCTGGGGTCTGGTCGGTCTGTGCCCAGGCCCGGCACTCGCCGATCTCGTCATCGTCCCCTGGCCTACCCTGGTGTTCGTGGTCGCCATGATCGCGGGGATGGGCGTGCATCGGTTGCTTAACCCACGCCCGTCGTGAAGGACTGCGCGAGGCTTCCGTCGCTATCCGGCATCGACCGCGCGATACCGGATAGCTATGTATGCCATGCAAGGTCTCAGGCAAACGATGCCATAACCTCAGCCTTGCGAGCTTCCATCTGTGCGCCGAGTTCGGCGAGCTCTTCCTTGGATAGAAGCTCCTTGGCGTCCTTGAACATCTCTTTCTCCTCCTCGTCTGCGTGGTGCTCGATCAATTCCTTGAGCACCTTGGCCCGGCCGGAAAACTCAACGCTGCCAGGGTCGGTATTCAGCAGATCGGGCAGGACGAGGTCTTCGGCAGCGCGATGTTCTTCGAGGGCTTCGAAGTACATCTTTGCTTCATCTTTGCGGCCGGCTGCCTTGAAGGCCGGGTAGAAGATTTCTTCTTCGATCGTCGTGTGCGCTTTCAGGTTGACCTGAATCTCGTGAAGCAGCGCGGCACGCTTCTTCGTGGCGCGCTCGCTGGTCTCTTCCAGTTGCGTCAGAAGTTCCTTGACGAGCTTGTGGTCGGTCTTGAGAAGTTTGATGGCATCCATCGATGTGTCCTGGCAGCGGCTGGGACGCCTACCATCAGTGGACCACCGTGAAATTCCTGCGAGAGATATGCACGCGCCGGCATCGCATACTCAGCACACGGCGGGATGCCCTGCGGAAAAACGCGTGGGCAAATCCTGTATTCGGAAGCTCTCCACGATGTGATCGATGAACACCCGGGTTTTCTGTGGCAGCAGATGCTGCGCAGGGTAATACAGCGACAGGTTCCCGCCCTCGACCCACCACTCGGGTAGCACGCGTACGACCGCGGCACGCTCGAACCACGGCAACGCCGACTGCACCGCAACGAGCGCCACGCCCATGCCGAGCGCGGCGGCGCGGCACGCCGCGTCGGGATCGTCGAAGACGACGCGCCGGTCGAGCGCAATGGCGACTTCACCACCCTTCCTCCGTGTGAGCACCCAGTCCCTGATCCGGCCCGTCTGTGGCGAACGGATAAGAATGCCTTCCCTGCCGGCCAGGTCGTCCGGCGTGAGGATCGGCGGCCCACGACCGAGGAAGTCGGGCGACGCGATCAGGATGCGCTGCGCTGGCGCCAATGCCCGAGCGACCACGCCCGGCTTGAGGTCGAAACCGCCGCCGATGGCGACATCGAATCCGTCGGCGATGAGGTCGACCGGTCGATTGTCGAATCGCCAGTCCGGCCTTACCGCGGGAAACGCCTGCAGGAAGCTGTCGAGCATCGGCACGATGAACTCGCGCCCGAAAGCGTAAGGCAAGGCCACACGCAATACGCCCGCCGGCCCGCCGGTACGCGCCCGTGCATTGGCCATCGCACCATCGAGTTGATCGATACTGCCCTGCACGTCCCGCAGAAAGGCTGCACCTGCCTCGGTGAGCGACAGTCGCCGTGTGGTTCGCTGGAACAGGCGGACGCCCAGCTCCGTCTCGAGCCGAGCCACATTTTTGCCGACCGCGGCCGGGGTGAGACCGAGCACACGCGCCGCGGAAGCAAAGCTCCCCGACTCCGCACTGCGGATGAAGCAAGCGATACCGTTGAGCGTATCCATGGGCACACACTCTAAACCGGTTGGATCGAATGTAACTACCGTAAAGGCGCTACCGGCTGAGGACACGGCGGCCTACATTGACTGGGCAAGCTTATCCATCCTCCGGAGATCCTCATGAACGACCTCAACTCGATCCAGAGCAAAAGCGCGCTGGTACTCGGCGGCTCACGCGGCATCGGTGCTGCCATTGCCCGCCGGCTCGCGGCGGGTGGCGCCGCCGTTGCCCTGACCTATGTGCAGGGCGCCTCGGCGGCCGATGCCATCGTGGCAGACATCACCAAGGCCGGCGGTCGCGCACTTGCCATCCAGGCCGACAGTGCAGACGACGCGGCAGTCGAAGCGGCGATCGCCAAGACGGTCGAGACCTTCGGCAGCCTCGACATTCTGGTCAACAGTGCCGGCGTACTCGCCATCGCACCGATTACGGAATTCACCACGGAAGACATCGATCGCACGATCGCGGTGAACATCCGTGCCGCCGTGATCGCCAGCCGCGCCGCCGCGCGTGTCATGGGCAAGGGCGGGCGCATCATCCACATCGGCAGCACCAACGCCGAGCGCATGCCGTTCTCCGGTGGCGCCGTCTACGCGATGAGCAAGTCCGCGTTGCAGGGCCTGACCCAGGGCCTGGCGCGCGATCTCGGCCCGGCGGGGATCACCGTCAACGTCGTCCAGCCGGGCCCGGTGGACACGGATATGAATCCCGCGAACGGACCGATGGCGGCAGGCATGATTCCGTACCTCGCCATCGGCCGCTACGGTCATCCCGAGGAAGTCGCCAGCTTCGTGGCGTATCTGGCGGGACCGGAAGCCGGCAACATCACCGGCGCGAGCCTCATGATCGATGGCGGTTTCGCGGCGTGAACCACGACCGCCGAGCGCGCAGGCGCTCGGCGGTATTGCCATGGGTACGGTTCAACCGCCTGCCGGCGGTTCCCACAGCTCCACCTTGTTGCCCTCGGGGTCCATGACCCAACCGAACTTGCCGAATTCGGAGTCGTCGGTCTTGTCCAGTACGTCGCAGCCTTCGTTGCGCAGCGCGCGCAGCAAGGCGTCGAGGTCGTCGACGCGGTAATTGATCATGAAAGCGGACTTGCTCGGCGCGAAGTGATCACCGCGTGCTCCGATCGACCAGGCCGTCGTGCCACCGACCGGTTCACCCGCATCGTTCGTCCATCGGAAGGCCGCGCCGCCCCAGGTCTGCACATCGATGCCGAGGTGCGTCTTGTACCAAGCGCGTAGCGCGGCAGGATCTTCCGCCTGAAAAAAAATGCCGCCGATGCCAGTGACTCGCTTCATGCCCATCTCCCTCATGACGGTGTTACGGTGATGACGCCAGGGTATGGCCGCCCGCCCTGCCTCCCACCCGATCCGGCGTGGACGTCGCGGCTCGAAACCCGGCCGAATCTACTCCACCTTCGCCGTAAAAGTCCGTCTCGATCGACCGAGAGCACAGCAAGAAGGGGCGCGTTTCCGCGCCCCTTCCGTACCTTGCCATTCACGCTCGAAGCCCACCAGAGCAGGTCGATCAAGCAGCCGCTTGCTGGTCCGTGATCTGGCGCACCGAGCCGTTGTGTTCCAGGGTGTCGGCCGATCCGATCGGAATCTGGCGCGGGCGCATGGCATCCGGCACTTCGCGCCTGAGGTCGATCGAGAGCAATCCGTCGGCCAGGCGCGCACCGGTCACGTGCACGTGCTCAGCCAGTTCGAAACGGCGCTGGAACGAACGCGTGGCGATGCCGCGATGCAGGTATTCGCCCTCGGGCTCACCCTTGCGCTCGCCGCTCACCAACAGCAGGTTGCCCTGCGTGGTGATATTGAGATCGCTTTCGCGGAAGCCGGCGACCGCCATGGTCACCCGGTAACGGTCCTCGTCCAACTTGATCGAATCGAACGGCGGGTAGTTGTCCGAGGCCTGATTGCGCGAAGCAGCCTCAAGCAGGTCGAACACACGGTCGAAGCCGACACTGGAACGATGCAGCGGAGCAAAATCAAGAAGGGTTCGCATAGCCATATCCTCTTTCGTAGCAATACGGAATGGTCTCCAAGCCGCCCCATCGGCGAGCGGCGGGCCGGTCCCGAAGCGGCCGGCATGCGTAATTTATGAAGCCAAGAACGGATTTCAAGCCCTGCTATTCAGAAATCGTTTAGCCGTCCAAACGACCGATCGTCCGAGACGGCGTATTCGGGCATCGGTCGCCCGTCGTGGGGCCAGACCATGGGCTCCCACATGGGACTCGGGTGCGGGGCGCTTACGACTGACGGACGCTGGAAATCCGAACTGCGTCACAGAGGCTCGTGCCGCGGCCTATCGAACTTCCCGTATGCTCGCCGCCCAGGGGGCCGTGTCGTTCGAGGATGCGCCGGTGCAGCGGGTGATCCGCCAGCATCGACGTCGACCGTTGCCCGTTCGTGTCCAGAACCCGAGGCAACGTCGTGACGAACTCATCGAAGAAGATCGTGCAGCACGTGCGTCCCACGCACTTCACCTCGGCCGTCGCGACCGGCGTCGCTGTCACCGGTCCGACGGACGATGGCTTCATCCACCTGCACTTCTATCGCGAGACGCAGCGGATTACCCACGACGACGTACCCAGCCGATCGCATGCACCGAACGAGGTCGAACTCGCCTGGGGGCACGCCGAACCGAGCATCCATCTGGTGCGTGAAGAAGTGGCTGTCATTTCCGTGCCAGTGAGCCGACTCCCCTTCATCGGCACCGTGCTCAACAAGGCCGTGCGTTTCGTTGCGAGCCTGCTCAATGCGTCCAGTCAGGCCAAGTCGACGACGTCCGATACCTTGCCGACCCGTCCACGCATTCCTGCGTGAGCGTCAAAAAGCGCAAGAATTCACGATAGCAACCTAGGACTTTTTCCTAGGATATTCGGCCATAAAATCATAAACATATAGTTCTCAAACACCTACTCGCGTCAATCCCGACTTAGTCGAAGGGAAATGCTTGACGGGCCGCAAATGTAAGTTTTATGTTCGGACCACCTCGGTGTAGCACTACACCGCGGCACGTAGTTTCCCGTCCGTGTTCATCCGGGGAGAGGTTGGTCCACGACGGGGAAGCTTTCTACGTGAACATCGGCATCAGCCGACCGTTTTCGCTGGCCCATCGGCCATTCTGGGGAGCCGTAAATGAACTCACGCAACATTCGTCAGGCGCAGATTCTGCGTCGTTCCGCATTGGCGTTTGCCCTTGCCGCCGGTCTCGGCGGCACCGGTGCCGTCCTGGCTCAGGCGACTACCGGTTCGATCTTCGGTCAGGCCGCCGCAGGCAGCACCATTCAAGTGGCCGGCTCGACGGGTGTGACCCGCGAGGTCGCCGTCGGCCAAGACGGCCGCTACCGCATCGGCAACCTGCCGCTGGGCAGCTACACCGTCAACGTGGTGCAGAACGGCCAGGTGGTCGATTCTCGCAAGAACGTCGGGCTCACCGTCGGCGCTGGTTCGGAAGTTTCATTCACCGGTACCGCCGCCACGGCGGGCGCGCAGTCCCTTGAGTCCGTCACGGTCACGGCCAACGCGCTGCCGCCTATCGATGTTTCCGCAACCGACTCGCGCACCGTCGTCACGTCGGAACAGCTGGCCCGCTTGCCGCTTGGCCGCAACGCCGAATCCATCGCGCTGCTCGCCCCTGGCGTCGTCACCGGTTCCGGCGACTTCGGCCGTGTCGTCTCCTTCGGCGGCGCGGGTGTTTCGGAAAACGCTTACTACATCAACGGCTATAACACCTCCGATCCGCTGCGCAACCTCGGCGGCGTCAGCCTGCCTTACGGGGCGATCGACCAGCAGGAAGTCTATACGGGCGGCTACAGCGCCATGTATGGCCGCTCCGATGGCGGCGTCATCAGCCAGGTCGGCAAGCGCGGAACCAACGAATGGCATTTTGGCGCGCAGGTGCTTTGGGAGCCGAAGTTCGCTCGCTCGAATCCCGGCAACCAGTATTTTCCGGATGGCACCCTGCCCGCAGGCTACGACTACACCAACACGGATCAGCCCGGCACGCTCTACCGTAGCCGCAAGGGCGACACGCAGTGGACCCGCACGGTCAGCGGATATGCCGGCGGCCCCCTGATCAAG
>Ga0209148_1001577_pt1 | contig 10856 bp, 10 predicted proteins | sample AraplaCol_mMF_r2_2_FD_184288 | JGI IMG/M metagenome (GOLD analysis project Ga0209148, IMG submission 184288) | Arabidopsis root microbial communities from North Carolina, USA - plate scrape CL_Col_mMF_r2 (SPAdes) (version 2) | ecosystem: Host-associated > Plants > Roots > Endosphere | place...
CGGCACCAGTTGCCGGCTGTCGGTCGACACGCCCTGGAAATAGGCGTCGCGCGTGACGTGCGCGCCTTCGATCGACGCCGCGATTTGATCCAGCGAACCACGCATCATCAAACAGTCCTCATCATCGTGAGCCGCGCGCTCAAGGCTAGCGCGGCGTGGTCGGCATCGGAAAACGGAATCTTCCGGCCTTTGATTTCCTGGTAAGGCTCATGGCCCTTCCCCGCCAGCAGGATCACGTCCGGCTTGGCGGCATGCTTCACGGCCGACAGGATCGCGGCGGCGCGGTCCTCGATGGCCTGGTACGTCGACGCCGGATGGTGCGGGTCCATGCCGGCCACGATCTGGTCGATGATGGCGCGCGGTACTTCGCTGCGCGGGTTGTCGCTCGTGACGAGCACGTGGCCGGCCATCTGGGCGATCCGGCCCATCTGCGGGCGCTTGCCCGGATCGCGGTCGCCGCCGCAGCCGAACACGCACCACAACTGCCCGCCGCGCTCCTGCGCGACCTGGCGCAGGGCTTCCAACGTCTTTTCCAGCGCGTCCGGCGTGTGCGCGTAGTCGATCACGACCATCGGCGCATCCTGGCCGCCGATCTGCTGCATGCGGCCCGGGGCCGGCACGAGCGTCTCGATGGCGTCGAGGGCCGGACGCAAGGCGACGCCCTTTGCCAGCAGCGTACCCAGCACGGCCAGCGCGTTGCTCGCGTTGAAGTGGCCGACCATGTGCGTGCGCGCGACCGCGCTGCCGTACGGCGACTCGATGTGGAATTCGCTGCCGTTCGGGCGGCTGCGCAGGTTCGATGCGCGCAGCACGGCGACGCCGTCCAGCACCGGCTGCTCATGGACGGCGCGCAGCGTGTAGCCGATGACGGCGACTTCCGGGCGCGCGCCGCGCAGGTGCCGCGCGATGCGCACGCCCGCTGCGTCGTCCAGGTTGACGACGGCGGTTTTCAGGCCCGGCCAGTCGAACAGCCGGCGCTTGGCGGCTTCGTAGGCGTCCATGTCGCCGTGGTAGTCGAGGTGGTCGCGCGTGAGGTTCGTGAACACGGCCACGTCGAAGTGCATGCCGGCCGTGCGGTTTTCGACGAGGCCGATCGACGACACTTCGATCGCGAGCGACGTCGCGCCCGCGTCGCGCAGCCGCGCCAGTTCCGTCGCCAGCAGCACGGCGTCCGGCGTCGTGTAGCCGGTCGCGTCGAATTCCGGCGCGGCGCGGCCGCGCACGAGACCCACGCCCAGCGTGCCGATGACCGCGCCCGTGTCGCCGAGCGCGGCCAGCGCCTGCGCCGTCCACAGCGCGCACGACGTCTTGCCGTTGGTGCCCGTGACGCCGACGGTGAACATGGCCGCATCCGGCGCGCCGTAGTACGCATGCGCGATCGGGCCGGCGTGCTGCTTCAGGTCCGGCACGGCCAGGTGCGGCACGGTGGGCGCATCGTCGAGGACGACATCGCGTCCGTCGTACACGACGGCGGCCGCGCCGTTGTCGATGGCGGAACGGATGAAGCGGCGGCCGTCGGCGGCTGCGCCGGGATAGGCGAAGAACACGTCGCCACGGCCCACGCGGCGCGAGTCGGAAACGAGACGGCCGCCTGGTGCGGCGGCCCGAATCCAATTCACGATGTTCGGCGTCTCGGCCATCAATTGCTCTCCTCGAGAGGATGTTCGGGAATGATGATGTCGGTCACCGATGAATCGGGCGGTATGTTCGCGGCCCGCAGCGCGTTGGCGGCGAGCGCCGCGAACGTCGGCGCGGCGACGGCGCCGCCCGTGTGGAACGGTCCCGCGGGATCGTCGATCATCACGGCGATGACGAAGCGCGGATTGCTCATCGGCGCGATGCCGACGAAGTTGCCCACGTAATGGGTCTGCGAGTAGTGGCCGTTGATGACCTTCTGCGCCGTGCCGGTCTTGCCGCCGATGCGGTAACCGGCCACCTGGGCCTGCGGCGCGGTGCCTTGCGGGCTCACCACCGACTCCACCATCGTGCGCATCTGGGCCGCGGTCCTGGGCGAGATGATCTGCTGGCCCACCGGCTTGTCCGTCACCTTCTGGAATGACAGCGGGATGATATCGCCGTCGCGCGCGAAGATCAGCCAGGCGCGCGCCAGCTGCAGCAGCGACATCGAGATGCCCTGGCCAAACGACATGTTCGCCTGCGCCACCGGACGCCACAATTTATACGGGCGCACGCGGCCGGCGGCGGCGCCGGGGAAGCCGAAGCGCGGCGCCTGGCCGAAGCCGACCTTGGTGAACATCTCCCACATCTCCTGGGCCGACAGCAGCTGCGAGATCTTGCTGGTGCCGATGTTCGACGACTTCTGGATGATGGTGGTGACGTCGATGACGCCGTGCGGGTGCGTGTCGCGGATCGTGTCCGGCCCGATCTGCATGCGGCCGTTGCCGGTGTCGAACAGGGTGGTCGGCTTGACCAGGCCCTTGTCCAGCGCCAGGCCGACGGTGAACGGCTTCAGCGTCGAACCCGGCTCGAACGTATCGGTGATGACGCGGTTGCGCAACTGCTCGCCGGTCAGGCGCGAGCGGTCGTTCGGGTTATAGGTCGGCCAGTTGGCCAGCGCCAGCACCTCGCCCGTGTGCACGTCCAGCACGACGGCGGCGCCGGCCTTGGCGTGGAATTTCTCGACCGCGTCCTTGACGCTGTTGTAGGCGATGTACTGCAGCTTGGAGTCGACCGACAGGGTGAGATCCTTGCCGTCGTGCGGCTCGCGCGACAGGCCCACGTCCTCGACGATGCGGCCGAGGCGGTCCTTGATCACGCGCCGGCTGCCGGTCTGGCCGACGAGGTTCTTCTGCTGCGCGAGTTCGATGCCTTCCTGGCCCACGTCCTCGACGTTCGTGAAGCCGACGATGTGCGCCATCACCTCGCCCAGCGGGTAGTAGCGCTTGTATTCCTTGCGGGTGTCGATGCCGTCGATGCCGAGCTTTTCGATCTTGGCGATCACGTCCATCTCGACCTGGCGCTTCAGGTAGACGAAGGTGCGGTCGGAGTCGAGCTTCTTGAGCAGGTCGGCCTGCGGCATGTCGAGCAGCTGCGCCAGTTCGCGCAGCTTGGCCGGCGGCGATTCCTTGACGTCTTCGGGAATCGCCCACACGGCCTTCACCGGCAGCGACGAGGCGAGCACGATGCCGTTGCGGTCGAAGATCTTGCCGCGCGTGGCCGGCAGTTCGAGCGTGCGCTCGTAGCGGCTCGCGCCCTGCTTCTGCAGGAACTGGGTGGAGACGCCCTGCAGCCACAGCGCGCGCCCGGCCAGCGCGAGGAACGCGGCGAACAGCACGAACAGGACGACGCGCGAACGCCAGTCCGGCAGGCGCACGGCCAGCACGGGACTCTTGGAGAACGCCACGCCCTTGGCGGCGGCGACGCGGGAGGCGCTGGTGCCGGCCTTCATTTGCCGCCTTCCGTCAGGTATTGGGTGCGCGCCGGGCTCAGGGGCGCCATGTGCAGCTCGGAGCGCGCGATCTGTTCGATGCGCTCGTTCTTGCCCAGGGTGGACTGGTCGAGCTGGAGCTGGGCCCAGTCGATCTCGAGCTGGCGCTGCTGCTGTTGCAGCCTTTCCTGGTCGATGAACAGGTGGCGGGTCTGGTAGCGCGCGTTCACGACCGACAACGCGCAACCGACCAGCAGCGTGGTCAGCACCACGTTGATCTTGCCGCTCATGGGCGCCCCCTGAGCCGTTCGGCCACGCGCAGCACCGCCGAGCGGGCGCGCGGGTTGGCCTCGACTTCAGCGTCGGAGGGTTTGGTCTTGCTGATCAACTTCATCAAAGGCTGGGGCAGGTCGACGGCACGGATCGGCAACCGGCGGTCCGGTTGCTCGACGTTGGCCTTGGACGCCAGGAACTGCTTGACCATCCGGTCTTCCAGCGAATGGAAGCTGATCACGGACAGGCGCGCGCCGGGCGCCAGCAGTTCGAAGGCGGCGTTCAAACCTGCTTCAAGGTCCTCAAGCTCTTGATTGATGAAAATCCGGATAGCCTGAAAGGTGCGGGTTGCCGGATCCTTGCCTTTCTCCCGGGTTTTGACCGCGTTTGCCACGATTGCGGCAAGCTGTCGTGTGCTTGAAATTGGTTCGACTGCCCGGCGAGCAACAATCGCCTTTGCAATCTGAAAAGCAAACCGTTCTTCCCCATAATCGCGAATCACCTTTTCCAGTTGTTTCTCCGGCACCTCGGCCAGCCATGCGGCGGCGGAGATGCCCCGTGTCGTATCCATCCGCATGTCCAGGGGACCGTCGTTGCGGAAGCTGAAGCCCCGGCTCGCGTCGTCCACCTGGGGCGAGGAGATGCCCAGGTCCAGCAGGATGCCGTCGACCTGGTGCACGCCCCGCGCCGCCATCGCCTCAACCATCGTGGCGAAGCTGTCGTGGACGATCGAAAAGCGCGGATCGTTCATCTGTTCGGCCGTCGCGATCGCCTGGAGATCCTTGTCGAAACCGACCAGACGCCCTTCCGGCGCCAGTTTCGACAGGATCAGCCGGCTATGACCGCCGCGGCCGAACGTGCCATCTATATAAACACCGGCAGCGCGCGCGCCCTCGAGGGCCAGCGCATCGACTGCTTCATCCAGCAGCACCGTACGATGCTGCAAACCGGGCACCGGCTGAGTCACGTTCATGCGGCGCCTTAGAAGGAGAAATTGGAAAGGACGTCGGGCATGCCGCCCGCGACGGCTTCGGCCTCGTTTTCCGCCAGCTTGGCGGCGTCCCAGATCTCGAAATGGGTCCCCATCCCGAGCATCATGACCTCTTTCTCCAAACCAACTGCATTGCGCAGCTCGGGCGAAACAAGCACCCGACCCGCGCCGTCCATCTCGACATCGCAGGCGTTCCCCAGGAAAATGCGTTGCCACGCCCGCGCCGACATCGGCCAGGCGGCGATCTGTTCACGATGCTCTTCCCACACCGGGCGCGGGAAAAACAACAGGCAACCATGCGGGTGTTTCGTGAGCGTCATACGGCCTTCACATTGCTGCATCAAGGCGTCACGATGCTTGGCCGGTATTGACAGCCGTCCTTTTGCATCGAGATTGATCGCTGACGCGCCCTGAAACACGTTGTACCTAGTCTTGGAGAGTTATCAGTCTGATTATTTTTGGGCGCAGGGAGATTCACCGATCTCCCACAAAACTGCACTTTTTGCCACCGTTTCCCACTTTAGAGGAAGCGTTGTCTGTGGTCAAGCGAATTCACGTTTAGAAAACGGCGAAATTGCCAATGAAACCAATGACTTAGCGAACTTACTTGACGCAAGCTCAAGTAAAAATGTTGAGCAAAATTAGGCACTTAGGTAAAACAATGCATGTGCTATCTCATCTGCACACATGTGTTTGACCTTTAATAAAGAACAAGTCTTGACTGCCGGTAGGTTGCCGTATTGCAACACACATAGCACGACAGGAAATTGCGATTCTATGCGGGGAGGATTAGGATTAAGCGAAGGCGATCACCCAGCCGTTTCGGCTCGCTTGGCGGTTTTGGGGAGCCGGCATTATAAGTGAGTCCGCACTATCGCGCAGGAGAACGCCATGAGCATCACGTTGGCCCGGAGCCGCACCGTGTACGACCTCAACGAGGTGCAAGGCGCGCTCGACCGTAGCCGCGGACGTTCGCCCGAGCTCGAAGCCTTCTATGAACGCATGCTCGAGACCGGCGCCGAACGTTACGTCACCACGCCCTCTTCCATCGACGCCCTCGATCCGCTGTTCGAGGAGTGTCCCAATTTCGACGCCGTCCTGGACGACCTGGCGCGCTATTTGCGCCTGGCCCATGCTGGCGATAAAGGGTTCAACGTCATGCCGATCCTGCTGCTGGGCGGCCCGGGCGTGGGCAAGACCCATTTCGCCAAGCGCCTGGCAAAAGTCATGCAGACGGACTGCGAACTGATCAGCATGAACGCCCTGTCGGCCGGCTTCGTCATCACGGGCAGCTCGGCCAGCTGGCGCGGCGCCAAGTGCGGCAAGGTGGCCGAACGCCTCGTGCGCGGCCAGTTCGCGAACCCCGTCATCGTGCTGGACGAAGTGGAAAAGGCGACGGGTTCCTCGCAATCCGACCCGCTCGCGGCCTTGTATCAGTTGCTGGAACCGGAAACGGCCAGCGCTTTCCGCGACGAATTCATCGACGTCGACATCGACGCGTCGCAAATCTTCTGGGTGCTCACGGCCAATTCCACCGAAGGCATCCCGCACCCGCTGCTGAACCGGATGGCCGTGTACGACGTGCCGGCGCCCACGCCCGAGCAGGCGGCCGGCATCGCCCAGCGCATGTATGCCGGGCTGCTGCGCGAGCTGAACCTGGCCGCGTTCGATCCGCTGCTGGGCGACGTGGTGCTGGATAAACTCGCGGGCGTATCGCCGCGCGACCTGCGCAAGACCATATTGGACGGGCTCGGCTACGCGGTCGCGGACGGGCGCGCGCACGTCGTCGTCGACGATATCCGGCTCAAGCCGACGCCGGGCAAGGGCCGGATCGGGTTTTAAGCGGGTGCCCTCGCCCGCACGATGCGGGCGCCCAGGCGCGGCGCCGCGAAGTCGAGGAAGGCCCTCAGCTTCCGCGGCAACGGCGTTTGTCCCTTGTGCACCAGGCTGACCGGCAACGGCGCCGGCTCGTAGTCTTCCAGGACGACGTCGAGCGCCCCGTTGCCGACCGCGTCCGCCACCTGGTATGACAGCACCCGCACCAGTCCCACGCCCAGGGTGGCCGCGGCGATCGCCGCCTCCGCCGTGTTGACCTCGAGACGCGAGACCACCGGCACCGACAGCGCCGACTTGCCGGCGCCGAACGCCCACGCGCGCCTGGACTCCAGCACGTCGAAACTGATGCAATCGTGCGCCGCCAGTTCCTCGGGCCGGGCCGGCACGCCATGCTGCGCCAGATAGGCGGGGCTGCCGCAGACGACCGAGCGCACCGTGCCGATCCTGCTCGCCACCAGGGCACTGTCGGGCAGCTCGCCGATGCGCAGCGCGACGTCGATCTGCTCTTCCATCAGGTGGACGACGCGGTCCGTGAGCAGCAGCCTGATGTTGATCTCCGGATACTGCGCCAGGAATTCCGCCACCACCGGGACGATGTGCAAGCGTCCGAAGACGATCGGCGCCGTGAGCGCCAGTTCCCCCCTGGGCGCGGCGTACTCGCCGGTCGCGATGCGCTCGGCTTCGCCGACGTCGTCGAGGATGCGCCGGCACGCCGCGACATAGGCGGCGCCGGCTTCGGTCAGGGATAACTGCCGCGTCGTCCGATGCAGCAGGCGCGTGCGCAGATGCGCTTCCAGTTCCGCGACCTTGCGGCTGACCGTCGGCAGCGGGGTGCCGAGACGGCGCGCCGCAGCCGACAAACTGCCGGCGTCGACAACGGCCAGCAGGATGGACATGGCTTCCAGACGATCCATCGATAATCTCGAATATTGAAAGAATGACTTCCAATCTTATGGGATTCTCTTTGAAGCTGCAAGTCCATAGACTGCAGTTCTCATCACTGAAGGAGCATGCCATGGGCACTTTATCCGTTTGCATGATGAACGCAGCTCTGCAACGCCATCAGAACCTCGACGACTTCGAGGCGTTTTACAGCATGCTGGACGAGTCCCATGCCGGTCTCGGACAAACCGGGAGGGCGATCTTCAATGCCCAGCTTGTACTACTGCTTGCCAACCATATCGGCGACATGGCGGTGCTGCGCGAGGCCTTCGCACTGGCGCGCGTCAAACTTGACATGATCAGCTCACGGGGATAATCAGAATGAATACGCGTATCGACAATCAACCGGCCCTGGTCGCGCCACGGGGTTCGGTGAAAAACCTGCCCGTCAATCTGTTCGGCGCCGTCATGGGCCTGGCGGGCCTCTCGCTGGCCTGGCGGCTTGCGTCCAATGTGTATGGTGCCAGCACGATGATTGCGCAAGCCGTAGGGATGACAGCCATTGTCGTGTTCATTGCGCTGGCGCTGGGCTACATCGCAAAGTGGGCCACCTACCCGTCTGCCGTGAAAGCCGAATTCACGCATCCGACGGCATGGAATTTCTTTGGGACGATCACGATCAGCATTTTGCTGCTGTCAACCGTGGTGGCAAGCTACAGCGCATGGCTTCAACAGATCGTGTGGACGATCGGCGCGATCTCGACGATCGCACTGAGCTTTATCGGCGTGACTCGACTACTCAAGGGGAATATCGATGGCAATCACGCCGTGCCGGCCTGGCTGATCCCGGGCGTTGCCACACTCGACATTGCGGTCGCGGGCGGCAGCCTCCCGATGGCCTGGGCGCACGAGGTCAATCTTTTCGCCATCAGCGTCGGCGCGGTCGTGGCCGTCGTGTTTTTTACGATGATCTTTGCGCGGCTGGTCCATCGGGCACCGCTCGCAGCCGGCATGATCCCGTCGATGATGATCCTCATCGCGCCGTTCGAGGTCGGGTTTCTCGCTTATGTCAACGTCATGCACAGCGTCGATACGTTCGCAGCTTTGCTGTTCTATTTCGGTCTGTTCTTTTTTATTATTTTAGCGCCCAGGATTTTCCGGCCGTCGGTCGCGTTCGCGCCCGGGTGGTGGGCCATCAGCTTCCCCATGGCTGCGCTCTCGAACGCGGCCCTGAAATACGCCGCGGCACAACAAACGATCGCCCTGCATTACCTGGCCGGTGTGATCCTGGTCATCGTGACGATCGCGATTGTCGTGCTTTTCGTGCGTACGCTGCATAGTCTGGCGAACGGCCAGCTCCTGGGCGGCTGACGCGTCCCGTCAGAACTCTTCCCAGTCGTCGCCCCTGCCCGCGCTCGCCAGACGCTTGACCCGCGCCGGCCCGGATGGCGTCTGGGCCGTCGCGACAGGTTTCTTCTTCAAAGGCGCGACGTTCGGCTTGGGGAGCGACGCCGGCGCGGTCCGGCCGGGCGCGCCGTCGAGCCTGAACACGGCCACCGTCTGCGACAGCTTGTCCGCCTGCTCCCGCAGCGATTCGGACGCCGCGGCCGCTTCTTCCACGAGCGCGGCGTTCTGCTGCGTGGTCTGGTCCATTTGCGAAATCGCAATCTGTACCTGTCCGATGCCTTCGGTCTGCTCCTGGCTGGCGGCGCTGATCTCGCCCATGATGTCCGCCACCCGTTTGATGCTCTCGACGACTTCCCGCATCGTCGTGCCGGCCTGATCCACGAGCCTGCTGCCCGCGTCGGCCTTTTCCACGGAATTGTCGATCAACGCCTTGATTTCCTTCGCGGCCGCTGCGCTGCGCTGCGCCAGGCTGCGCACTTCGGACGCCACCACGGCAAAGCCGCGCCCCTGCTCGCCGGCGCGCGCCGCTTCCACGGCCGCGTTCAGCGCCAGGATATTGGTCTGGAATGCGATGCCGTCGATGACGGCAATGATGTCGACGATCTTGCGCGCCGATTCATTGATCGCGCCCATGGTGTCGACCACTTCCGCCATCACCGTACCGCCTTTCCCCGCCACTTCCGATGCCGATACGGCAAACTGGTTCGCCTGGCGCGCATTGTCCGCATTCTGTTTCACGGCCGACGTCAATTCTTCCATCGACGAGGCGGTTTCTTCCAGCGAGGACGCCTGCTCCTCGGTGCGCGAGGACAGGTCGGCGTTGCCGGACGCAATCTGTTGCGAGGCGGAGGCAATCGTTTCGGTGCCGCTACGCACTTCACCGACGATTGTGACCAGCGCTTCGTTCATGTCGCGCAGGGCGAGCAAGAGCTGCCCGGTTTCATCCGCCGATTGCACGTCGATCGTGGCGCCGAGGTCGCCGGTGGCCACGGTGCGCGCCACGTCCACCGCTTGCCGCAGTGGCCCCGTGATCGAGCGCGTGATCCAGATGGCGACGACCGTGCCGAGCACCAGCGCCAGGGCCGCCAGTCCCAGCAGCCACGTGATCGTCGACCGATACGTCTCCTCGGCCTGGTGGCCGCTTTCGAGCACGCGCGCATCCTGAAGCTTGATCAATGCCCGCACGGCGTCGAAGTAGGTGCGTTGGTCGTTGCGAACCCGCGTCAGCAGCAAGGTTGCGGCTTCCGGCTTTTTGCCCGCATCGATCAGGTCGAGAAAGGCCTGTTGCGACACGCGATACACCGCCTTGGAGTCCTGCAGGGCTTTCAGCCTGGCCTTGCCCTCGCCGGATTGGATCAGTGCCACCAGCTTGTCGAGATTGGCGGCGTTTTCCTGCCTGTTCTGCAGAATGGTCTGCCGTTCCTGCGTCACTTCTTCGGGTTTATCCCACAGCAGCATATTCCGCATGGCGCGGGCATTGCGGTTCACGATATCGAGGCTTTCGTAGGCCAGTATGGTCTTCGGATAATCCTCGTCGACGATCCTCGACGTACCCTCATTCAATAGCCGCAGGCTGGCAATGCCGAACCAGATGCATGCCGCCAACAGGACGAGCAGCAGCGCAAATGCGCCGCCCAAGCGAGTTCCAATCTTCCAGTTTTTGATTTTCATTCCGTTTCCATTGTTCGAGACCGAGATTGACGAATATGTCCGCAGCAGGGCAAGCAACCAGCAGCATACGTGATTGCATCAACGCATTGTTTGATATCAGTCCATGACTCCTTCACTCCAACCGCGGATTAACATCGATGACATTCGAAAACGATGATTCCACAGGAAACGCACATTGGATTTCATGAATGGCAACTGCGACGCAGTTCCTGACTGAGCACCTCCATGTCCTCGACCCGCAAATAATTCACGAGTTCGTCGCGCTCGAACGACCCGTCCCATTGTTTTTCGCCGAGTAGTTGCGGCAATGCGATATTCGTCAGCAAGGCGTGGAATTTATCCTTGATGAGTTGCGGCCGGATATCCTTGATGCGCACCCGGGATACCTTGCGCGATAAATCGACGACG
>Ga0209148_1001578_pt1 | contig 10847 bp, 10 predicted proteins | sample AraplaCol_mMF_r2_2_FD_184288 | JGI IMG/M metagenome (GOLD analysis project Ga0209148, IMG submission 184288) | Arabidopsis root microbial communities from North Carolina, USA - plate scrape CL_Col_mMF_r2 (SPAdes) (version 2) | ecosystem: Host-associated > Plants > Roots > Endosphere | place...
TGAAGAAGAAGTGTTCATGGGGCGGATCATAGGCGATGACGCAGTCCGCCACATGAGCCCGGTCAATCAGGCGTGTCGCCGCCCCCGATAGCCTTGCACACCGCCACGTATCGCACCGAAACCGCCGCCGTGCTCTGTGCCAGGTCGCGCTGCGCGTCGAGCAGGGTCCGCTGCGCATCCAGCTCATCGATATAGCTGACATCGCCGGCCCGATGGCGCGACACCGCCATGTCGTACGCGTCGCGCGACAGACGCTCGCGTTCGACGAGTCGCGCATGCCGCTGGCGTTCGGCGGCGTACCCGTTCAATGCGGTATCCACATCCGTCCACGCCTGGAGGACGGTGTTCTGATACGCCACCGCCGCTTCCTGCTGTTCCAGCCGGCGCAGGGTGACGACGCTGCGTCGGCGGCCCATGTCGAATACCGGGAGGTCCAGTCGCGGCCCTACGGTCCACTGGCGGCTACCCCAGTCGCCAAGTTCCCCGGATCGGAGCGACTCGAATGCGAACGAACCGCCGAGCGTGATGCGCGGGTACAGGTCGGCCACGGCAACGCCCGTGTTCGCCGTAGCAGCGTGCAGACGCGCTTCCGCCTGGCGGATGTCGGGCCGACGGCGTGCAAGCTCGGAAGGCACGCCCAGCGCCAGATCGGGCCAGACCGGCGTGGGCGCCTCGTCATGCAGGGGAGCCAGCATGGTCTGGAGCCCCCCCGGCGGCTGCCCGAGCAACAACGAGAGTCCATCGATCGCGCTGGCCTCCTGGTCCAGCAAGGTCGGCAGGCGCGACTCGAGATCGGCCAGCAGCGCCTGCTGCCGCGTCGCATCGAGGTCGCTGGCCATGCCGCCGTCCGCGCGTGCTTTCAGCAGGGCGAAGCGCTCGGTGGCGGCATCGATGTCGGCCCGCGTGAGGGCGACCTGCCGCTGTACGCCGCGCAGTTCCATATAGCGTCGTGCCACCTCGGCCGCCACATCGAGTCGAACGCCGTCGAAGAGTGCCCCGGACTCGTCCACCTGCGCGTCGGCTGCTTCGACCGAACGCCGTACGCGTCCCCAGAAGTCGAGTTCCCAGGAAGCGTCGAAGCCCGCCTCGTACACGTTGAACGGTTGGCTCAGGAGAGCAAGCACGGCATCGCGACTGCTCGCCGGCGCAAGCACATCGATGGTTCGGGTGGTCGCGCCGTTCTCGCTCGGGCGTTGGCGCTGCGCGCTGGCACCCAGGTTTACTTGAGGACCGTGCTGTGCCGCGACGGCGTGGCGCTGCGCACGACTCTGGGCAAAACGCAGCGCCGCCGTCTGCAGATCGGGGTTGGCCGCGGCGGCGCGCGCTTCCAGTGCGTCGAGCACCGGATCACCGAACGCCTTCCACCAATCGCTCGACGGTTCGGCGTGCTCGCCGGACGATGCCGCGTCGCGCAGCGACGGGTCGCCGGCGCGCAGGGTCGTCCAGTCCGCAGGCGGCTTGGTCGTCGGTGTCGGGCGTACGAAATCCGGGCCGACGGCGCAGCCGCCGAGCGTGCCCATCGCCAGGACGAGAAGCGGCAGAAAGCGAGGCGTAGGCGTGCGCATGAGGCGTACCGGATTCAGGTGAGTCGATGACGGAAGAGCCACGCCGCGGTGGGCAGGGTCACAGCGGCAATGGCGAGCAAGGGCAAGATGTCGGCGAGCACCGCTTGAAGACCCACGCCTTCGAGATAGACACGATGAACCATGTGGATGCCGTAACGCGCGGGATCGATCATCGTGAACCACTGCATGACCACGGGCATGTTGGCGATCGGTGTGGTCATGCCCGACAGCAGGACGAGCGGCATCATCAGCACGAACGTGTAGAGCATCGCCTGCTGCATGCTCACCGCCAGTGCGGAAATGGCAAGCCCGATGCCCACGGCCGCCAAAGTGAACACCAACAGCGCCGTATAAAGCGTCACTAGTGAACCCGCCGGCGGGATGCGGAACCACAGGCTGGTGATGAGCACGACGAGGCTGGCCTGCGCGAGACCGACGATGATCGACGGCACCGATTTCCCGATCATGATCTCCGTCGGCGTACACGGCGTCACCAGCAACTGATCGAACGTGCCCTGCTCCCGTTCGCGGGCGACCGACAGCGCGGTCAGCATGAGCGTCTGCAGCATGCTCAGGTTCGCGATCATGGCGGTCATCATGAACCAGCGCGTTTCGAGATTCGGGTTGTACCAACTGCGCACGTCCACGGTAAGCGGAACCTCGCCACCACCGTGTTCCTTCCGCCAATCGGCATTGAAGCGGCTCACGATCGTGCCCAGGTACCCCGCCGCCGTCCCTGCCGAGACCGAATTGCGCGCGTCGAGCACGAGTTGCACCGGCGTGTCCTCGCCGTTGGAAAGACGGCTTTCGAAGCGCGGCGGGATGTGTACGACGAACAGCACGTCGCCCGCATTGACGATGGGCGGGATGTCGCTCTCGTTCCGGAGTGTGGCCGCGCGCTGGAAGGCGCCGGAGCTTTCGATCCGGGCGACCAGCGCCGTGGCCGCCTCGCCGTGATCCTGATCGAGCAGCGCATAAGGGGCCTGCCGCAGGTCGAGCGTCGCCGCGTAGCCAAAAATCAACGACTGCACCAGCACCGGTGCGAACAACACCATGCGGCCCGCCGGATCCTTCAGGATCACCTTAAGCTCCTTCCGGCAGAGGTTGAGCACGCGACGCAGGAAGGCGACAAGGCTGTTCATCCGATGCGCTTCCGGGTCTTCAGGCGTGCCGCCGCCAGGAGCACGACCGCGTAGCCGAAAAGGATGGCGCAATTCCTCAGGACCATGGACCAAAGGTTGCCGGCCAGGAAGAGACTTTTCAGCGCCTCCAAGTAATACGTCGCCGGAAGCGCGTGTCCCACCATCTGCACCGGCCAGGGCATGTTGCGCAGGTCGTAGATGAAACCGGAAAGCATGAGCGCGGGAAGAAAACTGGCGATCAACGCGATCTGGCTGGCATTGAACTGATTCTTGGTGACCGCCGAAATCAGTAGACCGATGCCGAGCGCGACGAACATGTAGAACACCGACAGAAGCAGGATCAGCAGCAGCGATCCGCGCAGCGGCACCTCGAACAGGAAGCGCGCCGCGAGCAGACACATCGCCAGCCCGATCAGGCCGACCACGAAGTACGGAATGATTTTCGCCAGCAGGATTTCCAGGGGCCGTACCGGCGTGACGAACAAGGCTTCGAGCGTACCGCGTTCCCACTCCCGCGCCATGACCAACGCCGTGAGGAACGCGCCCACCAGGGTCGTTATGAGTACGAGCAATCCGGGCACGAGGAACCACGTGCTGGTGTTGGCCTCATTGAACCAGAGGCGCTGCTCGAGATGCACCATGCCGATCGGCGTGGCGGTGTCACCTGCACGCTGTTCCTGCTCGGCGGCCCACGCCTGTAACGACGACTCCACGTAGCCCTGCACCGTGCGCGCCGTATTGGCATCCGCACCGTGCAGGATCAATTGCAAGTGCGCGTCGCCGAGGAGCAGACGTCGCGAGAAGTCCGAGGGAATACGCAGGATCGCGTTTACCTCGCGATCGGCCATCAGCGCCTCGGCGGCGTGCATGTCGTGAACCGGCTTCGGATCGAGATACGGCGACAGGCGCATGCCGGCCATCACGTCGTTCGCCATCGGCGACGGGTCTTCGAGCACGACCGCGACGGGGGCATGCTTCACGTCGAACGAAAGGCCATAGCCAAAGATCAGGATCAGCACGCCTGGCAGGGCGATACCCACCATGAGATTGCTCCGGTCCCGGAGCAACTGCTTGACCTCCTTGCGTACGAGCGCGATCAACCGCCGCGCAAAACCGCTTCTGTTCGCCGTGCTCATGCGGCATCCCTGGCGTTGCCGCCTGTATGCTGTCGGTGCTGCCGCACGATGCCGATGAACGCCTGCTCCATGTCGAAGGGGGCCTCGTCGGTCTCCCCGGCCTGCCGACGGATGGCTGCGGGTGTGCCGAGCGCAAGCACTTGCCCTGCGTCCTGGATCACGACGCGATCGCAGTACTCGGCTTCCTCCATGAAGTGCGTGGTAATAATGATGGTCGTGCCGCTTTCGGCCAGCGCCGTGATGCGTCGCCAGAACTCGCGGCGAGCCAGCGGATCCGCGCCGCTCGTCGGTTCGTCGAGAAACAGAATGTCCGGCTCGTGCAGGAGGCCGGTCGCCATCGCCAGCCGCTGCCTGAATCCACCGGGCAGGCTGCCCGCCGGCGCACTGCCGGACCGTTCCAGTTCGAATTGCGCCTTTACCGCATGCATGCGCTCGCGCAGCCGGGCGCCGTGCAATCCATAGGTGCCACCGAAGAACGAAAGGTTTTCGTCCACGCTGAGGCTGCCGTACAGCGCGAACTTCTGCGACACGTAGCCGACCTGCTGGCGAGCGTGCGCGCGTGCGCGTCGAAGGTCGTATCCGGCGACGTGCAGGCTGCCCGAACTGGCCGGAAGCAACCCGCACAGCATGCGGAACGTCGTCGTCTTGCCGGCGCCGTTCGGGCCAAGCAGGCCGAAGATCTCACCGCGCTCCACGCTGAAACTCGTGCGGTCCACAGCAATAAAGTCCCCGAATCGGCGGACCAGATCCTTGACCTCGATGACGGGCCCGTCATGCGCCCGCTGCGCCGCTCCCGACGTACTGGTGGAGGCAGCCGCGGCGAAATCGCGCTGTACCTTCGAACGCAATGCGAGCATCACCCCGTCCTCCAGGGTGGCCGCCACCGGTACGCTGCTCGCCGCACCGAGCAGCGCGGCGAGCCCAGGATCGCCCTGCGACACGGCATGTCGTGCACGCACGACGTGCACTTTTCCGCCGCGCGGCACGGCATCGATCGTGTCCTCGTCGTCGAGCAGTCGGGCCTGGAGCGAGCGCGCCGCCGTCCCTGCCGCGGGAGTGGCAGCGAAACACAAGCCGTCCGCCGTCGCGCGGATCGTCGATGGGGGGCCGTCCGCCAGCAGACGACCTTCATGCAGGATGGCCACATGCTCGCAACGCTCCGCCTCGTCCATGTAGGACGTGCTGACCAGCACGCTGAGCCGCTCGTCGGCGACGAGCTGCTCGAGGATCTCCCACAGCTCACGGCGAGACAGCGGATCGACGCCGACGGTCGGTTCGTCCAGAAGCAGCAGTGCGGGCGAACGCACCAGCGTGCAGGCCAGGCCGAGCTTCTGCTTCATGCCGCCGGACAGCTTGCCTGCGGGACGGTCGGTAAATCGCCCCAGGTCGGTCATCGCCATGAGACGTGCATAGCGATCGCGACGCGTGGCCGCATCGACGCCGTGAAGGTCGGCATAGAGATCGAGGTTTTCCTGAACGCTCAAGTCCTCGTAGAGGCCGAAGCGCTGCGGCATGTAGCTGATGCTGTCCTGCACGGCCTGCGGATCGTGGGCGACGTCGATGCCCAGCACGGTCATCGTTCCCGCATCGGCCACCATCAACCCGGCGGCAAGACGCAGCAAGGTCGTCTTGCCCGCGCCGTCAGGTCCTACAAGTGCGGTGATCGTGCCCTTTGCCACGGCGAGCGAGACGTCGTCCAGCGCTTGCTCCGCCTGCCCTGTGCGGCTCGCGGCGAAGCGTTTGCCGATACCGCGGGCCACCAGGGCAAGTTCGTCGTTCATGGCCGTGCAGCCACCGTACCGGGCAGCTCGACGGTCGCCGGCATGCCGAGGCGAAGGCGATCGTCGGGATCGTCGACGTTGATCCGCACTTCGTAGACCAGGCTGGTGCGAAGGTCCTCGGTTTCCACGTTCTTGGGCGTGAACTCGGCCACCGAGGCGATGTAGCCGACGCGACCCTCGATCGGGTGAGCCGGTGCGCTGTCGGTGGTGACGCGAGCCGCCTGGCCCGGCTTGATGCGGCCGAGATTCGTCTCCGACACGTAGGCACGGATCCACTTCGGGTGAAGCAGCGCCAAGGTGTACACGGGGCGCTGCGGCGAGGCCATGTCACCCGGCTCCACGAGGCGGCTGCGTACCACGGCGTCGACGGGGGCCTTCAATTCGGCATCCGCGAGTTGCTGCGCCACGACCGCGCGTTCCGCTGCCGCGGCGTCGCGTTGCGCGCGCGCCTGGTCGATGTCTTCCTTGCGCGCTCCCACCACGGAGAGATCGTGCGCCTTGCGTTGCGCGTCGAGCTTGGCATCGGCGGCGGCGCTCGCGGCGGCGGCCTGGTCCAGTTCCTCGTGGCTCACCGCACGGCCGCGCGTATCGCGACTGATCTCCCGGAGTCGATCGAGCGTCTGCCGCGCCATGCGTGCATCGGCCTGCGCGGCGCGCACGTTCGCGTCGGCCTGGGCGATCTCCTGGGGACGATTGCCGGCTTCCAGCCGCTTGAGGAGCTGATCCTGCGCACCGAGCTGTGCCTGCGCCTGAGCGAGATGCAAGGCGAGCTTGGTGGTGTCGAGCGTGGCAAGAACCTGACCGCTGACGACCCGATCTCCTTCCTCCACGCGCATCTGCGCGACGCGTTCGCTACCGTTGAAGGCGAGCGAGACCTGGCGGATATCGACGTTACCGTGCAAGACGATCGGTTCATCGCCATGCGGCCGCAGCAGCCACCAGGCGATGCCCGCGGCGACCGCCAGCGTCACCGCAGCGACAGCGAGGAAACGAGGCGTCGGTCTGCGCATGAAGGGCCCCTGAGCCGCGAGAGTTCCCGCAGTCTAGGGTGCGGACAGGGTCGAATCAAATACAAATTTGAGTTACATTTTGCCGCACCTCGCACTCCGGTCCGCCCATGTCCGCTCGCCTACCTTCGTCCCCGACGCCTCAGCGGAGTCCCCGTCAGGACGGCGAGACGACCCGCGCCACCCTGCTCGACATCGCCGGACGGCTGTTCGCGGAACATGGCTACCTCGGTACGTCGAGCAAGGACATCTGCCTTCGCGCAGGCGTGAACATGGCCGCTGTGAACTACCACTTCGGCAGTCGCGACGGGCTTTATGCCGCCGTGCTCGTCGAGGCGCACCGGCAAGTTATCAGCCAGGAGGAACTGCGCGCCCTGGTCGCCTCGGACCACCCTGCGAAAGACAGGGTGCGCGGCCTCATGGCACACCTCGTCGCGCAGATGGGGCAGGACGAAACCTCGTGGGGCTTCAAGGTCGTGCTGCGCGAGGTCATGGCGCCCTCGCCGCTCGCTTCGACGCTGGTCGACCAAGCAATCGTGCCGAAAGCGGGCATCGTGGCCGGGCTCATCGCCGACTGCATGGGTCTGCCGCACGACCACCCGAAGGTGCAGCGCGGCCTGCTGATGACGGTGGTGCCGTGCATCGTGCTGGTGCTCGCGCCGCCCGGCCTCCGCGAGAAAGCGCTGCCTGCCTTGCAGCCCGGCTCCCCCGACCTGGCCGATCACATGGCGACCTTTGCACTGGCGGGGTTGGACGCGCTCGCGGACGCCCCCTGAGCGCGCGATGCGCGGCGCTGGCGGTCGAGCAGCTGACGCCGCCACCTTGCCGCCGGAAGCGCCCAAGCCGTTCAACGAACGGCGCTTGGTACCATGCAGCCCTTTGCGCCGTCGGCGCCCTGGAAAACTTCGTGTCGCATTACTCCGGTCCCCTGCTTACCCGCGCCGATGCCGACGCCCTGGCATCCGCGCGCGATGCCGACACTACGACCTGGACCGGCTCGCTTGATCTCGGCCGGTCCGAAGGCGTCGCGCAGCTCGGGCCAACGCAATGGCAATGGGCCGGCCTCGCCTATCCCTATCCGGATCGTCTGAAGGACCGCACGCTCTATTACTGGGATGGCGACGACTTCGTCGCCGTATCGCGTTTCTCGGGCTCGCTTATCAAGCTCGTGCCGACGTCATGGGGCGTACCCACGTTCGAGATCGACGGCATCAAGATGCTTCCCACGTCGAAGGAGTCGCCGCTCGACGACGCGCGCCGCAAGGTGGCGCTCGTGGAACCGCGCGGCAAGACGGTGCTGGATACCTGCGGTGGCCTGGGCTACTTCGCTGCGTGCTGCCTCGACGCGGGCGTGGGACGCATCGTGTCGTTCGAGAAGAACGACGACGTGCTCTGGCTTCGAACGATCAATCCGTGGTCGCCGGACCCCGATGCGCCGTCGTCTGGTGGGCGTCTGCAACTCACGCACGACGACGTGTCGCGAGCGGTGACGACGCTGCCCGACGCGTCGATGGACGCGATCCTGCATGATCCGCCGCGCTTCGGCATTGCCGGGGAGCTGTATTCACAGGCGTTCTACGACCAACTCGCGCGTGTACTGCGGCGTGGCGGACGCCTGTTCCATTACACCGGCTCGCCGAACAAGCTAACGTCGGGACGCGACGTGCCGCGCGAAGTCGAGAAGCGCCTCGAAAAGGCGGGCTTCAAGGCGCAACTGGCATTGGATGGCGTGCTCGCGACGCGACGCTAGCAACGCGGCCGAATACGCTTTACTCGTCGGGTGTCTTCTCGACGCGCGTCGAGACCAGCCGCATGAAGGCCTCTTGTTGATAGCGGCTCATCCGCAGCTTCTGCCCCGTGTCCATGGTGACCACGTGGTGGCCGTTGAACCAGGGGTGGATGGAGCGGACGCGGCGGACATTGATGATGGCGGAACGATGCACCCGCGCGAAGTACCTCGGGTCCAGGCGTTCCGCCAGCGCCGTCATCGTCTCGCGCACCTCGTGAGTACGGTCGGCGAGGTGGATCTCGACCACGTTACGGTTGGCCTTGATCCACACGATGTCGTTCACGTCCACGAAAGTGACCTGGTCGTCGACACGTACCGGCACGCGGTCCAGGTAACCCTCGCGCCGACGCAACGTTTCCAGCACCTGGCGTATGGCGGCACCGTCGTCGTCGGGCCTGGCGACCGGCCCCAGGCGCGCTTTCACACGACGCAGCGTGTCCGCGAAACGGTCGCGACTGAAGGGTTTCACCAGATAGTCCACCGCGTTGGCTTCGAAGGCCCGGACGGCGTATTGCTCGTAGGCGGTGACGAAGACCGTGGCGGGCATGCGTGCTGGCCCGATCGTCGCTACGACGTCGATACCCGTCATCGCCGGCATCTGGATATCGAGAAAGACGAGGTCGGGCGACTGCTCGCGAATGGCGCTTACGGCGGACGCGCCGTCGCCGCATTCGCCCGCGATCACGATGTCGGGATCGTCGCGCAGCAGACGCAGCACGGCGTGCCGTGCGATCGGCTCATCGTCGACGACCAGTGTGGCGATCTTCATGCGCTTTCGATCTCTGGACCGTCGTCGACGTCCTCGGTTTCCCTGAACGGCAGGCGGATACGGCAGACCACGCCTTCGGGCCAGATGACGTCGAGTCTGACTTCCGCCGCATCGCCGTAAAGCTCACGCAGCCGCAGCGCGGTGTTGGACATGCCGATGCCGTGTCCACCGCTGGATGGCGCGGGGCGCGCTTCGAGGGTGCTGTTGCGGTTGCGCACCTCGATGCACAGGCTGTCGCCTTGCCGACGGCTTTCGATCTCGATGTGATCCGAACCCACGCGCTCGCCGATGCCGTGACGAATCGCGTTCTCCACGATGGGCTGGAGGATGAGGCTCGGCACCGCACAATCGAGCGTCGCCGGATCGAGATAGATGCGCGTGGTGAGGCGATCCTTGAAACGCATGCCCTGGATGCCGAGGTAGAGTTCGAGCAAGACGAGTTCCCGGCGCAAGGTGATCTCCTGCCCGTCGGAATCCTCCAGAAACGCACGCAGCAGCTCGCTGAGGCGAAGCAGCATGTCTTCCGCCGACAGCGCGTCCTCCCTCAACAGGGTCGCTATCGCATGAAGCGTGTTGAACAGGAAGTGGGGTTGCAGCTGCGACTTCAACGCCTGCAATCGCGACTGTGCCAATTCGGTGGCGAGTCGACTCGCTTCCACCTCGCGTCGGACCTTCTCCGCGTGCAAGGTCACGGCCTGCTGGATCGCGAACAGGCCCCAGTAGGTCAGCAGGCCGGTGGCGAAGTGCTGGCCGAGGAACTGGCGAAACTGTTCGCCGAACGAACTGGGTTCGAACAGCGTGGAGACCATCGCACCGATCGCGAGGGACAGAACGGTGACGCCGACGCTCGCTGGCAACTGCATCCCCAGGCCGCGCAGCCGTACCGCGCCCTGGATCGGATACCTGACCGCGAGCCGGAACACGAGCGGCGCGAGCGCAGCCCAGGTGTACCACTGGATCAACGACCAGCGCAGGTAGTCCACGGCATCCCACACCGGGCCACCCAGCAGCGAGGTCATGTAGCGCTGAAAGGCGAAGACGATCGCGATCGCCGTCCACAAGGCGATATAGCGACCGAGGCCGATCTCCGTGCTGCCTAAGCGAACCTTCATGGGCGTGATCCGTGCGGTGTCGGGACGCATGGTAGGGCGAGCACGACCGCTCGCAAAGCGAAAACGCTCGGCGCTACGACTCGTCCCGCGACCACGACGATTCGTCCCGAACGGGTTCTTTCGCGGTTCATGGTGACGGCTCAATGGCTCCACCCTACCTGGAGCCTTACCGATGAAACCCACCCACATCGCCGTCGTCGCGTTGTCCCTTGTCGCCCTTCCCGTCTTCGGCCAAGCCACGGCAAACCCTAAGGTTCCCGCGAAGATGTTCACTCTGGTCAACGCCACATCGGACAGCGTGACCGCGGTGGCGGTGAGGGGTGCCGATACGGGTCCGGCCACCGAAGTCGGCTTGGGCGAGCCGTTAAGCGGCGGACTCACGGCCACCACGGTAAGGCTCCCCGCCGGCGACTGCATGCGCACGTTCGACGTCACCTTCGCCAATGGCGTCACGCGGGCCTTCCGCGACATCGACGTATGCCGGTTCCATCGCTTGCGCCTCGGCGCGTCGCTACGTCCCGGCGTTTGACGTCGCGTAACCTCAGG
>Ga0209148_1001579_pt1 | contig 10799 bp, 10 predicted proteins | sample AraplaCol_mMF_r2_2_FD_184288 | JGI IMG/M metagenome (GOLD analysis project Ga0209148, IMG submission 184288) | Arabidopsis root microbial communities from North Carolina, USA - plate scrape CL_Col_mMF_r2 (SPAdes) (version 2) | ecosystem: Host-associated > Plants > Roots > Endosphere | place...
AAGGATTGTCTCCTGGGGCGATTGGCACTATAACCCCGACAAAGGTTAAAGCCCGATTGGGGCGAGTCCCGGCCGCTCTGACCGGTGCACTTTGCCTCACCCCTGTCCAGACCGGCAGTGCCGCCCGTCCACCTCTGCGATTGCCGCGCGGCGGACAATACGGCAAGCTGGCTTGGCCTTGGGAATGCCTGAATTGCCAAAAGGGATCGAAGAATGCAGATGTCGTTTGCTGCTGCGCGCCAGCATATGATCGAAAGCCAAATTCGCACCAACAAGGTGCTCGATGAACGGCTGATCGAGGCGATGAGCGAACTGCCGCGCGAGCTCTTCGTTCCCGAAAATCTTCATGCCCGTGCCTATATCGATGACGATCTGCCGCTGGGCGGCGGTCGATTCCTGACCGAGCCGATGGTGATTGCCCGTCTGCTGCAGGCCGCCGATGTACGCGCGACCGACAATACCCTGGTGGTGGCGGCAGGTGCCGGTTATGCCGCTGCGCTGTTGGCCAAGCTAGCGAGTTCAGTCGTGGCAGTGGAGGCGGAGACCGCGCTCGGTGACCGCGGCATTGCTGCCCTTGCCCATCTGGGCATTGCCAATGTTGTGTGGCAGAGCGGCAATCCGGCGGAAGGTGCTGCCAAGCAGGCGCCCTATGACGTCATCCTGATCGATGGCGGCGTGGAAATCGTGCCGCAGGCTCTGCTGGACCAGTTGGCAGAAGGCGGGCGCCTGGTGACGGTGCTGCGCGACAGCCGCCTGGGGCGTGCAGTCCTCATGCAGAAGGAGCGCGGCACCCTTGGCCAGCGCGTGCTGTTCGATGCCAACGTGCCGCTGCTCGCTGCCTTCGCCAAGCCACAGGCCTTCGCTTTCTAGGTGCGGCATGTCGCAACAGGGCTCAGAACAGGAAGCCGGATTGCAGATCGAGCCGCGAATGCTGCAGGAACGCCTGGAGCGGGGCGAGCCGCTGACCTTGGTCGACGTTCGGCAAGGTTGGGAGCATAACATCTGTCAGATTGCCGGTAGCAAGCTCATTCCGCTCGACGAATTGCCGCAACGCCTGGACGAGCTGCCCCATGATCAGCCGCTGGTCATCGTCTGCCACCACGGCATGCGCAGTTTCCATGCGACCCTGTGGCTGCGGCAGAATGGCTTTCCCCAGGCAATCAATCTGGCGGGCGGGGTGGACGGCTGGGCACAGCAGGTCGACAGCGCGCTGGCGAGATATTGAACAGGGTTCCTGTCCGTTGCGTGCTATGCCGGTAGCGCGCGGCGGGAGCGGCTCGATCGTGGAGGTCGGGCCGGATCGACGTGAATGGATGGGCATGATCGGAAGGGGATCGCAATGACATTGCGGCAGAAATTGTTGATGGCGGGTGCGGTCTTTGTGCTCGCGGTGCCGTCGCTGGGCAATGCCGCATTTGCCGTGGATCTCGATGATGCCTTGGCGATCGCCTATGGCGGCAACCCCACTCTGGGGGCCGAGCGGTCCAATCTGCGCTCCACCGATGAAAACGTGCCGCAGGCATTGTCAGGCTGGCGGCCGACCGTTTCGGCGACGGCGCAGGCGTCGAAAGACTGGGTCAATCAAAGCAAGCCGACTTCGTCGAGCAGCAATTTCGCGCCGCGCACCTATGGCATCACCGTGACCCAGCCGGTCTTTCGCGGCTTTCGCACCGTGAAGGGGACCTCGGAAGCGGAGAACCAGGTGCAGGCCGGGCGGCAGCGCCTGACAGGTACGGAACAGGATATCCTGCTGCAGGCAGTGCAGGCCTATATGGGTGTGGTGCGCGACGAATCGGTGTTGGTCCTCAACCAGAACAACGTCAAAGTGCTGCAGGCGCAGTTGCAATCGACCCAGGACCAGTTCCAGGTCGGTGAGTTGACGCGCACCGACGTCGCCCAGGCGAAGTCGAGCTTGCAGGGTGCGATCGCCCAGCAAATCCAGGCGGAAGGCAATCTGAAGACCTCGCGCGCAACCTTTGTGCAGGTGATCGGCGCGGACCCGATCGACGTGAAGATGCCGAACCCGCGTCTGCAACTGCCGGCAACCAAGGATGAAACCGTCGCGCTGGCCCGTTCAGTGCCGAATGTGAATGCCGCTCAGTATGACCAGAAGGCGGCGCGCGACCAGGTCGATGTCGCCTTCGGCCAGATGCTGCCGGAAGTCTCCATCCAGGGCAGTTTCCAGCGCAATGAGGAGCAGCAGTTCGGCCAGAGCACCTATAACGAGGGGGTGATCATGGGCGTCGTCACCATCCCCCTCTATCAAGCCGGCAATGTCGAATCCCAGGTGCGCCAGTCGAAGGAACAGTATTATCGCACCCGGCGTCTGGTCGATGAGGCCCTGCGCGCGGCGGAACAGAATGGGATTGCCTCCTGGCAGGCGCTCGACACGGCCAACGCCCAGATCGACGCTTTCCAGGAACAGGTGAAGGCCGCCAAGGTCGCCTTGGACGGTATCCGCCAGGAGCAGCAGGTGGGCGCCCGTACCATCATCGACGTCCTCGACCAGGAACAGAGCTACCTGAATGCACAGGTGTCGCTGGTCAGTGCCCAGACCGATCAGGTCGTAGCACAATACCAGTTACTCTCGGCTGTGGGGCGTCTCACCGCCCGCGATCTCAAGTTGAAGACGGACCTTTATGACCCGACCAAGCATTACAACGAGGTCCGGGACAAGTTCATCGGCATCGGACCTTCCGTCGAATAAAGTTAAATATCTCTATATCTTGTAGCCAGAAAAGGCGGCTTTCCAATTCCTTGAGAAAGCTTGCTGAAACGGTTAAGGTATGTGGAATTACCGGCGACTCAGGGGTTCGTACCGGCCGTGAGCAGGAGTTGCAGCAGTGTCGGGTTCGATAATCTCTCGCCGATCCATCGAGGATCCGGGAATGAGTGAAGCGACAGCCAGCCAAGAACCGTCGATGGAGGAGATTCTGGCCTCCATCCGGCGTATCATCTCCGAGGAAGGGCAAGAACAGCCCGCTGGAGATGCCCTGGCGCCCGCGCCCAAGCCGCCTGCGGCGGCCGTGCCGCCGCCGCTTCCCACCGCACCGCGGCCGGTTCCGCAGCCAACCCCCGTCATCGCCCAGGACGAGGAAGATGAGGACGAGCTGGTCCTGACCGAGGTGGTGACGAATAGCGCCGATCTCGGCCAGAACAATGTCGTCCCGCTGAAGCCGGAAGCAAAGGTCGAGCCGCAGATCGAGATCCCCGAGGAGAAGTCGGCTTTCGAGGATGATATCGAGCTGGCGATGGACGAACCGGAGATGACGCCGCCGCCCGCGCCGGAAAAGCCGGCGCCGCAGGGGCGGGCGGGAACACTGGTTGAGCCCACTGGTTTTGATGATGACGATTTTGCCGCGGTGCCGGCGGCGCCAAAGCCACAGACCGCAGCGCCCAAGACGGCGGCCAAACCCGCAATGGATGAGTTCGCACGGATGACCGATGAATTGCCGGACCTGGTTGCTCCGGAAGTCGCTGAGGCGGCAACCGCCAGTTTCGCCCAATTGCTGAACCGGCGCACCCCAGAGGTGACAGAACGGCCGACCGGCGATGGCCTGCTGGTGGAAACCCTGGTCCGCCAGGCGGTCGAGCCGATGCTCAAGGCCTGGCTCGATGAGCATCTGGAACCGATCGTCGAGAAGATCGTGCGCCGGGAAGTCGAACGCATGGCCCGGAAGGCCGAACTCGGCTGATTTTCGCTTTCTATCGGCCGGCGAGGCCCGGCCGACCCCTCCCTGACGCGTGTTTCTGTCCTGATCGTCAGATCATGGCTGCCCTGCGGTTGACGGCGGGGCGAGGGCCGTTATAACTCCGCCCAAAGTCTTGTCACGCGATTGAGGGAACCAGCGATGCTGGAAAAGACCTTTCAACCCCAAGAGGTTGAGAAGAAGCACTATGCCGATTGGGAAAAGTCGGGCGCTTTCGCCGCCCGGCCGGATTCCAATCTGACCCCCTATACCATCATGATGCCGCCGCCAAATGTCACCGGCAGCCTGCATATGGGCCATGCCCTGACCTTCACACTGCAGGATGTGCTGATCCGGTATCAGCGGATGCGCGGCCGTGACGTGCTGTGGCAACCCGGCACCGACCATGCGGGCATCGCGACGCAGATGGTGGTGGAACGCCAGCTCGACCAGCAGGGGATCAAGCGCACCGATCTCGGCCGTGCGAAATTCCTCGACCGGGTCTGGGAGTGGAAGGCGGAATCCGGCGGCATGATCACCCAGCAGCTCCGCCGCCTGGGCGCCTCGCCCGACTGGCCGCGCGAGCGCTTCACCATGGACGAGGGGCTGAGCCTCGCCGTCCGCAAGGTGTTCGTCGATCTCTATCGCCAGAACCTGATCTATCGCGACAAGCGCCTGGTCAACTGGGATCCGAAACTGCACACCGCGATCTCCGATCTCGAAGTCGTGCAGAAGGATCATAAGGGTCATCTCTGGCATTTCAAATATCCGGTCGAAGGCCAGGAAGGCCGTTTCCTCACCGTGGCGACGACGCGCCCCGAGACCATGCTCGGCGATACCGCCGTCGCAGTGAATCCGGAAGACGAGCGCTACAAGGATCTGGTCGGCAAGTTCCTCATCCTGCCGCTGGTCGGTCGCCGTATCCCGGTGGTTGCGGACGACTATGCCGATCCCGAGACCGGCAGCGGTGCCGTGAAGATCACGCCGGCCCATGACTTCAACGACTTCGAGGTCGGTCGCCGCCACAATCTCGAGATGATCAACATCCTCGATCGCGACGCAAAGCTGAACGAGAATGTGCCGGAAGCCTATCGCGGTCTCGACCGCGAGGTGGCACGCAAGAAGGTCGTCGCGGACCTGGAAGCGCTGGGTCTGGTCGACAAGATCGAGGATCACCAGATGACACGGCCCGAGGGCGACCGCTCCGGCGTCGTCATCGAGCCCTGGCTGACCGATCAATGGTATTGCGACGCCCATACCCTGGCCCAGCCCGCCATCAAGGCGGTGGAAGAGGGCCGCACCGTCTTTGTGCCGAAGCAGTGGGAAAACACCTATTTCGACTGGATGCGGAATATCCAACCGTGGTGTATTTCCCGTCAGTTGTGGTGGGGCCATCAGATCCCAGCCTGGTACGGGCCGGATAATCACGTCTTCGTCGAGATGGACGAGACGGCGGCCAAGGCAGCGGCCGAGAAGCATTACGGCAAGGCCGTCGATCTGCGGCGCGACGAAGACGTGCTCGATACCTGGTTCTCCTCGGCTTTGTGGCCGTTCTCGACCCTCGGCTGGCCGGAGAGGACGCCGGAGCTCGCACGCTACTATCCGGGCGATGTCCTCGTCACCGGCTTCGACATCATCTTCTTCTGGGTCGCCCGCATGATGATGATGGGCATCCATTTCATGGGCGATGTGCCGTTCCGCACGGTCTATATCCATGCGCTGGTGCGTGATGAACACGGCCAGAAGATGTCGAAGTCCAAGGGTAATGTCATTGACCCGCTGGACCTCATCGACAAGTTCGGCTGCGATGCCTTGCGGTTCACCCTGACCGCTTTGGCGGCGCAAGGCCGCGACATCAAGATGTCGGAGAGCCGGGTTGAAGGTTACCGCAACTTCGCGACCAAGCTCTGGAACGCGACCCGCTTCTGCCAGATGAACGAATGCAAGCCGGTCGAAGGCTTCGATCCGGTCACGCTCAAGAACGGCGTCAATCGCTGGATGGTGGGACGCCTTGCCGCCACCATCCAGGCGGTCGAGCAGGCGATGGCGGCCTATCGCTTCAACGATGCCGCCAATGCCCTCTATCATTGCGTCTGGGGCGAGTTCTGCGACTGGTATCTGGAATTCACCAAGCCGATCTTCCAATCCGGCGACGAGGCGACCAAGGCCGAGACTCGGGCCACCACTGCCTGGGTGTTGGGCCAGCTGCTGCATCTCCTGCACCCCTTCATGCCCTTCCTGACGGAAGAACTGTGGGAGCAGGTCGGTCTTGCCGGCAGTGGTCGCTTGATCTCTGCCGAGTGGCCGGTGATCGACCCGAAGGCGATCGATGCCGAGGCGACAGCGGATCTCGACTGGGTCATCCGCCTGGTCGGTGACGTGCGCGCCCTGCGCCAGGAGATGAACGTACCGCCGGGAGCCCAGGTGACGCTGATCCTGCGCGACGCCAATGCCAAGACGGCCGATCGCCTGACCCGCTTCAACGACCTCATCTGCCGCCTGGCGCGCGCCGCCAGCGCCACCCTGCTGGCGGGTGAGGCACCCAAGGGGGCGGCGCAGATCGTCATCGAGGAAGCGACCGTGCTGATGCCGCTCAGCGGTGTCATCGACGTCGCCCAGGAAACCGCCCGCCTGAAGAAGGAATTCGACAAGGCGGCGGCTGAGGCAGAGAAGCTCGCGAAGAAGCTCGGCAACGAGCAGTTCGTCGCCAAGGCGAAACCCGAAGTGGTCGAGGAACAGCGCCAGCGTCTGGCCGAAATGGAACAGGCACGCAGCAAGCTGCAGCTCGCCATGGACCGCCTCGCGGCGCTCTAACACCGTATCCAGGTATGCTAACGGGCGGCCGGCTACACGCGTAGCTGGCCGCTTGACGTTTGCGCGCATTCGCGTTCCAGTGGTGAGGGGTTGAGTTGCCTATCGCTGCGGCAGGTGCGGATCAGGCGGCATGCGCGTCGGCCTTGCACCAAAGCCAGCTGATGGTTGCGATCTTCCCTGCAGGTACGGTGTACCGCTCAGGCAACTGACCGTCTCAGGTGAGGCGAGGGAGGCCGCCGGTTGATGCAGGATCAGGTTGAGCTCTTCGAGGCAGCCGAAGCCCAGGACAACCGTCTCTCGCGCCTCTATCAGTATTGGCATGGCAAATGCGGCGATCGGCAGTTTCCTGATCGTACCGACATCGATCCCATCGACTTTCGCTATATCCTCGGCTTCGTCACCCTGGTCGACGTGATCGATATCGATTTGCCGGTGGCCAATGCCGGGCCCGGATCAAACAAGGAAGCGGCCAGCGGGACAGGCGCGAGCGGACGGATATCCGCGCAGCCGGGCCGCCGTTACTACTTCCGGCTGGATGGTTCGCGGCTGGCGGAGCTTTCCGGCGTCGACTATACCGGCCGCTATCTCGACGAGCTCCCCTGGCCCGATTATGTCGATTTCGTCCGCTGGACTTATGACGAAGTGCTGCGCAAGAAGCGGCCACTCGGTTATCGCCGTAACGGCAATATCGACGAGCATACCTTCGATGAAGAGACCCTGATCTTTCCCCTCGGTGCCGGCCACGGTCGGATCGAGAAATTGCTGGTTGCGGTCATTCCCGGTGAAGTCGACCCGGCCATCACTTCCGTCATTCTGTGACCCAGCTCCCTTCGACTATCGATAATCTGCTCCACCGCGTCACCACGCCCGGTTTACGAAAGCGGTCGCAGCGGATTAGATAAGCGAGACGATTTAGCCGAGGACTTGACATGAACCTGCGCCGCTTCCTGACCCGCATGCTGGCAGCCACGATGCTGCTGTCGTTGACCGCCTGCGGCGTCAACAATATCCCGACTTATGAGGAACAGGCGAAGGCGGCCTGGGCAAACGTTCTCAATCAGTACCAGCGCCGGGCCGATCTGGTGCCCAATCTGGTCGCCACGGTGAAGGGTGCGGCGGATTTCGAGAAGAGCACGCTGGAGGCGGTGGTGAGCGCCCGCGCCAAGGTCGGCACCATGCAACTGCCGACGGATATTCTCACCAATCCCCAGGCGATGCAGCAGTTCCAGGCCAATCAGGCGGGGCTGACCTCGGCCTTGTCGCGGCTGATGGTGGTTTCCGAGCAGTATCCCAATCTGAAGGCGAATGAGAATTTCCAGAGCCTGCAGGCGCAGCTAGAGGGAACCGAGAACCGCATCGCTGTCGCCCGCCGCGATTTCATCGAAGCGGTCAGGGTCTATAACACCGAATTGCGGACCATCCCCGGCCGCTGGTGGAAGTCGATGTTCTATCCCGATGCCAAGGAGATGGCGCAGTTCCAGGCCGAGGAAACCGCGCTGACCGTGCCGAAGGTCGATTTCGGCACCGGTGGCAATAACGGCGGGAATACGGGCGGCAGCACCAACCCGTAAGGACATATCGTCGATGTTGCGCCTGATCCGGCCGCTCTTCCTATGGGCCCTCCTGCTTGGTGGCATCGGTATCTGTGCCGATGCCGGCTGGGCCGATCCGCCGCTACCCGCTTTGACCGGCCGCGTGGTGGACCAGGCCGCGTTGCTGGACCGGGGAACCGCGCAGCGCCTGACGGATGAGTTGGCGCGTTACGAAGCCAAGACCAGCACCCAGGTCGTCGTTGTGACATTGCCCGATATGCAGGGCTATCCGATCGAGCAATGGGGCCTGACCCTGCTGCGCGGTTGGCAGATTGGCCAGAAGGGCAAGAATAACGGCATCGTCCTGGTGGTGGCGCCGAAGGAACGCCAGCTGCGGATCGAGACCGGCTATGGCGCCGAAGGGCCGCTGCCCGACGCCACTGCCGATCTCATCATCCGCCGTGTGATCGTGCCGCGCTTCAAGCAGGGTGACTATGGCGGCGGCATCTTTGCCGGTGTGCAAGCGATCGAGGCGGCTCTTGACGGCTCCTTCACCGCCGACCAGACCGGTTCCGGGCCATCCGTTTCCGCCAATGGCATTGCCGTGTTCGGCCAGCAGATTCCATGGATGACGATCCTCATCGTCTGTATCTGGATCGCGATTGCGTTGACCAATATCCTGCGCGTCAGGGGCAGGGGAACGCGAGTCTATGGCGGCAACAGGCGCTATCGCGATGGCGGCTGGGGCGGCCCGGGCGGCTTTGGGGGAGGGTTCGGCGGTGGTTCAAGCGGGGGCGGTTTTGGCGGCGGTGGCGGTTCCGGCGGCGGCGGCGGTGCGTCGGGTCGCTGGTAATACGCGCGGTTGCGGTGATCGATCCCAGCGGGCCAGATCGGTGCTGGGTTGCCGCCTCCATGCCTGGTTGCGTCTCGGGTTCGGCCTGTTGTTGGCGGTGTTTCTCTCGACCGGCTTGCGTGTAATCGCGAGCAGGGCTGATCCGACTGTGCCGCCCCTAGACGGGCGTGTCGTTGATAAGGCCCATGTTCTGGATCGCCTGAGTGTCGAGCGCATCACGGCCGATCTCCGCGCCTTCGAGCAGCGGTCGGGCGTGCAGATCGCCATCATCACTTTGCCAGATCTTCAGGGCTATCCGATCGAAGATTGGGGCCTGACGCTGCTGCGCGGCTGGCATATCGGCCAGCAGGGGAAAAATAACGGCGTGGTCGTCGTCATTGCGCCGAACGATCATAAAGTACGGATCGAGACTGGCTATGGTTCGGAAGGACCGCTTCCCGATGCGACGGCCAGCCTGATCATCCGGCGCGATATGGTCCCGGCTTTCAAGCAAGGCGACTATGCGGGCGGCCTGCAATCCGGCCTGCGGTCGATTGAAACGGCCTTGGCAGCCGACTTTGTGTCGGCGGAAACAGCATCAGCGCCAACACCATCAGTGAACCACTCATCCATCGATGGCCGTACGATCTTTATTATCATCTGCATTCCCTTCGCTTTCATGGCGCTGGCGATACTCCTGGCGGTCGTATTCCGGGGCAGTGGCCAGCGCGTCTGGTCGTCATCGAATGGCACCCGTTACCGCGACAATGACCCGTTCTGGAACGACAGGTCGCGTTACGACAATTCGAACGATTCCAGTTCCGGCTTCGGTTTCAGCTTCGGGTCAAGCAGTTCCGATAATTCCAGCAGTTCAAGTGACAGCTTCAGCGGCGGCGGTGGCAGCGGTGGTGGTGGTGGCGCTTCGGGCAGCTGGTGACGGCTGGACAGTTCTCACCACGCTCGACGATCAAGGCGGCAATACCGGCGGAAAGCAGATTAGGGAAAGAAGAGATGGCACAGCAGACAAAGCCCGCAGCGGATCACCGTGTGGTCGACGAACCGATCACGCAGGCGATCAGAGCGGCTGAAGCGCGCAGCGCTGCGGAGATTGCGGTTGCCATCCTGCCGCGCGCTGATCGCTATACGTTGACCTCGGTACTGGCGGGTCTTCTGTTGTTTGCCATTCTGCACGCAGTCCTGGGCTGGATTGATCTCAATGCCTTGCTGCTGCCGGCGGCGCCAGGTTCCGGTGCCTGGCTCGATTCCACGGCTTGGCTGGGCATGTCGATCGCACTCGGCCTGTCTGTCGCTCTTTTCGTGCTCTGTGAATGGACCATTCTGGGGGTGCGCCTGACGCCGCAATCCTGGCGGCAGCGCGCCTGCCGGATGCGCGCGCGCATGCTCTTTCTCGAACAGGGGATCGATGCGACGGAAGACCGTCTCGGGCTCTTGATCTGTGTCAGCGAAGCGGAGCGACAGATCGAGATATTGCCGGATCGCGGCATCAGTGCGGTCATCGCCGCACCTAAATGGCAGGCATTGATCGGGGCTTTCCTGCACCAGAAGCGGGCCGGAACGCTGGATGCGGCCTTGGCGCAATTGGTGGAAGCAGTGGCGGCGGAGCTGGCGCCCCATTTCCCACCGCGGACCGATCAGATCAACGAATTGCCCGACGCACCGATCCGTCTTTGATGGCGACTCAACTCTTGAGGCTCATGCAAGCCGGGTGATCAGGCCGCCTCGGCGGCGACCTGGTTGCGGCCACCATCCTTGGCGCGGTAGAGCGCGGCATCGGCACGGCTAATGAATTCTTCCAACTGCTCGTGATGGCGCAGGCGGGAGACACCGATGCTGACGGTGATCTTGCCGAAATTGTCGCCGGTCGCCTTGTTGCGCAGGTATTGATTGGCCAGTTCCTCACGGATCTGGTTG
>Ga0209148_1001580_pt1 | contig 10786 bp, 8 predicted proteins | sample AraplaCol_mMF_r2_2_FD_184288 | JGI IMG/M metagenome (GOLD analysis project Ga0209148, IMG submission 184288) | Arabidopsis root microbial communities from North Carolina, USA - plate scrape CL_Col_mMF_r2 (SPAdes) (version 2) | ecosystem: Host-associated > Plants > Roots > Endosphere | place: USA...
CGAACTGCTGCCCTGCGTCACGCACCGTTCCTTTGCCTCGAGGGGACTTCCCGCCGGCGGCTCCGGCGTCGCCAGTTTAACCGGCTTGAGGGGAACAACGAGCGCGGAGTCGTGGAAGGTTCCCCGGCGGCTGGCATAATTCAGGCCATGAAGATCGCCCTCGCCGTAAACCCCCGCGCCTCGTTCGGCCGCGGCCGGCACGCCGGCGGGGCAGCGGCGGAGTGTTTCCGGGCTGCCGGCGCGGAGGTGGAGCTGCTCTGCGAGGACAGCTATGCCGCCCTCGCCGCGCGGGTGGCGGAGGCCGTCGCTGGCGGAGTGGACGCCCTGGTGGTGGTCGGCGGCGACGGCATGGTCCACCTGGGCGTCAATGCGCTCGCCGCCGTGCCCGCCGTCGCCGGGGCCGACGGCGGCGCCCCCTCGGCCGGCGCCGGGACCGCCGCCGGGACCCCGCTGGGCATCATCCCCACCGGCACGGGCAACGACCTGGCCCGGATGCTGGAGTTGCCGCGGCATGACATTCCGGCCGCGGTGGGGCGCGTCCTCGCGGCCCTCGGCTCCGGCGGACGGCGGATCGACGCCGGCCGCGCGGTGTCTGCCGGCCGGACGCACTGGTTCGCCGGCGTCCTCTCCGCGGGCTTCGACGCCGCAGTCAACGAACGCGCCAACGCCTGGCGCTGGCCGCGGGGCCAGTCCCGCTACAACCTGGCCATGCTCCGCGAACTGGCCGGATTCACCGCCATCGACTACACCCTGACCATCGACGGCGAGCGCCGCCGGCAGGGCGCCATGCTGGTCTCGGTCGCCAACGGCCGCTCCATGGGCGGCGGCATGGCGATCGCTCCGGAGGCGAGCCTGGAGGACGGTCTCCTGGACCTGTTCGTGGTGCACCCGCTCTCCCGTGCCGCGCTCCTGGCGGTCTTTCCGAAGGTCTTCACCGGCCGGCACGTGGGCCATCCCGCCGTGGAACTGCGCCGGGTGCGCCGGGTGGTGCTGGAGGCCGACGGCGTCGTCGCCTATGCGGACGGCGAGCGGCTGGGACCGCTGCCCCTGACCATCGACGTGGTGCCCGGGGCCCTCCGGGTGCTGGCCTAGGAGCCCAATGCCCGTTTCCTCGTTCCGCCGCGCCCCGGCTGCGGCCCTGCCCTTACTGGGCGTCCTGCTGCTGGCCGTGTCCGGGTGCAGCGTCGGCGTCCCCGACCCGGCCGCCCCGGCGCCCGCCACCTCCACCTGGGTGCCGGCCCCCGCCACCCCGACTGTCACCCCGGGCCACGACGCGGACGCCGTCGCCGCCCGCGACCTGCCCTTCAGCGCGGGGGAGAGCCTCGCCGCCGGGGTCCCCGTCCAACTCTCCGACGGGCTCAAGGACGCCCCGGGCTGGTCCGCCGCGGGGCAGGGCACGGCCGGGGCCAGCATCTACAAGAAGGCCGACGGCTGCCAGGCGGCGGCCCGGGTCAGCACCAACCAGGGGCCGCTGGCGGTTCCCGGAAACGACAAGGCCTCCACCGAGGCGCTGTTCCACTACCTGGACCCGAGCATCCTGCCCGGCTACCTCGCCACCGACACCCTTCGCTGGGGCGGCGACGCGGACAAGACCGGCCCCCGCGTGGAGGTACTGGTGTACGACGGCGCCGCGGCCGGCACGCGGGCAGCGGTCAGCTACGCCCGGATGTTCGCGAAGGCAGGTTCGTCGGTCTACGTGTCCGTGGCGTGCCCGGACCGGGGCTCGCTGGCCGCGGCCCGCGCCGACGTCGCCGCGCGCCTGGCCGTGCTGCCGCCGTCGTCCTGACGGGCGGGGGACGCCGAAGAGGCCGTAGCCGGGGCTGCTGTGAGCGGCAGGGCCCGGGGCTGGCCCCTTAGCCCGGTCAGCAGCACCCCGGCGATGACTAGGACCCCGCCGAGGATCTGCACCACCGTCAGCGGCGTGCCCAGCGCCACGGTGATCGCGGCGGTGAACACCACCATCAGGTTCAGGTAGTTCCCGGCCGTCCCGGGCGGGGTGGTCCGGAGGGCCAGGTTCCAGAACAGGTAGGCGCCGAGCGAGGGGAACACGGCGATGTAGGCCAGCGACCAGGCCTCGGCAGGGGTGTCCGGCAGCCGGGCGTGGAAGGCTAGCGCCAGCGGGGCCAGGGTCACGGAGGCCATGGCCACCTGCACCGCCGTGGCTGCGATCGGCGGCAACGCCAGCCGGCGGGCGATGATCGTGTAGCAGCCCCAGACCGCGATCGCGCCGATCATCAGCAGCTCACCGGTGTTGATGGACAGGCTCAGGATCCGCTCCAGCTGGCCCTGGGTCAGGACCAGCAGCACCCCCAGCAGCCCCAGGCCGATGCCCAGCCAGCCCAGCCGGGTGGTGCGCTCGCCCAGGAACAGCACCGCCAGTACCACGATCAGGGCCGGGTTCGCCGCGGTGATGAGGGAGGCGTTCACCGCGGAGGTGAAGCCCAGTGCCCCGTACAGCAGGAGGGTGTAGCCGCTCATCCCCAACGCGCTGAGCAGGAGCAGCACCGGCCAGCGGCGCAGCACCGCGCGCCAGTCCGGCTTCTCCACGACGTGGGCCAGGGCCAGCAGCGGCAGCGCGGCCAGGGTCCAGCGCCAGAAGGTCAGATCCAGCGGCGACATGGACGCCACGGCGGCCTGCCCGACGACGAAGTTTCCGGACCAGAACAGGGTGGCCAGGACCAGGTACAGGGGCGCTTTCACCGCTCGAATGTACACCAGCGCGCCGGGACCGGACCGGCAACCGTTTCGACGTCGTTCCGCAGTGGATTCAGTAGCGGCCCCGCGGGCGGCCACCGACGGCGGGACAGGCCGCCGGTAGAATTGGAGGGTGCCTGCCTACCTCGACCATGCCGCCACCACCCCGCTCGCCGCGGAAGCGCTCGCCGCCCTGACCCGGGAGCTTGCCCGCACCGGCAACCCATCCTCGTTGCACGGCTCCGGCCGCCGGGCCCGCCGCGCCGTCGAGGACGCCCGCGAGGCGCTCGCCGCGGCCGCCGGGGCGCACCCCTCCGAGATCATCTTCACCTCGGGCGGCACGGAAGCGGACAACCTGGCCGTCAAGGGTCTCTACTGGGCCCGCCGAGCCCAGGATTCCCGCCGTACCCGGATCCTGTGCTCCACGATTGAACACCACGCCGTGCTGGACACCGTCGAGTGGCTGGAACGGCACGAGGGCGCCGAGGTGGCCTGGCTGCCCGTGGACTCCGACGGCGTGCTGGACCTGGCCGCGCTCGCGGCCGAACTTGAGCATGACCCGGAGTCGATCGCCCTGCTCACGCTCATGTGGGCCAACAACGAGGTCGGCAGCATCCAGCCCGTAGCCGAGGCCGTGCGGCTGGCCCACGCCGCCGGCGTGCCCGTCCACTCGGACGCCGTGCAGGCCTTCGGATCCCTGCTGGTGGACTTCCGCGCCAGCGGCCTGGACGCCATGTCCATCTCCGGCCACAAGATCGGCGGCCCGGTGGGGGTCGGGGCCCTGGTCCTGGGCCGCGCCGTCACCCTCACCCCGGTCCAGCACGGCGGCGGGCAGGAGCGTGACGTGCGCTCCGGCACGCTGGACACGGCCTCGATCGCGGCCTTCGCCGCCGCCGCGGAGGCGGCCACGGCCCGGCTGCGGGAGGAGACCGCCCGGATCACGGCGCTCCGGGACCGGCTGATCGACGGCGTCCGCGCCGCCGTGCCGGAGGCGGTGCTGCGCGGCGCCCCGGGGGAGGGCCGGTTGCCCGGCAACGCCCACTTCACCTTCCCCGGCTGCGAGGGCGACTCGCTGCTGTTCCTCCTGGACCTCGCCGGGGTGGAGTCCTCCACCGGCTCCGCCTGCACCGCCGGGGTCCCGCGTCCCTCCCACGTGCTGCTGGCCATGGGGCTGGACGAGGACACCGCCCGCGGCGCGCAGCGGTTCAGCCTGGGCCACGCCTCCACCGACGCCGACGTCGACGCGCTGCTGGCCGCGCTGCCCGGCGCGTACGCCCGGGCCCGGCAGGCCGGCATGGCCGGGCACGAATCCAGCATCCAGACCGCGGGCACCGTGGCCCGCCGCAACGCCCTGGGCTAGGCCTCCCGACGGCGCCGCCGGCCGGGCCGCCGCCGACGGCGCTCCGGGGCGGTTTTTGGGGCAGCCTCCGGCGCGGCGGTAGAATCGGGGCTGGGCGGTGTGTTATTCCGGCGCCCTTCTCCCACTCCCCAGAGAAAGCCAGTATGCGAGTTCTTGCAGCCATGAGCGGCGGCGTCGATTCGGCCGTCGCAGCAGCCCGCGCCGTCGAAGCCGGGCACGACGTCGTCGGGGTCCACCTGGCGCTCTCCCGCATGCCGGGAACGCTGCGCACCGGCAGCCGCGGCTGCTGCACCATCGAGGACTCCCGGGACGCGTGGCGGGCCTGCGACGTGCTGGGCATCCCGTACTACGTCTGGGACTTCTCCGAGCGGTTCAAGGAGGACGTGGTCCAGGACTTCATCGACGAATACGCCGCCGGCCGCACGCCCAACCCGTGCATGCGCTGCAACGAGCGGATCAAGTTCGCGGCGCTGCTGGAGAAGGCGATCGCCCTCGGCTTCGACGCCGTCTGCACCGGCCACTACGCCAAGGTCATCACCGACGCCGATGGCAACCCCGAGCTGCACCGTGCCGCTGACTGGGCCAAGGACCAGAGCTACGTCCTGGGCGTGCTCACCCACGAACAGCTCAAGCACTCGATGTTCCCGCTCGCGGACACCCCCTCCAAGGCCGAGGTCCGCGCCGAGGCCGAACGCCGCGGCCTGTCCGTGGCGAACAAGCCCGACAGCCACGACATCTGCTTCATCCCCGACGGCGACACCGCCGGCTGGCTCGCCGAGAAAATCGAGATGACCGGCGGCGACATCGTGGACGAGACCGGCGCCAAGGTAGGCGAACACCCCGGTGCGAACGCATTCACAGTCGGCCAGCGGCGGGGCCTCAAGCTCGGCACGCCCGCCGCCGACGGCAAGCCCCGCTTCGTCCTGGAGATCCGCCCGAAGGAGAACAAGGTGGTGGTGGGCCCCGAGGCGCTCCTGGCCATCGATGAGATCCGCGGCATCAAGGTTTCCTGGGCCGGCCTGCCGATCGCCGAGATCGCCACCGGCGCCGACTTCGACTGCTACGCCCAGGTCCGCGCCCACGGCGACCCCGTGCCCGCGTCGGCCCGGATGGAGCACGACGCCGGTTCCGGCGAGCTGGTGGTCACCCTCGCCGAGCCGCTGCGCGGAGTTGCCCCGGGCCAGACCGTGGTGCTCTACCAGGGCAGCCGGGTCCTCGGGCAGGCGACAATCGACGCCGCCCGCTCCCTGCAGAGGGCGGCCCTCTAACCGCTGCTGCCTTCCTTCCGGAGGGCCGGAAACCGGCCCGAAACCTGAAGGAAACGATGAGAAGCCCCGCGTGGTGTAAATTTTGTGTCTCAACTCACAAGATTTAGCGGTACACCCTGCGGTGTTCTGGTTGAATCAGAAAATCAGGACCGTGCGCCGCCCCGAGTCGAGCTTTTCGGCGGCCCACGAGCACTCATCGAACAGAAAGTTCACAGATGGCAATGAACAAAAAGGCCCTGCAGAGCGCCATCGCGCTGGCCGGGGTTTCCGCCTTTGCATTGACGGCCTGCACCGGCCCCTCCGGCGGCGGAACGTCCTCCGGTGGCTCGGCCTCCGGTGGCGCCATTACGTACGGCACCACCGACAAGGTGGTCACGCTCGACCCGGCAGGCTCCTATGACGCCGGTTCGTTCATGGTGATGAACCAGATCTACCCGTTCCTGCTCAACTCCAAGCCGGGCACGGCCGACTCCAGCCCGGACATTGCCGAGTCTGCCTCCTTCACCACCCCCACCGAGTACACTGTCAAGCTCAAGTCCGGGCTCAAGTTCGCCAACGGCCACGCCCTGACCTCCTCGGACGTGAAGTTCTCGATCGACCGCGTCGTGAAGATCAACGATGACAACGGCCCCGCATCGCTGCTGGGCAACCTGGACTCGGTCACCGCCAAGGACGACACCACCGTCGTCTTCAAGCTCAAGGAAGGCAACGACCAGGTCTTCCCGGGCGTGCTCGCCGCCAACGCCGGCCCGATCGTGGACGAAGAAGTCTTCCCGGCCGACAAACTGATGAGCGACGACGACATCGTCAAGGCCAAGCCCTTCGCCGGCCAGTACACGATCGAGAGCTACAAGAAGAACGAACTGATCAGCCTCAAGGCCAACCCCGACTACAAGGGCCTCCTGGGCAAGCCGGCGAACGACAGCGCCACCATCAAGTACTACGCCGACTCCAACAACCTCAAGCTCGATGTCCAGCAGGGCAACATCGACGTCGCCGGCCGCAGCCTGACCGCGACCGACGCCGCCGACCTCGAGAAGGACTCCAAGGTCAAGGTCCACAAGGGCCCGGGCGGCGAGCTGCGCTACATCGTCTTCAACTTCGACACCATGCCCTTCGGCGCCAAGACCCCCGAGGCCGACCCGAAGAAGGCCCTGGCCGTCCGTCAGGCCATGGCCGACATTGTCGACCGCGACGCGATCGCCACCCAGGTCTACAAGGGCACCTACCTGCCCGCATACTCCGTCGTTCCGGACGGCTTCGTCGGCGCCATCAAGCCGATGAAAGACATGTACGGCGACGGCAGTGGCAAGCCCAGCCTGGACAAGGCCAAGCAGGCCTTCAGCGACGCCGGCGTCACCGGCCCGGTCACGCTGAAGCTGCAGTACAACCCGGACCACTACGGCAAGTCCTCCGGCGACGAGTACGCCATGATCAAGGAGCAGCTGGAGAAGTCCGGCCTCTTCAAGGTCGACCTGCAGTCCACCGAGTGGGTCACCTACTCCAAGGACCGCACCAAGGACGTCTACCCCGTCTACCAGCTCGGCTGGTTCCCGGACTACTCCGACGCCGACAACTACCTGACCCCGTTCTTCATCCCGGGCAACTTCCTCAAGAACCACTACGAGAACCCGGCCGTGACGGACCTGATCAAGAAGCAGCTCACCACCGTTGACAAGGGTGAGCGCGAAAAGGTCCTCGGTGACGCCCAGACGGCCGTCGCCAAGGACCTGCCCTCCCTGCCGCTGCTCCAGGGCGCCCAGCTCATGGTTGCCGGCAAGGACGTCCAGGGCGTCGACAAGACCCTCGACGCATCCTTCAAGACCCGGCTTGGCGTAATTTCCAAGTAGGTCCCATCCCCATCCGGTCCTGACCAGCCACAGAGGCGGGGCGCCCGCGCGGCGTCCCGCCTCCGTGCTGAGGGCAGGACAACCGATTCCCAAGGCCCACGAAGCCGACGGAAACACACATTTAGGTACCAATGACAACACTTATCGAGGCACCGCCCAGCGATGCCGACGGCCTGATGCCGACCAAGAAGAAGTCGTCCGGCGGGGGACTGGGCCAATACATCCTGATCAGGTTCCTGCTGATCTTTCCGACCATCCTGATCCTCGTGACGCTCGTGTTCTTCCTGATGCGGATTACGGGCGATCCGATCACTGCGGCCCTCGGCGGCCGGCTCCCTCCCGAGCAGCTCGCCGAGCGGATCCACTCCGCCGGCTATGACCGGCCCATCTTCGTCCAGTACTTCGAGTACCTGGGCCAGCTGATCACCGGCAACTTCGGCACCACGCTCTCGGACAACCGCCAGGTCTCCGAGATGCTCACCACCTACGGCGCCGCGACCCTCGAGCTGTCCATCAACGCCCTTCTGGTGGCCCTGGTGGTAGGCATCCCGCTGGGCATGGTGGCCGCGCACCGCCGCGACAAGGCCCCCGACGCCGTGCTGCGCATCTTCGCGATCCTCTGCTACGCCACCCCGGTGTTCTTCGCCGGCATGCTGCTGAAGCTGACCTTCTCCGTGTGGCTGGGCTGGCTGCCGGTCGCCGGACGGGCGAAGACCTCCACCGAACTGGCCCTCACCGCGCTGTCCGCGCCGACCGGGATCTACTGGCTGGACTCGCTGCGCAGCGGCAACATGGCCGCGCTCGGCGACGTCACCGCGCACGCGGTGCTGCCCGCCGTCGCCCTCGGCCTGCTCACCGCCGGCATCTTCCTGCGCCTGGTGCGCACCAACGTCATCGGCACCCTCGGCAAGGACTACGTCGAGGCCGGGCGTTCCCGCGGCGTCAGCGAATACCGCCTGGTGACCAAGCACGCCTACAAGCCCGCGCTGATCCCGATCATCACGGTCATGGGCCTGCAGATCGCCGTCATGCTCGGCGGTGCCGTGCTGACCGAGACCACCTTCGAATGGAAAGGCCTGGGCTTCCAGCTCGCTACCTACCTGACGGCCCGCGACTTTGTGGCCGTCCAGGGCATCGTGGTGCTGCTGGCCGTAATCGTGGCCGTAACCAACTTCATCGTGGACATCGTCGCCGCGCTGATCGACCCCCGCGTGAGGTACTGACATGAGCACTGAATCCACTATCGCCGCGGAAAACCGCAGGGAACCGTGGTTCCGGCGCCTGCCGGTCGTGTCCCACTTCAACAAGAGCGTCGGCCTGCAGCGCGGCATGCTGGTCACGGGCCTCATCCTGACCGCCATCTTCCTCCTCACCGCCGTTTTCGCCCCGCTGATCGCGCCCTACGGCTTCGCCCAGATCTCCGACGCCGACGGCGGGTTCCCCGCCCAGCAGGCGCCGGGCGGCAAGCACCTGCTCGGCACCACAGTGGGCGGCTACGACGTGTTCTCCCGCGTCGTCTGGGGCGCCCAGACCGCCGCCATGGTGATCGTCGTCGCCGTCATCATGTCGATCTTCATCGGCGTGATCCTCGGCCTGGTCAGCGGCTACATCGGCGGCTGGCTGGACCGGATCCTGGTGGTCATCGCCGACGCCGTCTATGCCTTCCCGTCCCTGCTGGTGGCCATCGTCATGGCGATCGTGATTAGCGGCGGCCGTTCCAGCCTCTGGGGCGGCATCCTCGCCGCGGCGATCTCCATCACCGTGGTCTTCATTCCGCAGTACTTCCGGGTCATCCGCGCCGAGACCATCCGGCTCAAGGCCGAACCGTTCGTCGAGTCGGCCAAGGTGGTGGGCGCCTCCAACGTGCGCATCATGACCCGGCACATCTACCGCAACGCCACCCGGACCCTGCCGCTGATCTTCACGCTGAACGCCTCGGAGGCCATCCTGACCCTCGCGGGCCTGGGCTTCCTGGGCTTCGGCATCGAACCGACGTCGGCCGCCGAGTGGGGCTTCGACCTGAACAAGGCCCTCTCCGACACCACCTCCGGGATCTGGTGGACCGGCGTCTTCCCCGGCCTGGCCATCGTCCTGACCGTCGTCGGCCTGACCCTGGTGGGCGAGAGCATCAACGACCTCAACGACCCCCGGCTGCGCGGCCGCAAGAAGGCTTCCGGCAAGGCCGGAACCAACATTGCCGGATCCAATGCCGCCGGCCCCGGCCCGGCCACGGCAGCACCAACAGCAGAAGTGAGCACGTCATGACCACCAATATCGGCCACGCAGCCGACCAGCACGGCCGCGGCGCCGGCCCCGTGCTGGACATCGACCACCTCAAGGTCACCTTCGCCACGGACGCCGGGGACGTCTACGCCGTGAAGGACGTCAGCCTGGAGGTCAACCCGGGGGAGGTCGTCGCGATCGTCGGCGAATCCGGCTCCGGCAAGACCGTCACCGCCAAGACCATCCTGGGCCTGCTGCCGGAGACGGCCATCAGCTCCGGGGCGGTGCTGATCAACGGCAACAACGTCATCAGCGTCAGCGCCTCCAAGCTGCGGGAAATCCGCGGCCGGGACGTCGCCATGGTCTTCCAGGAACCCTCCACCGCACTGAACCCGGTGTTCACCGTGGGCTGGCAGATCGCCGAAGGCATCCGCGCGCACGCCGGCCGCAACGGCGGCAAGGTCAGCGCCAAGGACGCCAAGGCCCGCGCCGTGGATGCCCTCCGCAAGGTGGGCATCCCGGACCCTGAGACGCGGGTCAACTACTACCCGCACCAGTTCTCCGGCGGCCAGAAGCAGCGCGTCGTCATCGCCGCCGCGCTGGCCCTGAACCCGGGACTAATCGTCGCGGACGAGCCGACCACCGCCCTGGACGTGACCGTGCAGGCGGAGATCCTCGAGCTGCTCCGCGACCTCAGGGACCAGTACGGCACCTCGATCGTGCTCATCACCCACAACATGGGCGTCGTCGCCGACCTCGCCGACCGCGTCGTCGTGATGTACCAGGGCGACGTCGTCGAGGAGGCCACCTCCCGGGTGCTCTTCGCCGAGCCGAAGCAGGACTACACGAAGAAGCTCCTCGCCGCCGTCCCGCACCTGGGCCGCAACTCCGCCTCGGCGGGGATGACTGAACGCGCCCACCAGGGCGGGAAGGTGCTGGTCGAGGCCAGGGACCTCACCATCGAATACCCGGGCCGCCTCGGCAGCCCGGCATTCAAGGCCGTCGACCGGGTGAACTTCACCCTCTCGGAGGGCGAGGTCTTTGGCCTGGTGGGCGAGTCCGGCTCCGGCAAGACCACCATCGGCCGGGCCATCGCGGGCCTGAACAAGACCACCGGCGGCAGCCTCAAGGTTCTCGACTACGAGATGCTCAACCTCAAGGAGCGCAGCTTCAAGCCGCTGCGCAAGCAGATCGGCTTCGTGTTCCAGGACCCGGCGGCGTCGTTCAACCCGCAGCTGACCATCGGGGAGTGCATCGCCGAACCCCTGGTCATCCACGGCAAGCCGACACCGGCGCAGGCCCGGCAGCGGACCCGCGAGCTGCTGGAGTCCGTGCAGCTGCCCGCGGCTTACGCGGACCGGTACCCGCACGAACTCTCCGGCGGCCAGCGG
>Ga0209148_1001584_pt1 | contig 10751 bp, 7 predicted proteins | sample AraplaCol_mMF_r2_2_FD_184288 | JGI IMG/M metagenome (GOLD analysis project Ga0209148, IMG submission 184288) | Arabidopsis root microbial communities from North Carolina, USA - plate scrape CL_Col_mMF_r2 (SPAdes) (version 2) | ecosystem: Host-associated > Plants > Roots > Endosphere | place: USA...
GCGGCCAGCGTGCCGCCGATGGCCTACGACATCAAGAGCTTCGCCTCACTCGGCATCCTGCACCAGGTGCTGCAACTGACGAACCTCGCGCTGCCGGACGAGCGGGACATCGCCCTCGTCCACGGCGCGCTGGAGGCGGCGCTGGCCGACATCCTCGAGGACCCGCGGCGCGGCCTGGAAAGCCGCCTGCAGGGGCAGCACCGTGGCGCGTCGCGTACCGTGCGCGCGCTGCTCGCATCGGAATGGGAGGCCGCCGACTAAATCACCGCAGCAGCAGCCGGCCGCCAACAACAACACCCACGGCCGGTCCACCTTTTTTTGGACGAAGAGGAGACACACATGATTATCTATGGAACCGCATTGCTGGCCGTATGCCACCTGCTCGGCATCTTCCTGGGCGACCTGCTCGGGACGCTGCTGGGCGCCAAGACCAACGTCGGCGGGGTCGGCATCGCCATGATCCTGCTGATCTGCGCCCGCCTGTGGCTGCACAAGCGCGGCCTGATGCCGGCGCAGACCGAAATGGGCGTCGGCTTCTGGGGCGCGATGTACATCCCGGTCGTCGTCGCCATGGCCGCCCAGCAGAACGTCGTCGCCGCGCTGCGCGGTGGCCCCGTCGCCGTGCTCGCCGCCCTCGGCAGCGTCGTCGTGTGCGCCGTCTGCGTCTCCCTGATCAACCGCGGCGAACGCCCGGCAACCGGCACCGAGCCGGACGCCGAAGCCCGCGTCGCCGCGCAACGCGTATAACGGAGGCCACCATGCTCGAACTCCTGGAAAAGACCGTCAAACACAACGGCCTCGTGCTGGCCTTCGCCCTCGTGGGCTTCGTGATGATCGTATCGATGCAGCTGTCGCGCCGCCTCACGTTCGGCCGCGTGCACGGTTCCGCCATCGCCATCCTCATCGGCCTGGGCCTCGCCTACTGGGGCGGCATCCAGACCGGCGGCCAGAAGGGCCTCGCGGACGTCTCGCTGTTCGCCGGCGTCGGCCTGATGGGCGGCGCCATGCTGCGCGACTTCGCCATCGTCGCCACCGCGTTCGAAGTGCAAGTCGAGGAAGCGAAGAAGGCGGGACTCGTGGGCGTCGTCGCGCTGCTGCTCGGCACGGTGCTGCCGTTCATCGTCGGCGCCAGCGTGGCGTGGGCGTTCGGCTACCGCGACGCCATCAGCATGACGACCATCGGCGCCGGCGCCGTCACCTACATCGTCGGCCCGGTGACGGGCGCCGCGATCGGCGCCAGCTCGGAGCTCATGGCGCTGTCGATCGCCACGGGCCTCGTCAAGGCGATCATGGTCATGGTCGGCACGCCGATCGCCGCGCGCTTCCTGCGCCTGTCCACGCCGCGCTCGGCGATGGTGTTCGGCGGCCTGGCCGGCACCGTCAGCGGCGTCTCGGCCGGCCTGGCCGCCACCGACCGCAAGCTCGTGCCGTACGGCGCGCTCGTCGCGACGTTCCACACGGGCCTCGGCTGCCTCCTCGGCCCGTCGCTGCTGTACTTCGCCGTCCGCGCGCTGGTGGGCTGACATGGCGGCGCCCCGTCCGCACGACCTGCTGTTCACGCATCGTCCCGACGCGTTCAGGGTCGACGGCGCGCGGCCAGGCTGGCTGGATCCGCGCGCGCCGCTCGTCGTGCGGAGAGATACCACGGCGCCCGGCATCGTGCCCGTGGGCGCGCGCGGCCTGCAACGCAACGAACGCTGCAAGGGCACCATCGGCGCCGGCGCCGTGGCGGGCATCGTCACGCCGCGCATGCTGGCGCAACGGGTGCACACGACCGCCGGCGACCTGCCCTGCATCGCGGCGCTGCGCGCGCTGGCGCCGCGGCTGGACGCACTCGACGTCGACTGGGGCCCGGCCGGGGGCGCCGGGTTCTGGCTCGCGTGCGGCCTGCCCGTGCTGCGGCCGGCGAGCGACCTCGATCTGCTCGTGCGGCTGCCGCGCCGGCCCTTTGATTCCGTGCTCGCCGCATTGTCCGCACTGCAGGACGGGCAACCCTGCCGCATCGACATCCAGGTCGACACGGGCGCGGGCGGCTTCGCGCTCGCGGAATACGCACGCGGTGGTCGCGTGCTGCTCAAGACGGACGCCGGCCCGCGTCTCGTCGACGATCCATGGGAGCCTGCATGAGCGTCCTGTTCACCTTCCCCGGCCAGGGCGCCCAAAAGCCCGGCATGCTGCATGCGCTGCCGGATCTCCCGGAGACCGCGCGCACGCTGGCCGAGGCAACGCAGGCACTGGGCCGCGACGTGCTCGCGCTGGACAGCGCCGACGCGCTGCGCTCCACGGTCGCCGTGCAACTGGCGTTGCTGGTGGCGGGCGTCGCGATGGCGCGCGTGCTGGCCGCGCACGAGGCGCCGCCGCGCATGGTGGCCGGCCTGTCGATCGGCGCGTGGCCCGCGGCCGTCGTCGCCGGCGTGCTCGATTTCGCCGACGCCGTGCGCCTCGTCGCGCTGCGCGCGCGGCTGATGGAAGACGCCTACCCGTCCGGCTACGGCATGACCGCGATCGGCGGGCTCACCCATCAGCAGCTGGAACCGCTGCTCGCGCAGGTCCATGGCCCCGACACCCCCGTGTACCTCGCGAACCTGAATGCGCCGCGCCAGCTCGTCATCGCCGGCCGCGCCGCCGCGCTGGACGCCGTCGCCGGCCTGGCGCTGGCCCACGGCGCCAACCGCGCCGAGCGGCTGGCCGTGCCGGTGCCGTCGCACTGCCCGCTGCTGGACGAACAGGCACGCGCGCTTGCCCGCGCCGCCGCACTCGTCGCCACCCGCCGTCCGCGCATCACCTACATCAGCAGCAGCGCCGCGCGCGCCCTGTTCGACGGAGAACGCATCGTCGCCGACCTCGCCGCGAACATGGCGCGGCCGGTGCTGTGGGCCGATACGCTGCGCCACGCGTGGGAACGTGGCGCCCGCGTGGCGCTGGAAATGCCCAGCGGTTCCGTGCTCACCCGGCTCGCGCAGGATGCCGACTTCGGCGCCGGCACCGCGCTATGCGCCGACGGCAACCGGCTCGACACGCTCGTCCAGGTCGCGCGCGACGGTCGGTAGCCGGCGCGGTCCAGTGCCTCGTCGACGGCGGGACGACGGGCCGCGGCTTGTCCGTCGCCGCATACGGACTCGCGCGCGCATCGGCGCCCTCATGATTCGCCGATTCCCACGGCGTCACCGCGGCAGCGAATTCAAGATTGCCACCGCCATCTGGTAAGCTCGGCGTCGCCAGGCCGCCCGTCCACGCCGCCAAGCCAGACACTGGCCCGCGCCGCGCAACGGCCCTGCACAGCGAATCGATCGCCCGATAAAAACACAATCCGGAGACGACATGACGGCAGCCTTCCCGCGATCCCCCGCCTGGTCCACCCGCTACCTGCTGTTCATCGCCGGCATGGGCGGGCTGTTGTACGGCATCGACGTCGGCATCATCGCCGGCGCGCTGCCCTACCTCGAATCGACGGCCGCGCTGGCGTGGAAGCTGAACGCCCAGCAGCTCAGCTTCGTCGTGGCGGCGGTGCTGCTCGGGTCCGTGCTGTCGTCGCTGTTTGCCGGGCTGCTCGCGGACCTGGTCGGGCGCCGGCGCGGCATGGTCGTCGCGGGCGCCCTGTTCGTCGCCAGCATTCCGCTGATCGCGCTCGCGGACGGCTATGCCCCGCTGCTGTGCGGGCGCCTGCTGCAGGGCATCAGCGGAGGCCTCATCGGCGTGATCGTCCCGCTCTATCTCGCAGAATGCCTGGACGCGCGCCGGCGCGGACGCGGCGCCGCCCTGTTCCAGCTGCTGCTGACGGTGGGCCTCGTGGCGGCCGCCGTGATCGGCCTCGTGCAGGCGCGCGGTGTGCAGGCCGCGACCGACGCCGCGGTGCTCGCGGCCAAGGACCGTGCGTGGCGCGGCATCTTCTGGATGTGCCTCACGCCCGGCATCGTGTTCACGCTCGGTTGCCTGTTGCTGGCGGAGTCGCCGCGCTGGCTCGCGCAGCGCGGCCGGCTCGATGCCGCGCGCGCCGTGCTGCTACTCACCCGCGATGCGCGGGACGCCGCGCGCGAGCTTGGCGAGATCGCGCGTCCGCGGGCCGCCACCGCGCGCGCCGCCGATCCGCTGCTGTCGCGCCGCTACGTACTGCCGTTCCTGCTGGCCTGCCTGATCCTCGCCTGCAACCAGGCGACAGGGATCAACTCCGTGCTGGCCTACGTCGTCAACATCCTGAACCGCGCGGGCCTGTCGGGGTCCAGCGCCAACCTCGCGGACGTGCTGCTGAAAGTGCTGAACGCCTTGATGACCATCGTCGCCGTGCTGCTCGTCGACCGCAAGGGACGCCGCTTCCTGCTGATGCTGGGCACGGCGGGCATCGTCGTCGCGCTGCTCGCGGTCGGCCTGCTGTTCCGCGCCAACGAGACCGAACAGCGCGACGTACTCGCGCAGGTGACGCAGCGCGCCCACGACGACGGGCTCTCGCTGCGCCTCGACGCGCCGACGCTGCGCGCACTGGGCGCCGACCCGGCCGGCACGCCGCAGGTGCTGACGGTGGCGTATGCGTACGGCCCGTTCACGAACGTCGCCAGCATCCGCAGCGACGATCCCGCGCTGCCGCCCTTGGTCGCGCATCGCGCCGACACCGTCCAGCCGGACAGCGTCATCGGCGCCGCGTTCCGCCGCCTGCACCTGAATCCGTTCCCCGATCCGGCACGGGCCGCGGGACGTGCGCTCGTGATCGAAAAAGCGCACATCGGACCGCTGCCGACGACGGCCCACGGCTGGCTCGTGGCGCTAGCCATCTGCCTGTTCGTCGCCAGCTTCGCCGTCGGTCCGGGCGTGTGCGTGTGGCTCGCGCTGTCGGAACTGATGCCCACCCGGATCCGCTCCAACGGCATGAGCATCGCGCTGCTCATCAACCAGTTCGTCTCGACGTCGATCGCGGCCGTATTCCTGCCCACCGTCGGGCGGCACGGCTATTCCGCGATCTTCTTTTTCGGCGCCGCCTGTTCCCTGGTCTACTTCCTTGCGTCGGCCTTCCTGCTGCCCGAGACGCGCGGCAAGACGCTGGAAGAGATCGAAGCGTGTTTCGCGCGGGCGGCCACGAAGTGAACTGCCCTGGTCAGCCAACCAGGGATCGAATCTGTACGAAAAACAATGGAGGGACCATGAGCGAACGAGCATTCAGCAGCAAGACCATGCGTGGAAGGTGGTTCTCAAGTCAGCATACTCAATCACTCCTGTAGTTCGCAATCCGAATGCCGATGGGTCGTGATCGGTCGCGTTTCCGACCGCGATAATCTTGAGCGACAGCCAGGCTCTCAGTTTACCTCGAATCCACACCACCCATCTCCATCGGCAGAGCGGTAGAACGTTATTGGTTTTGCCGTCTTGGATTTCCTGTACGTGACCATCCTGCCTTGCCTGAACCCGGAACATGGCTTCCCCCGCCGTTGACGGCTTTGCTCGCAACGATCGCATCGCTTTGTGCAATGCCGTTGTCCATAATTCGCAACAATCCCCGTTTATACAATACAAAGTATGCAGCTGGATCAGCACAGTTCGCCGCAATTAAATCTGTATTATTGCGTGCAATGTAAACGTCTGGATTCCGAGCTATTTCGTCATATGGGCCGTTGGCGACTCATTTCGACCAATCTGTCGCGTTTTGTCTACCGTTGGGTAGCGCTTATGGACGTTGCTTGTTCAGTGGTACCTGTAGTTGCCAAGGTGGTTCTTTGAGGAAGAACCTCATCTTCATTTGCCCTTGCGCATTAAGCTGGCCTGTGGGCTCAGGCTGACTCTTTCTTCTCCAACTCAGCGAAATCGCTTCGGTGGACGCGTCGGCCGGCGTATTTAGCAACGTATCACGTAAGAACATAAGCGATTGCACTCGGATTTCCAAACCATTCAGATTTTCGATATCGACATTGCCGTTAACGAACCTCGATACGGTAATTGCATCGCTCTGCGATATCCCGTGATCGACAGACGCCAGCATCTTCGGCTTATGATTCACGAACCAACAGGCGCTGTCTGCACAGTTGATTGCATGATAATTCGTGTTGCCGCTTGCTATAAGCACATCGGGATCCCAGCCAATGGCCTGGAAGTTGCCCGTCGGGTTGGTCCTAGGAAATTTCCTGAATTCCCCGTAGTCCTTGTAGGTATCCTTCCAAGTAAGCTGGATCAAACCCCTGCCGTAGTACGGATAATAAGGACGAGTCGTCAAGTACGTGTGCGAGGAATTATCACCTTCTTTCATAAGGGTCAAAAACTCCGTTTCAGGAATTGCATGGGCAAAAAAATGGACCAGCCGTCGGCGAGCAGCTGCGATACCATATTTTCGCGTAGCCTTGTTGAAGGAAGTCGACCAACGACGAGCGGTTGGAAATGCAGTTGCCCACCTGCAATCATGTGAAGCGAAAGTCGTCCCCTCCAACTTCAGGTACTTCCGCGGGAAGCACTGCGCGAGCTCGAAAGCACTGAGCCAGCCGCATTTTGTGAAATGTCGGATGAATGCTGCAGGATGAAAGTGCCAGTCCGCATTCTTGAAGCCGTCAGGTAAGCCGTCCAAGCCCATTGACTCGAGGTGCTTCTTCGCCTTGCTCCAGTTATCAGGATTTTCCTTCATTTCTGGCCGTTCGCTCATGAATTTATAACGCGTTTCCAAGGTAGACTTGTCCCATTCGTTAGGAAATTTGCAAATGGTGTACGCAAGCTTGTAAAACACGTCCGGGTTGCCTATCCGTTTAGCCAGCTTGTCGCTGTCGCCCTTGCTTTCGGGATCATTCGGGTCGGTGAACAAACCCTTAAGCTTGTCCGAACTGCACCGTTGGTCGCTCACATCGCCGTCGTCGTGGTAGCAATGCCAGCCCATCACTGGAAGAAAATCTGCGTCACTGAACTTGTATGAACCTTCGGCATTCAGGTCTGCCCAGACTATCGTACCGGCGACTGTTTTTATCTTACGCCAGTGCATGGCATTGACAGGCAGCGCGTCCTTGTCCGTCGCGCTCCTGCCAAGGTTCCGCCCAAAGCGGAGCAATTCATACCAGCCGCTCGGGCTACTGTCGGGTGCTCCTGATGAGCTGGCGCTGGCATGACGGCCGGACGATTCTTTACAGAGCCTGTACTCGAAACCTGCCTCGGCAGGTGCGGCGCCGATTTTTGCTCCAGTTGCGCTGTAGCTGGTCAAAACGCAGTCGCCGTTGGCATCGCCCCCGCTGACATAGCTAATCTCTACCCATTGCGCTTCACCGAGATTTTGAGTCCCGTGATAGCCGCTACGCAAGTGCGCATGCGGCATCGCATTGCCCTGACTGATGGGGGTCGTCGACGGCAGATAGATGTAGACGTTCCCGAAGACGGCATCGGTTCTCCCATCGCCTGCTGGCGCCGTGCCTGCCTCTTGCCATTCAGGCTTTCGACCGATCAGGCGTTTAAGGTTGTCGGTGTCGCAGGAAATACTAAGCTCGGTCTGTCCGGCATGGTCGTAGATTGCCCCAGGCTTGCCAAGAATGTTCTTGCGGTAGACTTTATTTCCAACCGCCAAGGAAGTATCGATCTTCGACAGGTGCATGTAGCCAGAAAAGAATTTTACGTCTGTCGCATTGTCGCCATCGACACCGATTTCGGTGGTATGTTCAATAACAACCATTCCATTGTCCGTCCAGCTCGCAGCCGCACCGAACGGGTTATAAGCTTGGCCATCGGCCGCGTCATTGATTCTGTCTCGAGGTGGATTGATGAACATGACGATCCCATCTGCTACTGCGCGTACGGGAGCGTAATCCGCGTCGCCTGTTTTGGGCGCTTGCAAGTGTACGCCGGTGTGCCACATTAAATACTGACTAACCGGATAATTTCCCTCTGGCGCCATTGTCGTCGCATCACGTGCCGCGACGGGTTGCAGACCCGCGTCCAGGGTTTCGCTTATCTCGATACTATCGATCAAAAATGGTGGGCTAATGAGCATGCTGTTTCCTGCCTTAAGTTTCCGTTAACGAAAAGCGGAGATAGCGCTTTTCGAACAAGGGCATCAATGTGGTTGGGCCAAAAGCGAGGTAATTAATGCTGTAGCTGCTCCGGAATAGCGTAGCGACTGCCAACGAAGTGCAGCAAATATTTTTTTTGTGAATCAATCCCGACGCACTCTCCCTGCGTATTCGAAGGCGATTGCATCTCGGTGTCCTCAACAACGATCAGGTCCGCAAAAGCAGTTTTTGAAGTGGCATCCAGGCGCAGGGTGCGATAGGACTCCTGGCCCGAACAATCGACGTGGCAGGTGCTTCGCCCGTTTTCCGTGACAACGTCTCGGATAACCGGCACGATGGCCTGTCCGATTAGGGAGTAGACGCGGACACGGGTCCCGTAGTTATCGTCGCAGCCAGTAGCATTGGCATATTCGGTAAGCAGGCCGAACGCTGGAGCATGAAGTAGGACGGTATAGTCCATGGTATCAAAACGAAGTCCACGAATCGTGATCCCGACGGACGGCAACTTGTCGGTTACTCGTTGCAATACGTTTCCGCTGGCCGTGTCGATGACATAGATGTCGAGCGACACGTCTTCATCTGGCTGTGCTTCGGTGCTGGCCGAATTCTGCGTGGAGTCTTGTGACGCAAATGCCGCGATAGAGCGGCCTCTGTCACCGGACCAGATGATCAAATCCGAATACAGAGCGCGACGCGAGTAGCCGACTTTTTTGGCGATTGCGGCAAGACGCTCGACCTTTTCCAACTGCAGGCCGTTTGCACGCGCGGCAAGTGCTTTGGACAAGCAAGCTTCGTTGGTGCAGCGGTCGCGGACGTCACGCCTCCAGCTTGTTTGCTCGACGTTCAGCCTGTCTGGGTCGGGTGCCGAAAGGCGCGCCGCACGAAACGCTTTACCAACCCCAAGGTCGGCCGCGCGAAGGCGAGGCGTCCGGCAGATCAGCTTTTGCGCGGCGGTGCTGGCCTTGTCGCAATCGAAGCTCGCGTTCTCCTCGTTAAAACGAGCGATTCGCTTGCCATAGGCGGACCGCAAGCATTTGAGGTCGGTGCACTTGTCGCGCACATCACGCAACCATGCCTTCTGGTCGGCGGCGGTAATCGCAGGATCGACAACGACTTCTTGCCGTTTGGCGTACATCCTTGTCAAAACCGAGTCGAGCGTACTCAGTCCCTTATCGGCGCAGACAAGCGTTTCCGCCGGTCGCCTCGCACGAGTGCAGTCAAAGCTCGCGGCCCTGGCGTTGACAGCGACGACAGCAAGAGCAAAGCAGCAAATTGAAACAACTTTAAAGAATCGATACATAGTAGATCCTTGAGTATTGGGAACTTTCGGTATAATTTTTTTGTACACATGACACGCTACGCAAATGCCATGAAATATTGTTCAATTTTGATTGGTGAGGCTGTGCACCAGCTGGCCGTATTGGTTATAGAACTGATGCCGCGCTTAAAGGGAGAGCTTTAATTTCGTCTCCACTTGAACTCGTTGCACCACCGGCATATCAGGCGTCGACAGATTTTTTGGCTCAATAAAACTGTGGGTTGCGGCGTGCGCGACGAACGAGCCATTGGTGCCGTGCTCAATGCCATCGGCCGTGAATTTCACATAACTCCCGCCACCATTGATGATGATTTCTTCCCTGGCGCTGATGGTGATACGGTTCGCGGTCTGCGTAATCGACAGCTTCGCCAGAAGATTGATATTGTCAGAGAGCGCCTGGAGGTCGATGTCGCCCGCCGCAGCCACCATTTTCATGCCAGCCTTCTCGACGAACAGACGGAACGTCTGACGGATGGTGGCGAAGAAGCTCATCCCTACGGCCAACGACAGATTCTTTCCAGTTGTGACGGCCGTATGGCAGTCGCTGGCAATGTGGCTGTCGCCCGCAGTCGTTGTTACAATTCCTGAGGGACTCGCCATTACCAGATGTGGCTTGGCCAGCTCGAGAAAGCCGTTATTTGCTGAGGTCGGGCCGGAAATCGCATCGTTCTGCGTCTGCAGTGAAAGCGCGACGTCCTCCTGGTTGCTACCTGCTTCCTGGGCACCATTCTTTTGCGCGATCTCGCCCAGGAGCCGATGCTGATCGACAGCAAGATTGAGGCGACGAGCAGTTTCACCGATGTCCTTGATCGCTCCGTGCGCACCCTGTCGAGCTTCGGTGGTAATCAGCATGCCTTGGGCGGCGCGCGCCACGCCGTGCCCGTCAGTCCGCAACTCCCACCCTTCGCCGCGCAGGTCCTTGCGGCCTGCATTGTCTTCGACATGGCTGATATGGCCGAGCGACAACTGGCTGCACTGATGATCGCTCTTCAGCTGCGCCTGAATTTTGCCCGCGGTGTCGTCAAGGATCAGGTGATTGCCGCGTCTACTACCGTCGCCCGACTGGAGTTCGCGGCTCCGCAAACCGGTCAAAGCCTGCTGCCCGGGCAATTGCCACGGCGGCATATGCGTGTAGTTATATAGCGCGCCCAGAATCACCGGATGGTCGATGTTCCCGTCGAGATAAACGACCGCCACTTCCTCACCGACCCGCGGCAAGCGGATTTCCCCGAACTGCCTGCCCGCACCGGGCGACATGACGCGCAGCCAGGGCGAACTGTTCTCGTCGTAGTTGCCCAGCCTGTCCCAGTGGAATTGCACCTTGACCCGGCCATAGCCATCGGTGTGGATCTCGGCGCCGGCAGGCCCGACCACGATGGCCGTCTGGATACCGGGGTAGGTGCAGGGCTGGCTGTTGTAGTTGCGCCCGGGAAGCCAGGGGATGTTCTTGCGCACGCACAGGAACGTGTTCT
>Ga0209148_1001585_pt1 | contig 10738 bp, 9 predicted proteins | sample AraplaCol_mMF_r2_2_FD_184288 | JGI IMG/M metagenome (GOLD analysis project Ga0209148, IMG submission 184288) | Arabidopsis root microbial communities from North Carolina, USA - plate scrape CL_Col_mMF_r2 (SPAdes) (version 2) | ecosystem: Host-associated > Plants > Roots > Endosphere | place: USA...
TTCCGGCCTGGCAGTCGATTATTTCAGCAAAGACGGCAAGGACAACGCGCACTGACGCAGTCTGGAACGGTGGCGGCACCCGGCTTTGACCGCGGTTGCCGTTCCGTCAGCTTTTCGCGGCGAATCCGCGTGGCTGAGTTGCCAGAGTGAAGCCGGCATATTACCCTACAACATCCTGCTAACCCGGCTCTCTCGGATACAAAATGATGCGTATGATTCGGCGTTCTCATCTCGTTGTGGGAACGCTTTTGCTTCTCCTGACGGCCGGCTGCAGTACCACCAGGGTCGCGACCGAGCAGCCGACGACACCCGGCGCCCCGCAGCAGCCTCAGCCCTATAAGGTCGGCAGGCCCTATCAGGTCGATGGCGTCTGGTATTATCCGAAAGTCGACATGGACTACGACGAGACCGGTATTGCTTCGTGGTATGGGCCGGGCTTCCATGGTCAGTACACCGCCAATGGCGAGGTCTATGACCAGAACGCACTGACCGCAGCCCACAAAACCTTGCCGCTGCCCTCCATGGTCCGGGTCACCAATTTGGAAAATGGCCGCTCGATCGAAGTCCGGGTCAATGACCGCGGGCCCTTCGTGAATGGTCGCATCATCGACCTCACGCGCCGTGACGCCCAACTGCTCGGCTTCATCGACCAGGGAACCGCCAAGGTCCGCGTTCAGGTGATGAAGGAAGAGAGCATTGCCCTGGCCGCCGCGGCCTCCGGGCAGGGTGGCGAGAATGCCGGGCCCAAGCCAGTGGCAGCCCCCACGGGCGCCGTGGCGGCAACGCCTCTGCCGCCGATCGGATCGCCACAGCCGGCGGCGCCGGCTCCAGCTCAAGCATCTGCCGGCCCGAGCAAGAGCGTCATCGGTCAGGTGGTGGTGCCGCAACCGACCGGCCAGGTCCAGGTACAACCGGTCCGCCCGACCAATATCTTCATCCAGGCCGGCGCCTTTACCCGGCAGTCCAATGCCCAGACTCTGACCAGCAAGCTATCCGCCTTCGGCCCGGTCCGCATGATCCCGGTCCAGGTCGGCAACCAGCTGTTCTACCGGGTACGCCTGGGGCCCATTGCCGATGTCGATCAGGCGGATCAGGTGCTGCAGAAAGTCATCCATTCCGGCCAGACCGAAGCGCGGATCGTCGTCGATTGAGTACCGGCGCGCCGTGCACGGAGACAGATAAACTGATTGACCAACAATGCCGTCGTTGCGCTTGACCTGCCGCCTGAATTGCCGCAGCTTGCGAACCGATATGGTCCCAATTTTGCCTTACGACTCAGGTGCTTCCATGAATAACCCCCGCCGCCGTGCCGCCCTTGCAGCTCCGCTCATTCTGGCCGGACTGATGGCCGCCGCGGCGCCGACCGCCTCGGCTCTCGCGGATGATATCCAGACCGATGCGCAGCACGCCTATATCGTCGATTTCCAGACCGGGGCGGTGATTTTCGACAAGGGCGGAGACGAGCGGATCCCGCCGGCCTCGACCAGCAAGCTGATGACCATCTATCTGCTGTTCGACGCCCTGAAGCGGGGCGATGTCAAGCTGACGGACACCTTCCATGTCAGCAAGAAGGCCTGGGCCACCCAAGGCTCCAAGATGTTCGTCGAGATCAATTCCGATATCGCGGTCGAGGACCTGATCCGTGGCATCATCATCCAATCCGGCAATGACGCCTGCGTCGTCGTCGCCGAAGGCATTGCCGGCAGCGAAGAGGCTTTCGCCGAGCGGATGACTGCCAAGGCCAAGGAACTCGGCATGACCGGCAGCCACTTCGTGGATGCCTCCGGCCTGCCGGATCCCGAGCAATATATGACCGCCCACGATCTCGAGATCCTGGCGCGTCACCTGATCACCGATTTCCCGGAATACTACCATTACTTCTCCGAGAAAGAGTTCACTTGGCACGGCATCAAGCAGGGCAACCGCAACCCGCTGCTCTATCGCGCCGGCTCAGGTGTCGACGGCCTGAAAACCGGCCACACCGAGGAATCCGGCTTCAGCCTGGTGGCCTCGGCGATCCGGGACAATCGTCGTGTCATCGTCGTCGCCCAGGGCATGAACAGCATGCAGAACCGGGCAGATGCCGGCGGTGACCTGATCGACTGGGTGTTCCGCGAGACCGCCAACTACACCATCGCCACAAAGGGGGCGATCCTGGCCGAAGCGCCGGTCTGGATGGGCAAGGCGCCGACCGTGCCGCTGACCGTGCCGGCCGACCTTGTCGCCACCTTGCCGCGGGCGGCGAAGTCCAAGGTCACTGCCAAGGCGGTGTTCGACGGGCCGCTGCAGGCGCCGATCGCTGCCGGCCGCGAGGTCGGCAAGCTGGTGATCTCTTCGCCGGACCATCCGGATTTCGAGGCGCCGCTGGTGGCGGCCGTCGATGTGCCGGAAAAGAGCCTGCCGGCCCGCATGTGGACCAAGCTCAATTACCTGGTCTTCGGCGGCAGCTGATAGCCGATGGTGGCAAGCGGCCTAGATATTCAACACCACCGGCCATATCGCTTCATCACCTTTGAGGGTGGCGAGGGCGCCGGCAAATCGACGCAGATCAAGCATCTTGACGAGGCGTTGCGTGCGGCCGGCCATAACGTCCGGCTGACCCGCGAACCCGGCGGGGCTCCCGGCGCCGAGGATATCCGCCGCCTGCTGGTGGAAGGCGAGCCCGGCCGCTGGACGCCGGAGACCGAGGCGCTGCTGCATTTCGCGGCCCGCGCCGATCATCTGGAACGGGTGATCCGGCCGGCGCTCGATGCCGGCAGCTGGGTACTGTGCGACCGCTTCGCCGATTCAACCATCGCCTACCAGGGCTATGGCCACGGCCTTGATCTCACATGGCTGCAGCAATTGCGCCGACAGGTCGTTGGGGTGACGGAACCGAGCCTCACCATCATCCTCGACTTGCCGGTTGAAACCGGTCTAGCCCGCGCGGCGCAACGGCATGGCAAAGACGTGTCAACTGAAGACCGTTATGAACGCATGGATCGCGGCTTCCATCGGCGGCTGCGCGACGGCTTCCTGAAGATTGCGCGCGATGAGCCGGAGCGCTGCAAAGTCATCGATGCTGATCGGCCGATCGCCGAAATCACCCATGATGTTCTGGCGGTGACAGCGCAGCTTTTCGGCATCAAGCTAATCTAGGCCCAGAGATGGCGCGCAAACCCGTCGTTGTCGAAAGCGTCGAACCGACCGGCCCGGTGGTTGCCACCGACCTGCTGGGCCATGCCGAAGCCGAGCAGTCTTTTCTCCGCGCTTTGCAGCGCGAGCGCATGCCGCATGCCTGGTTGATCACCGGCCCGCGCGGCGTCGGCAAGGCAACCCTGGCCTATCGCATGGCCCGGCGCCTGCTGAGTGACATGCCACCGCAAGCAGCCGAACCGGAGCCCGACAGTTTCGCCCTGTTCGATGACGCACCTGCCGCGGCGCCTGTACAGCAGGCGTCCGCCGACAATCTCGACATGCCGGCGGATCATCCGATCTTCCGCCGCATCGTCGCCCAATCGCATCCCGATCTCCGTGTGCTGCAGCGGCGGGTCAATGAGAAGACTGGCAAACTGCGCTCGGAAATTCTTATCGACGATGTGCGCGAGGTGCTCGACTTCCTGCATCTGAAGCCGGCGGAGAGCCATTGGCGCGTCGTCATCATCGATGCCGCCGACGATCTCAACCGCAATGCCGCCAATGCCATTCTGAAGATGCTGGAGGAGCCGGCGGCCCGCACCGTGCTGATCCTGGTCAGCCATGCGCCGGGCAGCCTGCTGCCGACCATCCGTTCGCGCTGCCGGCGCCTCGCCCTGGCGCCATTGCCTGACGATCTCCTGCGCCGCGCCTTGTCGGCGCGCTGCCCGGATGCCGAACCGGCCGACCTTTCGGCGGCGATGGCGCTGGCGGCCGGCAGCCTGGGGCAGGGGATCACCCTCCTGCAGCAGAACGGCCTCACCGTCTTCCGCCTGATCATGAACGTGCTGCAGGCCTGGCCGCAATTCAGCGTCCAGCAATTGCACCAGATCGGCGACCGGCTGGCGAGCCGGGGTTCGGAAGCGGAATTCGATCTTGCCGTCCAGGCGCTCGACTGGTGGCTGAAACGGCTGTGCCGACAGCTCGCTTTGACAGCCGCCGGAAGTACCGAAAGTGTCCTGCAAAGCGAGCTTTTCCCAGGAGAAATGGCCCTGATCGAGCGCTGCCGGCGTGCCGCCAGCCTTGATCGCTGGATCGAGCTGTGGGAAAAGCTTAACCGTCTGTTCGACCGGGTGGCCAGCGTCAACCTGGATCGCAAGCAGGCCTGGATTGCCGGCTGCCTGGCGATCGAGGCGATCGGACGTTAGGAACGGCCGGGCAGGCGCGGCGGCATCACACGGGCAAGACGTGTTTGCCGGCCTAGCGCAGCACCAGAGCGCGACCGGATTGCTATAACATTGCACCCGGCCAGCAGCCATCTTCCCGGCATTCTGTGCTAAGCATATATGAGCATGATGACTGGCTGCCCGATGGCGGCGGAACGAGGAGTTGCATTGATGGCCGAGGCCAAACGTTATTACGTCACGACGCCGATTTATTACGTCAATGACGCGCCGCATATCGGCCATGCCTATACGACTTTGGCCTGCGACGTGCTGGCCCGCTTCATGCGCCTCGACGGCTATGACGTCCACTTCCTGACCGGCACCGATGAGCATGGCCAGAAGGTCGAGAAATCGGCGCTGAATGCCGGCATCGATCCGCAGGCCTTCACCGACAAGGTGTCACAGAATTTCCACGATCTCGCCAAGGCGATGAATTTCAGCAATGACGATTTCATCCGCACCACGGAAGAGCGCCACAAGAAGGCCTGCCAAGAAATCTGGCGCCGGTTGAAGGAGCGGGGCGAGATCTATCTCGGTTCCTATGCCGGCTGGTACGCGGTGCGCGACGAAGCCTATTACGGCGAGGACGAACTGACGACGACGCCCGAAGGCAAGAAGATCGCCCCCAGCGGCGCCGAGGTCGAATGGGTCGAGGAGCCGAGCTATTTCTTCAAGCTCTCGGCCTGGGGCGACAAGCTGCTGGCTTTCTACGAAGCCAACCCCGATTTCATCGCCCCCGAGACGCGCCGCAACGAGGTGATCAGCTTCGTCAAATCCGGCCTCAAGGATCTGTCGATCTCGCGCACCACCTTCAAATGGGGTGTGCAGGTGCCGGATGATCCCGCGCATATCATGTATGTCTGGCTCGACGCGCTCACCAACTACATCACTGCCGTCGGTTTTCCTGACGACCAGTCGGCGATGTACAAGAAGTTCTGGCCGGCCGATCTGCACATGGTCGGCAAGGACATCCTGCGATTCCATGCGATCTACTGGCCGGCCTTCCTGATGGGTGCGGGACTGGAGCCACCGCGCCGCGTCTTTGCCCATGGCTGGTGGACCAATGAGGGCCAGAAGATCTCGAAGTCGCTCGGCAACGTGATCGATCCCTTGAAGCTGATCGAGCGATACGGTCTCGACCAGACGCGCTATTTCCTGCTGCGGGAAATTCCCTTCGGCAATGACGGCGATTTCTCGCATCGGGCCATGGTGCAGCGGATGAACAGCGATCTCGCCAATGGGATCGGCAATCTGGCGCAGCGTTCTCTGTCGCTGATCGCCAAGAATTGCAATGGTGCCGTGCCGCAGCCTGATGCGTTCACTGCGTCCGACGAAGCACTGATCGCCGCTGCCGAGGAAGCCCTGCCGAAGGTGCGCGACTTCCTGCGCGAACAGGCCTTCCATAAGGGCCTGGAAACCATCTGGCAGGTAATCGGCGAGGCGGACCGTTATATCGACGAGCAGGCGCCATGGTCGCTGCGCAAGACCGATCTCGCGCGCATGAATACGGTGCTCTATGTGCTGGCGGAAACTATCCGCCGGCTCGGCCTGCTGATTCAGCCGATCATGCCGCAATCCGCAGCAAAGCTGCTGGACCAATTGGCACTCCCTGCAGATGCGCGCCAGTTCACCGCCTATGGCAAGGATCATGCGCTGGCACCGGGCACGGCTCTGCCGCAGCCGCAAGGCGTGTTCCCGCGCTTCGTCGAGGAAGCCGCCGCATCATGACGGAACCCCAGATCAATCTGGTCGACAGCCACTGCCATCTCGATTTCGCAGATTTTACCGGCGAGATCGACGCCGTGCTGGCACGCGCGGCGGAGCAGGGGGTGCGCCGCATGGTGACTATCTGTACCAAAGTGACGGAGTTCGAGAAGGTGCTCGCCATTGCCGAGGCGCATGACGAGCTGTGCTGCACCGTCGGCATCCATCCGCATGAAGCCGACAAGCAGCCGGAAGTCGACGTCGCCAAACTGGTAACGCTGGCGAAGCATCCTAAGGTCGTCGGGATCGGCGAGGCGGGGCTCGATTACTATTACGACAAGAGCGATCGCCAGCAGCAGCAGCAGGTGTTCGAAACGCATATCGATGCCTCGCGTGCGAGCGGCCTGCCCATCGTCGTGCATTCCCGCGAAGCCGATCAGGACACCGTGCGTCTGCTGCAGGCAGGTGCCGCCAAAGGCGGACTGACCGGCGTGATCCATTGCTTCACCTCGACGCAATATCTCGCCGACGCGGCGCTCGAGATGGGCTTCTATATCTCGCTCTCGGGCATCATCACCTTCAAGAATGCCGAGGCGCTGCGTGTCGTCGCCCGCACCGTGCCGCATGACAAGCTGCTGGTGGAGACGGATTCACCCTACCTTGCGCCGATCCCGCAGCGCGGCAAGCGCAATGAACCAGCCTTCGTGCGTCACACCGCCGGCTTCGTCGCCGACATGCTGGGAATGCCGATCGCCGATTTCGCTGAGATGACGACGACGAATTTCCACCGCCTGTTCTCCAAGGTGCCGCAGGCGGCGCAGCAGGCTGCCTGATCATGACAGCAAAGGTCACCATCCTCGGCTGCGGCGGCTCGGGCGGCATTCCGCTCATTGGCAACAATTGGGGCCGCTGCAATCCGGATAATCCGAAGAATCGTCGCCGGCGCGTCTCGGTGCTGCTGGAACATCCAAAGGCGAAGATCCTGTTCGATACCTCGCCGGATCTCCGCATGCAGATGCTGGACGCGAATTGCGGCAGTGTCGATGCCGTCCTCTATACCCATGACCACGCCGACCATACCCAGGGTATCGACGATCTCAGGTTCATGAAACCGCGTTCCGGCGGCACCATCGATGCTTATGGTTCGGCCGAGACATTGCACACGCTCACCCAGCGTTTCGCCTATGTCTTCGCCCAGTCGACCAAAGGCTCAGGCCATCTCTACCGGCCGTTCCTGACGCCGCATCAGATCGCCATCCCCTCAAATTTCGAGATCAGGGGCATTCCCGTCGCCGCCTTCGAACAGCAGCACGGTTTCGGCGGTGTCACCACCGGCTATCGGGTCGGGAAAATGGCCTATTGCACCGATGCCGTCGACCTGCCGGAAATGGCCTTCGATCTGCTGCAGGGACTCGATCTCTTTATCGTCGATTGCCTGCGCTTCGAACCGCATGAGACCCATGCCCATTTCGACAAGGCGATCGCCTGGATCGAGCGCGTCAAACCGAAGCATGCGGTGCTGACTCATCTCAACCATATGATGGATTACGATGAGGTGGCGCGGCGTTGCCCGCCCGGTGTCGAGCCCGGCTATGACGGCCTGGCGATCGAGATCGCGGCGTGAGAGCAGGGCGCTCGCCTGATCGCATGGGCAGCGGGCCGCGGATGAATGGGTGAGGGTGAAGATGGCGGGAAATCACAACCAGGATCGCGAAGCACAGGATCTGATGGCCGGCCAGGATAGCGGCAACAAGCACGATCACGGCCGACATCTCGGCCATGATCACGGCGAAAATGATGCTGCGAAACCAGCCAAGGCGCATCGCGCCGACGACCACGGCCATGATGATCATAATCATGCCCATAGCCACGATGGCGATGGACATGGCGGCCACGGCCATCATCATGGGCATGGGCATGGGCACGGCCATTCCCATGCGCCGGCCAGCTTCGGCGCGGCTTTTGCCATCGGCACGGCGCTCAATCTGGGCTTCGTGGTCATCGAGGCGATCTACGGGGTCCTCAGCGATTCCGTGGCGCTCCTGGCCGATGCCGGCCACAATCTCAGCGACGTCCTCGGCCTGGTCATGGCCTGGGTGGCGATGTCGCTGTCGCGGCGCCAGCCCAGCGCCCGGTTCACCTATGGCCTGCGCAGCAGCTCGATCCTGGCGGCCTTGTTCAATGCCTTGTTCCTGCTGGTATCGATCGGCGGTATCGCCTGGGAAGCTTTGAGGCGTCTGGAAAACCCGCCGGCCGTCGCCGGTACGACCGTCATGGTCGTCGCAGCGATCGGCGTCGTCATCAATGCGGCCACCGCGATATTGTTCATGAGCGGCCGCAAGGGCGATCTCAATATCCGCGGCGCCTATCTGCACATGGCGGCCGATGCAGCCATCTCCGCCGGCGTGGTCGTCTCGGGTGGGATGATCCTGGCGACGGGCTGGTACTGGCTCGATCCCGTTGTCAGCTTGGTCGTCTCGGCCATCATCGTCTATGGCACCTGGGGGCTGCTTAAGGATTCCGTCCATATGAGCTTTGACGCCGTGCCGGCCGGGATCGACCCCGAACAGGTGAAGAGCCATCTGGCAAGCCGGCTGGGCGTCGCGGCTGTCCATGACCTCCATATCTGGGCGATCAGCACGACCGAGACGGCACTGACGGCGCATCTCGTGATGCCCGGCGGCCATCCGGGCGACCAGGCACTGGAAGCGATCGCCCATGAACTGCAGCATGATTTCGGCATCGGCCATGCCACCATGCAGGTCGAGACCAGCGGCGCCCAATGCAAGCTGGCGCCGGATCACGTGGTCTGAGATCGGATACTCGAAACAGGCTGGTTTAGGCAGCTAAAGCGCCAGTCCTTGTAGGTTCTGAGACTTGAGCCACAAGCCCCTGGTCATCATATATTTTCCATAATATATATTATGCGAATTACGGATGGCCGTGTTTGGCGAGCTCCGGACGGCTATCGACGATCACCGGCGACTGTCTTCGCGCCACGGCCGAGATCCCTGAGGACCCTCTTAGCCGTCACACCTTGTCCAGAAACCCGCAAGCATTCGCGCCCGGACCCAATTGGGCGCATCCCTGGCGCCTTAATTCCATCCACAGGTGCTACGTGAAATGCGCACCGCCATCACGGATGCCGTACCCAGCGGCCGACGATTTGCTTGGATGGTTGCCGCGCCGTGGGGCGGTACCCTCGCCCGCGCCTCGGCTCCCGCCCCCTGTGGCTCCCTGGGGAGCCGCCGGCTTCAACCCCCGATGACGCGCGGCTGGCGGTCGGCACCAATGGCGACATAGGTGAACAGCCCTTCGGTCACCTTGACCGCCTCGCCGCTGATGCCGCGCCGGACCCAGCTCTCGACCCGCACCGCGATGGAGGTCCTGCCGATCTTCTCGATCTCGGCATAGCAGCTGAGTTCGTCGCCGATGAAGACCGGCTTCTTGAAGGTCATGCCGGTCACCGCCACGGTCGCCACGCGGCCATGCGACAGGCGGATCGCCACCACGCTGCCGGCGAGATCCATCTGCGACAGCAGCCAGCCGCCGAAGATATCGCCTTGGGGATTGGAATCGGCCGGCATGGCGATCGCCCGCAAAGCCGGTTCTGACTGTGGGAATTCTTCGATCATCCTGTCCGTGATCTCAGCCGGCATGGCTCGGTCCTGTCTGTGGCGGGTTCCTACGGCGTCACCGTGCGGCTGGCGCCGGCCCGCAGATAGCGAATGAATCGGCCGACCAGATAGCTCACGAAAACGACGATCAGAACACCAGGAAAGCCGTTCGGCCCGAAGATGTCCATGGCCTCGCCGCAGATGACCGAGCCGATCAGCGCGCCCAGTCCCCAGACCGCCGCGAAAGCGGATGTGCCGGCCACCAGATCCGAGCCGCTGAACCGGTCGCCCAACTGTGACAGGCCAACCGTATAGATGCCGAAACCGGCTGCCCCCAGGAGGACGATCAGGGGCCAGATGAACCGGGTATGGATCAGGAACGGCATCAGCGAGAGCAGCACGATGACAGTGACGAAACAGCCGATCATCGTCCCCGTCTTCGAGGTCCGGCCGGCGATCCAGCCGAGCGGAATCTGGAAGAACACATTGCCGGAGGCCAGCGCCGCGATCGTCATCGCCGCGGTTTCCACATCCATGCCCATGCGAACGCTATAGACTGGCAGGAAGCTCAGGATGCCGCCATCGAGGATGGCATGGACGCAGATCGCCAGCAGCAGGAACGGCGCCTTAGGTGCGAATTGCCAGATCGAGACATGCACATGGTCTTCGCCATGCCGTTCATTGCGCACGAAGGAGATCGGCACCGCGGCGCAGAGCAGGATCACGGCCCCGATTGCGAATGGCAGGTAACCCTCGATACCCACCCAGCCGATGACCGCGGGCCCGACACCGAATGTCGCCGAAATGCAGGTGGCATAGACGCCGACGATCAGGCTGCGCCAGCGGCCTTTGGCGTTCTCGACCACCCAGGCTTCGCTCAGGGCAAAAAGCGTCGCGACGCAGATCCCCTGCAGGAGGCGCAGGGCAAACCAGGGCAGCAGATATGGAAAGGTCGGGTAAGCGAGAAAAATGACCGCCGCCGTGCAAGCCATGATCGAGGCCAGCACCTTGGCGCCGATGAGATGCGCCAGCTTCGGAACGACCACGCCGGCGATCAGAATGCCGATCGGCGCCATG
>Ga0209148_1001588_pt1 | contig 10721 bp, 7 predicted proteins | sample AraplaCol_mMF_r2_2_FD_184288 | JGI IMG/M metagenome (GOLD analysis project Ga0209148, IMG submission 184288) | Arabidopsis root microbial communities from North Carolina, USA - plate scrape CL_Col_mMF_r2 (SPAdes) (version 2) | ecosystem: Host-associated > Plants > Roots > Endosphere | place: USA...
CTGGCCTTCCCAGATGGTGAGTTGGTCGGGCGCCGTGGTGGCTTCGCCGTACTCGAAGGCCATCACGGCTTCTTCGGACAGCAGCGAGTCGATGACTTCGACGCGCGCGTCAGCGCGGACCTTGGACAACGGCATGTACGTGTCGTCGGAGCTCTGGTCGTGCAGCACGGCGTGGCGATGGAAGAAGGTGCCGCGACCGGCGTCCTGACCCACCACGCGCAGGTCGTAGCCTTCGGCGATCAGCGTGCCGTAGGCGAGGTTTTCGGCGAAGCCCCAGTCGCCCGGCAACTCCCCCGCAGCCATCTTGCGGCGGTCTTCGTAGATCTTGGCGACGCGCGGATGCAGGGTCACGTTGGACGGCACGTCAAGGATGACGTCGAGCACCTTGCCCATCTGCTCGCGCGAGACGGCGGTGCTGACTTCCATGGACAGGCTGTTCTTCTGGAAGCGACTCCAGTCCACCGGAATGTCGCGGGTCGGCTGAGGATCGATCGCGATCAGGGGCTCGCCCTTTTCCAGCCGTGCGCGGTAATCGTCGAGCATCTTCTGGCCGTCGTCGGCGCCGATGGTCGATTCCTTCACCAGCCGCTGCGCATACAGGTCGCGCGTAGTGGGGCGCTTACGAATGATCTGGTACATCAGCGGCTGCGTGGCCGCCGGCTCGTCGGCCTCGTTGTGGCCGTGGCGGCGATAGCAGACGAGGTCGATCACCACGTCCTTCTTGAAGCGCTTGCGGAACTCGTAGGCAAGGCGGGTGACCTGGATCACCGCTTCCGGGTCGTCGCCGTTCACGTGGAACACCGGCGCGTTGACCATCTTCGCGAGATCGGTGCAGTACAGCGTGGAGCGGGCGTCCTCGCGCTTGGAGGTGGTGAAACCGACTTGGTTGTTCACCACCAGATGCAGCGTGCCGCCGATGGCGAAGCCGCGCGCCTGCGACATCTGCATCAGTTCCATGTTGACGCCCTGGCCCGCGAAGGCGGCGTCACCGTGGATGAGCATGGCGATGGACTTCTCGCGCGCCGTGTCGCGGCGACGCGACTGGCGCGCATGCACCGAGCCGGCCACCACGGGGTTGACGATTTCCAGGTGCGAGGGGTTGAAGGCCAGGGCCACGTGCACGCCGCCGTTCGGCGTCTTGACGTCGGCCGAGAAGCCCATGTGGTACTTCACGTCGCCGGAGTGGATCGGGCTGTCGTCGTGCTCGAACTTGCCTTCGAACTCGTTGAAGAGCTGCGACGGCGCCTTGCCGAGAATGTTCACCAGCACGTTGAGGCGGCCGCGGTGGGCCATGCCGATCACGATTTCCTTGACGCCGTTGTCGCCCGCGGCGCGAACCACGTCGTCCACCATCGGGATCAGGCTGTCGCCGCCCTCGAGCGAGAAACGCTTCTGGCCGACGTACTTGGTGTGCAGGTAGCGCTCCAGGCCCTCGGCGGCGGTCAGCGCCTCGAGCACGCGCACCTTCTCGGGTTTCTGCAGGCCCGGCGAGCCGCCGGCCTGTTCGAGGCGCGAGTGGATCCATGCGCGCTGGTCGTGGTCGGCGATGTACATGAACTCGGCACCCACGGTGCCGGTGTAGATCTGCTTCAGCTTGGCGAGCAGATCGCGAAGCTTCATGCGGTGGCCGCCACCGGCAAAGCTGCCGGCGTCGAACTCGGTGTCGAGGTCGGCATCGGACAGGCCGTGGAAGGCGAGGCCCAGGTCCGGGGTGTCGATGTCGGGGACGGTCAGGCCGAGGGGATCGAGCTGGGCGGCGATGTGACCGCGCGACCGGTAGGCCGTGAGCAGGCGGAGCACACCGGCCTGCTTCTGCGCGTAGGCGTTGTCGACCGGACCGGCCGAGACCGCTGCGCTACGACGCTGCTTCTGCGCCGCCTCGATACGGGCGATGGCGCCGGAGTGGGGGACGTCGCCGGCCTCACGGCCCTTCAGCGACTTGAAATAGCCATCCCATTCCGCCGGAACGGCGCTCGGGTCGGCCAGCCAGGCTTCGTAGACTTGCTCCACGTAGTCGGCGTTGCCGCCGGCGAGTTGGGAGGATTCGAAGAACTCGCGGATCAGGTTTGCGCTCACGTCACCACCGGCACACGAAAAGGACGGGCCGCCGCTCGGCATGTGGGGACCGCCCGCGGCAAAGAATCCGTTAATTATAGCCTCGTGCTGCTGCGCCGCGCCAACCTATTCGGCGCCGCGCCGACGGGCTCCGTGGGCGAGTGGTCTTATCTGCGCGTTGGGCTTTGTCCGCGCAAGAACGCGGCCGGCATGGGCGGCGAAACAAGAGGTCTCGCCGCAGGGAAGAGAGGTCGGTCCCTGGCCGTGGCCTGAACGTACCGCCACCGGCGTGACGGGGTGAGGGGGAGCCAGCGCTGATTTCTAGCTTAAGTCAGGATAACGCGGACGAGCTGGGTCATGACCGTGTGGCCGACATTCGGCTCCCACAAGATGACCTGATCACTGAGAAGGAGCGTTTTCCGCTCTTGCCCTTGAACGAAAGAGGAGGAAAGGAAAGGGGAGTTTGGATTTAGCACCGGCCGGGCCACAATCATCCCGCCCCCGTGCCCAAACGTCGTGTCCAGCGATCCATGGCGATCAAGTCTAGCCATGTACAGAAACGAGTCCAATCCGTCTTGCCAGGGACCGTGGAGAATGATTTTGTCGTCCTGCGTGGCAAGCGTGAAGATGACGCCATCGAAAACGAACATTTTGCCGTCGTTGAACTCGTCGTCCAGCGAGCCATCCGCGCGTATTCTTGCGATCCATCCAAATGACCGATGTGCGGTGTAGAGCGGACCGCCGACCACTACGGAGTCGTCGCGGTCAGACAGTGCAATGGCATTGGCGCGCATGCCGGAGTAATCGGGATGGCGGAGCATTACGTATCCTTTGCTGCCAAATGATGTGTCGACACCACCGTCCGCGTTCAGCCGTGCCAGAACGGCGTGCCCGCTTTTGGCGGAGTCTCCAGCAAGAAAGAGTTTATCGTCCTTAAGAACGGCGATCTTCAGGAAAGCCACGTGCTTAGGTAGACCGGAGACCATCCCACCTTTTCCGAATTCCGTATCCAGTTGCCCTTGACGGGTCAGCCTGACCACCCGCGGCTCCTCGTCCCATACGAAATAGTCGATGAGGACGAATAACGCCACGACGATCCGGTCGTCGGGCTGGATGGCGAAGTCGTAGAAGGTGTTGGCGTCGAGCTTTTCCTTGAAATGAATCAACGCGATACCAGCATTGCCGAACGATGTGTCGAGGTCGCCTTCCGACGTCATGCGCACAACGATTGGGGTTCCTGCGCCCGGGGAGAGCAGCATGCCGCCGATGATGAGGCTTCCATCCGACTGCACTCCCGCCTTGAGAACCTCGACTCTCCCGCTGAGGGACAGGTCCACAATCTTTCCCTCAGGGGGAAAGGATTCGTCTGGCGCGCCATCTTCCAGCAATCGCTGGACTTTGATCCTCGCCATCCCTGTCCGTTGGGGTTCTGTCAGGATCCAATGTTTGCCGTTGCCCGTCGGGAACCCCACACCGCGCGCAGCCTCCGTCAGAAACCCATTGTTCGCGAACGATGTATCGAGATCTCCTGGCCTCGCGGCCTTGTGCGAGGCCTTCGCTTCAATGTCAGGCATGAGCAGATCCTCCCATCCCGCCATTCTTTCAGAGAATTTTCCCCATCGTCCGGGAGAGAGCTTGATGTCGCCGGGGCGAAGCATGTCGATGATCTCGCGCATGGGAATCCTCCTTGATGAATCGTGTGATGCACGCTATGGCGCGGTTCCTTGCACCGGAATAAAGCCTTCGTTGTCATCGCGTCTATTGCGCTTCCCGGTCCGGCGGGTTGCAACGCGATATATGGGCTAGGACAGTGTTGGATGGATCGGTGAGCGGTTCTCGGCAGCGTGAATGCGAACCGACATGCTGAAGCCGGGCCGCCCACCGTGGTTCATCAAAGGATGATGCGGAGCAGTTGAGTGTCGATGTCCTCATCAAACACGTTGACGTTGCTGACGAGCAGTTTCCTTTGTTCCTGTCCTGCACTCTCAATGTGGATGTTGGCGTATCGAGAGGAAAATCCGATTTGCACAGGTCGTTCATAGATCACGGAGCCGTCGTCGCCGAATGTCGGATCGGGTAGACCATCAGGTCTGATCCTGCCTACGATCAAGCGCGAAGGCAGCCTTGGGCGCGAGGTGCCTTCGAAAACGATCCTGTCGTCCTGCGTTGCGATCGCATCGACCCAATCGTTGGTGAAGAATAAGATCCGACCGCGGTTGAACCGCGGGTCGAGGTGACCGCTCGAAAGGATGCGTGCTATGAAGCCACCAGCTACTCCCTCGTGGGAGTCCGCCTGGCCGCCGACCACTACGGAGCCGTCACTTTTTTGGAATTCCGCAGCCGCGACGGCTCCCAAACGTCGGTAGAGCGGGTGGCTTAGTCGGACGATACCCTCCTGGCCAAACGTTCGGTCGACTCTGCCATCTGCGTGTAAGCGCATCACAACGGCGTCTTCGTCAGTTGCTGACAATCCGTGCAATAACAGTTTCTTGTTACTGAGGACTAAAGTTCCGAACATATACACTTGCGCGGGCAGGTCGTAAGCGACTCCAAATTTTGCAAAATCGACATCTAGGGCGCCGTCTGCGTTCAACCTGATGATTCGTGGGAAACTCTTCACTTGCCAAGATGCCATCGCCGTGACGATGATCTTGTCATCGGGCTGCACAGCAATGTGGTACAGGGAGGTCAGCAAGGGGTTCCCTGATAATTGGATCAACTTGATGCCCTCGTCGCCGAACGAGAGGTCGAGTTCTCCTTCCTTGTTGATGCGCGCAACAAATACGGCCCGTTCGTCCGGTTCTTCCGTGAAATAGATGTATCCTGCGACGATAATGTTCCCGCTTGACTGTAATACCGCATCCGTTAGTTGAGTGTGGTCGGCGGATGGATGCAGATCTACGATCTTTCCTTCGAGGGCGAAGTCAGGATCCGGCGACCCGTAGCTCAAGAGACGAATCACATGCAATCGCGGGCCCTTGCCCATCAGGTTTAACTTAGAAACCACCCAGTATCTCCCGTCTCCGGTCGGTAATCCGATGCCGATGGAGGGGCGGGTCACCACTCCTTTGTCCCCAAATGACGTATCCAGGTCGCCTGGCTTTACGTCATCAATGACGTCTCCTGGCTCAGCCTGCTGTGCAAGCAGGTCTTCCGGGCGGATGAACCGTTCAGGAAATTGTTTGCTCTCGCCGAAGAATGGGTTGATGTCGCCGGGGCGAAGCATGTCGATGATCTCGCGCATGGGAATCCTCCTTGATGAATGCGTGCGAGGCACGCTCTGGCACGGCACAGTTCCCTGCGCCGGAATAAAGCTCTTTGCGATGGTCAGATGCTACAACCGTCCTACTCCCGCAGCGCGGACTCAACAGTGTCCACCGGCGGACGCGCCTCTTCAGTAAGCAAGAAGCGGACACGTTGGATCAATCTCTTAGGCTGCTTGTCGTATATCAAGCAGACACTGCTGACGAAGAGTGTCTTATTTTCCTCTCCGTGAATGGTGACGTGGTGATGCGCCGAATCACCTCTTGGAGCGTCTACATAAGATGGCGCAACTACGACTCCTTCGTTGCCGAAGGTAGTATCCGTCGCGCGATTCATGAGCGATGGTTCGGTAGATGAAACGTCTCGTCGATACGTCCAACCTTAACCTCCTCAGCGCCCTCGTTTTCGTTCATATGAACCAAAATGAAGCGGACAAGCTGGGTCTCGACTACGACCCCTCTGAAGAAGGTCTTGGATGCCCTGGAGTAGGTTCTGGTGAACCTTGTGGTCACGTCACTGACGAACAGCGTCGTCTCCTGACCGCGCACTTGAACGAAGGCATGGGACCTAAACACGTCATCTGAGGCATCGACGGGTGGCGGTACTACAACTATCCCTCCGCTGCCGAACGTCGTATCCAGCGATCCATCGCGATTGATGCGCTTGACGTACATTCGTGAAATATCAGGCTCCACGGTCGTCAGTCCGTGGACGACCAATTGGCCGGTCTGCACTGAAATCGTGGAAATTTGATCGTCGAAGAGCAAAAGCTTGCCGCTGTTGAATTCATAGTCTGGATGTCCACTGGGCAGGACTTTTGCTATCCAATAGCCCGAGTGCTCTTCCGTATTGATCCTTCCTCCCACTGCAATTGAATCGTCGTCATCGATGGCGAGGCATGTGATATCCATGGCAGCACCATCTGGTGCTTGCCATCTGACTATTCCTCCGGCACCGAATGTCTGGTCGTAGTTGCCATGCGTGGTCATGCGAACCAGAACAGCATCCGCATCCTGAGGTCCACCAAGCACCAGGTTGCCGGCTCTGTCGGCCGCCAGCCTGAGCATAGCCATTTCGGAAGGGTCAAGAACGACACCGCCGTCCCCGAAGCTCTCGTCCAGCCTCCCTTCGGCAGTCAGTCGGACTACCCGGGTATCCACTGTCGAGTTGATGGGGCCGGAAGCCAATACCGCCAACACAATCTTGTCGTCGGCCTGAATGGTAAGGTCCCGTACCCCGATTATCGGTGCGTTCTCGTCGAGTTCGATCAGCTTGATTCCGCCATCACCGAACGACGTATCCAACGTCCCATCCGGATGGATAGACGTAACGAACGATGCCTCGGGAGTGGCCTGTTCCAATTCACCGGCAATGATGATCTTTCCGTTTGACTGTAATGCCGCCGTGATTATGTCGATATTGCCTTCGGGATGAACGGTCACGATTTTCCCGTCCAGAGGGAAGTCTGGGTCTGGCGACCCATCCTCGAGGACTCGCTTGATTCGTATCGTTCCTGTGGTGTTCGTTCTAAGATTTGACAGGATCCAGTATTTTCCGTCATGGGTCGGTAGCGCCATGCCAAGGGATGCGTCGACCAGGCGACCGCTGTCACCGAACGAAACATCGATGTCTCCGGGTTTCATGACGACGTCTGTCGCGTCATCCATTTCGGTGCGTAGTCGAATCACGTCTTCGACTTTTTTGAAGCCTTCCGTGATTTTTTTGAGTCGGTCTGCAAGCGGATGGTTCGTTGTGTCGTTCATCGCGGTCATCCTTGAGATAAGGGGCCAGACGGGCCGGGATCACGGCAGGCTTTTTTCTGCGCACCCGTTCCATGTCTTGTGCGGTCAGCATCCTTCGCGGGGACGAGCGGCCCGGTAAACGCTTGTTGGCGAAGTGACGGGTGTCGCTGGGGCGAAGCACCTCTGTGCTCTCGCATGGGAAATCTTCCTTGACAAGCGTGCGCGACGAACTCTAAGCGGCAAGCTCCGTGTGCCGTAATAAGCCATTCGTTGTAATCGCGCCGCTTTCGCTGCACGGATCCGGCCGCTGCGAAGCGAAGTGTCCGAGGGGAGCGTCGGACCCGATCAGATACCCAGCGGTCGTATCTGCCAGGCGGCCTCGGCCCGTTCCCACACGTCGTCGAAATAGGCGGTCAAACGAGCGGTCTCGCCGGGCTCGCCGAGCGAACCGCGGGCTTCGTAGCGCGTGGCCACCGGCCGGAACAGAAAGCCGCTGATCTGATCGACGACGAAGGCCGATCCGTAGCGGAGCTGGGCGTCCTCGGTCGGAACGCGCAGCATGATCGCGGTGGGCAGGCGCTGGGCGAGGGCGATCAGACGATGCCCCTCGCGATGGGCGCGCTCGGCGTCATGGGTCAGTACGCGGATCTGCGCCTGCCGGCCACTGGTGGCGATGCGGCGCAACTCGGTCAGGGCCTCGTCGTCATCCAGCACGCCGGACTCGATGATCGGTAGATAAAGAGATACGCGGTGGCGGGCCTGGGCGAGCAGACGCACATGCGCGGCGCCGAGCGCCGCCTTGTCATCCGCTACCAGGCTCGCCGGGTCGTTCACCGGCGGCGGGCCTTGCGCACGGCGAGCTGCCCGTCGTTGAGCAGCGCCAGTAGTACGGCCTTCTCCGGCCCGGGCGGCGTGCGGTCGAAGCTCAGTTCGCGTTCGCCCGATAACCGCTCGGCGAGCGCCGCCGGGCATTCGTAGGCCTGGCCGCTGACGTACAGCGTGGCTTCCTTACGGCCTTTTACCCAGGCCACGCGGGCGTAGGGGTGGCGCATGAGGGTGGCGCCGCTCGCCAGCGCCTTGTCGAAGGCGGCCTCGGTGAGAGCCTTCGGGGGCGCGGCCGCCACCTGGGCATTGCGGTACCGGGTGATGAAGCGACCGAACCAGTCGGCGAGCAGGTCGCGGTCGAGGGTTGCCGCGAATGGCAGCGCCTGGCGAAGACGATTCAGCGCCGCCGTGTCGATTTCCCCAGCCCGTTTGGCGGGGGTGAGGTCGGGATCGGTGTAGCGCAGTTCATCGGGCATCCGCTCGGCGAGGAAATCGGCCAGATCACCGGTCAGTTCGGCCTGGGAGGGCGCGCGCATACCGACGGAAATCGTCATGCAGTTGCCGATGGCGACGCCGTCGTGAGGGACGCCGGGGGGCAGATAGAGCATGTCACCCGGTTCAAGAAGCCATTCGTGGGTCGGCTCGAACACCTTCAACTGCTTCAGCTCGACGTCCTCGCGGAAATCGAGCGGCGCATCGGGGTCGTCACTGATCGCCCAGTGCCGCTCGCCGATGCCCTGGAGCAGAAAGACGTCGTACTGGTCCACGTGCGCGCCCACACCGCCACCGTCCTCGGCATAGGAAATCATGATGTCGTCGAGACGCCAGCTCGGAAGGAAGGTGAAGGGCTCAAGCAATGCAGCCACGTCGGCGTCCCACTTGTCGACGTCCTGCACCAGCAGCGTCCAGTCGCGCTTCGGCGTCTTACCGAACTCGGCCTCGGCGAACGGGCCGTTCTTGACCGTCCAGCGATCGCGCTTCTCGTCATGGATGATGAGGCGTGCCAAGGCACCTTCCTCGCACGCGAGGCCGGCGAGGTCGTTCGGTTCTATCGGCGCCTGGAAATCGGGGAACGCGTTGCGGATGAGCAGTGGGCGTTTCTGCCAGTAATCGCGCAGGAACTGCGCCGCGCTCATGCCGAGCGGCTGGTTGGCGTTGCCGCGCACCTCGATCGGGAGCGGCTTGCGGGTGGGGGTCATGGCCATGTGTGCTCAGACCTTGCGCGCAAGATCGGCGGCGAGGCCGATATACGAAGCGGGTGTCAGCTCGGCCAGTGCCTTCTTCGCCTCGGCGGGCAGATCCAGACCGGCAATGAAGCTGCGCATGGAATCCTTCGTGATGCCCTGACCGCGCGTGAGTGCCTTCAACTGCTCATACGGCTCCGGCAGGCCGAAGCGACGCATGACGGTCTGTACGGCTTCGGCAAGCACTTCCCAACTCGCGTCCAGATCGGCAGCGATCCGCTCGGCATTGACGTTGAGCTTGCCAAGACCCTTCTGCAGCGATTCCAGCGCGACCAGCGTATGGCCGAAGGCGGTGCCCAGGGCGCGCAGCACGGTGGAGTCGGTGAGATCGCGCTGCCAGCGGCTGATCGGCAGCTTCTCGGCGAAATGGCCGAGCAGGGCATTCGCAAGACCGAAATTGCCTTCGGCGTTCTCGAAGTCGATCGGATTGACCTTGTGCGGCATGGTGGACGAGCCGACTTCGCCGGCCTTCAACGCCTGGCGGAAGTAGCCGAGCGAGATGTAGCCCCAGATGTCGCGCGAGAGGTCGATCAGGATGATGTTGATCCGGCGCAGCACGTCTGCGAATTCCGCGATGCCGTCGTGCGGCTCGATCTGCGTGGTATAGGGATTGAAGACGAGCCCGAGCCCCTCGACGAAGCGCGATGCCAGTGCCGGCCAATCCACATCCGGATAGGCGATCACGTGTGCGTTGTAGTTGCCCACGGCACCATTGATCTTGCCCGGGATTTCGATTGCCACGAGCTGGCGCCGCTGGCGCTCCAGTCGGGCGACCACGTTGGCGATCTCCTTGCCCATGGTGCTCGGCGACGCCGTCTGCCCATGCGTGCGCGAGAGCAGCGAAAGACCCGCATGATCGTGGGCGAGCGCGCGCAGCGTTGCCATCGCCTGATCGATCGCCGGCAGCAGTACGGCCTCACGTGCATCGCGGAGCATAAGAGAGTAGGCGAGGTTGTTGATGTCCTCGCTGGTGCAGGCGAAATGCACGAATTCCTTGGCCTGGGATAGCGCCGGATCGTTGCCGATCTTTTCCTTGATGAAGTACTCGACGGCCTTGACGTCGTGATTCGTGGTCGCTTCGATGGCCTTGATGCGCTCGCCGTCCTCGGCCGAAAAGTCGTTCGCGATAGCGAGCAGGCGATCGGCCGCGTCGCTCGGGAATGCCGGCAGTTCCACGATGCCCGGATGGGCACCCAGGGCCAGCAGCCAGTGGATTTCCACGTGCACGCGCCGGTGCATCAGGCCGAATTCGCTGAAGATCGGGCGCAGCGGCGCCGCCTTGGCAGCGTAGCGACCGTCCAGCGGCGAAAGAGCGGTGAGCGTGGCGTGGGACATGCGGGGTGTTCCTGAAGGCGGCGGGGCAGCCATCGATTATATGCCAGCCGCCGCAGTCGGCGGACCGCTACGGCGCCCCTGGGCGGCGCCGACACATTCCAGGCCCGCTGGCTGCGCTTTGTCGCGCCTTGGGGTGCCTGCGCGGTCGGGCCCGCGTCATTAAAGTGCGCGCCAGTCTCAAGGAAGTTCACCCTCATGAAAGGATTTTCCCTCAAGCCCCGGCTCCTGGCTGCCATGGTCGTGGCCGCGCTATCGG
>Ga0209148_1001589_pt1 | contig 10698 bp, 12 predicted proteins | sample AraplaCol_mMF_r2_2_FD_184288 | JGI IMG/M metagenome (GOLD analysis project Ga0209148, IMG submission 184288) | Arabidopsis root microbial communities from North Carolina, USA - plate scrape CL_Col_mMF_r2 (SPAdes) (version 2) | ecosystem: Host-associated > Plants > Roots > Endosphere | place...
TCGCATGGTCGACGCCCTGGTCCCGACCATCATGGAACAAAAGGTCACCGTGATCGAGGCCCGCCGCGGCTACCGCTACCTGGTCTACCGCTTCGGGACGCCCGCGCCGGGTGCGGGCACCGTGGCCCCGGCCACCCTGATGGTCCAGCCCACGCCCCGGCAGTGGCTCGCCATTCCCTCCTGGGAGTGGCACAAGGCGGGCGTCGGACCGCAGCGCTCGGACACGGCCATGCGCGTCCTCCGCTCCGCCGCGGCGCTCGAACGGCTGGCCGGGCTGCCCTCGGCGGAGGCTGCCACCAAACTGCAGACCCTCCCGGGGGTCGGGATCTGGACAGCGGCCGAGGTAGTGCAGCGCACCCACGGCTGTCCCGATTCGATCGCGGTGGGCGACTACCACCTCGCCGCCTACGTGGGCGCGGCCCTGACCGGCCGGCGCACCGACGACGCCGGGATGATCCGGCTGCTGGCGCCCTGGGCCGGGCACCGCCAGCGGGTGGTCCGGATGATCGGGCTCAGCGGGTTCCGGAAACCCGTCTTCGGCGCACGGATGACCATCCAGGACCACCGCCACCACTAGGACCCGCCGGCCGTGGACCCGGGTCAGAGGCCCAGGCGCGCCACGGCCTCCTGCCGCATGTCGACCTTCCGGATCTTGCCGGACACGGTCATCGGGAAACTGTCGCGGACCTCCACGTACCGGGGAATCTTGTAGTGCGCCAGCTTGCCGCGGCAGAAGCCGGCCAGGGACTCGGCGTCCATCGGGCAGGCCTCCGGCTTGAGGATCACGCACGCCATCAGTTCCTCCCCATAGGTGGCATCGGGAACGCCGATCACCTGCACGTCCTGGATGTCCGGGTGGGTGTAGAGGAACTCCTCGATCTCGCGCGGGTAGATGTTCTCGCCGCCCCGGATCACCATGTCCTTGATCCGGCCCTCCACCACGATGTAGCCGTCCTTGTCCATCCGGGCGAGGTCGCCGGTGTGCATCCAGCCTTCGGGGTCGATCGCCTCGGCGGTCTTCTCCGGCTGGTTCCAGTACCCCTGCATCACCGAGTAGCCGCGGGTGCACAGTTCGCCGATCTCGCCGCGCTGCAGCACCTCGCCGCTGACGGGATCGATGATGCGGCTCTCCAGCTGCGGCATGGTCCGGCCTACGGTCTGGGTCCGCTGCTCCATGGTGTCCACGCTGCGGGTCATGGTGGACACCGGCGAGGTCTCCGTCATGCCATAGCAGATGGCCACATCGCGCATATTCATCTCCGCGATCACCCGATTCATCACCTCGATAGGGCACAGGGAACCGGCCATCACCCCGGTGCGCAGGGTGGAGAGGTCGTAGGACGCGAAGTCCGGCAGCGCCAGCTCCGCGATGAACATCGTGGGGACGCCGTAGAGCGAGGTGCCGCCGAAGTCCTGGACGGCTTCCAGCGCGGCGGCCGGCGAGAAGCCGCGGCCGGGGATGATGGTGGCCGCGCCGTGGCTGAGCGCCGCAAGGTTGCCGATCACCATGCCGAAGCAGTGGTAGAAGGGCACCGGCAGGACCACCCTGTCGTGTTCGGTGTAGTCCAGCAGCTCACCGATCGAGTAGCCGTTGTTGAGCAGGTTGTGGTGGGTCAGCGTCGCGCCCTTGGGGAAGCCCGTGGTGCCGGAGGTGTACTGCAGGTTGATGGCGTCGTGCGGATCCAGACCCGCCATCCGGTCCTTGAGCGCGGCATAGGGGACGTCGTCGGCGCGGCGGAGCAGCTCCGCGTAGCCCTGCTCGGCGTCGTTCTCCGGCTCCGCCCCGGTGAGTCCGGGCTGGCCCGCGGGCAGGAACACGAGTTCCTTCAGTTCCGGGCATTCCGCCAAGGCCTGCCGGGCCATGGCGGTGTAGTCGCTGTTCTTGTCCGACGGCGCCGTGACCAGCATCCGCATGCCGTTCTGCTTCACCACGAACTCGAGTTCGTGGCTGCGGTAGGCCGGGTTGACGTTGACCAGGATGGCGCCGATCTTGGCGGTGGCGTACTGCAGCAGGGTCCACTCGGCGCAGTTCGGGCTCCAGATTCCCACCCGCTCCCCCTTGGCGACGCCGACGGCGAGCAGCGCGCGGGCCAGCCGGTCGACGTCGTCGTTCATTTTGGCGTAGCTCCAGCGCCGGGCTTCACCGCCCGGGACGGCGGCGGCCTCGATAAGGGCGTCGTGGTACGGGAACCGGGCGGCGATCCGCTCAAAGTTCGCGCCAATGGTTTCCTCGATCAGCGGGACGTCAGTGTCCCCGGCGGTATACGCAAGCATGATGTGACGCTACCAACACGCCGTCGGCAAGAGAAGAGGAAAGCGTGGATGTCCTAGGAAATTTTTAAGTCACCCGCGGCGTAGCGTCGGGGCGCCAGCTAGGCTGGAAGGCATGAGCGAACCCATTGATCTGCGAGCCACTTTCATCCCCAACGACGGCGAATTCTTCCGCGTGAAGCTTGCCCTCGAGATTGCGATCGACGAGGTGGTCAACGAACCCGGCTGCCTGCGCTACGAGCTGACCGAGGCCACGGAAGAGCGCCTGGTCCTGACCGAGCAGTGGGCCAGCCAGGAGGACCTGGACCGGCACGCGAAGGGCAGCGCCCTCCAGGACCTGAACGAGTCCCTGAGCGCCCTGCTGGCCGAGCCGGTGAAGGTGGAGCGGATCTAGCCGCCACACCCGGAGGGGAACCCACCGCCCTTAAAACGACGCAACGCGGGGCCGCTCCAGGCTCGCCATCCTTGGAAGGATGGGGCTGGGGCGGCCCCGCGTTGGTTGTGACGCCGGCCGTGGGGCCTAGGCGTCGGGGATTTGCGTGCCGTCCTGCTTGGTGGCGGCTTCGGCCTGCGAGCGGGCCACGTGCGCGTGGACTTCCTCCATGTCGAGTGCCTTGACGGCGTCCACCACCTGTTCCAGCTGCTGGGCGTTCAGGGCGCCGGGCTGGGAGAAGACCAGGACCTTCTCGCGGAACGCCATCAGGGTGGGGATCGAGGTGATGCCGGCCTCGGCGGCCAGCTGCTGCTCGGCCTCGGTGTCCACCTTGGAGAACACCACGTCGGGGTGCTTCTCCGAAACGGCGGCGTAGGTGGGGCCGAACTGCTTGCACGGGCCGCACCATTCGGCCCAGAAATCTACCAGGACAATATCGTTGTCCTCGACGGTCGCTGCGAACTGTTCACCTGTAATGTCTACGGTTGCCATTTCTCAACGGTACGCGAGACGGGCCGGAAAGTCGCCGGTGTTTCGCTCGTGGCTCATCCGGCAGGCGGCCCCGCACGCGTGCCGGACGGGCCCCCGGCGGGCGGGCGGAGGTGAGTTCGTCCGGTCAGCCCCAGAGGTGCGGCGCCGGGCGGCGGGCACCCGGGAGAGCGTTGGTTTCGCGCCAGGAGTGCAGCCATTCGGGCAGTACGAGACCGGCGGGCGGCTCACCGAATTCGCGCAGGATGTCCTCCTGGCTGACCGGCTTGCCCTTGCTGACCAGCCTGGTGGCGATGTGCGCGCGGGCGTAGACCTCGCCATCGACCACCATCCGCTGCTCGAAGTAGATGGCCTTGGAGTCCAGGCCGATCACCTTGGTTTCGATGGTGTAATACTGCCAGAGCTGCAGCGAGCGGCGGAACGCGATGGTCTCGCCGGCCACCACAGGGGTCCAGCCGCGGCGCCGCATGGCCTTCCAGGTGCCGCTGCGCGCCATCAGGTCGAACCTGCCGAGGTCCATGAGCGAGAAGTACATGCCGTTGTTGACATGCATCGCGATGTCGATGTCCGCGGGCAGGACCCGCAGCGGCAGGCTCGCGGCGTCCCAGATGCCCAGCTTAGGGCGCCGGGACGCGTTCATCAGGAGGAAGAGGGTGCGGAGCAGCAGGTGCATGCCAGCTATGTTACCCGCGGGTAACTATGGTGCCAATGATGACGTCTCGTGGCGGGGGCGCGCCTAGCCGGCCGTCAGCACCGCCACCGTTGCCTTGGTGCCGGAACGGCGGATGGACCAGCAGTGTCCGGTCCCGAGGACCTGCAGGTCCTCCAGGTCCTGATGCCGCAGCACCAGAGCGGTGTTTTCGTCGATCGCCATCACCCGGTCCGCGAGTCCCCCGGTGACGACGGCCACGGCCCGGCTCAGGGTGCCTGCCTGCGCGGCATGGACATCGACGGCGAAGGGCACCAGGCCCAGCCCGTCGCGGACCTCGAGCTCATCGAGGCCCTCGGAGCATTCTTCGTCGCAGACATCGACGCCGTGGAGGCGGAACCCGCCGATGAGGGCCTGCTGCGGGACGATCATGGCGCCGGCCGACAACCCCAGATAGGGCACGCCGTCTGCCACCGCCGCCCGGATGGCCGCCGCAGAGTCGAACAGTCCGCGCAGGTACTCCGGTGTCGGGCCGCCGCCCACCACAATGCCGTCGACGTCGGCGAAGACCGCCGGCTCCGGGCGTTCGCCGGTCCGGACCGGGACAGGGATGATCCGGCATTCCACACGGTCCCGGAGCAATGTCTCGTAGGCCGGGAGGAAATAGTCCCAGCTGCCCTCCCGGTCGAACAGCGCCACGGCCACCCGCGGCGGCCGGGTTCCCCCGGCGCGGCGCCGCAGCTCGTCGGTGAACCGGTCAAAGATTGCGGAGGTGGTGACCGTATCGGGGCCGCCGCCCACCAGCAGGATGCTCATGCGCCACACGCTACCGCGGCGGCCGCCCGGCGGGCACTCCTCCCGCCGGCCCGCCGCTGCCTTCCGCGCAGACGCTCAGTAGAGCAGCCGCTGGAACAGCAGGTGGTCCTGCCAGCGCCCGGCGATGTTCAGGTACTGCGGGGCGACGCCGATCTCGTCGAAGCCGGTGCGCCGCAGCACCTTCTGCGAGGCGTCGTTGTGCAGCAGGGTGGCCGCCTGGATCCGGTGCAGTCCCAGGGTGGTGGATGAGGCTTCGAGGACGTGGGCAACGGCGGCCGAACAGATCCCGCGGCCGTTGAAGTCCTGGTCCACCCAGTAGCCCAGGTTGGCGCTGAGGAACGGGCCCCGCACGATGCCGCTCAGGGTCATGCCGCCGATCACCCGGCGTCCGGAGAGCAGGATCCAGGGCACGCCGGTTCCCGCCTCGAACATCCCCAGCTTCCCCCGGGTGTTGGCGAGCTGGCCGGCTGGGGTCAGGAACTCTTCGCCGCGGACCGGCTCCCAGGGCGCGAGGTGCGCGCTGTTGCGGCGGTACGCATCGGCGAGCTCACCGGCGTCGTGCTCCCGGACGATGCGCATAACGACGCCGTGGGGCAGGTCGGCCACCAGGGATTCAGGAAGGGGCATCCCCCTATCCTTCCACCGCATCTGCTCCGGGTGCGGCCAAGGCCAGGATCATGCGCTCCATCCGGGCGACCCCGGCGAACCGGCCTGCGTTGTCCGTGACGAGGAGGGCCTCGTAGCGTTGCTCCCTGGGCCGGGTCATGGACCGCGCCAGGGCCTGGTCCAGCGGGGTGTCCAGGTTGACTCGGATGCCCTGGCTTACCACGCCCATCGCAGCAGCCCCGGGATCCAGCAGCGCGACGGGCCGCAGGTTCTCCCCGAGGAGGACCACATCCTCCAGGCTCGGATTGGCTCCGAAGGCATCCGCTGCCGCGGCGACAGTCGGGACGGCAGGAGCCGCCTCCACGATGTCGCGGATGACCGTCTTGTCCGCCACCGTGCGCGAGCTGGCCAGCCGGTGCGCGACGTCCAGGTCGATGCCGGCCCAGGGCGGTTCGGGCCGGGCGAGGTAGTAGCCCTGGACCAGGGGAACGCCCAGGGCCACCAGGGCGTCGAGTTCCTCGGACCGCTCCACGCCCTCAGCCAGGATCCAGGCGTCGACGCGGCTGGCGAAGGCCCCCATCATCTCGATCAGGGCCCGCTTGGCCTCGTCCCGGTCGACGTCCTGGATCAGCTCCCTGTCGATCTTGATCATCGAGGGCCGCAGCGCGAGGAGGTGGCGCAGGCCCGCGTACCCGGCACCGGCGTCGTCGACGGCGATCAGCGCGCCCGCCGAGCGCAGCTGGTTCAGGTCCGGCTCGAGGCCGACGTAGGAATCAATTGGGGTCTGCTCGGTGAGCTCAACAATCAGGCCGCCCAGCTGCCCCTCGTCCCGCCAGACGGAACGGATGCATTCGGAGGTCAACAGCTCCGGGGAGATATTGACCGTCAGGAAGCAGTTGGCCGGCAGCGCCGCCCTCGCCCGGAGGGCCATGCGCAGTGCCGCGGCCTCCAGCTCGGCGGCCTTGCCGTGCGACCGCGCCGCGGCAAACCAAACCTCAGGGTTCTTTTCTGTGTAGCCGGGGAAACGCGCGAGGGCCTCGTACCCGACGACGCTCCCGCGGGAGGTGTCCACGATCGGCTGATACGCCGTCGCCAAACCCTCACCGCGGCAGGCGGCGGCGAGCAGGGCGTCCCAGTCCGGCGGCGTTAAAGTGCCGGCTTCCGGGCCCGACCTGCCCGCCCCGTGACTCAACTGACCGGACGGATGGACTTCTGCACCGACGAGACCAGCTCGTGCGGCAGTTCGGTCAGGCCATGGACGGACGCGGCGTGCGCACCGACCTGGACCAGGATTTCATCTTCAGTGCTGCAGACCCAGCGTGCTTCACAGCCCGGGACCACGTCACCACATGCAAACGACTTCACTTCAGCTCCTATGCTTCAACACGAATAACGGCACAACCCTACTTCCCGGTAGGGGTCCGGTATCCGTTTGCACGGAAGATGACTTTTTCGGCGTGCCGCGGGGTGCCGTGGCACGCCGGATTGGGGGGATGTCCGGGAGCCGCCCCGGGGTGGATTCGTCGGAGGTTCGCGTCCGCGGCGGGAGTTAGGCCGGGGTGGGTTCGACGGCGTTTGCGACGGCAGGCTCGTGATCGAAGGCCGAGGGCCGCTCGAGCCCGTTTAGCCACGCCTCGGCGTCGTCGATGTCGGTGAAGTACCGCTGGGGGCAGTCATTGCCGCGGCGCATCCACGCCGCCACCACGCGGTCCACATTGGTGGCTCCCACGAGGGCGACGGCGCACACGAAGCGGCTCTCCAGATAGTGGTTCCTCGCGCCGGCGCTGACATCGACGTCGCTGATGTCGATCAGCAGGGGCAGCATCCGCCCGGCGCTGACCTTGCCGACCGCCAGCACGGATTCCATGGCGTCAACGGCTTCAACGGAGGAACCCTTTGCCCAGCTCAGACGCAGAATGCCGCTCCGGTCGAGGGTGAGCGTACCCTTTCCCGCCGCCAGGCTGATGTCCATGTCGATTCCTTTCCAGCGCCAGAATAACCCCGGTGCGCCGGATCGGTGCGGTGGCCCGCGGTCCGCGCGCGGATGTGACGCCGGGCAAAAGAAAAGCCTCCGGAACCGTGATGGTTCCGGAGGCTTTTCCGAGGGTGGCAGATGAGGGATTCGAACCCCCGTAGGCGTTGCCAGCTGATTTACAGTCAGCCCCCTTTGGCCGCTCGGGTAATCTGCCGAACTTCAAAAGAAGATCACTCGCGCCACCGTCCTGGTTCGTCCTGTTTCCAGTTCGTTCCGTGTCCGGCAACCGCGGGCAAGACAACTTTACAGAACTTCCGCCGAAGAATCGAATCGGCCCCGCAGCTCCCCGTGAAGGCCATTCAAGGGCCGGAACGACGGCGGCAGCACACGGCGGAAGCGGGCCGCGGCTAAGTGGGTTGCGGTCAGGATTCGCCGAGGATGCGTCCGGCCAGCCTGGCCTCGAAGCGGGCCGCCTGCTCGGACGTGACCTGGTTCAGTTGGACGGCCCGGGCGAGGTCGGCGTGGACGCCGTCGAGCCGGGCGATCGTCCCGGCGGCGGGGCTCAGGACCACCGAAGCGGCCAGGGCGGCCGCGGCCATGGAGGTGGCCGCCGTCGTCAGTGAACCGGCGGCCGCAGCGGTGGTGGCGGTGACGTATTGGATGGCTTTGCGGCTCATGGGCCCTGCCTTTCGTGAAACTCTGTCAACGCCTTCAACCCTGCCTGGCCAACCTTCGTTCCCACCCGCGTTTCGCTTTGAGCCGACTGTGAACGCACCCGCTCCGTCCGGGCCATCCGTATTAGGCTGGATGGCAGGAAGTACCGCCCTTTCCGAGGGCCGGCACAGCGAAACATCACCGACAAATAGCAGGAGGACAGTCATGGCAGGCGAATCCACATTCGACGTCGTCAGCAAGGTCGACAAGCAGGAAGTTGCCAACGCGCTGAACCAGGCCCAGAAGGAACTGGCCCAGCGGTACGACTTCAAGGGCGTCGGCGCCGAGGTCGACTTCAGCGGCGAGAAGATCCTGATGAAGGCCAACTCCGAGGAGCGCGTCCTGGCCGTCCTCGACGTCCTGCAGTCCAAGCTCATCCGCCGCGGCATCTCGCTGAAGTCCCTGGACACCGGCGAGCCCTACCCCTCCGGCAAGGAGTTCCGCCTGGAGGCGAGCATCAAGGAGGGCATCGCGCAAGATCTGGCGAAGAAGATCAACAAGCTGATCCGCGACGAGGCACCGAAGTCCGTGAAGTCCCAGATCCAGGGCGATGAACTCCGCGTGACCTCGAAGTCCCGCGACGACCTGCAGGAGACCATGGCCCTGCTGAAGAACTTCGACGAGGCCGACCTGCAGTTCGTGAACTTCCGCAGCTAACCTCGCACAGTTTTCGACGCGCAAAAGACCTGTCGCTCCCGGTATTCCGGCAGCGGCAGGTCTTTTCCGTGTCGCGGGGCGGTTTCAGCCTCGCGGGGCGGTGAGCTGAAGGGCCCTAGCCCAGCCGCTGGCCCGCCATCCGCTCCAGCCGGTCGATCCGGTCGGCCATGGGCGGGTGGGTGGAGAACATCCGGGCCATGCCCCCGCCGCGGAACGGGTTGGCGATCATCAGGTGCGAGGCGTTGACCAGCCGCTGGTCCTGCGGCAACGGCGCCAGCTGCACCCCCTGTTCGATCTTGCGCAGCGCCGAGGCCAGCGCCAGCGGATCCCCGGTCAGCGCCGAGCCGTCCTCGTCGGCGTCGTACTCGCGGGTGCGGGAGATCGCCATCTGGATGAGGGACGCGGCGAACGGCGCCAGGATGGACATGGCCAGCAGGGCTAGCGGGTTGGCGTTCCGGCGGTCCCCGCCGCCGAAGAAGAGCAGCAACTGCCCCACCGAGGTGATCACGCCCGCGACGGCGGCCGCGACCGAGGAGGTGAGGATGTCACGGTTGTAGACGTGCATCAGCTCGTGCCCCAGGACCCCACGAAGTTCCCGCAGGTCCAGCAGCTGGAGGATGCCCTGCGTGCAGCAGACGGCGGCGTGCTGCGGATCGCGGCCCGTGGCGAACGCGTTTGGCGCCATGGTCGGGGAGATGTAGATCCGCGGCATCGGCTGGTTGGCCCGGGCCGAAAGCTCCCGGACGATCTGATACAGCTGCGGCGCCTCGGCCTCTATGACCGGGAAGGCCTGCATGGCCCGGATGGCGAGCTTGTCGCTGTTCCAGTAGCCGTAGAAGGTGGTGCCGACGCCGATCAGCGCCATGATCCACAGCGGGGCCGAGCTGCGGGTCCCGGACGCGATCAGGGCACCCAGTGCCAGCAGCACCGCCCACAGGGCACCGAACAGGGCGGCCGTCTTCAGGCCGTTGTGATGGTTGTGCACAGATCCTCCCAAGCCAAACCGGAACCGTCCCCCGGTGCGGAAACACCGGGCCCGTTCCACTCTGGAAACGAACCGCTACGGCACCGGGTTCCGGGCATCATAGCGCAGGAAACCGGACTGCCACCGGGCCACCAGCCAGGCCGCCACGGCGCACAGGACGCCCCCGGCCAGGAGTACCCAGCCCTCGCTCAGCAGCTTGGTTGCGCCGCCGGCCAGCAGGTCCCCCACGCGCGGGCCGCCGGCGACGACCACGACGAACACGCCCTGCAGCCTGCCGCGGAGATGATCGGGCGCTGCGGACTGCAGGATGGTGGTGCGGAAGACGGCGCTGACCGAGTCGGCGATGCCGGCGAGCGCGCAGCAGAGCGCGGCGGGAATCAGCCAGGCCGTCACGCCGGCACCTCCGGAGCGGCCGGCCAGGACGACGACGAGCCCCAGCCCGGCGACCGAGGCGCCCCACCCCATCACGGACCAGACCACGGCGGTCCCCTGGGCGCGGACGCCGCCGAGCGGACCGGAGAACAGCCCGGCCAGGAAGGCGCCGACGGCGGTGGCGGCCAGCAGGATGCCGACCGTGGCCTCACCGCCGCCGATCATCAGGGCGCCGATGGCCGGCAGCAGGGCCCGCGGCTGGGCGAGGATCATGGCGATCAGGTCAATCACGAACGTCATCCGCAGGTTGGGCCGGGTGCCGAGGAAGCGGAATCCTTCCACCACCGAGCGCAGCCCGGCCCGGTGCGTCACCCGGTCCGGCGGCATGGCCGGCAGCTTGACCAGGGCCCAGACCACGAAAGCGAAGCTGGCCACGTCGATGGTGTAGGTCCAGGCGAAGCCGATGGTGGCGACCAGGACGCCGGCAAGCAGCGGCCCGGCGGTCATGGAAAGCCCCATGCTCATCATGGACAGGGCGTTCGCCGCCGGCAGCAGCTCCTTGCGCACCAGCACCGGGATGATGGCGCTGCGGGCCGGCTGGTTTATGGCCTGGGCGCCGCTCTGGACCGCCACCAGGGCGTAGAGCAGCCAGACGTTGCCCACCTGCAGCCAGGCCTGAAGCGCCAGGCAGCCGGTGGTCAGCCAGAGGACGGAGGAGGCCAGCAGGGCCA
>Ga0209148_1001591_pt1 | contig 10691 bp, 8 predicted proteins | sample AraplaCol_mMF_r2_2_FD_184288 | JGI IMG/M metagenome (GOLD analysis project Ga0209148, IMG submission 184288) | Arabidopsis root microbial communities from North Carolina, USA - plate scrape CL_Col_mMF_r2 (SPAdes) (version 2) | ecosystem: Host-associated > Plants > Roots > Endosphere | place: USA...
TTGTAGCGATCAGCCTTGACCACCGCCGCCTCGCGCGTCGCCTGCGCGGCCTGGAGATTGGCCTGCGCCTGGTTGACCGAGGCGCGGTAGAGGCTCGGGTCGATCTGGTAGAGCGTCTGGCCTTTGTGGACGATGCTGCCCTCGGTGAAGAGGCGCGCCTGGATGATGCCGGAAACCTGCGGACGCACGTCCGATGTCTCATAGGCCGAGGTGCGGCCGGGCAGTTCGACCATCAAGGGCACCGATTTGGCCTGGACCACGACATAGCCCGCTTCGGGCGGCGGTGGTGCGGCCGGCTTTTTCTCGCCGCAGCCGGACAGAGCGAGCGCCAGCGCGCCGCCGATCAGCAGAGCGGGGATATTGGCGAGGGGGCGGCGACTCGGGCTCATCGGCGCACGCCAAGAGACGTAAAAGCCGGGCCGATCAAGGAAAACATCCAACAGGGATTGCCTTCGGAGCGGGAGGATGAGGACGGAGGATGGATACTATCGAAAGATAGTGGCCGAACGATATAAACACGTTACACGCTAACGGAAATAGCGGACGTGGTCGATTAAGACGAATGGAGGGGCGTTCAGCGGAAAGTCCTGCCCCATCAAAGCACGCCGGGAAAAGCGCCGCCGTCGATCAGCAGATTCTGGCCGGTGATGAAGCCGGCATCGGCCGAACAGAGGAAGGCGCAGGCCGCGCCGAATTCTTCGGGCCGGCCCAGCCGACCGGCAGGCACCTTGGCGATGCGCTCGGCGCGTGCCTGATCGATCGCGATCCCGCCATCGCTGGCGCGCTTCTTGTCGATCGCGGTGCCGCGCGCGGTATCGAACGAGCCCGGCAGCAGGCCGTTGATCGTGACGTTGGCGTGCGCGACCTGGCGCGCGACACCGGCAAGAAAGCCGGTCAGGCCGAGCCGCGCCCCGCTCGAAAGATCGAGTCCGGCGATCGGGCTCTTCACCGATCCGGAGGTAATGTTGACGATCCGGCCGAAGCGGCGTTCGACCATCCCATCGATCACCGCCTGCACCAGGGCGATCGGGGTCAGCATGTTGGCCTCGACGCCTGCCAGCAATTGCGCATGGCTGAGCGCGCGGAAATCGGCGGGCGGAGGGCCGCCATTGTTGTTGACGAGGATGTCGACCGCGCCCGCGGCCTCGAGCAAGGCAAAGCGGCCTTCCTCGGTGCCGACGTCGGCAGCGACGGGAACGATCTCCGCGCCGGTGGTGGCCGCGATCTCCTGCGCCGCGCGGGCGAGCGTTTCGGGGTTGCGGCCGTTGAGGATCACGCGCGCGCCCGCGGCGGCGAGCGCCTCGGCACAGCCCCGGCCAAGCCCCTGGCTCGACGCGCAGACCAGAGCGGTTCGTCCCTTGATGCCAAGATCCATGAAATGACTCCTTGTGCCTGCGGCGGTCCGCCATGCGCTCTTCCGCAAACGCATGGAACAAGGCCGTTTAGATTCTGGCAACCATAGAGCGCTAGGCGTATTCTCCGCCTTTGGAGAGCTGCGTGATTGAGACGGGTAAGACCATGAATGCGCGCACCGCGGAACGTCGGTCGACCGACGCGCCGAGCACGATGCGTGCGGACAATGGCGCACCGGTCGATGTGATCGTGATCGACCTGTCGCGATCGGGCGTGCGCATCGTCACCGATGCCAAGCTCGAGATCGGGCAGGAGATTTCGATCGGCCTCGCCGGTGCGGGCGTTACGCGCGCTTATGTCGCCTGGGCGCGCGATGGCGAATATGGCTGCGCGTTCGAGCGCCCGATGGCGCCCGAGGACGAGGCGGTCGCGTTCTCGCGTGCGCCGGTGCAGCGGCTCGGTGTCACCACCCCGCCGCAGCAGAGCAGCGGCGACGATTATCTGCGCGAATTGTATCGCCGCCATCGCGTCTGGGCTTTGCCCTGGGACGCGGTGCTGATGACGCTGGCGATGCTGGTTCTGGTCTGGGCTTTCTTCCAGCTTTGAGCGTTTTTCGATCCGCTCACGCGGATGGCCGGTGCCGCCGCGCCTACGGATCCTGCAGTGCTTTGAGCGTGGCGAGGAAATGCCGGCCTGCTTCGGACAGATGCTGCTGATGCACCAGCCATAGAGCGGTATTGGCCTCGGGCACGTCGAAATCGCGATAGACTACGTTCACCGTCTGCAATGCGCGAAGCGAGCCCGCGACGATGGTGATGCCGAGGCCAGCGGCGACCATGCCGAACAGGGTCGAGACCTCGCGCACCTCCTGTGCGACGATCGCCTCGACCGCAGCATCGCGCATCAATTTCTGCAGATGCTCGGTAAAGCCGCCGGTCAAGCCGCGCTGGTAAAAGATCATCGACTGGCGATGAAGGTCCTGCAGCGTGATCACATTGCGCGCCGCGAGCGGGTGATCGGGGCGCATAGCCACCACCATGTCCTCGCGCAGCAGCAGACGCGCAGCGATCCCGGCAGGGAATTCGGGCTGGCGGAAGCTGCGCAGGAAGCCGATCTCGACACTATGCTGGGCGAGCGCGGCGCGCATCTCCACCCCGGGCAGTTCGGACAAAGTGAGATGGACGTCGGGCCAGGCCCGGCGGAAATCGTGGATCGCGCGCGCGACCGCGGGCACGAAAGGGGCAGAGGCGTTGAAGCCAATCGTGAGCTCACCCAACTCGCCGCGGGCGGCGCGGCGTGCGACGATCACCGCGCGCTCGGCCTGGGCCAGCGTGGCGCGCGCCTCACGCAGGAACAGGGTGCCCGCGTCTGTCAGCACCACGTTGCGGCTGGTGCGGTCGAACAATTGCACGCCCAACTCGTTTTCGAGTGCCATGATCTGCTGGCTCAAGGGCGGCTGCGAGATACCGAGCCGCGCCGCGGCGCGGCCGAAATGCAGTTCCTCGGCGACGCCGACGAAATAGCGAAGGTGGCGCAATTCCATTGATTGATATGTAAAACATATCAATTAAACTGCAATTGATATTGGACTGATCGGTAGGCTCGCCCCATTTCGCAGCCGCAACACGCTGATAGGTCAGCGGTGCTGCCTGTTTTGCGTAACCCCGTTTCCGATACGGCCCGCCTTCCGGACCGAAGCCGAAAGCCTCCCATGATCGGCATCGTTCGCATTGCCCTGCTTCGCCCGCTGACGTTCATCGTCATGGCGATCCTGATATTGATCATCGGCGTCTTGTCGGCGGCGCGGACGCCGGTCGACATCTTCCCCAATATCGGCGTGCCCGTGATCGCGACCGCCTGGCAATATCAGGGCCTGTCGCCAGGCGACATGTCGGGGCGCATTATCACCCCGTTCGAGCGCGTGCTGACTACCACGGTCAACGATATCGACCATATCGAGAGCACCTCGCTGCCGGGCATCGGCGTGGTGAAAATCTATTTCCAGCCGGGCGCGGACATCCGCACCGCGACCGCGCAGGTGACCTCGGTCAGCCAGACCGTGCTCAAGCAGCTGCCGCCGGGCGTCACCCCGCCCTTGATCCTGAACTACAACGCATCGACCGTGCCGATCCTGCAGCTCGCTCTGTCGGGCAAGGGCCTGTCCGAAGGGCAGATGTTCGACACCGCGATCAACCAGATCCGTCCGGGCCTGGTGACCGTGCCGGGTGCGGCCATTCCCTATCCGTCGGGCGGCCGTCAGCGGCAGATTCAGATCGACCTGGATCCGCAGGCTCTGCAGTCGAAGGGCCTGTCGGCGCAGGACGTGGGCAATGCGATCGCCGCGCAGAACCAGATCAACCCGGCCGGCTTCGTCAAGATCGGCGGCTTCCAATATGTGGTCGCGCTCAACAACGCGCCCAATTCGGTCGACGCGCTGAACGCGCTGCCGATCAAGCAGGTCAACGGCGCAACCGTCTATATGCGCGACGTGGCGCACGTGCGTGATGGTTCGGCGGTGCAGACCAACGTAGTGCATGTCGACGGTTCGCGCTCGGTCGTGATGACCGTGCTCAAGAATGGCGCGACCTCGACGCTGGCGATCGTGCAGGGGATCAAGGACGCGCTGCCCAAGATCCAGGAGACATTGCCCTCCACGCTCAAGATCGTGCCGCTGGGTGACCAGTCGATCTTCGTGCGCGCCGCGGTTTCGGGCGTGGTCAAGGAAGGTGCGATCGCCGCCGCGTTGACCAGCGCGATGATCCTGCTGTTCCTCGGATCGTGGCGCTCGACGGTGATCATTGCCATCTCGATCCCGCTTTCGATCCTGTCGGCGATCATCGCGCTCGCAGCGACGGGCAACACGCTCAATATCATGACGCTCGGCGGCCTGAGCCTCGCGGTCGGCATCCTGGTCGACGACGCGACCGTGACAATCGAGAACATCAACTGGCATCTGGAGCATGGGAAGGGCGTCAAGCAGTCGATCCTCGACGGCGCCGCGCAGATCGTGACCCCTGCGTTCGTGTCCTTGCTGTGCATCTGCATCGTCTTCGTGCCGATGTTCTTCCTGCCGGGCGTGGCGGGCTTCCTGTTCGTGCCGTTGGCGCTCGCGGTGGTGTTCGCGATGATCGCGTCCTTCATCCTGTCGCGCACCCTGGTGCCGACGATGGCGATGTATCTGCTCAAGCCGCACAAGGTGGGGGAGGACGAGCATGCCGCCGGCGCGCCCGACTCGACCAATCCGCTGATCCGGTTCCAGCGCGGGTTCGAGAAGAGGTTCGAGACGACGCGCGCCAATTATGGCGGGCTGCTCGAACGCGCGCTGCACGTGCCGAAGCCGTTCGTGATCGGCTTCCTCGTTTGCGTCGCGCTGTCGTTCCTGCTGGTGCCGTTCCTCGGCCAGAACTTCTTCCCGTCGGTCGATGCCGGCCAGATCGCCATGCATGTCCGCGCGCCGATCGGTTCACGGATCGAGGATACGTCGGCCGAGTTCGACCGGATCGAGCGCCGCATCCACCAGATCATTCCGCCGGACGAACTGGTCTCGGTGGTCGACAATATCGGTCTGCCGATCAGCTCGATCAACACGACCTATAACAATTCGGGTACTATCGGGCCGCAGGACGGCGATGTGCTGATCCAGCTGTCGAAGCACCACGCGCCGACCGACGATTATATCCGCAAGATGCGCGAGCAATTGCCGGGCGCTTTCCCGGGCACGACCTTCTCGTTCCTGCCCGCGGACATCACCAGCCAGATCCTCAATTTCGGTGCCCCGGCCCCGATCGACATCCAGATTGCCGGCAATAATAGCATCGCGAACGAGGCTTATGCGAAGGCGATCCTGGAGCGGATCCGCCGCATTCCAGGCGTGGCCGACGCGCGCATCCAGCAAAGCTCGCATTATCCGCAGCTCAATGTCGATGTGGACCGCAGCCGGATCGCGCAGGTCGGCCTGACCGAGCGCGACGTGACCAACAGCCTCGCGTCGAGCCTGGCGGGTACCGGCCAGACCGCGCCGGTTTATTATCTCAACCCGCAGAACGGCGTGTCCTATCCGGTGGTGGCGCAGACGCCCGAGCGCCAGGTCGCTTCGATCGACGATCTCGCCAACGTGCCCGTTACCGGTGCCACCGGCGCGCCGCAGGTACTTGGCGGGCTCGGCACGATCAGCCGCGGTACGTCGCCGGCGGTGGTCTCGCACTACAATATCCAGCCGGCGATCGACATTTATGCGACGCCCAACGGGCGTGATCTCGGCGCGGTTGCGGGTGACATCAACCATGTGCTGAAGCAGCTGAAGGCCGATGCGCCCAAGGGCACCACGGTCGTTCTGCGCGGCCAATATGCGACGATGAAGACCGCTTTCTCGGGCCTGGGTTTCGGCCTGATCGGCGCGATCGTGCTGATCTACCTGCTGATCGTGGTGAACTTTCAGTCGTGGCTCGATCCGTTCGTGATCATCACCGCGCTTCCGGGCGCGATCGCGGGGATCATCTGGACGCTGTTCACGACCGGGACGACGCTGTCAGTGCCGGCGCTTACCGGCGCGATCATGTGCATGGGCGTGGCAACCGCCAACTCGATCCTGGTGGTGAGCTTCGCGCGCGAGAAACTGACCGAACATCATGACGCGGTGCGCGCCGCGTTGGAGGCGGGCATGACGCGTTTCCGCCCCGTGCTGATGACCGCGCTCGCGATGATCATCGGCATGCTGCCGATGGCGATGGGTTTCGGCGAAGGCGGCGAGCAGAATGCGCCGCTGGGCCGCGCGGTGATCGGGGGACTGGCCGTGGCGACCTTCGCGACTTTGATGTTCGTTCCCGTGATTTTCAGCCTGGTCCACAAGAACCGCCCGGTCGCCGCCGCGCCGACGCTGGACGACACCCCCCTGGAGGAAGCCCATGCCTGACGAGGGCAGCACCTTGAAGAAAGTCGGCGTCATCGCCGTGGTCGTGGCGCTCGCGATCGTGGCCTGGGGGCTGTTCAGCCGTTGGCACCACGCGCATCAGCTCGACAGCTGGACGCAGGAACAGGCGGTCCCGCAGGTGACCGTTATCACGCCCACGCCCGCCGCCAAGACCAGCGGGCTGACGCTGCCGGGCACGCTTCAGGCCTATAACAGTGCGCCGATCTATGCGCGCACCAACGGCTATGTCCGCAAGTGGCTGGTCGATATCGGCGACGATGTTCGCGCCGGGCAGTTGCTCGCGGTGCTGGACGCGCCCGAAGTGGATCAGCAGCTTGCCGCTGCGCGCGCCGACCTCCAGACCGCGCGCGCCAACCAGGCGCTGGCGCAGTCGACCGCGTCGCGCTGGTCGAACCTGCTATCCAAGGACGCGGTCTCCAAACAGGAAACCGACGAGAAGATCGGCGACTTCAAGGCCAAGAGCGCCGCCGCCAATGCCGCCGCCGCCAATGTCGCGCGGCTGAGGGCGACCCAGGGTTTCACCCGGCTGGAGGCGCCGTTCGCGGGTACGATCACCAGCCGTTCGACCCAGGTCGGCCAGCTGGTGAGCGCGCAGGCGACCAGTGCGCAGCCGCTCTTCACCGTGTCCGACATCAGCCGCATCCGTGTCTATGTGCGTGTGCCGCAGAACGCCTCCGGCCAGATCCGTGTCGGCATGCACGCCAAGCTGGAGCTGCCCGAATATCCCGGGCGCGTGTTCGACGCGGTGCTGACCCGCACCGCCGACGCGGTCGATCCGACATCGGGCACGGTGCTGGTGGAATTGCAGGCGCCCAACGGCGACCATGCGTTGAAGCCCGGAGCCTATGCGCAGGTGACCTTCCCGGTCGCGGGCGGATCGGCGCACGTGCAGGTGCCGGCGAGCGCGCTGATCGTGAACGACAAGGGCACGCGCATCGCGGTGCTCGGCCCCGACAACAAGGCGCAGTTCCGCGACGTGACGGTCGGCCAGGATAACGGCAATTTCGTCGAGATCAGCGCCGGCATCGGGCCCAACGATCGCGTGATCGACAGTCCGCCGGATTCCCTGAACAGCGGCGATACGGTGCGGATCGCGCCGGCTTCGGGCAAGGCCGATGCGGCAAAGTAAGTTTCTGCCTTTGCTGGCGGCGGCGAGTCTGCTCGTCGGATGTTCGATGGCGCCCGCTTATCAGAAGCCGGCGGTGCCGACGGCAGCTTCCTACAAGGAAGTGCCGGGCTGGCAGCCAGCGGGCACCGCGGTCGCGGCCCCCGGCAAATGGTGGCAGGCGTTCGACGATCCCACGCTCGATGGGCTCGAGGATCAACTGGAGGCGGGCAATCCCAGCCTTGCTGCGGCCGCCGCGCGTTATGCCCAAGCCCGCGCGCAGGCACGCGAGACGCGCGCCGATCTGTTCCCTCAGATCGGTGCGAACGCGGATTATGGCCGTAGCCGCGAATCCGCGAACCGGCCTTTCTCGCCGGGGACGACCCAGACCTACAACACGGCCGATGTCGGCGCGTCGCTCTCCTACGAGCTCGATCTGTTCGGGCGGGTCGCCAATTCGGTCCGTGCGGCGAGCGCGGAGGCCAAGGCGAGCGGATCGGACCTCGCCGCGATCCGGCTCGGCCTGCAGGCGGCGCTGGCGACCGACTATTTCAACATGCGCGGGCTCGATGCGCGCATTGTCCTCTTGCGCCAGACGGTCGAAGCCTTTGGCAAGGCTTCGGACCTGACCAATACGCGCCATCAGGGCGGGGTCGCCTCGGGGATCGACGTCAGCCGGGCCGACGCGCAGCTTGCCAGCGCCAAATCGGAGCTGGACGGCGTGCTCGCCGACCGCGCCAATCTCGAACATGCGATCGCGATCCTGCTCGGGCAGAGCCCGTCGGGCTTCAGCCTCGCCGTCGCCGATTTGGCACTGCAGCCCCCGGCAGTGCCCGTCGGGGTGCCCTCGACCTTGCTCGAGCGGCGCCCCGACATCGCGGCGGCCGAGCGGCGAGTCTATGCCGCCAATGCGCGGATCGGGGTGGCGCGTGCGGCCTTCTTCCCGACGATCACCTTGGGCGGCGCAGGCGGTTACGAGGCGACGCAGGGGCATGGCCTGTTCTCGACCGCGAGCAGCTTCTGGGCGTTGGGTCCGGTCGGAGCGGCTTTATCGATCTTCGACGGCGGCGCACGCGCCGCGCAGGTCAAGGTGACGCGCGCCGAGTTCGACGAAGCGGCGGCCAATTATCGCGGTACCGTGCTGACCGCCTTTCGCGAGGTCGAGGACGATCTGGCGCTCAGCCGGCAATTGGCAGCGCAGGAGCAGGACGAGCAGGTCGCGGTGCGCGCGGCGGAGCACACACGCGATCTCGCCCTAGTCCGTTATCGCGATGGCGCCTCGGATTATCTGGAGGTCGTGACCGCGCAGACCGCCGCTTTGGATGCGGAGCGTTCGTTACTGCAAATCCATGCGCGGCGGCTGAATACGGCCGCCGATCTGGTGCGTGCGCTGGGCGGAGCCTTCTAGGAAGTCCGTTCACTCCGGGCGAAATCGAAGAATGTGCAGAGTGCTTCGACTTCGCTCAGGACGAAAGGGTTGAGAGTCGCGCTCCTGTCTTTGCGCACGTGTCCGGGCGGCCTAGCATGGCGGCCAGGAATGCGCGCTGCTGCCAAAATGGTGACAGCGCTCCGCTACCGGGGGCCGTGATGAGTCTCTTCTTCGCCTATCTGCAGAGCCCGGTGGGCAGGCTGAAGCTGGTCGCCAGCGATGCAGGGCTGGTCGCGATCCTGTGGGAAAAAGACGATCCGGATCGGGTTCGACTGGGCGGAATGGTGGAGCAGCCGGATCATGCGGTGCTCGCCGAAACATCGCGCCAGCTTGGCGACTATTTTGCCGGGCAGCGGCCGGCCTTCACGGTGAAGCTCGATCTTCGCGGGACCGAATTCCAGAAGGCAGTGTGGGGGGCGCTGGTAGGGATTCCCTATGGGGAAACACGCAGCTACGGCCAGCTTGCGCAACAGCTTGGGCGACCGGGCGCATCGCGTGCGGTCGGCGCAGCCAACGGGCGCAATCCGATTTCGATCATCGCACCGTGCCACCGTGTGCTGGGCTCCAACGGGGCGCTGACCGGCTTTGCGGGCGGGCTCGATGCCAAGCGATATCTATTGGATCACGAACGCCGCTTCGCCGCGGCCTGAGGAGAAGATCATGAGCCAGGCCGAACGCTACGAACGTTTCCGTGCGCTGCACGAGCAGCTTTTCATCATGCCCAATCCCTGGGACGGGACTTCGGCGCTTCTGCTCAAGCAAGCCGGGTTCCAGGCACTCGGCACCTCCTCGGCAGCGATGGCGTTCGCGCTGGGGCGGGTCGACGGCACGCACGCGATCAGCCGCCGCGAGCATCTCGATCATGCCCAATTGCTGACCAGACTGACAGGCCTGCCGGTCAATGGCGATTTCGAAGACGGTTATGGCGACAATCCCGAGGATGTCGCGCGCACGGTCGAGGCCGCGATCCAGGCGGGGCTGGCCGGGATCGGGATCGAGGACACGAGCGGCGATGCGAACCGGCCGATCCGCGATTTTGACGATGCGGTCGCGCGCGTCGCGGCGGCTGCGAAAGTGGCCAAGGGCCGTATCCTGCTGACCGGACGCTGCGACAATTTCATTCAGGGCCGGCCCGATCTCGACGACACGATCCGTCGGCTGACCGCCTTCGCCGAAGTGGGCGCGGACGTGCTCTACGCGCCCTATCCGGCCGACATGGCGGGGGTGCGGGCGATCGTCCGCGCGGTCGCGCCCAAGCCGGTCAATCTGCTGATCTCGCCCGCCGACGGGATCGTGCCGATGGCAGAGTTAGCAGCGGCGGGGGTCAAGAGGATCAGCCTGGGATCGGCACTCTATATGAAGGTTATGGGAAGCTTCCGCGACGTCGCGGAAAGCCTTGCGCGGGGCGACCTGGATACGCCTTCGGACGGCTTGCCCTTCCGCGAGGTGAAGGCCCTGGTCGAGGCCGCGACGGGCCTCTGACCACTTTCCTCTTGTGGAAAGCCCTAAGGGTCCGCACATCACCACGTGATGGCAGATCTCTACAACACGCTGGGTGTCGCGCGGGGCGCGGACGAGGCCTCGATCAAGAAGGCCTATCGCAAGCTCGCCAAGGAGCTGCACCCCGACCGCAACAAGGATAACCCGAAGGCCGCCGCTCGCTTCACGGAGGTCACGCAGGCCTATGACCTGCTGATGGATAAGGACAAGCGCGCGCAGTACGACCGCGGCGAGATCGACGAGCAGGGCAATCCCAAGATGCCCTTCGGCTTCGGCGGCCAGCGCGGCGGCCCGAGCAGCGGCTTCCGCGCGACGCGGGGCGCGCCGGGCGGTGGAGACGCGTTCGACTTCGGCGACGCGGCAGCGGCCGACTT
>Ga0209148_1001593_pt1 | contig 10678 bp, 7 predicted proteins | sample AraplaCol_mMF_r2_2_FD_184288 | JGI IMG/M metagenome (GOLD analysis project Ga0209148, IMG submission 184288) | Arabidopsis root microbial communities from North Carolina, USA - plate scrape CL_Col_mMF_r2 (SPAdes) (version 2) | ecosystem: Host-associated > Plants > Roots > Endosphere | place: USA...
CGCGACCGGGATGCAGCCATGACGGCAGGTCAGTAGCGTCGACCGACCAGCGCGACGGTTCACCGGTATGGGCGATCAGCGCATCGAGGTCACCCTTCAGATCGAAGAAGTCCACGGGGCGGGACGGCTCACCCCACTGCTCCGCGCGCGCGCCGCCGGAAGCGACCACGGCCACGCGGCCGATCTCGTCGGGGGCCGCGCCCGTGGCGTGGAAGCTGCGCGCCACTTCGAACAGGCGCACGCGGTCCTGCTGGCGCGCGCGATTGTGGCGCAGCGCCTCGACCAAGCCCGGCAACAGGGACGTGCGCATGACGGCGAGGTCGGCCGACAGCGGATTGGCCAGGGCGACGGCATCGCGATCCACGCCCCAGGTGCGCAGCAGATCGGCGTTGACGAAGGACAGCGTCACCGCCTCGAAGTAGCCGCGCGCGGCCAACTGGTCGCGCAGCGCCATCTCGGTGAGACGTGCCTCCGGTTCCGCACGCAGCGCGATCTCACCCGCGGGTACGTGGGTGGGAATGCGCTCGTAGCCATGGATGCGCGCGACCTCCTCGATGAGGTCTTCCTCGCGCTCGATGTCGAAGCGGCTGGTGGGCGGCGTGATGCGCCAGCCATCGGCCACCTCGACGACACCCATGCCCAGCGCGACGAAGATGCGCGCGACCTCGCTGGCGGCGACGTCGATGCCCAGCACGCGGCGAAGGCGCGCATGGCGAAGCATCACAGGCGCGTGCTCACGGAGGTCTTCCGGGCGCTCGGCCACGGTGACCGGACCGGCCTTGCCGCCAGCGATTTCGAGCAGCAACTGCGTCGCCCGTTCGATGGCACGTTTCGGCAAGGCAGGGTCGACGCCGCGCTCGAAGCGGTGCGAGGCATCCGTATGCAGGCCGAGCTTGCGCGCGCGCCCCATGATGGCGGACGGTGCGAAATGCGCGGCTTCGAGGAATATGTTCTGCGTGGCGTCGGTCACACGCGAATCGAAGCCACCCATGATGCCGGCGACGGCCAGCGGACGCGCGTCGTCGGCGATCACGACGAACGAGGCGTCCAGCTTGGCTTCGTTACCGTCGAGCAGCTTCAGGCGCTCGCCTTCCGCCGCGTGACGGACGACCACCGCACCCGTGAGCGTGTCATTGTCGAAGGCATGCAGCGGGTGGCCGAGTTCGAGCATCACGTATTGGGTGATGTCGACGATGGCGCTGATCGGGCGGATGCCGGCACGACGAAGGCGCTCGGCGAGCCACAGCGGCGAACGTGCCTTTGCGTCCACACCTTCGATGACGCGACCGAGATAGCGCGGCGCGTCGGCGCCGGCTTCGAGCTTGACCTCACGCGCGGTATCGATCGTGACGGCGGCATCGGTCGCGCCGATGGCTTCCACGCGGCTGCCGAACAGCGCGGCCACGTCGTGCGCCAGCCCCTGCAGGCCGAGCACGTCCGGGCGATTCGGCGTGATCTTCAACTCGATGCTGGCGTCGGGCAGACCCAGGTACTCAGCCAGCGTCTTGCCGACGGGCGCGTCGCTGGGCAGTTCGAGCAGGCCGGACGCATCGGCGTCGATGCCGAGTTCCTTCGCCGAGCACAGCATGCCGAACGACTCGACGCCGCGCAGCTTCGCCGCCTTGATCTGGATGCCACCGGGAAGCGTGGCGCCGACCATGGCGAGCGGCACGCGAATGCCGACGCGGGCGTTGGGTGCGCCACATACGATCTGCAGTGGAGCGCCCTGCCCCGCATCCACGGTGCACACCTGCAGGCGATCGGCTTCGGGATGCTTCGTGGCGGCGACGATCTCGGCCACCACGACGCCGTCGAGGCCATCACCCAGCGGGGTGACCTCTTCGACTTCCAGGCCCGACATCGTCAGCGCGTGGACCAGTGCGGCGCGATCCGCATCGATGGTGACCAGTTCGCGCAGCCAGTTTTCGGAGAATTTCATGAGAGCCACTCGTTGAACGTGGAATCGATGGCCGGCTTCGTGCCGGCCATACGGCGAGACGGATCAGGCGAACTGACGCAGGAAGCGCAGGTCGTTCTCGAAGAAGGCGCGCAGGTCGCCGACGCCGTAGCGGAGCATCGCGAAACGCTCCACACCGAGGCCGAAGGCGAAGCCCGTGTAGCGCTCCGGATCGATGCCGCAGTTCTTCAACACGGTCGGGTGGACCATGCCGCAGCCGAGCACCTCGAGCCATCGCGCGCTGCCATCTTCGGCATCCCAGCGGATGTCCACTTCCGCGGAGGGCTCGGTGAACGGGAAATAGCTCGGGCGGAAGCGCATCTCGAAATCGCGCTCGAAGAACGCACGCACGAACTCGGCCAGCGTGCCCTTGAGATCGGCGAAGCTGGACGTCTCGTCCACGAGCAGCCCTTCGATCTGGTGGAACATGGGCGAGTGGGTCTGGTCGGAATCGCTGCGATAGACCTTGCCGGGCGCAATGATGCGGATCGGCGGCTGGCGCCCCTGCATCGAACGGATCTGCACCGGCGAGGTATGCGTGCGCAGCAGGCGACCGTCACCGAAATAGAAGGTGTCGTGCATCGCGCGCGCGGGGTGATGCGGCGGGAAGTTGAGCGCTTCGAAGTTGTGCCAGTCGTCCTCGATCTCGGGACCGTCGGCACGCTGGTACCCGAGGCGACCGAAGATGTCGGCGATGCGCTCCAACGCGCGGGTAATGGGATGGATGCCGCCGTATTCGCCGTCGCGTCCCGGCAGGGTCACGTCGATGCGTTCGGAAGCGAGGCGGCGGTCCAGTTCGGCCTGCTCCAGCGCCTGCTTGCGCTGGGCGATGGCGTCGGTCAACCGCTCCTTGACGCGATTGACCTCGGCACCCCGTGCCTTGCGCTCGTCGCCGGACAGCTGCCCCAGGGCCTTCAGTGCCGCCGTGACCGCACCGTTCTTGCCCAACAGCGCGACGCGCACGGCGTCCAGCGCTTCCAGCGTGGAGGCGGCTTCGATGTCCCGCAGCGATGCGTCGATATGCTCGATCGATTCCATCGGAATTCCTGGTTTTTCCTGGGCCGGAAAAAAAGAATGGGGAGAAGGCAAGGCCTTCTCCCCACGTCATCCATCATCGCGCGGCATTGCTACCGCGCGTGGTAAAGCGGATTACGCAGCCAGACTGGCCTTGGCCTTCTCTGCGATCGCGCCAAACGCCTTGATGTCATGCACGGCCAGGTCGGCGAGGACCTTGCGGTCGACCGAGATGTTGGCCTTGGCCAGACCATTGATCAGGCGGCTGTACGACAGACCGAACTGACGAGCGGCGGCATTGATACGGACAATCCACAGCGCGCGGAACTGGCGCTTGCGCTGCTTGCGACCGATGTAGGCGTACTGACCGGCCTTGATGACGGCCTGGTTGGCTACGCGGAATACCTTGCGGCGGGCGTTGTAGTAGCCCTTGGCACGGCCGATGATCTTCTTGTGACGACGACGGGCGGTAACGCCACGCTTAACACGAGCCATGGTTCAAGCCTCCCTTAGAGATACGGCAACATGCGAGCTACACCCTTGGTGTCGCACGCTTTGACGTGGTTGGGAGCGCGCAGGCCGCGCTTACGCTTGGTCGACTTCTTGGTCAGGATGTGCGACTTGAAGGCGTGACCGGCCTTGAACTTGCCCGATGCGGTCTTGCGAAAACGCTTCGCGGCCGCCCGGTTGGTCTTGATCTTGGGCATCGGAATGCTCCGTATTCGGTTGCTGACTGATCCGGCGGCAAGGCGTTGAAGCGCCTGCACTTTCCTTCCTGCCGGGTACGGTGAATCGGCCCATCCATACGGACCGAGCCGGCGATGATACACGAATCTTAAGGCTATGTGTAGGAGCCGCTATAGCGGCGAGGACAACCTGCCCCGCCGCTTCATGGCTCCGTGGGCTTCTCGCCGCTATAGCGGCTCCCACAATTCCAGAGATCAGACCTTCTTCTTAGGCCCGATCATCATGACCATCTGGCGACCTTCGAGGCGCGGGAACTGCTCGACCACGCCTTCCTCGCCGATGTCGGTCTGGATCTTGCGGGCCAGGTTCTGGCCGAGGTCCTGGTGGGACATCTCGCGGCCGCGGAAGCGGATCGTGACCTTGACCTTGTCGCCTTCTTCAAGAAACTCGCGCATCTTGCGCAGCTTGATGTCGTAGTCGCCCACGTCGGTGACGGGGCGGAACTTCACTTCCTTGATTTCGACCTGCTTCTGCTTCTTCTTGGCGGCCTGAGCCTTCTTCTGGGCTTCGAACTTGAACTTGCCGTAGTCCATGATCTTGCAGACCGGCGGATCGCCGTTCGGCTGGATCTCGACGAGGTCCATGCCAAGCTCTTCGGCGGCACGAATCGCATCACGGGTGTCCATGATGCCCATCTGCTCGCCTTCGGCGCCCAGCACGCGGACCTTCGGCACGCGAATGTCGTTGTTCTTGCGATTGCCCTTGTTATCGGTCGTAGCGATACCGCTATCCTCCAGAAGAATGATCTCAATACCGGACCCGCGGCCTAGCGGCGGGTCTCGGCTTCCAAACGTGCGACGAATTGTGCCACCGGCATGCTGCCGAGGTCTTCGCCCCCGCGGGTACGTACGGAAATGGTACCCGTTTCCTTTTCGCGGTCTCCGACCACGATGAGATAGGGAACCTTCTGCAACGTATGCTCGCGGATTTTATATCCGACTTTTTCGTTGCGCAAATCGGCATCCACCCTGAAGCCTTGTCCGACAAGGGTTTGCACCACTTCACGCACATAATCGGCCTGAGCGTCGGTGATGCTGAACGCCACCGCCTGAATGGGGGCAAGCCACGTCGGAAGCAAGCCCGCATGGTGCTCGATCAGGATGCCGATGAAGCGCTCCATCGACCCGACGATGGCCCGATGCAGCATGACCGGGTGCTGTCGCTGGCTGTGCTCGTCGACGTACTCGGCGCCCAGGCGCTCGGGCATCATGAAATCGACCTGCATCGTGCCTACCTGCCAGGCGCGGCCGATGGAGTCCTTCATGTGGTACTCGATCTTCGGGCCGTAGAAGGCACCCTCGCCCGGCAGTTCCTCCCAGGCGACACTGGCAGCCGACAGCGCCGCGCGCAGCGCGTGCTCGGCCTTGTCCCAGACCTCGTCCGAGCCGATCCGCTTGTCCGGACGCAGCGCGATCTTCATCGCGATGTCGTTGAAACCGAAATCGTCGTAGACCTTCATGGCCTGCGCGTGGAAGGCCGCGACCTCGCCCTCGATCTGCGCGGGCGTGCAGAAGATGTGCCCGTCGTCCTGGGTGAACGCGCGCACGCGCATGATGCCGTGCAGCGCGCCTGAAGGCTCGTTGCGATGGCAACCACCGAATTCGCCGTAGCGGATCGGCAGGTCGCGGTAGCTGTGCAGGTTGGTGTTGAAGATCTGCACGTGACCGGGGCAGTTCATCGGCTTCAGCGCATAGGTGCGCTTCTCCGACTCGGTAAAGAACATGTTTTCCTGGTAGTTGTCCCAATGGCCGGACTTCTTCCACAGGCTCACGTCCATGATCTGCGGGCCGCGCACTTCCTGGTAGCCGCTGCGGCGGTAGACGCCGCGAACGTACTGCTCGACCGCCTGCCAGATGGCCCAGCCCTTCGGGTGCCAGAACACCATGCCCGGTGCTTCTTCCTGCTGGTGGAACAGATCGAGCTGCTTGCCGATGCGGCGATGGTCGCGCTTTTCGGCTTCCTCGAGTTGCAGCAGGTAGGCCTTGAGGTCCTTGTCGTTCAGCCAGGCGGTACCGTAGATCCGGGTCAGCATCGCGTTGTTGGAATCGCCGCGCCAATAGGCACCGGCCACCTTCATGAGCTTGAACGCGCGCAGCTTGCCGGTGTTGAACACGTGCGGGCCGCGGCACAGATCGGTGAACTCGCCCTGGGTATAGAGCGAGAGCTCCTCGTTGGAGGGAATGCCCTCGATGATCTGCGCCTTGTATTCCTCGCCCATGTCGCGGAAGAAGCGGATGGCCTCGTCGCGGCTCTTCACCGAGCGCGTGACGGGAATCTGCTCCTTCACGATCTTCTCCATTTCCGCCTGGATGGCTTCCAGGTCGTCGGGCGTGAAGGGACGCTCGTACGCGAAGTCGTAATAGAAGCCGTTGTCGATCACCGGGCCGATCGTGACCTGCGCGCCGGGGAAGAGGCGCTGCACGGCCTGGCCGAGAAGATGAGCCGTGGAGTGGCGCAGGATATCCAGCGCCTCCGGGCTCTTCTCGGTGACGATCTCGAGCGCGGCGTCATGGTCGATGAGGAAGCTGGCATCGACGAGCTTGCCGTCGACCTTGCCCGCGAGCGTGGCCTTGGCGAGACCGGCGCCGATCGAGGCGGCGACGTCCTGAACGGTGACGGGGTGCTCGAACGGGCGCTGGCTGCCGTCGGGTAGCGTGATCTGGATCATGGATGCGTGGTTCCGGACAAACAAAAAGGGCGCCAGGCGCCCTTCGAAAGATGACGAAGACGTGGCGTGGGATCAGGTTGGGAAGCTCGTAGTCCGCATGTCGCACACTCGGCCGGCGTTGCCGCGGGCCACCTTCGTTTCGTGGATATCGGGCAAAAACTAGATCACGGCCGCTGCCGTGTCAATCGGCCCCTCCGTTACACTGTGCGGCCGCTCACATCGCAGGTCATCTCATGCGCATCCTGGTCACCGGCAGCGCCGGCTTCATCGGCTCGGCCCTAACCGAGCGCCTGCTCGCCCGCGGCGACACCGTACTGGGCTTCGACAACCACAACGATTACTACGATCCGGCACTGAAAGAAGCTCGCCTCGCGCGCTTCTCGGCCCACCCGAATTACACCCACCTGCGGGCCGACCTGGCGGAGCAAGCGGCGGTCGACCGCGCCTTCGCGGACTTCCAGCCCGAGCGCGTGGTCAATCTCGCGGCGCAGGCGGGGGTGCGTTACTCGCTGACACACCCGCATGCCTACGTGCAGAGCAATCTCGTCGGGTTCGTCAACGTGCTGGAGGCATGCCGTCGGCATGCAGTGGGCCACCTTGTCTACGCGTCATCCAGTTCCGTATACGGCGCCAATCGCAAGATGCCCTTCGCCGTGGAAGATGCCGTGGATCATCCGGTGAGCCTCTACGCTGCCACGAAGAAATCGAACGAGCTGATGGCACATACGTATAGCCACCTGTTCGGTCTGCCGACGACGGGCCTGCGCTTCTTCACCGTGTACGGACCATGGGGTCGCCCGGACATGTCGCCGATCCTCTTTGCGAGCCGGATCATGCGCGGCGAACCGATCGACGTGTTCAACCACGGCCAGCACAGCCGCGACTTCACCTACATCGACGACATCGTCGAGGGTGTGATTCGTACGCTCGACCATCCTGCTGCGCCAGACCCTTCCTACGATCCGGTCAATCCGAACGCAGGATCGTCGGCCGCACCGTATCGTGTCTACAACATCGGCAACGACGAGCCGGTGCAGTTGCTCGATTTCATCGCCACGCTCGAAAAACACCTCGGACGCACGGTGGAAAAGCGCCTGCTGCCCATGCAGCCCGGCGATGTACCGGATACATGGGCAGACGTGTCGGCGCTGCGTCGCGATGTCGGTTATGCGCCCTCGACGTCGATCGACGAGGGGCTGGCGAAATTTGCCGAGTGGTACAAGCGCTTCTACGCGGCGGACTAGACGCGTTAGTCAGAGCAAACGACGCAGCAGCCCCGAGGCTCGCTGCGTTTTCCGCTGCACGGCGTAGCCGAGGATGTCCGGCGCGGCCAACAGCGTGAACCAGTGACGCGCACGGGTCACGCCGGTATAGACGAGTTCGCGGGTCAGTACCGGCGACGGTTCGGGCGGCAAGGCCAGCGCCGTATGCTCGAACTCGGAACCCTGCGACTTGTGCACCGTCATCGCGTACACCGTCTCCACCGCCACCAGGCGGCTCGGCACCACGAAACGAATGCGCTCGCCGCCGTGTTCGTCCATCACCGAAAACGCCACGCGCAAGGCCATGCCGCCGCGGCCATCGGGTACCCATAGCGTCACACCCACGTCGCCGTTCATGAGGCCCAGCGCGTAGTCGTTGCGGGTCAACATGACGGGGCGCCCTTCGTACCAGCCACCTGTCGCCTCGATCAGGCCACGATCCAGCAATCCCTGTGCGATGCGCGCGTTCTGCGCGAGCACGCCATGCTCGCCGAGGCGCGTGGCGCAAAGCAGCTGGAACCCGGCATAGGCACGCAAGGCGCCACGGCCCCACAGCATCAGTTCGTCGTCGCTCGCGCCGACCGCGGGGCGTGTGTTCTCGATGGCGTCGAGGTAATGCCGATAGCCTGGCGCGCCGTCACGCCCCTCGATGGCGAGGGTGGCGATCGCGCTTGGCGACGGCGCGCCGAGCGTCACGTCGGAGAATGACGCAAACACGGCGCGCGCTGCGTGCGCATCGCCCTGATTGATCGCCGTCGCCAGCGCGCCGATGCCGCTGTCGCTGCCGAAGCGGCGACTGTGCCGCAGCATGGCGACATGCTGATCCAGCGCACGTGCGCTGTCACCGTCCGTGCAGGCCGACACGTCCTCGCCGCAGGCTGCGGCAATCCAGTCACGCGTCGCGGAGGAGTAGTGGCCGACGTCCGCGCGAGCGCAAAGGTCACCGAGCACCGCACCGGCCTCCACCGATGAAAGCTGATCCTTGTCGCCGAGCAGCACAAGCCGTGCCGTAGGCGGCAAGGCATCGAGCGTTGCAGCCATCATCTCGAGGTCGATCATCGATGCCTCGTCGATGACCAGCACGTCGAGGTGCAACGGATTTTCCGCATCGTGGCGAAATGCCCGCGTATCCGGGCGACTACCGAGTAGACGATGCAGCGTGGTCACCTCGGCAGGGATGGCCTGCTTCACCCCAGGATCGACCTGCAACTCCGCGACCTGCCCGGCGATGGACGCATTGAGTCGTGCCGCCGCCTTACCGGTGGGCGCGGCCAGGCGAATGCGCAGGCGACTCCCGCCGTCGCGTAACGCCAAGGTCTGCAGCAAGCCGAGCAGGCGCACGACGGTGGTCGTCTTGCCAGTGCCCGGCCCCCCCGTGATGACGGCAAAGCGGGACCGCGCTGCCAGCGCGCAGGCGATCTTCTGCCAGTCCGGTCGCGCATCGTCGGATGGAAACAGCCGCGCGAGTTCCGCGGGCAGATCGGGATGCACCGGCTGCACCTCGAGCCGGCTGACGATTGCTCGAGCAACGCGGGATTCGTCGCGCCAGAAACGGCGCATATAGAGCAGATCGTGGTCGAGCACCAACGGTGCCGACGGATCGCCATCGGCTGAGGCCACCAACGGCGTCGAGGAAAGAAAAAGCGACGGATCGCCAAGCGCCGGCTCGCGCTCGCGCAAGGTCGTCAGCGGCATGCAGATATGCCCTTCGCCCAGTTCGCGACTCAGGAGTGCGGCAGCTACCTGAACACGCGGATCGACCGCCGGGTCCAGCGTGCGCAGGAAACGGGCAAAAGACCGATCGACGCGCTCGATCCGGCCCTCGGCAAGCGCTTGATCGAGCCATGCGACGCCATCGGCGATCATGCGGAGGCTCCTTCGAACAACCGATCCATCGCCTCGATCATCGCCCGAGGCGGCCGTTCCACGTGAACCCCGTGCCCGTGTCCATCCACGCCACGCAGATAGAGATAGACCGCACCACCGATGTGCGTGTCGTAGTCGTAGGCGTCACCGAGTCGGGCGCGCAGTTGGCGATGCAATGCAAGCAGGTACAACGCGTATTGCAGTTCGTAGCGCGCTTCCAGAATGGAGCGGCGCATCGCAGCGGTCGTATACGCCTGCGCATCCACGCCAAGCCAGTTCGACTTGTAATCGACGACGTACCAGCGGCCTTCGTGCTCGACGATGAGATCGATGAAGCCTTTGAGCATGCCGTTGATGATGTCCGCGGCCAGCGTCGGGCGCGCCTCGCCATCCAAGGTGTGCTCGCGCACGATGCGATCCAGGGCGAGCGTATCGACGCCACGCGAGGCGAACAGGAACTCCAGCTCGGCACGATAGCGCGAGGGATCGTCGAGCGACGCAAGCGCGAGCTGGCCGCCGTCCGGCAGCGCCAGCGGCGTCCGCAAAAGCATCGACAGCCAATCCGTCAGGAGATCGATGAATGTACTCCAGCCGCGCCGTTCGCAACGGCGTGCCACCGTGTCACGCAGCCGTGCGGAATCCCTGGCGACGGTGGCGAAGCCTTCCTCCGCGATCCATTCGAGAAGGTCGTGCAGGAAGGTACCCGCTTCCGCGCCCCGCTCGAAGGCGTGGATACCCGCTACAGTCGGAGCGGCGACGACGGGCTCGGTGGCGTATTCCACGATGACGTCGTCCGTCGCGGTTTCCGGTGCAGACACCTCGTCCGCATAGCGCAGGCCGCTGTAGCTGGCGATGCGCCAGGGGTCTGCGCGCCTCGCCGTGGCCTCTCGTGCGGGTCGCGCTGCCTCGGGACGATCCGGCGCGACAAAACGGCGCTCGTCGGGGGGCGGCATGTATTCCACGCGGATCGACGGCGTAGCCTGCGCCAGCTCGTGCAGCAGGCCCGCGATGCGACCGTTGCCGATCTCCTCGCCACCGCTGAGCAAATGCCCGAACGCGCTGCGATGCACCTGCGGTGTACGCGAGGTGCCGTGGCACACCGGCGCGACACCCACGTAGCAAGCGTGTCGTGCACGCGTCATCGCTACATAAAGCAGGCGCAGG
>Ga0209148_1001594_pt1 | contig 10675 bp, 11 predicted proteins | sample AraplaCol_mMF_r2_2_FD_184288 | JGI IMG/M metagenome (GOLD analysis project Ga0209148, IMG submission 184288) | Arabidopsis root microbial communities from North Carolina, USA - plate scrape CL_Col_mMF_r2 (SPAdes) (version 2) | ecosystem: Host-associated > Plants > Roots > Endosphere | place...
TGGAACGCTGCCGGCATTTCCATCAGCGCGTCGCCACCTGGCAGGACTGGCAGGAAATCGCCGTGGTCAGCCATTGGGGCTTCATCCGCGGTCTCACCGGCCGTGAAGCGCGCAATGCCGAACTGGTGGCCTTCGATCCGCATGCGATCGATCGTCTGGGCCGGGACCGGGAACTGGCCTGAAAGATTTGGCGACGCACCGCTACCGCGGATCCTGCCACGCTGTTTTATTCATCGGTTGATTCATGAAACCTGCCATCACTTTCGGCCAGCCGCCGCAGATTGAGACCGAGCGCCTGATCCTGCGGCCGATCCGCGACGATGATCTCGAAGCGCTGCACGCCATGCTGGGCGATGCCGAAACCATGCGCTATTGGTCGAGCCTGCCACATGGAAACCCGGCCGAAACCCGCGACTGGATCGCCGCCAATCGGGCCGCCATGGCCGACGGGACGGCGCTCGAATACGGTGTCGACTATCAGGGCCGGTTGATCGGTCGCACCATCCTGTGGAACGGCAACGAGCTCGGTTATATTTTTGCCAAGGCCTATTGGGGCCAGGGCTTTGCCAGCGAGGCCGCTGCCGCGTTACTCGATTTCGCTTTCTTGTTCCGACAATGGGATGAAATCACCGCCGATATCGATCCCCGCAACCTCGCCTCAGCGAAATTACTGCAGCGCCTCGGCTTCAGGCCCACGGCCTATGCGGAACGCACCTTCTGCATCGGCGGCGAATGGTCCGACAGCCAGTATTTCGCCCTTGCCCGCGAAGACTGGCTGGCGCGGAAGAGGTGATGCAGGGGTTGGTCGGACTCATTCTTTAGGAGTCATCGCTGGACCCCCTCACCCTGCCCCTCTCCCACGAGGGGGGAGGGGACGCTGTCACTAACAGCCTTATTACCCCGATGGTCTGAGATCATCCGATGCGACCATCCACCGGAATCCTCTACTTCTCGGTCATCAAATCAGTACCACCTAAACCTCCTCGCAGCTTGCAAAGGAAGTTTACAGCAGCGTTCCCTCTCCCCTCGTGGGAGAGGGACAGGGTGAGGGGGTGCAGCGCTCAGTCCGCACAAGATGAATTGGGTGAGGCACTAAGAGAAGTGAGAGGCGCAAAGCCCCTCACACATTGACGCCTTTCATGCCGGTCGGGGTGTAGCGCTCGCCGATCGCGGCACCGACGGGCAGGGCCTCATCCAGCAGCTTGAGGTCAGCGGCGGATAGTTTCACCGCAGCAGCAGCGACATTCTGTTCAAGATACTTGATCCGCTTGGTGCCGGGGATCGGCACGATTGGCGTGCGGGGATCCTTGGCCGATTGCGCCAGCAGCCAGGCAAGCGCGATCTGGCCGGGCTTGCAGCCTTTCTCTTTCGCCAGCTTCTCCACCGGCGCCAGCAGCTGCAGATTGCGGTCGAGATTGCCATCGGCGAAACGCGGCGACTGACGGCGGAAGTCATCCGCGGCGAGGCCCTCGACACTGGTGAGCGCCCCGGTAAGGGCGCCGCGACCCAGCGGCGAATAAGCGACCAAGGCGGTGCCGAGTTCGCGGCAGGCCGGCAGGATCTCGGCCTCGACATCGCGGGTGAACAGCGAATATTCGCTCTGCAAGGCAGCGATCGGATGGATCACAGCGGCCCTACGCAGGGTTGCGGCGGAGACCTCGCTCAAGCCGATGGCGCCGATCTTGCCTTCCTGCTTCAGTGCCGCCAGGGTGGCGACGACATCCTCGATCTTCTGCGTCGTGTCGAAGCGGTGCATGTAATAGAGATCGATGTGATCGATGCCGAGCCGCTGCAACGACGCTTCGCAGGCGCTGCGGATATAGGCCGGGCTGTTGTCGATGCGGCGATCATAGTTGCCCTTCTGGCGCACGATGCCGAATTTGGTGGCGAGGCGGATCTTGTCTCGGCCGACTTCCCTGATGAAGCGGCCGACCAGCTCCTCGTTATGGCCGATGCCATAGGTGTCGGCGGTGTCGAAGAAAGTGACGCCAAGATCGAGTGCCGCTTTCAGGGTGACGATGGACTCCGCGTCATTGGCCGTGCCGTAGAATTCCGACATGCCCATGCAGCCGAAGCCGAGGGCGGAAACGGTGAAACCGGCGTGAGGGATCATGTGCTGCTGCAACATCAGTGGTCTCCGTAAAAGTCGTGCGGAAAGAAAGAGCTCGAAAATGACTGGCCAGCGGGAAATTCTGGGCCGGCGGCCGGAAATGCGCAGGAGATAAATCTAGGAAGCCGGCCGCTTTGCGAAAACGGTGAATTATGGCATTCAGTTTTGCAAATATGCAAAATGTCGGCGCAGATGCCGCGGTTTAAACCGGTGGAATGGACGCAACGCCCATGAGCCAACGCCAGCAGCCGACCGATGCCTGGAACTGGGACGATCTACGGCTGTTCCTGCCGGTCGCCCGGTCCGGCAAGCTGACCGAAGCTGCCAGCCTGCTCGGCCTCAGCATTTCCACCGTGGCGCGGCGCCTCAACCAGCTGGAGGCGGATCTCGGCCTCACGTTGTTTTTACGCAGCCAGGCGGGCTATGCCCTGACCGAGGATGGCCAGCGCCTGCTGGCCAAGGCCGAGACCGTCGAGACGGCCATGTTCGGCGTCAATCGCCTGGCCGATGCGGTGGCGACCCGCGGCCATGTCCGGGTGGCCCTGCCGGAAGGCTTCGCTTTGCAGATCATCCTGCCGCGGCTGGGGCAGTTCCAGGCCGCCCATCCTGCCATCGCCCTCGACCTCATTACCGGCCCGTTCAGCCTCGATCTTATGCGCCGGGAAAGCGATATTGCGCTCCGCCTGGTGAAGCCGACCGCTAATGACCTCGTTATCCGCAAGGTCGGCCGCATGGCCCATGGTGTCTATGCCAGCCGGGAGCTGAAGGAAAAGCATGCCCGCAAGCTGCCGAAACTGGCTTGGCCGGCGGAAATGCGGCGCCTGCCGGTCGCCGAGGCAACCGCGGCCTGGATTGCTGCCGCGCCGTCCCCGGCGACCGCAGCCGAGCTCACTCTCAACAGCCTCAACGCCCTTGCGGGTGCCGCCACTGCCGGCCTGGGCCTCGCTTTGCTGCCTTGCGTGGTCGGCGACCCCAATCCGGGGCTGCGGCGCCTCGACGGGCCGGAAGGACTGTTCGAGCAGGAGATCTTCCTCGTCTTCCACCGCGACCTCAGGCAGAACCCCCGCATCCGCGTCGTCGCCGATTTCCTGGCCGACAGCATGCTGGCGGCTACCGCGCGGCTGGCCGGCACTGCGGGAAGCGAGACCGGCCGCCGCAAAAAACCGTGATCCGTTGTACGGCGAAGTGTGGTGCAGGAAATATGACGGACAGATTGCGCAGTTGATCGGCCTCCCTATCCGTGATAGCCGGATCGCCAACCGAAATCACAGGTGACAATATGGCGGAAAATCAGGATCAGGCTCCCGAGACCGAAGGCCAGGAGGGCGGCTTCCCGCTCACGGTCGTGACCCAGTATCTGAAGGACCTGTCCTTCGAGAACCCGAATGGCGCGGAAGTCCTGACCTCGCTTAAGGAAGTGCCGACCGGCACCATCCGCGTCGATGTCCGGGTCGATCCCAAGACCCCGCCCGATGTCGAGGTGACGCTGTTCCTCTCGGTCGAGGCCAAGACCGCCGACAAGGTCGTCTATATGGTCGAGACCGAATATGCCGGCATCTTCCGTATCGGCCGGGTGCCGCAGGAAGTGGTGCTTCCGCTGATCATGATCGAGGCACCGCGGCTGCTCTTCCCCTTCGCCCGCAACCTGATCGCCCTGGCGATCCAGTCGGGCGGCTTCCCGCCGCTCTTCATCAACCCGATCGACTTCGCCGCCCTCTATCGCGACAAGCGCGAGCAGCTGGCGGGCCAGCAAGGCGGCGAGGGTAATCCGACGGTCAACTGAGGCCGCACGGAAAACCAGATAGCAAAGGGCTCTCCCTGCCGGGGAGGGCCCTTTTCATTTGTTGCTGTTTATCGCTGCCGGTGGCTGCCGGCAAAAGCGGCGGTGAGACCGAGGCCGATCAGCAGCGTGCCGGTGACGTAGCGCTCGACCTTGAGATAGGCGCGGTTGCGCTTCAGCCAGTTGCCGGCGGTGCCGGCGGCAAGGGCGTAGCTGCCGTCCGTCAAGAAACCGAGCGCTGTGTAGACGAGGCCGAGAAAGACGATCTGCAGCGCCACATGGCCGCGGCTGAGATCGACGAATTGCGGCAGGAAGGCGAGGAAGAAGAGGGCCGTCTTCGGATTGAGGAGATTGACCACGAAACCGTCGCGGAACAGGCGCCCATAGCTGTGACGCGCCAGCTTGATCGCCCCCGCGGCCTCGGCCGAGCCGAAGATCTTCCTGAGGCCGAGCCAGATCAGATAGGCGGCGCCGGCATATTTGATGACGCTGAAGGCGAGCGCGGAGGAGGCGAGGATGGCCGAGAGGCCCAAAGCCGCGGCGATGATATTGACCAGGGTCGCAGCATGCACGCCCAGCACCGAGACCAAACCGGCACCTTTGCCCTGTTCGACCGAGCGGCCGACGATATAGAGCACGGCTGGTCCAGGGATCAGCAGCAGGACGAGCGCGGCACTGATGAAGAGGCCGAGTTGGGCGACACCGGGGATCATCATTTCCATGGTCGTCAGCCTCCTTTCGCTTCTCCAATCTGGCCAGACGCCATGTGTAACTGTCAATGAAATCCCATTTTTCCATGTTCCACTTTCCACGCCGGAAAAGACGCTAGTCGCAAGCAACGGCGGGCGGATCTTAATGGTCGCCTTCCGACCGGACGCAACCAAAGCGGTCCGGAGGCGGAGAGCAGCGAAAATAGTGGCGTGGCCCTTTGACTTAGCTCAAAGCATCGCCCCTGAGACCGGCATTGAATAATTAAAATCAGGTCATAGCGGCATGCCGGCGCGGGTGGAGGAAACCCATGAAACGTGACAAGAAAGAACGCAGCAAACTGGCCGGAACCGCACCGGATGACGCGGCCGCGACCGAACAATCCACCTCGCAAACCACGCCGGCGGCGCCGCGCATTCTCGAAGGCAAGGGAAAACACGCCAAGGCACCAGCCGAGAACGGACAGACTGCGAGACAGAAAAAAGCGAAGCCGGCGGCCGGCGCGGCAGAGACTGGTGCTGCACCTCCGCCCCATGCCCATATCGCCGGCGAGGCGCGGCTGGCAGCCGGCAAGGCCCTGCGCGAACAGGTGATGCGGCAATCCCATGGAAAATGGAAACGCGACAGGAGTCATGTGGATCCGTTGGCGATCCTCCAGCGGTCCGATAAGGGCCGTATCGAGCGGCTGCTGCCGATACGCTATGGGCGGATGCTCCAATCGCCCTTCACCTTCTTTCGTGGATCGGCAGCAGTCATGGCTGCCGATCTGGAAAAGACGCCGGCGACCGGATTACGCGTCCAGGCCTGCGGCGACTGTCATCTGTTGAATTTCGGCGGCTTCGCCACACCGGAGCGCAACATACTCTTCGACATCAACGATTTCGACGAGACGCTGCCGGCGCCCTGGGAATGGGATGTGAAGCGCCTCGTCACATCCTTCGTCCTTGCGGCGCGCAGCAATGGCTTTTCCGACGATGACGGACGTGATGCCGCCGTGACCTGTGCGCGCACCTATCGCAAACGTCTGCGCATGTATTCCGAGATGAGCCCGCTCGACATCTGGTATGCGCGCATCACGGCCGAGGATATCATTGATCTCGCCAAGGACGAGCGGACCAGGGACCGGATCAAGGAGCGGATCGCCAAGGCCAGTGACCAGAACAGCTCCGAGCTTGCCTATCCGCAATTGGCCGGGATGGTGGGCGGCCAGATCCGCATCAACGATGCACCACCGTTGATCTACCATCCGGAAGAATGGACGGCTGAAGAGGTCCGGTCGCGCATCGAGGAAAATATCCAGGCCTATCGCGAAACGCTGAGTGATGACCGGCGGGAATTGCTCGATCGCTACCGGGTCGTCGACGGCGCCATCAAGGTCGTCGGCATCGGCAGCGTCGGCACGATGTGCCTAGTCATCCTGATGATGTCGGCTGCCAACGAACCTCTGTTCCTGCAATTCAAGGAGGCAAGGGCCTCGGTGCTTGAGCCCTATGCCGGCAAGAGCCTCTATGCGCATCACGGGCAGCGCGTGGTGATGGGCCAGCGCCTGACCCAACCGGCATCGGACGTCTTCCTTGGCTGGGTCACCGGCAAAGGCGGTCGCATCGGCTACGTGCGGCAGCTGCGCGATGCCAAGATCAAGCCCATGGTGGAGGTCATGGATGCGGATTTACTGACGCAATATGCGAAAGCCTGCGGCTGGGTTCTCGCCCGGGCGCATGCGAAATCAGGCGATCCGCTGACGATCAGCGGCTATCTCGGGACCCAGGACAACTTCGACGAAGCGATGGGCGACTTTGCCATTGGCTATGCCAATCAGGCGGAACGCGATCACGCCGCCCTCAAGGCCGCCGTCCGCGCCGGCAAGATCACGGTTCATATCGAAGAATAGCCGGCGACCACAGCGGGGGCACGAGCACCGAGATGATAGGCAAGCTGAGGACATTCCTTATCGGTGCCTTGTTCCTTTCCGCCTGCAGCTCGATCGGGCCGGGCAGCGTGATACGCGACCGGGTCGATTATGCCAATGCGCTCTCTGATTCCTGGAAAGATCAGATGCTGCTCAACATCGTGCGCCTGCGCTATGGCGATACGCCCACCTTCATGGATGTTTCCTCGGTGATCAGCGCCTATACGCTGCAGGAGGCGGCGCAGATTGGCGGCACCATCAATGTCGGTTCACCGAACAACACGACCACCTTGCCGAACGGCACCGGCACCATTGCCGTTCAGGGCGGATTCAATGACCGGCCGACGATCTCCTACACGCCATTGACGGGCAAGAAATTCGCCCAGAGCTTGCTGCAGCCGATCCCACCGAGTGCCATCTTCTCGCTGATCGCGGCCGGTTATCCGGTGGATGTCGTACTGCCGGTCACGGTCAGGGCATTGAACGGCGTCTATAACCGAACCTCGCAGGGCGGCATCAGGCGACCGGCCGATCCGCAATTCTATCCACTGCTTGATGCGCTTCGGCGCATCCAGCTGTCGCGCTCCTTCAGCATGCGGATTGAGAAGCGCGGCGACGAGCAGACGGCGATCGGTGTCTTCGCGAAGAAAATCGATCCGCAGACCCAGCAGGATGTCGACTTCGTCAAATCTGTCCTCGGCCTCTCCATCGAGAATGGCGAGATGATACTGGAATACGGTTCCCTGCAGCGCAGCCCGAATGAGCTGGCCGTGCTGTCCCGCTCGATGATCGAGATCATGCAGGAGCTTTCGGCCGATATCGATGTGCCGGCTAAGGATGTCGCAGACGGGCGCACCTACCCGACAGCTGCCGTCCCGGGGCAGCCCAGCCAATACGACCTGCCGCGGGTACGGATCGATTCCGGTCAGACCCCGCCCGCCGCTTCCTTCACCGCAGTCTCCTATCGCGGCACCTGGTATTGGGTTTCCGATCAGGACATGAAGTCGAAGCGATCCTTGACCTTCCTGTTGCTGTTCTTTTCCCTGGCGGAGACCGGTGTGGTGCCGGAAGCGCCGGTGCTCACCATACCCGTGCAGTAGGAGAAAACGCGCTCCGGCCAGCCGTCATCGAACTCGTGCCACAAGACCTCGGTAAAGCCGGTTCTTCACTCACCCGCCGGAGCGGAAAAAAAACGGCGCCAGATAACTTCGCCGGCTAGTGTCGAGACAAAGACGAAAATACCCATGAGCAGCCAGGTTGGGATCACCGGCTGCACGAGATAGATTGTTTCCGCGGCGCCCGGGGTTGCTGTCGACGATAGCCCGACAAGTTCCTGGCGGGTCAGTTCATGATTGACGAAACCCACCAGCAGCTGGAGCCCGGCAAAGACCAGCGGCCGGATCAGCAGGCCGCTCAGGTGACCAAGCAGCCAGGAGAAGATGCCAACCAAGGTGACACCCGTGATGCTAGCACCCCAGAGCCGCAGGAAGTGCCGTGGCGGCAGTTCGATATCGGTGTCAAACACATAGAGATGCGTCCATAGCCAGGCTGGCAGGACGGCGATCACCGCGACGAAGGCGGCTTCGCTGACCGGGGAGCGGCGATGCCGAAGACGCAACCGCGCCATCATTGCAGCCAGAGGGCGTCCTTCATCTTGGCGATGAAGGCAGCATGGGCCGCGAGCTCTTCTTCCGTGGCCGCGTGCGGTCGCGGCGCGCGATAGGGTTTGCCATTGGCAGCACCGGTCTGCACGGTGACGAGGTCGGCACTGATTTCTTCCGCTTCGAGGACGAGGCCAGCCTGGCGGCCGCCCAGCAATTCCAGATAGACCTCGGCCAGCAGCTGGGCGTCGAGCAGCGCGCCGTGCAGCGTGCGGCTGGAATTGTCGATATTGAAACGTTTGCAGAGGGCATCGAGGCTGGCCGGCGAACCGGGGAATTTCTGCCGCGCCATCTTCACGGTATCCACCGCGCGCTGCAGCGGCATCGCCTTGCGGCCGACCTTCTCCAATTCGAAGTTCAGGAACTTCATGTCGAATTCGGCATTGTGGATGACCAGCGGCGATTCCGCGATGAACTCGACGAATTTCTCCACCACCTCGGTGAATTTCGGCTTGTCGCTGAGGAACTCGGTGGAGAGGCCGTGGATCTTGAAGGCCGCCTCCGGCATCTCACGCTCGGGATTGAGATAGACGTGAAAGGTGCGGCCCGTCGCCACGTGATTGATGAGCTCGATACAGCCGATTTCTACCAGCCGGTCACCACTCACCGGGTCGAAGCCGGTGGTTTCGGTATCGAGCACGATCTCGCGCGGCGGCCCGGCGCTGACAACGGTCTCGGTGACGGTGATTTCAGTGATCGTGCTCATGTCCTGTGTTGATCCGCTTTGCCGATGTCTTTGCCGATGTCAGCTCGGCGGCGCCATGAGGCGCGGCGCATCGCTGATGGGATGAAAAACAAGATGCCCGCCGAAGAATCGGCTGGCAAGGGTGGAAATCCGGCTGGCATCGCCGCTGGTAAAGCAAAGCGGCGGCACCGGCCCGGTCGCAAAATGGCGGAACTCGGGATGGCGCCAGAGATAGGAGATGAGTGCCTCCGCCACCCGTTTCGGCTGCGACAGGATCTCGGTTTCCGGCGGCAAGGCGGCGGCAAACAGATGCTGGATCAGCGGGTAATGGGTGCAGCCGAGCACCGCCTTGTTCGGCACCGGCCATTGCGGATGCAGCAGCGCGGCGACCCCCAGCAATTCCGCCACATAGCGCTCTACATGCGGCTTGATCACCGCGTCATCGGCGCCGCTTTCGATCAACGGCACCAGATCGGCGCAGGCCTGCTGCAGCACCGCGACCCGGGGCGCCCGCTTCTTCACCTCATCGACGTAAGAAGCCGCCGTCACCGTCGCCTGCGTGGCGAAGACGGCGATCATTTCCGCCGGCGCCTGCGGTGCTTCCGGGCCGGGTGTCTCGCTGTACCAGTTGGTGCGGGCCAGTGCCTCGACCATCGGCACCAGCACACCCAGCACGCGGTGCGCGGGATAGGCGGCAGGCAGCCATTCCTGCTGCAGCTTGCGCAAGGCGACAGCCGAGGCAGTGTTGCAGGCAAGCACGACCAAGCCGCAGCCAAGGGCAAAGAGCTGCTCCACCGCGCGGCGCGTCAATTCGTAGATCTCCGGCCCGGTGCGCGGGCCGTATGGCGCATGTGCATGATCGCCGAGATAGATGAAGGGCTGGCGTGGCAGCCGGTCGACCAGGCCACGCAACACGGTAAGGCCGCCATGGCCGGAATCGAAGACACCAATCGGCCCGAACTGGCGCTGCTGCGACCAGAAGCTTTTCGCCTTATCGGACAGCGGGTGTGTGGATGGTGGCAGCGTGGATGGCGGCAGGGTCATGGCTGCCGCCTCTTCCGTTGCGGGCGCGCAGGCGGCACCGCCCGGTGATTTCTCTGCATGGCCACGCGCGCGAGGATCCGGTGCAGCTGGCGCAAGGCCGGGCGGTAGCCATGCCCGGTCTCGATGATGAAATCGGCGCGGCGGCGCTTTTCCGCATCTGGCATCTGCTGGCGCTCAACCTCGGCGAAGCGTTCCGTCGTCATGCGGGGTCGCGCCAGCACCCGGGCGCGCTGGACGTTGCGCGGGGCGGTGACAACGACAACGGCATCGCAGCGTTTCTCGCCGCCGGTCTCGAACAGAAGCGGGATGTCGAGTACCACCAGCTTGCGGCGCCGGGCCTGTTGGCGGCGCAGGAACCGCCTGGTTTCAGCCTGGACCAGCGGATGCAAGATGGCTTCCAGCCGCCGCAATTCCTTGGGATTACCAAAGACTTTGGCACCGAGGGCCGGACGATCAACCCGGCCGGCAATGACGGTGCCGGGAAAGGCCGCGGCGATCAGCGGCACGGCAGCCCCGCCTTTGCCGAGCAGGCGATGTACCGCCGCATCGGCATCATGGACGGGAATGCCCTGTCGCCGGAACATCCTCGCTGCCGTCGACTTGCCCATGCCGATCGAGCCGGTGAGGCCGAGCACTATCATGACAGCAGCTTTCCTCCTTCAGCCCTGCGGCGGTAACGCATCAGGTGGCTTATTTCGCCCCGGTGATATCGGCGAAGACGTAGTCCCGCAGCGCCGGCGTCACCTCCGGCTCGGTCCCGAACCAGGCGGCGAAACCG
>Ga0209148_1001597_pt1 | contig 10663 bp, 10 predicted proteins | sample AraplaCol_mMF_r2_2_FD_184288 | JGI IMG/M metagenome (GOLD analysis project Ga0209148, IMG submission 184288) | Arabidopsis root microbial communities from North Carolina, USA - plate scrape CL_Col_mMF_r2 (SPAdes) (version 2) | ecosystem: Host-associated > Plants > Roots > Endosphere | place...
ATGGACGAGCTTCGGCATCGGCGGCCTGTCCGTGTATGGCTCCGGCCCGACCACGCGCATCGCGCTGGGGATCTCGAACTCGTGGGGTAACTGGGAAGGCCAGCCGGTCGTCGCACTGTCCGACGACGCCGGCACCACCTGGCGCGAGATCGAGTCGACGACGCCCCATAATCCGGTCGACGTGGACTTCTCCGGCTGGGTGGACGACGTCGAGATCGATCCGAACAATCCGGAGCACATCATGCACGTGTTCGGCGGCGGCGTGTGGGAAACGCGGAACGCCTCGGCGGCGAAGCCGACCTGGAACCTGGCCGTCAATGGCATCGAAGAAACTGCCACGCTCGGCCTGACGACGCCGCCCAAGGGCGCCGCGTACACCCTGCTGAACAGCTCGGGCGACATCGGCATGCACGTCCAGACCGAACTCCTCAAGAAACCCACGCGCGGGCCGGCCGGCTATTTCAGCAACGGCAACGCCGCGGACATGGCATGGTCCAATCCGGCCTATATCGCGGCGGTCGGCTCGACCTGGGTACAGGGCCGGACCCACGGCACTTATTCCACGGATTCCGGCGTGACCTGGACGCCGTTCGCGGGCGACCATCCGGACGCGGCGGCCAACCAGGGAGCGGCGACCATCGCCGTGACCAAGCCGGGCAACATCGTCTGGGCGCCCGCCAATTCGGTGCCGGCCTACTCGACCGATAACGGCGCGACCTGGGCGTACACCAATCTGCCGGCCCTGGCCGCGGTGGGCGTCGACCGCGGCTACCGCATCGTCGCCGACCGCAAGAACCCGAACAAGGTCTATGCCTACAACTCGGGCGGCGCTTGGTGGAACCAGTGGTCGGATACGGCGCACTTCTGGTACTCGACGGACGGCGGTCACACGTTCACGGAAAGCGCGGCCTTCACGAAGACGTCGGTCGTCACCGACTTCTACGATTCGTCCGTCGCCGTCAACCCGAACGCGGAAGGCGATGTCTGGGTCGCCGACGGCCAGCACGTCCTCCACTCGACCGATTCGGGCGTGAACTGGACGCAGCTGAACGCGACCGCGGCGATCTGGGACACGAACCCGACCTGGCGCGAGCCGAACGTGTACGGCGCGAGCTCCATCGCGCTGGGCAAGGCGCCGGCCGGCGCGACGTATTCGTCGTCCGTGTACATCGTCGGCACGATCAATGGCGTGTGGGGCGTGTACCGCTCCGACGACGGCGGCGCGGCATGGCGCCGGATCAATGACGACAAGCACCAGTACGCCGGCATCAGCAACCTGGCTGCCGACCAGACGGTGCCCGGACGCGTGTTTGCCGCCGGCGCGGGTCGCGGCGTCCTGTTCAGCTATTGATGACCACGCCGGCGCCTTCCGGGGCGCCGGCTGTATCGACTATTTTCGGAGAATCACATGAAATTCAAAACCATCCTCGCCGCCGTCGCCCTTGGCATGGCGGCAAGCAGCGCCGGCGCGACCGTCCTGAACTTCGACGGCCTGACCGAGATGATGTACGGCGACGGCTTTCCGCTGGCCGACAGCATGACTTATGACGGCCCGAACCTGACCTATGTGGAATCGGGCTTCCGGGTGACCCTGAACGCGCCGGGCGCGGACGCCGGCGCGGCGAACATCGGCACCGGCACGTTCGAGCCGCAGACCTACAACTGGCACGACGGTCTCGACAACGGTTCGGACACCTTCGTGACCCTGACCCGCGTGGGCGGCGGCAAGTTCAACCTGAACGCCTTCGATTACTACGTCGACTGGAGCGACGTATCGGCCGACGGCACGCTGGTCGGCTCCATCCAGGACGCGGGCACGTGGAGCACGGCGCTGACCGGCATCACGGAACTGCGCCTGAGCTCGGGCGCCTTCAACCAGATCGACAACGTCGACGTGGAAGCGGCCGCGAGCGCGGTCCCGCTGCCGGGCACGCTCGCGTTGATGCTGGGCGGCCTGGCCGCGGGTGGGTTGGCGCGGCGCCGGCGATAACGGCGTTCCCGCCAATTTCTTGCGACGCCTCAGCAGCGCAACGCGTCCTCGGCCCGACCATGCAATTTTCGGAACCGGGGACTCGAGCATGGAAAAGCCGAGCTACGTATATATCCTGGCCAGCAAATCCTACGGTACTTTATACGTCGGCGTGACATCCGATCTGATCAAACGTGTGTGGCAGCATCGCGAAGGTTTCGGCAGCGGGTTCACGAAAGAACACGGTACGAAACGCCTCGTCTGGTACGAGGTGCATGCCGACATCATGCAGGCCATCACACGTGAAAAGCAGATCAAGACATGGCGGCGGGATTGGAAGGTCAATCTCATTCAGCAAATGAATGCTGATTGGCGGGATCTCTACGACGAAATTTGTCGGTAAGTTGGGGTAACTTGGGTCCCTGCCTGCGCAGGGACGACGGTTTTGATGCTGGCGGGATCTCTACGATGAAATTTGCCGCTAAGTTGCGTAACTTGGGTCCCTGCCTGCGCAGGGACGACGGTATTGATGCCAACACAATAAGCACGTCGTCCCTGCGCAGGCAGGGACCTAATTTCTGTACCGAAGTCTTAACAGGCACATAAAACCAAAAGCGGGACACCGCTCTCGCCATGTCCCGCTCCAAGTCGCCAAAAGCAGCGCTTACCCCTGCTTGATGCCCCGCCAGCCGATGTCGCGCCGGTACTGCGCGCCGTTGAAGTGGATCTTCTCGACCGTCTCGTACGCCTGCTTCTGCGCCATCTTGACGCTGTCGCCCAGGCCGACGACGCACAGCACGCGGCCGCCCGACGTCTGCAGCGTGCCGCCGACCAGTTGCGTGCCGGCGTGGAAGGTGACGCATTCCGGCGTTTCCGCGGGGATGCCGTCGATGATGTCGCCCTTGGCCGGCGCGTCCGGATAACCGGCCGCCGCCATCACGATACCCACCGCGGTGCGGCGGTCCCATTCCAGTTCGACCTTGTCCAGCGTGCTGTTGCAGGCATGTTCGAGCACCGTCACGAAGTCGCTCTTCAGGCGCGTCATGATGGGTTGCGTTTCCGGATCGCCCATGCGGCAGTTGAACTCGATGACCTTGGGCACGCCGGCCGCGTCGATCATCAGGCCCGCGTAAAGGAAGCCGCTGTACGGGATGCCGTCCTTGGCCATGCCCTGGATGGTCGGGTTGATGATCTCGCGCATCACGCGCGCGTGGATCGACGGCGTGACGACGGGCGCCGGGGAGTACGCGCCCATGCCGCCCGTGTTCGGGCCCTGGTCGTGGTCCTTCAGGCGCTTATGGTCTTGCGACGTGGCCAGGGCGACGACGTTCTTGCCGTCGCACATGACGATGAAGCTGGCTTCCTCGCCGGCCAGGAATTCCTCGATCACGATGCGCGCGCCGGCGTCACCGAAGCGGTTGCCCGACAACATGTCGTCGGCCGCCTGGTGCGCTTCGTCCAGCGTCATGGCGACGACGACGCCCTTGCCGGCGGCCAGGCCGTCGGCCTTGATGACGATGGGCGCGCCCTGGGCATCGATGTAGGCGTGGGCCTGCTGGACGTCCGTGAAGGTCTGGTACTGCGCCGTCGGGATGCCGTGGCGGTGCATGAAGGCCTTGGCGAAGTCCTTCGAGCTTTCCAGTTGGGCCGCTTCCTTGGTCGGGCCGAAGACCTTCAGGCCGCGCGCGCGGAACAGGTTGACGATGCCGGCCGCCAGCGGCTGCTCCGGGCCGACGAGCGTCAGGTTGACGCTCTCGGCGACGACGAAGTCGGCCAGCGCGGCCGGGTCGGTGATGTCGATGTTGACCAGGCGCGCATCGCGCGCGGTGCCGCCGTTGCCCGGTGCGACATAAACCATCTGGACACGTTCGGATTGGGCCAGTTTCCAGGCCAGGGCATGTTCACGGCCGCCAGAGCCGACTACCAGGATTTTCATGATTGCTTTCGCCAGGCGATGCCTGTGCTTGTACTTGAATGAAGCTTATTCTTCAATGACCGCGTTCGTATAGACTTCCTGCACGTCGTCCAGGTTTTCCAGGGCGTCGAGCAGCTTCTGCATCTTGAGCGCGTCTTCGCCGGTGAACACCGTCTCGGTGTCCGGCTTCATGATGACTTCGGCGGAATCGGCCTTGAAACCGGCTGCTTCCAGCGCTTCCTTGACGCCGGCAAAGGCGTTCGGGTCGCACAGCACCTCGAAGCCGCCTTCGTCGTCCGTGATCACGTCGTCGGCGCCCGCTTCCAGCGCGGCTTCCATCAGCTTGTCTTCTTCGACGCCCGGCGCGAACAGGAACTGGCCCACGTGCTTGAACATGAACGAGACGGAACCTTCGGTGCCCATATTGCCGCCGAACTTGCTGAACGCGTGGCGGACTTCGGCAACGGTGCGCACGCGGTTGTCGGTCATGCAGTCGACGATGATGGCGGCGCCGCCGATGCCATAGCCTTCGTAGCGGATTTCTTCGTAGTTGACGCCTTCCAGGCCACCCGAGCCGCGCTGCACGGCGCGGTTGACGTTATCCTTCGGCATGTTCGCGTCCGCTGCCTTCTCGACGGCGAGGCGCAGGCGCGGGTTGGTGGTGACGTCGCCGCCGCCCATGCGGGCAGCGACGGTGATTTCCTTGATCAGTCGGGTCCAGATCTTGCCGCGCTTCGCATCAGTCGCGGCTTTCTTGTGCTTGATGTTGGCCCATTTGCTGTGTCCAGCCATGTCGAGTCTTCCTTAGGCAGAGGACCTCGCTGGATTGCAATGATCGAGGCCCCGGGTATGATAATCCTCGACATTTTAGCATAGGCCCCCCGTCTAAAAACTGTCAGGGAAACAACAACGCGGTGCCCAGTCCGACCAGCGCGAGCCCGGTCGCGCACGCCACCACATGGCCGCCGGGCAGCAGTTTTTCGGCCAGGATCAGCGCGATCAGGCCGGCGATCACGGGCAGGTTCAGCACGCCAGCCGGCAGCACGAGCGCCAGCAGCAGCCAGCAGCAACCCGTGCAGTAGCGGGCATCCGTGACGCCCATGCGGAACGCGCCCCACGTGCCGCGGCGCCAGTGCGTGAGGACGAACGCCAGCGGCGCGCGGCAGTTGTCCAGGCACACGTGCTTGGCGGGCGTCCACTGGTAGACCCCGGCCGCGACGAGGGCCAGGGCGCCGACGGTCGGGCGCGCGATGCCCATCGTCTCGTCGAGCGCGCCGGCGTCGTGCAGCTGCCAGTCGGCCAGGGTGGCGGCGAGGGCGCAGCAGGTCCAGACGAACAGGTAGCCCAGCATGAACAGGAAGGTGGCGGGGTAGACCCAGCGCTCGCGCACGAGCCGCTTCACGCGCGCGTACAGCAGCACGGACGGCGCCGCGGCCGGCAGCATCATCGCGGCGATGACGACGATCCATAACGCCAGCAGGCGCGCGAGGTCGGCCGTGTGGTACGGGGTGGCCAGGAGGTGGCCGCCGGCGCCCGACCCCGGCGGCGACAGGCGTCCGGCCCGGAATATCAGGAACAGCAGGCAGGCCCAGCACAGCGCAGCGAGCAGCGCCAGCAGGGCGAGGACGACGGTACGGTCGGCACCGGGACGGCCGACGCCGCTGGCGCGGCTCATCGCGGTTGCGCTCCGGCCGGTTGCGCCCTGGCGCGGCGCGAACGGGTGTGGCAATGTGCCATGGACATCCTCCCGTCAATGGTTGGGCAATGATGGCAATTGGACCGCGCGCCGCCGGCCGGGTTCGGAGGCGCCCTCAACCGGCGACGCGGATTCCCCGTACAATCGTCGGATGAGCAAATCTGCAGTTGACATTTCCGTTGCGTCGCACCCACGCCCGGCCGTGCTGGGCGGCCTGGCGATCGCCATTGGCGGCGCCGTCCTGTTTTCCACAAAGGCGATCGTCGCCAAACTGCTGTACCGCTACCACATCGATGCCGTTACATTGATCGCGTTCAGGATGCTGTTCTCGTTTCCGGTGTTTGCGGCTGTCGCCGTGTGGAAGATGCGGACCGGGCCGCCGCTCGCCGTGCCCGACCGCTGGCGTCTCGTCGGGCTGGGGCTGGTTGGCTACTACCTGTCGAGCTACCTGGATTTCCTCGGCCTGCAATACATCTCGGTGGGCCTGGAGCGCCTGATCCTGTTCCTCACGCCGACCTTCGTCCTGTTGATCACGGCGCTGGGCCTCAAGCGCCGCATCGCCCGTGCGCAATGGCTGGCGCTCGGCCTGTCGTACTGCGGCATCGTGCTTGTGTTCGCGCACGACCTGCAAGGCGGCACGGGCAGTACCGTGACCGGATCGCTGCTCGTGCTGGGCTCGGCGGTCTGCTATGCGACCTATCTGCTGGGCACGGGCGAGATGGTGCGCCGCATCGGCTCGCTGCGCCTGGTGGCGTACGCGATGTGCGTGTCGAGCGTGGCCTGCATCGCCCAGTTCTTCGTGCTGCGCCCCGCGAGCCTGCTCGTGCAGCCGCTGCCGGTTTACGGGCTCTCGCTCGTGAATGGGATATTCTGTACCATCTTCCCTGTCTTCATGACGATGGCCGCGGTCCAGCGCATCGGCGCGACGACGGCATCCCAGGCCGGGATGATCGGCCCGGTGTCGACGCTGTTCCTGGGCTGGGCCATGCTGGGGGAGCCGATCACGACCGTGCAACTGGCCGGAACGGGCCTGGTGCTGGGCGGAATCTATCTGCTGTCGCTGAAAAAACAAACCTGATCAACCAGAACGGAACGGAACATGAAACCTCGCATCGCCCTGATCGCCCACGACAAGAAAAAAGACGACATGATCGCGCTCGCCGCCGAATACGTCGACTTCCTGCGCGGCTGCACGCTGTCGGCCACCGGCACCACGGGCGGACGCCTGATCAACGAACTGGGCCTGGACGTGACGCGCATGCATTCCGGTCCGGTCGGGGGCGACCTGCAGATCGGCGCCCACCTCGTCAACGGCGAGATCGACTGCGTGATCTTCCTGCGCGACCCGATGACCCCGCAGCCGCACGAGCCGGACATCAACGCGCTCGTGCGCGCCTGCGACGTGCACAACATCCCGTGCGCGACCAACGTCGCGAGCGCCCACCTCGTGCTGTCGCAGCTGCAGTCGACGGCGAACTGATGCTATCGGGAGGCCGGCCATGACGACGGCAAAAGCGATCCGCTTCGCGCGCACGGGCGGGCCCGAGGTGCTGGAATACGTCGACGTCGAGGTCGGCGAGCCAGGCCCGGGCGAGGCGCGCGTCCGCAACCACGCGATCGGCGTGAACTTCATCGACACATATTTCCGCTCGGGCCTGTACCCGCTCGACCTTCCGAATGGGCTTGGCCAGGAAGCGGCCGGCGTCGTCGAGGCGGTGGGCGAGGGCGTCACGCACGTGCAACCGGGCGACCGCGTGGCCTATGCGGCGCGGCCGAACGGCGCGTACAGCCAGCTGCGCGTGATGCCGGCCGACGTGCTCGTGCACCTGCCGGACGACATCCCGTTCGACACGGGCGCCGCGATGCTGCTGCAGGGCCTGACCGTGCAATACCTCCTCAAGCAGACGTATGCCGTGCAGCCCGGCGAGACGATCCTGTTCCACGCGGCCGCCGGCGGCGTGGGCCTGATCGCATGCCAGTGGGCGCGCGCACTGGGTGTGAACCTCATCGGGACGGCGGGGTCAAACGAGAAGGTGGCGCTGGCGAAGCAGCATGGGGCGGCGCATGTCATCAACTACAACACCGAGGACGTCGTGCAGCGCGTACTGGAGATCACGAACGGGGCCAGGGTTCCCGTCGTCTACGATTCGGTCGGCAAGGATACGTTCACGCGCTCGCTGGATTGCCTGCGGCCGCGCGGACTGATGGTCAGCTTCGGCAATTCGTCGGGGCCGGTGCCGCCGTTTGCGCTGAACGAGCTGGCATCGCGCGGCTCGCTGTACATCACGCGGCCCACGCTGCAATCCTATGCGGCCACGCGGGCGCAGCGGGAGGCGATGGCGGCCGACCTGTTCTGGATGGTGTCGAGCGGGCAGGTGAGCATCGAGATCCACCAGCGCTTCCCCCTCGCCGACGCGGACCAGGCCCACATCGCCCTCGAAGGGCGCCGCACGACGGGCAAGACGATACTGCTGCCATGAGAGAATTTAGTGACGATAACGAACCGCCGATCGACCCGCAACCGGCGACGGCGCCGCGCTTCGGGCGGTTGCTGGTGGTGTTGATGCTGGCGGTGCTGCTGATCGTGGGGATTACGTTCCTGTCCGAGGCGTACCTGGGCTGAGGCTCAAAACGTCGTCCCCGGGCTGGGCGCCCCCCTTGGCGGGGACCCAAGTTGGCGCGGCCACGCACGTTTGCTCAGCCACGCACATAAATTGGGCTCCCGCCTCCGCGGGAGCGACGGTATTTCTTAACCGGTATTTCTCAACCGTTCGCCGCGGATTCTGCTTCAGCTCGATCACGCGCGAGCCAGCATTTCTCAACCGTTCTGCCGCGGATCCTGCTTCAGCTCGATCACGCGCGAGCCACCGTTCGGCCCCGGAAAGCCTTCGAACGCGCTCTGCACGAGCGCCGGCATCACGGCCGGGGTCGACATTTGCCTGCTGACGTTGCGGACCGTGACGTCGAACAGGCGCTTGCCGTCCGTCGCCGATGCGATCGACAACTGCAGCTGGCGGTGGTAGCGGTGTTCTTCCTGCACGTCATACGCCGGGTACGGGCCCCACAGCGGGTCGTAGAACGGGCTGTACCAGCCGCCCCAGTAGCGCCGGCGCCACCCCATGTAGGCGAAGCGGGGCGAGTAGGCGTACATCGGCGCGAAAGTCGGGTAGATGACCTGCGTGGGCACGTCGATGGTCGTGAAGCGCATCGATACCTTCAGCGCGGGCGCTTGCGCTGCCTCATGGAAGCCGAGGCGGCTCATCTGGGCGCGCACGAGGTTTTCGTAGCTCTGCAGCTCCAGCGTGTTGTCCTGCGGCGGCGGCGTCTCGAACGCATAGCTCTTGTCGGGCAGCTGGGCGGGCCACTGGTTGAAGGTGGTGACGTCACTGCGGATCGTCGTCGCACAGCCGCCCAGCAACAGGCTCAGCGAGGCGACCGCCGTGATCATGGTACGTTTCATGATGCGCTCCATCGATTCGGTATTCCCTGTATGTCGGATGTCAAATCCTGTAATCGGTCTTGTTCAGGTGAACATATTATTCCTGATGCGAGATGTTCGTCGATACATTTACGCGTGGTTACTGCCTGTACATGGCGATACAAAAGAAAGGTAAGACCGATTGCGGCGTGAAGCTGTTGGTAAAATAAGCATCCCACCAACGGCTTTGCGGACCCTGACCATGCGCACCGATACGCCCCAGACGATCTACCGGAAGGATTACACCGCCCCCAGCTATCTGGTCGATACCGTTGAACTCGGCTTCGATCTCGACCCCGCCCGTACCGTCGTCGCCAACCGGATGACGGTGCGCCGCAATCCCGCCAGCGCCCAGCGCGAAATCGAGCTGTACGGCGAAGACATCGAACTGGTGACCCTGCGCCTGAACGGCAAGGCGCTGGCCGAGGGGGAGTACAGCATCGAGGGCACCCTGCTGCGCATCCCCAACGCCCCGGAAGAGGCGACGCTGGAAATCGAAACCGTCTGCGTTCCCGAAAGCAATACTACTCTCAGCGGCCTGTACACGTCCAACGGCAGTTTTTATACCCAGTGCGAGGCCGAAGGTTTCCGCCGCATCACCTATTTCCCGGACCGCCCGGACGTGATGGCCCGCTTTACCGTCATGCTGCGCGCCGACAAGGATAAATATCCGGTGCTGCTGTCGAACGGCAACCTCATCGAGGAAGGCGACCTGCCGGACGGCCGCCGCTACGCGCTGTGGGAAGACCCGTTCAAGAAGCCGTCGTACCTGTTCGCCCTCGTCGCCGCGCGCCTTGTGTGCCAGGAAGAGGACTTCGAACTGGCCGACGGCCGCACGGCCCTGCTGCAGGTGTGGGTGGAAGAGGGCAACCTCGACAAGACGGATTACGCGATGCAGTCGCTCAAGCACAGCATCCGCTGGGACGAGACGCGCTGGGATCTCGAGCTCGACCTGGACCGCTTCATGATCGTCGCCGTGGGCGACTTCAACATGGGGGCGATGGAAAACAAGGGCCTGAACATCTTCAACACGAAGTTCGTGCTGGCCAATCCGCGCGTCGCGACGGACGTCGACTTCCAGGGCATCGAGGCCGTCGTCGGCCATGAATACTTCCACAACTGGACGGGCAACCGCGTCACCTGCCGCGACTGGTTCCAACTGTCGCTGAAGGAAGGCCTGACCGTGTTCCGCGACCAGGAATTCTCGGCCGACATGATCGGCACGGACACCGGCCGCGCCGTCACCCGCATCGACCACGTGCGCACGCTGCGCCAGGCCCAGTTCCCGGAAGACGCCGGCCCGATGGCCCACCCGGTCCGTCCCGACTCCTTCGTCGAGATCAATAATTTTTATACGGTCACCGTCTACGAGAAGGGTGCCGAGGTCGTGCGGATGTATCAGACCCTGCTGGGCCGCGAGGGCTTCCGCAAGGGCATGGACCTGTATTTCGAGCGGCACGACGGCCAGGCCGTCACCTGCGACGATTTCCGCCTGGCGATGGCCGACGCCAACGGCCGCGACCTCGCGCTGTTCGAGCGCTGGTACAGCCAGGCCGGCACGCCGGTAGTGCAGGCCGAGACCCGCTACGACGAGCAGGCGCAGAC
>Ga0209148_1001598_pt1 | contig 10660 bp, 14 predicted proteins | sample AraplaCol_mMF_r2_2_FD_184288 | JGI IMG/M metagenome (GOLD analysis project Ga0209148, IMG submission 184288) | Arabidopsis root microbial communities from North Carolina, USA - plate scrape CL_Col_mMF_r2 (SPAdes) (version 2) | ecosystem: Host-associated > Plants > Roots > Endosphere | place...
AAACGTCGAGCAACGACCAAGAGGAGCGAGCTTGTGAGAACCAGCATAATGTCGGCGATTCTGCGTGGCGGATTGATCATCGGTGCTGTGGCAGCGATGGCGGGATGGGCAGGCAGCGCGTCGGCCGCATCCTATACCGTGACGATGGCGAACATGAGCTACGGCAAGGTTCCGGCCTCGCTCGTCGTCGGCGATACGATCATCTGGGTAAACCGGGATACCGTGCAGCATACGGTCACTGCGCGCGACAAGAGCTTCGATATGAGGGTCGCGCCCAATCAGTCGGTCGCGCAGACCGTGCAGAAAGCCGGCACTTTCCCCTTCTATTGCATCTACCATGCGACGATGCGCGGCACGCTCAAGGTGACCGCAAAGTAAGCGGGTGGCAAAATCCCGTAGGCTGAACAGTCAGAAGGTCCAGCTGGCGCCGGCGACGAGCGCGGTCTTGGTGTGCGGGCGCCCCGCATAATAATCCTTGGCCGGGCCGCCGCCTGTCAGCGCCAGGTGAAGGTCGAATCCGGCAAAGCGGCGCGACGCGGACAGGCGCCAATCATATTGATCCTGCCGCAACGGCCGGCTCCAGGGCTGATCGACGTAGAAGAGCCGGCCGAAATGCGCGTTGAGCCTGATATCGGCGACGGTGCGCACCGTTCCTTCAAGCTCGCCGTAGAGCGTCCTGTATCCGGCGCGGAAATAATTGGGCGAATAATAGACATGACCTGCAACGTGCGAGGTGAGCAGGCCAAGATAGAGCTCGGTATAACGGGTCGATCCGTAGCCGGAGAGATGATGGAATTCGGAATCGACCACGCCGCCGTCAATCGACAGGCCGGGCGAAAGCCGGCGGGCATAGCCGGCATTGGCGGTGAAGCCGTAGAGCTCGGGATCGTCATAATGCTTGAGCGCGCGGAAGGCCGTGCCGCCGACATAGAAGCCAGAGCTGTCGTCGTAAGAGAGCGACGCGATGCCCGTCGGTTCGCCTTCGCTGAGCGAATAGCCGCGTAGGCGATAGTCGCTTTCGACAGCCACGCTGCCCGTGACCTGGGCCGCGACCGGGCCAGCCAGCAACAGAGCAAGTGTTGCCGCCGCGATCCGCCCGGCGCGGCTAGCGCGCGATCGATGCCGGCCCGCCGCTGGGGCAGAGGCAATTGCATGATCTGCCGAGCAGCAACGTGGCGCAGGCATCAATCGCAGGGCCGTGCTGCGTGACGGCCAGCGTGACGCGCACCGACGGCGCATGTTCTTCCCGGACAAGCGCGATCAGCCCGCTGACATGGGCTGCGGCAAAGGAACTGCCGTCAACGAGATACCACTTCCCTCCAGGCTCGGTGGTCGGGACGTCGTTGCCGGGCGCCGCATAGACGCCCGCCGGAAGCCTCGCCATGGATTCACTGGCGACTGCAATAACGCCCGACTTCGAAGCGGGAAAGCCTCCGTCCGGCAGCGCAGGGTCGTAAGCGGCCACAACCGAGATGTTGCGCGCCTGTGCGATCTCGATCAGCCGGTCGAGCAGGCGATCGGGCGGACCGGCAAGGCTGAGGTTGATCACCTTCGCGCCGTGCAGGATCGCATATTGCAGGGCTTGGGCGAGACCGAGGCTGTTGCATAAGGTCGGCGCGTTGAGTTCGTTGCCATTCTGCCAGCAGGCCCGGAGCGCCATCAGGCGCGCGCCCGGCGCGATGCCGACTATGCCGATGCCGTTGTCGGCCCTGGCGGCGATCACGCCCGCCACCGCTGTGCCGTGCCGTTCCGGACCGGAGGGCCGATCGGTCACGAAATCCTGATTGGCGATGAACTGGCCCAAAAGATCGGGGTGGTTGATCTCGATCCGACTGTCGATCACCGCTACCTTGATGCCGCGGCCGGTCGCGATCCGGTGGAGGTCGTCGAGATGCCACGAGACTTCCGCCGGCTCCGCCAGCAACAAGGGATCCCGCTTGCGCTGCGGCTGTCCGGCCTGACCCCGATAGACCTGCATCGGCTGCGACCAGGCCACCTGCGGATCATGGCCGACTGCATCGACCGCACCGGCGACGGTCATGTCCTGTGGCACCCGCATCACGAAACAATCCAGCCCGAGCACGGGCATGGGCCAGCCCTTGTCGAGCAGTTCCAGCCGATGGCGGTGCGCGATCTGCGCGGCGAGCTGGCGGCGGGCCTTGCTGGTCAGGCCGTCGGCATAATCGCCGCCATAGCTGGCATTGGGGCGGAAATGATCGGGCATCAGCCGCAGCATCACGATGATCTCGCGTGCTTCATCGGCGCGGATCTCAGCGGGCGGCGTGGTTGCCGCCGATGCCGCGATCGGCGCGCTTAATATCATGATCGCGGCCAGCGCACGGCCGAATGCCTGGAAAAGGGACCTCATCGTCTTCGTCCTAAAGCCATTCCTGCAAGTCACCCGGCAATCGCCGCCGCAAATGGCGCCGCGCGTGGAACATGCGGGTTTTTACCGTATCCAGCGGGCATTCCATGATCGCAGCGATCTCGCGATACCCCATTTCCTGATAGTAAGTGAATTCGACCACCGCGCGATGCTCGGGCGAGAGCTCGCGGATCGCACGCGCCAGCAGTATCTGACGCCGATCGCGGCTCAAGTCTTCCTCCGGGCCGCCGTCGGGATCGACGCGCGTGTTCGCGTCATGATCTTCGACCGGTTCGTCCTGGCTGCGCAGCCCCTTCATCGCCTTCCGATACGCGATCCCGAAGATCCAGGTCGAAAGCTTGCTTGTGCCGTTGAAGCTCTCGGCACGATCCCACACGACCAGCAAAGTGTCGTTCAGGACCTCCTCGACCAGGCTGGGGCGATCGACCAGGCGCGACAGGAAACGCGTCAGCCGGCCATGATAGGTTCGATACAACTCCTCAAATGCGGCGACGTCGTGGGCCAGGATCCGTTCCATCAGCAAGTCGTCCTTGCCTCGGTTCGTCTGCGCTGCCCCCGGCCACCGATTCATGTCCATAAACAGTCCGCTCGCCAGGCTTTCCGCGCCTATCGGGCATTAGTGCCGGTGGAGGGAGGGACGGTTTAATCGCGCTGAACTGCGCAAGTTCTCCGGACAGGCTATTGCCTAGCGCTGCTCCACCTTCATCAGATAGGCGGCGATCCTGTCGGCCTGATCCTGCGTCAGCCCCATGTCCGGCATGGCATTGCCGGGATCGATCCGCTGCGGGTGCATCAGCCAGCGCGCCATATTGCCGGGCGTGTTGGGCAGGCGGCCGGCGATCATCCTCTGCCTGGCGATCCCGCGCAGTGGCGGGCCGACCTTGCCGACCGCCACTGGGATGCCGGGCACGACGTGGCAGGATGCGCATTGCGTCGCGATCAGCGATCGGGTCGCGGCATCAGGACCTGCCGCCAGCACTGGGCCGGGCAGCAAGGCGAGTAGGATCAGCCCGCGCATTGCGTCACCATCAGGAAAGGCGCGCCGGTCAGCGCGATCGCGACCGCGAAGCTGAACCCGAGGATCACGCCCCAGAGCGCGACGAAGCGCGTGCGGCCATGGCCGACCTCGATCAGCGCGGCTTTGTCGCCTTCCTTTTCACCGCGCACCTGGTTGAACTTGGCCAGCGCGACGATGCCCGAGGCGATGGCCGTGGCCAGACAGAGGAGGAGCAGACCCACGGCGGCGGCCCGCGTCCAGCCATAATGCGCGACCGGAATGGCGAACCGGTCGGTGGTCGGGAAACAGGGCCAGCCGAGCAACGCGACCGATCCGCACAATTGCGCGAACCAGGCGATTGGTCCTGCGAACAGGATGAAGAAGGCATCACCGGTCGATAGTTTGTCGGCGTGCGGGGCGGGATGCGGATCGGGCGCAGGGCTCATCGCGCAAACCCGAGATAGGGCGTGACGTAATAGGTCGTGAACACGAACAGCCAGACCACGTCGACGAAGTGCCAATAGAGCACGCCTGCCGACACGCTGATCCGACGGCGCGGACTGAAATAGTCGATCGCTGTCCAGCCAAACAAAGCAGCGAGGATGACCAAGCCCACGATCACGTGCGCCATGTGAAGGCCGGTGGTGGTGTAATACAGCGCGGCATAGCTCGACGCGCCGATTCCGAAGGCGCGCTCATGCCATTCATAGACCTGGACGCCCGCGAACAGCGCACCCATCAGGAACGCCATCCCGAAGCCGATCAGTGCTTGGGCGCGTCTGCCCTGCTCAACGCCGCGCTCGCCATACCAGGCGACGAAGCTCGACCCGAGAAGCAGGATCGTGTTGGGCAGGACCGGCATCATTTTGGGATGCGGCTCGGGCAGCCAGCCGAGTGGCGCGCTCGCACCCAGATAATAATAGCTGAACAGCAAATAGCTGAACAAAGCCGCCTCGCTCGCGATCAGCGCGCTTATGCCCCACCAGCCGATGCCTGCGCGGCCGATCGGCCCGACCGGTAGCTTGCCCGGTTTGGCGATGACGACCTCAGCCATGCGCCACCCGCGGTGCCGGCTCGCGCTCGCGCAGGTCCCGGCGTGGCCACAGCCAGAGCAATAAAGCGCCCAGGCAGGCCAAGACGCCGATCCCGATTGTGAGCCAGCTCAGCGCCAGCATGCCGATGAACAGGATCGTCATGCCGATCGCGAGCAACAGCGGCGCGGACGTGTCCTCCGGCATTTCGAGGATGCGATCGGGATCGGCATCGAGCGCGGTAGTGGAGAGCGCCTCCTTGCCTTGGTCGAGCGTCATGCCGCGACTGAGACAAGAGCGTCCCTCGCTTTCCTGCAGCCGGTCTTCCCACAAGGGATGGCGCGACGCGATCGTGGGGATGACGGCGAAATTGTAGGGCGGCGGCGGGGAGGGCGTCGCCCATTCGAGCGTAGGGGCGTCCCACGGATTGTCGCCCGCGGGCGCGCCCTTGCGGTAGCTGATCCAGACATTGATCACGAACAACAGCACGCCAACTGCGAACACGAAGCTGCCGATCGTGGTGATCAGGTTGAGCCAGTCCCAGCCCATGCCGTCGGGATAGGTGTAGACGCGGCGCGGCATGCCGAGCAGCCCCGTCAGGTGCATCGGCAGGAAGCCCAGGTTGAAGCCTGCGAACATCGTCCAGAAGTTCCAGCGGCCGAGCCGCTCGCCCATCAACTTGCCGGTGAATTTGGGAAACCAGAAATAGGTCGCACCCACCACCGGGAAGACGTTGATCCCGATCAGCACATAGTGGAGGTGCGCGACCACGAAATAGGTGTCGGTCAATTGCCAGTCGACCGGCACGCTCGCGGTCATGAAGCCCGACACGCCCCCGATCACGAACAGGACGATCATCGAGGCGAAGAACAGGAAGGCGGTGGTGATGACCGGCCGTCCCAGCCAGATCGTCGCGATCCATGCGAAGACGGTGACCGCGCTCGGCACCGTGATCGCGATCGAGGCGGTCGAGAAGAAGCTCAGCGCAAGGCCGGGCAGGCCGGTCGCAAACATGTGGTGGACCCAGACGCCGAAGCCGAGGATCATCACCGCGACCGTGGCGAGTGCGACGAGCGTGTGTGCGACGAGTGGCCGGCGGCAGAAGACGGGCAGAGCGTCCGACACCATTCCCATGGCTGGCAGCACGATCGCGTAAACCCAGGGGTGGCCGAATAGCCAGAACAAATGCTGCCAGAGCAAGGGCTGCCCGCCCTTGGCCGCGCTGAAGAAATGCGTGCCGAACTGCCGGTCCATCCACAGCAGGAAGAAAGCCAGGCTCACCGCCGGGATCACGACCAGATTGGCGACGCTGGCGGTGAGCGTGCCCCAGGCGAAGATCGGCACGCGGTTGATCGCCATGCCGGGCGCGCGCGTCTTGAAGAAGGTCACGATGAAATTGGCGGCGCCGACCGTGACCGATATGCCGAGGAAGATCATGCCGATCGCATAGAAATCCTCGTTGATGCCGGGATTGTAGGGCCGCTCCGCGAGCGGGACGTAGTTGAACCAGCCGGCATTGGGGCCGGCCCCGACCACGAAGCCCGCGTAGAGAAAGAAGGCCGCGAACAGGTAGACCCAATAGCTCAGCGCATTGAGCCGCGGGAACGCCATGTCGCGCGACCCGAACATCAGCGGCCAGACATAATTGGAGAAGCCCGACAGGATCGGTGACGCGTAGAGGAAGATCATCGTCATCCCGTGCGTCGTGAAGAGCTGATTATATTGATCAGGCGTGAGCAGGTGCAGGTTGGGCCCGGCAAGCTGGAGCCGGATCACCAACGCCTCGATCCCCCCAACGATCAGCAGCAGGAAAGCGGTGACGATATAGCGCAGCCCGATCTCCTTGTGATCGGTCGTGACCAGCCAACCCTTGAGGCCGGGCGGCGTCTCCCAGATTTCCTGCAGCCGCGCGCGCAAGGCGGGCGTGTCCTCGCCGATCTCGGGCACGCGATAGGCGGGCGCCCTCATTTGAGCGTCTCCAGATAGGCGCTGACCGCGTTCAGTTCGGGCCCCGACAGATGCTGGTTGGGCATGGTCGATCCGGGCTTCACCGCTTGCGGCGACTGCACCCAGCCCGCGACAGCGCCGATTGTGTTGGGCAGCACGCCCGAACCGATCAGACGGCGATCCTTGAGATGGGTCAGATCGGGACCTTTAGTACCTGCCGCCGGCGTGCCGCGGACCATATGGCAGGAGGCGCAGCGATGCGCGAACACTACCTGGCCAAAGCGCGCGGTGTCGTCGGCGGGCGCGGGTGCCATCGCCGCCTGATGTGCGCGCCAAGCTTCGAACCGGTCGCGGGGCTCGGCGACCACCTCGAACGCCATGTTGGCATGCTGCAGCCCGCAATATTCGGTGCATTGCCCGCGATAACGGCCGGGCCGGTCGGCCTGCAGCCAGGTGACATTGTTCTGACCGGGGATCGTATCGGTCTTGCCCGCAAGCTGCGGCACCCAGAAACTGTGGATCACGTCGGCGCCGTGAAGGCGCACCAGCACGGGTACGCCGATCGGGATATGGATCTCGTTGGCGGTCGAGAAAGCCTGGCCGGGCCCGGTGCCGTCATAGGTTGCCTGCCACCAATATTGATGGCCGGTTACGTCGATCGCGAGCCCGGTCACGGTCGGAGGCCCCGCCACCTTGGCCAGAGCGGCCATCGTCCAGATCAGGCTTATGAACAATGGGATCGCCGAGAGGACCAGCCCCCATTTGACCCAGGGAAAGCCGTCCGCGCCACGCTCGACCGGAACCGAAGCCGTCTCGCTTGCCCCACCTGCTGCGCGCGCCCGTCGCGCCGCGATCCAGACCAGGACGGTGACGATCACGCAGACCAGGATCGATACGACCAGCATGAACCAGGTTAGCGGCGCGGTATAAGCCGCGCGCGGGCCCGACGCGGTCAGATAAGACAGCGGCGCGCCGCTCATGCGATCTGCCGCGCCTCCATCGCCTGCCACGCGCGCCAGGCGGAGCGCAACGCGATCCCCAGGAAGAGCAGAAAGCCTGGCACCCACATGATCGCCCCACCCAATTGCTGGTCGGCGAGCGGGCTCAGGCCCCAAGCCTGGGTGGTGAGATAATGGACCGAGAACCAGGCATGATTGCCGAGCGTCAGCACGGCGCCCAGCAATCCCATCTGCATCGATGTGGCGAGCCCCGCGGCGATCGCGCTCGGCGCGTCATTGCGGTCGCGGCCGATCAGTTCGCGCCATAGCCATAAGGCCGTCCCGAACAGCGAAAGATGCATTGCCCAATAAACAGGTGTCGACCGCAAGGTCGCGTCGTAAGGCGCGGGCATATGCCAAGCCCACAGCCCGAGCGCGAATGCGATCGTCGCGGGCCAGAGACCGCGCCCAACACGGATTGCCGCCGGAAGCCCGCTTGCGACCAGCGGCGCGGCGATCAGCAGCAGGATCATGTGCTGGGCGATGCGAGCGCTGAACAGCGACACCGAAAGCGCGCAGAGCGGCGAGATCAAGGCTGCGGCGGCAATCCCCCAACCCAGCAGCATCCCGTGCCCGCTTCGCCCGTGTGCGCGGCACCAGGCGAAATGCGCGACCGCGACGGCGCTCAGCGCGACGATCAAAACCGGGTCGAGGTTGAAGCGCGCGGCCAGCGTCGCCGGATCGGGCGGCGTTCCGCAATAAGCGATGGCCTGCGCCATGGCCTTTCCCCTTTCGCCCGGCCAACCCGGAATCATTGCGATGGTTCCGCCGTCATCCCGGGCCGTCGGGTGATCCGCTCACGATGTTTGCATCGCTTTGCTTGTGCGCTTTCAGCCTGCGCCATTGGGCGAGGCTGAGCTTGTTGGTCGGGCGTGTCTCCGCGCCCATGCTTTGGCGGACGATCTCCAGAGCCCAGCGTCGCCGCTCGGGGGTTTCCGCTGCGACCGCATCCTCGGGAATCCAGAGCCAATAATCGCGCATATGTGCGTCGGCAGCGGTGAACAGCACGCAGATGTCCGCCGAAATGCCGGTCAGGATCAGCCGGTCCACGCCCAGTTTGGGCAGCAGCACCGGCAGGTTGGTCGCGTAGAAACCCGAAAATTGCGGCTTGATCACGAAATAGTCGCCATCGCGCGGGGCGAGACTCGCCACGATGTCGTGGCCGTCCTCGCTGCCGAGCGCGCGTTCGACCAGGCGATAGCGTTCCGAATGCCATTCGCCGAAATTGTCGTTGACGTAGATCACCGGCACCCGTGCCCTGTCGGCCGCTTCACGCAGCCCGGCGATCGCATGCGCCGCCTCTTTGACCTCGCGTCGCATCGGGGCGGCGCCGGCGAAGTCCATCTCTGTGATCATGTCCAGGATGAGCAGGGCCGTATTGCCGCGCGGCGCATCGCGGAACGGCGCAGTGGCGGATTTGCGCGGCGGCTTGGTCTTGGCCATGCCGGTTCAACCCCGGCGGAGCCTTCGGTTTCCCTGGCCGCCCCCGAATTTCGTTCCGCTTTCCGAGTGGGATCGCCTCGGCATCCAATCGCCGCGCGCCACGTTTCCTCGCCGTGGCGACCGGCATCCCATCCTCGCTGAGATCTGTGGCGACGGGCGCGGTCGGCTGTCTCCTGCTCGTGGCCTGCACAAGCGGGGGGAACGCACCCGGTGGGGGGAATGCCCGGGCAGGCGCAATCGAAATCACGCGCGACGCCTGCGGATCCTGTCACGAAATCCCCGGTATCGAGGAAGCGATCGGTCGGGTCGGGCCCTCGCTGCGCCATTTTGGGTCGCGCCAGATGATCGCGGGCCGACTGGCCAATACGCCTGCCAATCTGCAGCGCTGGCTGAAGGCGCCCCAATCGATCGCGCCCGGCAATGCAATGCCCGACCAGGGGCTGACCGACGAGCAGGCGCGCGACGCCGCGGCCTATCTCGAGCGGTTGAAGTAAAGATGCTGCGGCGCGTGCTTTCGAGCCGGCTTTTCGTGGGGTGGACGCTCGGGATCGCTACGGTGATCGTACTGGCCGGGGTGGCGGCTGCCGCGATCGTTTTTGGTGGGATGTACGACACCAGCGCGAAGACCCAGCATTCGAAGCTGGTTGCCTGGGGCATCCACCATACCATGATTCACTCGGTCCGGCGCCGCGCCGCGCAAACCGGTCCGTTGCCCGGCACCGCATCCTTCTGGTCGGGCGCGCGCGAATATCAGGCGCATTGCCTGTCCTGCCACGGCGGGACGGGCATGGACCGCGCGCCCTGGGCAAAGGCGATGCTGCCGACACCGCCGTTTCTGGTCGATTCATCGAGCCATTGGTCGCGCGCCGAACTCTACGCTATCGTGCACGATGGCGTGAAGATGACCGGCATGCCCGCCTGGGGCGAGATCGAAAGCGACCGCCAGGTGTCGGAGGTGGTGGCGTTCCTGCAGGTCATGCCCCGGCTGACGCCGCTGCAATTCCAGCAGGTGATGGCAAAGGCCGGCGCACAGCCGCTCAACGGGGGCGCGACGATGCCGCGCTGACGGATTTGTTGAAGGAAAGTGGTGCCCAGAAGAGGACTCCCGTCCGGCGCTCGGAGCTATCGTCAGGTTAGGGCTGATTGTAGATTACGGAAAACCGCGTATCGTTCATCGTACGAATAAAGAGAAAAATTTGGAGGGGCGGTGAGCGAAAGCGGCCACCTGAAGGTCATGCGTTGGGTGGCACGGGAGATACTCGTGCACGAGCCCTCGTTGCGGTCATGGCTCCGGCGAGCAGTGGCGGCCGACGAGATTGAGGACATAATTCAGGAAAGTTACTGTCGCATCGCCAATCTGAGAGAGATCTCGCATATCAGAAGTGGACGCGCCTACCTATTCACCACCGCCAAGATGATAATTATCGAACGCGTCCGGCGATCCCGCGTTGTAAGCATAGAAACCGTCGCCGAATTGGATAAACTCCAATTATATTGTGAGGAACGATCCCCGGAGGACATTGTTCTCGCAAGAGATTACTTGAACAACATAAGTATGCTGGTGGATCAATTGCCAGATCGTTGCCGGAAAATTTTCCGGCTGCGAAAAATCGAGGGACTTTCTCAGCGGGAGGTCGCGAGCCAACTCGGGCTTGCCGAGCACATCGTCGAGAACGACGTCGCCAAGGGCCTGAACTTGATCCTGAAAGCGATCGCCGATGGCGAACAAAGGGCAGAAACCTCGTTAGAGGGTATGGATAAGCATGGACGACCGCGGCTCAGCACAGGCAATCAATGAGGAGGCGGCCCAGTGGGTCGCCCGCATTGATGCGCGGCCGCTCGGCGGCGAGGCCAGGCT